>ENA-OQOA01000028-OQOA01000028.1-human-gut-metagenome-genome-assembly--contig:-NODE-28-length-80166-cov-4.455490_pt1 | contig 80166 bp, 80 predicted proteins | sample MGYA00242633_ERZ504888 | MGnify/ENA primary metagenome ERZ504888 (study PRJEB26092, sample SAMD00036372) | human gut metagenome | host: Homo sapiens | study: EMG produced TPA metagenomics assembly of...
CCTGTCAATGGGGAAAATCATAGAGTTTTCTTTCTTATTTATAAAAGTAAAATCAAAAAGAGGGCAGCTCTCTCGAGCTGCCCTCCTGGACCTTATTTCTCAGCTGATCACTGAGCAGCCTTTGCTGCCTCGACCTGCTTGATGAGTTCGGGAACGACCTTGAACAGGTCGCCCACGATGCCGTAGTCAGCCACACCGAAGATGGGGGCGGACTCATTCTTGTTGACGGCAATGATGCACTCGGAATCCTGCATACCTGCGGTGTGCTGGATAGCGCCGGAGATGCCCAGAGCCACATAGATCTTGGGATGGACGGTCTTACCGGTCTGACCGACCTGATGGTCAGCGGTCATCCAGCCGGCATCGGTGACGGCACGGGATGCACCAACAACGCCGCCGCCCAGAGCTGCAGCCAGCTGCTCAGCCAGCTCGATGCCCTTGTTGACGTCCTTGCTGATACCACGGCCAACAGAGACGATGACGTCTGCACCGATGAGGTCGACCAGCTTCTCAGCTGCCTTCTCAACGCTCAGGACCTCGGTCTTGATGTCGTCAGCGGTCAGGCTGAATGCGGGCTTCACGATCTGGCAGGCATCGGCCTTGGCCTGATCGAAGGGAGCCTTCTTCATGACGCCGGGACGGACGGTAGACATCTGAGGACGGAAACGGGGCAGATGATGGTAGCCATCAGATGGCCGCCAAAAGCAGGACGGGTCATCTTCAGGTTGCGGTCCTCGTAATCGAACTTCTGCTTGGACAGGTCGATGGTGGAGCTCTCCTTCAGGAACTCGACATACTTTGCAGTGTCGATGTCCAGATGGGTAGCATCAGCGGTCAGACCGGTGTGCAGACGAGCTGCGCAGCGGGGGCCAAGGTCGCGGCCGATGTTGGTAGCACCGATCAGCAGGACCTCAGGCTTGTACTCGTTGACCATGTCGCAGACGACCTTGGCGTATGCGTCAGTGGTGTAATCCTTCAGCAGCGGGCTGTCGCAGACCATGACCTTATCGGCACCATAGCCGCCCAGCTCTTTTGCAATGCCTTCGACGTTGTCGCCCAGCAGCAGACCGGTGACTTCGCAGCCCAGCTCATCAGCCAGCTTGCGGGCCTCGCTGACCAGCTCAAAATCAGTGGACATCAGTGCGCCCTGGCGCTGCTCGCAGAAGACCCAGACGCCCTTGTATTCGTTAAAATCAGCCATTGTAATCCTATGCTCCTTTCATCAGATCAGGTGCTTCTTGGCCAGGATACCAGCCAGCTGTGTAGCGGTATCGTCGCCAGTCAGCATAGTGCCTGCGCCCTTCTGCGGAGGAGTGAAGGACTTGAAGACGTTCGTCGGAGAACCCTTCAGACCGATGGTATCGACCTCGATCAGCGGATCGTCCTTCAGAGCGTTGTAATCGAACACTTCCATCGGCTTGTCGTAGCAGGTGAAGATGCCGTTGACGCTCATGTAGCGGGGCTGATTCAGCTCCTTGATGCAGGTCAGCAGGCAGGGAGTCTGCACCTTGACCATCATGTAGCCGTCTTCCAGCATACGCTTGACCGTGAGGCTGTTGCCATCCTTCTGGATGTCAGCAACATAGGTCACCTGAGGCAGGTGCAGCTTCTCAGCGATCTGAGGACCGACCTGTGCGGTATCACCGTCGATTGCCTGACGGCCGCAGAACACGACATCCTCGGGGCCGACACCGATCTTATTGACAGCAGCAGCGAGGATCTGGCTGGTCGCGAAGGTATCAGAACCACCGAACTCACGGCCAGAGACCAGAACAGCCTTATCAGCGCCGCGGGCCAGCAGCTCACGGAGCATACCCTCGGCCGGCGGGGGACCCATGGTGACGACAACGACTTCGCAGCCGGTCTCGTCCTTCAGCTTCAGAGCGGCCTCCAGAGCGTTCAGGTCATCGGGGTTGGTGATGGTTGCCATAGAGGCACGGTCCAGAGTACCATCCGCCTTGACAGCCACCTTACCGGAGGTATCAGGAACCTGCTTTACACAAACGATTGCTTTCATTGTAAATCTTGCCTCCCTTACTTCAGCAGCGCGCCGGAAATGACCATCATCTGCACTTCGCTGGTGCCCTCGTAGATCTCAGTGATCTTGGCATCACGCATCATGCGCTCGATGGGGTAGTCACGGGTGTAGCCGTAGCCACCGAACAGCTGCAGGCAGCGGCGGGTCACGTCGCTTGCGGTGCGGGCTGCGATGAGCTTAGCCTGAGCAGCCTCGACGCTGTAGCGGACCTTTGCACCATTCATAGCTTCCTGCTTCTTCAGAGCGGCAGCGTAGACCAGATACTTTGCAGCCTCGATACGGGCCTTCATCTCGGCCAGCTCGAACTGGGTGTTCTGGAAAGCGGAGATGCTGCGGCCGAACTGCTTGCGCTCCTTGACGTAAGCGACGGTCTCCTGCAGAGCGCCCTCGGCGATGCCCAGAGCCTGGGAAGCGATACCGATACGGCCGCCGTCCAGAGTAGCCATAGCCAGCTGGAAGCCCTTGCCGCGCACGCCCAGCATACGGTCCTTCGGGATGCGGCAGTCCTCAAAGATCAGCTCGCAGGTAGAAGAACCACGGATGCCCATCTTATCCTCAGCCTTGCCGACGGAGAAGCCCGGGTCGGTACGCTCCACGATGAAGGCGGAGCACAGCTTGGTGGGACGGCCCTTCTTGTCGAGGACCTTATCGGTAACAGCGATGACAATGAACACGTCAGCGTAGCCTGCGTTGGTGATGAAGATCTTGGAGCCGTTCAGCACCCAGTAATCGCCATCTTCCACAGCAGTGGTCTGCTGGCCCTGAGCGTCAGTACCAGCGCCCGGCTCGGTCAGACCGAAAGCACCCAGCCACTCGCCGCTGCACAGCTTGGGCAGATACTTTTCCTTCTGCTCGGGAGTGCCGTTCTCATAAATAGGTGCTGCGCACAGGCTGGTGTGTGCGGAAACGATAACACCAGTGGTGCCGCAGACCTTGCTCAGCTCCTCAACAGCCATGACGTAGGACAGGACGTCGCCGCCTGCACCGCCAACGGAGGTGGGGAAGTAAATGCCCATCATACCCAGCTTGCCCATCTTCTCGACGGTCTCCTTGGGGAAATACTCTTCGGCATCGACTTTCTTTGCCAGAGGCTTGACTTCGTTTTCAGCAAACTCGCGGTACATCTTCTGCACCATCTGCTGCTGCTTGGACAGAGTAAAATCCATCGCTATATCCTCCTAACGGATGTTTTTCTTTCAGCACAGGGCAGCTACACTCATGTCCTGTGCAAACAAATTCCTCCCGGCCGTTTTCTTCGGGACGACCGAGAGAAATTTCAAACTAATTTACAGCTCGTCGACAGGGGTCTTGGTGCGGTCTGCGTTGTAAACGTAGAAGCCCTTGCCAGACTTGCAGCCCAGGTTGCCGCCGCGGACCATCTTACGGATGAGCGGGCATGCACGATACTTGCTGTCGCCGGTCTCCTTGTACAGGACGTCCATAATGGCGAGGCAGATGTCCAGGCCGATGAAGTCGCCCAGCTCCAGGGGACCCATCGGGTGGTTGGCACCCAGCTTCATAGCGGTGTCGATGCCGGCGATGTTGGAAACGCCCTCCATCTTGATGAAGGCAGCCTCGTTGATCATCGGGATCAGGATGCGGTTGACGACGAAGCCGGCAGCCTCGTTGACCTGAACGGGGTTCTTGCCGATGGCAACGGAGATCTCCTTGATCTTCTCGACAGTCTCAGCGGGAGTGTTGCAGCCAGCGATGACCTCGATGAGCTTCATGCGGTCTGCGGGGTTGAAGAAGTGCATACCGACCAGAGGACGGCTCACGCCCTTGCCGATCTCGGTGATGGACAGAGAAGAGGTGTTGGAAGCGAAGATGCACTCGGGCTTGCAGATCTTATCCAGCTCGCCGAAAGTGGTCTGCTTGACCTTCATATCCTCGAAAGCAGCCTCAACGACCAGGTCGCAGTCAGCGCACAGGTCTTCCTTCAGGCCCGGGGTGATAGCAGCGACGATAGCGTCAGCCTTTTCCTGAGTCATCTTGCCCTTAGCGACCAGCTTCTCATAGCCCTTCTTGATCTTTGCCAGACCATTCTCGGCCCACTCCTGCTTGATGTCACACAGAGCAACCGTGTTGCCCTCGACCTGAGCAAATGCCTTTGCGATGCCCTGGCCCATAGTGCCAGCACCGATAACACCGATCTTCATGGGAAATCTCTCCTTTATTATATCTTCTGAATGTAGTGCCTCTCCGTGCCTCCCCTTTCCGGGGAGGCGCTGCAGAGGCGTTATGGTTTAGTTGTTGGTAAACACTGCCTTGGGTTTCGGTTTCTCACGGCTCAGGAAGCAGCTCATGCCCTCCACCTGATCGTGGGTCTCGAAGCAGTCGCCGAACAGCTTCTCTTCGACTTCAACAGCCTTCTCGATGGGGAGGCTGATGCCGTCGTTGATCGCCTTCTTGCAGTTGCGCACGGCGATGGGAGCGTTCTTGGCGATCTTGTTGGCCAGCTTCAGAACATTCTCCATCAGCTCAGCCTGCGGATACACTGCGTTGACCAGACCAATGCGATAGGCCTCGTCAGCCTTGATGTTCAGTGCAGAGTAGACCAGCTGCTTTGCCATGCCCATGCCAACCAGACGTGCCAGACGCTGGGTGCCGCCGAAGCCCGGGGTGATGCCCAGACCGACTTCCGGCTGACCAAACACAGCGTTGTCGGAGCAGATGCGGATGTCGCAGCTCATAGCCAGCTCATTGCCGCCGCCCAGTGCAAAGCCGTTGACGGCTGCGATGACGGGGATGGGGAAGCTCTCGACCATCAGGAACACATCATTGCCCAGTTTGCCGAAAGCCTCGCCCTCGGCCTTGGTCATGGTGCTCATGGAGCCGATGTCAGCGCCTGCCACGAAGCTCTTGTCGCCTTCGCCGGTCAGGACGATGCAGCGGATGGCGGACTGGTCAACTGCCTCAAAAGCAGCCTTCAGGTCTGCCAGGACTTCGGGGTTCAGGGCGTTCAGTGCCTTCGGGCGGTCGATGGTGATGATCTCGACTGCGCCCTGCACCTCGGTTTTTACAAATGCCATTGTGAAAACCTCCATTCAGGTTATATCTTATTCAAAACAGTCCCGGACAAAGGGCAAGTCTCCGGTCTCGCCCACTGTCCGGGCTGTATCAATATCCGGAGTGGCCCTCCAAAGGGAAATCAGTCCATCTCGACGATGGTTGCGCAGCCCATGCCGCCGCCGATGCACAGGGTAGCCAGACCCTTGTGAGCACCACGATGCTTCATAGCGTACAGCAGGGTGACGAGGATACGAGCACCGGAAGCGCCGACCGGGTGGCCCAGAGCGATTGCGCCGCCGTTGACGTTCAGCTTGTCCTTATCGAAGCCCAGAGCCTCGCCGACTGCGATGGACTGTGCTGCGAATGCCTCGTTGGCCTCGACCAGGTCCATATCAGCAACGGTCAGGCCGGTCTTAGCCATGACCTTCTTGGTAGCAGCGATGGGGCCAAGACCCATGACCTCAGGCTCGACACCTGCCAGAGCACCTGCGACCCAGGTAGCCAGAGGCTTCACGCCCAGCTCCTTGGCCTTCTCTTCGCTCATGATGACCAGAGCAGCTGCGCCATCGTTGATAGCGGAGGAGTTTGCAGCGGTGACGATGCCGTCCTTGGTGAAGGCAGGCTTCAGCTTTGCCAGCACTTCGGGAGCGCTCAGACGGGGGCCTTCATCGGTATCGAAACACGGTATCGCCCTTCTTGCCCTTGATGACAACAGGAACGATCTCATCCTTGAAAGCGCCGTCCTTGATGGCCTTGTCAGCCTTCAGCTGGCTGTTGTAAGCGAAATCATCCAGCATCTCGCGGGTGATGGGGCTGTAGCCGTACTTCTTCTGATAGGTCTCGTTGGTGCAGACGTTCTCAGCGGTCATGCCCATGTGCTTGTTGAAGCCGCAGGCATCCCACAGAGCATCGTTGACCATGGTATCCACGATCTCGCTCTTGCCCATGGGAGCGCCCATGCGGTAGCCGTAACGAGCCTTCTGCAGTGCGAAGGGAGCCATATCCATGTTCTCCATGCCGCCTGCGACCACGATGTCAGCATCGCCGGCCTCGATCATCTGAGCAGCCATGTTCACGCAGTTCAGACCGGAGCCGCAGACCACGTTGACGGTGACGGCAGGAGTCTCGATGGGCAGGCCAGCCTTCAGGGAAGCCTGACGAGCGACGTTCTGGCCCAGACCAGCCTGGATGACGCAGCCCATGTAAACATGATCGACCTGCTCGGGTTTCACGTTAGCACGGTTCAGGGCCTCCTTGATGACGATGGAGCCCAGCTCTGCAGCAGGGACGTTTGCCAGGGTGCCGCCAAACTTACCAATAGCGGTACGGCAAGCAGATGCGATAACGATTTTCTTCATGTTAATAGCCTCCTGAATTTATACGTTTCGGGGTTTCGTAAAACTATTTATCAAAAAGCCCGAGGGCCTTTCTGCATTATAAAAGGTATCAGAACATCTTTCCTTCCGCCCGGAGCTGCTCCACTTTGGCGTGGATGGCATCCTCTACGTTGGGCGTCACGAACTTGGAGATGTTGCTGCCGTAGCGGGCAGCCTCCTTGACGATGGTGGAGGAAAGGTAGCTCCACTTGATGCTGGTGGCAAGGAACATCGTCTCGATGCCGGGCATCAGTGCGTGGTTCGTCTGGGCGAGCTGTATCTCGTTTTCGAAATCCGTCACCGCCCGCAGGCCCCGCACCATCACCGAAGCGTGGCGCTTCTTGGCGAACTCCACGGTCAGGCCGTCGAAGCTCTCCACCGTCACATTCGGGATGTCCTTGCAGCACTCCCGCAGCAGCGCCACCCGTTCTTCTACGGTGAACAGAGGGTTCTTTGCGCTGTTGATGAGCACTGCCACAATGAGCCGGTCGTTTATCTTTGCAGCTCGCTTGATGATGTCGAGATGTCCTCTCGTGACCGGGTCGAAGGACCCGGGGTAAACTGCTGTTGCCATCAGTATGGTCTCCTTTATTTGCGCGCTTTGGAAAAGCGCATTTGGTGTTGCCATGATAGCACTTTTCAGTTTCTGCTTCAAGTACCAGGCCGCATCGCCATCGCAATATCGTTAATTTTTAGTCAATCAACGTTGCACTGGGGCGCATCATCTTGGTACACCCTTAGTAAACCATATCGTCAAAATTTTATCAAGTACTTTTTCAAAAAAATTGTTTCTGCTATACCAAACAATCGCCACAAATACCTAAGAAATTTAGTCAAATTGTCCTGCGAAGCATTTTTTCGCGGAAGAGGGCTTGATTATAATGTTTGTTAATGTTATAACTAAGCTGTGCAGGTGTGCCGCTGCCGGAGGCTTCTGCCCTGCTGACCCCAAGGATACCGCCGGGGTGTGATAAGACAGTGTCCGGACTGGAAAGAAACGGTAAATTTCCGGCTAAGATTTTGTCCCGTAGAATTGTGAATAATAAATTTACAATTCTTTTATGTTCTTAAAGGAGAGGATGGTTTATAATGGATTTCATGGAAATGTATGCCCAGAAAAAGATGACTGCCGAGCAGGCTGCTTCTCTGGTCAAGAGCGGCGACTGGGTGGATTACGGCTGGTGCGTCAACACCCCCGTGGCCGTGGACGCCGCCCTTGCCAAGCGCCTGCCCGAACTGGAGAACGTCAATTTCCGCGGCGGCATCCTGATGTGGGTGCCTGAGATCTTCCAGATCGACGACCCCGCTGCCCACATGACCTGGAACAGCTGGCACATGGGCGGCATCGAGCGCAAAGCCATCGCACAGGGCTTCTCGTTCTACTCCCCCATCCGCTATTCGGAGCTGCCCCGCTACTACCGCGAGAGTCCCGACCCGCTGGACATCGCCGTCTTCCAGGTGACTCCGATGGACGAGCACGGCTACTTCAACTTCGGCCCCAGCGCTTCCCATCTGGGTGCCGTCTGTGAGAAGGCCAAGAAGATCATCGTGGAGGTCAACACCAATATGCCCCGCTGCCTCGGCGGTATGGAAAACTGTGTCCATATCTCCCAGGTCACCGGCATCGTGGAGGGCGACAATCCGCCCATCGGCCAGATGGCCGCTGCCGGCCCCGCTTCCGAGGTCGATCTGAAGGTCGCAAACCTCGTCGTGCCGCAGATCCCCGACGGTGCCTGCCTGCAGCTGGGCATCGGCGGTATGCCCAACGCCATCGGCAGCCTCATCGCCCAGAGCGATCTGAAGGACCTGGGCGTCCACACCGAGATGTACGTTGACGCTTTCGTGGACATCGCCAAGGCCGGCAAGATCACCGGCGCACACAAGCAGCTGGACAAGGGCCGTCAGGTCTATGCCTTCGGTGCCGGCACCCAGAAGATGTACGACTACCTCAACAACAACCCCGAGTGCATGTCTGCTCCCGTCGATTACACCAACGACATCCGCAGCATCTCCGCGCTGGACAACTTCGTCTCCATCAACAATGCGGTGGACATCGACCTGTTCGGCCAGGTGAATGCGGAGAGCGCCGGCGTCAAGCACATTTCCGGCGCAGGCGGCCAGCTGGACTTCGTGCTGGGCGCATACCTTTCCAAGGGTGGCAAGAGCTTCATCTGCCTGTCCTCTACCTTCTTTAATAAGAAGACCGGTCAGCTCGAGAGCCGCATCCGTCCCACGCTGGAAAACGGCAGCATCATCACCGATACCCGTGCCAATCTGCATTACCTCTGCACTGAATACGGCTGCGTCAACCTCAAGGGTCTGACCACCTGGGAGAAGGCCGAAGCCCTCATCAATGTGGCACACCCCGACTTCCGCGAGGAGCTTATCAAAGAGGCCGAGAAGATGCACATCTGGCGCCGCAGCAACAAAATCTAAACATCGCCGTACCGGCTCCTGCCGTCTGCGGCAGGAATGGAGTCACACATGATGGACAAAAAACCGCACATCAAGCCCTATCTCTACGGAATGCTCGCGGGCTTTGGTGCGATAAGTCTAAGCATCCTGTTCTTCTTCTTCATCTACCGCTTCGACGGGTTCGGCGACGCGGTCTCCAAGGTGACCGGCATCCTGATGCCCTTCATCTACGGTGCCGTCATCGCCTATCTGCTCAAGCCGGTGTGCAACACCATTGAGGGCTTTCTGCACCGCATCTTCCCCGAAAAGCTCCGCAGCATGGCCAATATGCTTGCCATTGCGGCGACGCTGCTGTTCGGTGTGCTGGTGGTCTACGCCCTCGTGATGATGGTGGTGCCGCAGCTCATCACAAGCGTCACCTCCCTCTACTACACCGCGCAGACCAGCATCACCCGGTTCATGCGGTGGGTGAACACACAGGAAGTCTTCTTGGATAATGAGACACTGATGGGCTATTTCAACAATGCCTACGATGCCATTGCTGACAACCTGACCACTCTGCGCACCACCCTGCTCCCCTCGCTGCAGAATATACAAGGCATCCTGAGCGGTGTGGGCGTCGGCGTCATGAGTGTGGTGACCTGGTTCAAGAATCTGCTCATCGGCCTTATCGTCGCTGTTTACCTGCTGGCCAGCCGCAAAAAGTTCGCCAAGCAGGCCAAGATGATCCTCTACAGCGTCGTCAAGCCCCACTGGGCGCAGCTCATCCAGGAGGAAGTCCTCTACGCTGACAAGATGTTCGGCGGCTTCATCAACGGCAAGATCATGGACTCCGCCATCATTGGTGTGCTCTGCTACTTCGCCTGCATCATCTTCAAGTTCCCGAGCGCACTGCTGGTGTCGGTCATCATCGGCGTCACCAACGTCATCCCCTTCTTCGGCCCCTTCATCGGTGCCGTGCCTGCAACGCTGCTCATCCTCATCCAGAGTCCCATCAAGGCCCTCTGGTTCGTGCTCTTCGTTCTGGTGCTCCAGCAGCTGGACGGCAACGTCATCGGCCCGAAGATCCTGGGCAACACCACCGGCCTTTCGAGCTTCTGGGTGCTCTTCTCCATCCTGCTGTTCGGCGGTCTGTGGGGCTTCGTGGGCATGATCGTGGGTGTGCCGCTGTTCGCCGTCATCTATGACGTCATCAAGAAGCTGGTCTTCCACGGCCTGCGCCGCAACGGCCAGCTCGATCAGATGACCGTCTACCACGACGAGTTCGGCGATCCCGGCGACCCGGCTCCCGCGCCTGTGGAAGATGAAGAAACGGAACCGAAATCGTTATTGATTCCGGCGAAGAATAAAATACAAGATAAAGCCCCCATCCTCCCGGCTGCCTCAGCCGGTGAAGATGGGGGCTTTTCTGCGCAATTTTATCTTTGAAAGACCGATAAAGTCATTTCGCGTGAGCAGTGGAATGCGCCGGTCTCCAGTCCTTGTAATTCTCGTACCGGCTCTCCTTGAGGGTGACATGCGACCAGATCTCGTCGGCCACAGGCTGCCAGTCGGCCGCATATGCACCGCATTTGTCGCAGAGATGGTCTACGCTCTCGGGCGACTGCAAGTCGGTGCTGTGAGCACCGGTGTCATGCACCATCTGGCGCAGAAGCTCGGGGTTTTCCAGCATCGGGCAGGGACGCAGATGGTTTTTATTGAAGGGCTGGCCGTTGTGGTAGGCCATGAAGAGCGGGCTGCGGAGAATATCGAGGATGCTGCTGTCGTGGATGTTGGCGTTGGAGTAGTGGATGAAGACGCACGGCTCTGCATCGCCCGCCGAATTGATATGGAAATAGTTGCGTCCGCCTGCGATGCATCCGCCTACAAACTCGCCATCGTTCTGGAAGTCCATCGGATAGAACGGAATATCGCTCTTTTCTGAGCGGAGATGCCGGATGCGCTCGATCATGTACTTGCGCTGAGCAGGCGTGGGCATCAGCTCCGGCGCAGCCTCGTTGCCTACCGGCATATAGTGGAAGTAGAACCCAAAGTGCGCACCCTTGTCGCAGAGCATCCGCATAAAGTGGTCGCTGGTAACGGCTTCGAGATTGTCTCTGGTATAGCAGATGGAGGTACCAAAAAGGATCCCGTGGGCCTTGAGCAAGTCCATCGCATTCATGACAGCGGCATAGTGGCCGTCGCCCCGCCGGGCATCATTGGTAGAGGGAGTTCCCTCGATCGAGAGCATGAAGGCGATATTGCCCAGTTTTACGACCTCTTCACAGAACGGCTCATCGATGAGGGTAGAGTTCGTGTAGATCGCAAACTGCACGTCGTTGTGCTTTTTTGCCAGACGGAGAATATCCGCCTTCCGCACCAGAGGCTCGCCGCCGGTGAGCATATAGAGATAGACCCCCCAGCTCCTTGCCCTCGGTGATGATTTTGTCCATATCCTCAAAGCTGAGGTTGTTTTTGTGGCCGTACTCGCCCGCCCAGCATCCCACGCAGTGCATATTGCAAGCCGAAGTGGGGTCGAACAGGATCAGCCACGGGATATTGCAGTGGTACTTTGTGCGGTTCTCGCGGATGGTCTTTGTCCCCCGGAAGAACGCTTCATAGCCAAGGTTGAGCGCCGTGGTGCGTGCCACGTTGGGCGCGGTCTGGTCGAGCACACAGTTGATGAGCTTTGACCACTTGCTGTCCGCATCGGTCAGCACTGCGCGGGCGTGCTCATACGTCTCCTCGCTGAACGAGTCGCCATAGAACTGCTTGGCGACGTCCACCATCTCGGTAAACGCCTTCTGACGGTCTTTGCTGACATGAGCCAGTGCCACATCCACCATCGTTCCGACAGCGGTACGCTGTACCTTATGGCTCAACGGCTCCAACGCGATACTCATAAAAGTCTGCCTCCTTGTGTGGGGCTTTGCCGGCCCTTTGTTTTGACAATACTTTAACATTTTTCCGACAAAGGTTCTATAAACAAGCAGAGCAGGGTGATAGTTTTTCTATCATCCTGCTCTGCTTGTTCAAATTTTTATCATTCGTCGATTTTTGATGCTCTGCCGTCGGTGCTGAAGCGCAGCAGCGCCCGCTTCAGATCCCCGTGCATCATGGTGTTGAGCCGTTCGGCCATGATGGCCGGTTCGGTCTTCATATCCCGGCGTATCCATTCCAGCACCATGCCCACAAAGCCATACTTGTAAAAATCAATGATGAACTGCTTGTCCTCTTCCTGCACCGGGATGTTTTCACGCTCTATAAACATCCGCAGCAGAGGGTCCAGCATTTTATAGAGGTACTGCTCCACCTGTTCCCGGCTGATGGAGCGGTAGACATTCAGCACCAGCACCCGGTTGGCCTGCACCTTTTCCAGCATATCGCGGAAGGCGTCGCTCCACGTCTCAAAGTCCTGATGGCCTTCCAGTGCCTCTGTGGCATCCTCCACCAGGATCCAGTCCACCAAATCGTAAATATCCTTGAAATGGTAGTAAAAGGTCATGCGGTTCACACCGCAGTCCTCGGTAATGTCGTTTATCGTTATCTTATTCAGCGGCTTGCGGAGCAGCAGCTTTTTGAGCGATGCTTCCAGCGCGCGTTTTGTCGTCTGTGCCACGAGAATGCCCATCCTTTCGCGTTTGCCCCGTTCGGTGCGGAGTTTCCCGACTTCTATCTATTATGATACCTCATCCGCCCGTACAGGTGCAAGCACCTTTTTCGACTTTTTCATGAACTTTTTATGTTTTCTTAAGATTCGGACAGCAAAAAAGCCTGTACCGCCGCAGCGCGTCTATCAGGAGCTTTCCGAAAAGCTTTGACATTTTCCGGCTCTCCTCTTGATTTCTCCCCGGCCCTGCTTACAATGGAGACACAGAGGGGGGATCTCCCCTGTTCTTTTGATTGGGAAAGAGGTTTTTTCTTATGCTGAATACCATCGGTTTCTTAGGCTGCGGCAACATGGGCGGAGCCATCGCCCGGGCCGTCTGCAAGGCGGCAGACCCGCAGAACGTCTGGCTGGCCAACCGCACCGCCGCCAAGGCAGAGGCTCTGGCCGCTGAGCTGGGCTGCAACACCACCATCAACGACGAGGTGGCGGGCCGCTGCGACCTCATCTTCTTAGCCGTCAAGCCCCAGATGATGGAGGAGCTGCTGGCACCGCTCCGCTTCACACTGGCCGAACGGCCCAGCCGCTTCGTGCTGTGCAGCATGGCGGCGGGCCTGTCCATCGCCCGCATTCAGGAGATGGCGGGCGGCGACTGCCCCGTCGTCCGCATCATGCCCAACACGCCCGCTTCGGTGGGGGCCGGTATGATCCAGTACTGCACCTCCAACGTCACCGCCGAGGAAGAGGCCGAGTTCCTGAAGCTGATGGCCCCCGCCGGGCGGCTGGATGCTGTGCCGGAAAGCCTCATCGACGCGGCCAGCTGCGTGTCCGGCTGCGGCCCGGCCTGGGTGTACCAGTTCATCGAGGCGCTGGCCGACGGCGGCGTGGCCTGCGGCCTGCCCCGTGCCAAGGCGCAGGAGTACGCCGCCCAGATGGTCCTGGGCAGTGCGAAGCTGGTGCTTGAAAGCGGCCAGCACCCCGGCGCACTCAAGGACGCCGTGTGCAGCCCGGCGGCAGCACCATCCAGGGCGTGCGGGTGCTGGAAGAAAAGGGCCTGCGGGGCGCGGTGATGGACGCCGTCATCGCCTCCTACAACAAGACCAAAGAGATGGGAAAGGGTTGATCTATGCGCATCGTAGTCAAAGTCGGCACCTCCACACTGGCCCACTCCACCGGGCGGCTGAACATCCGCCACACCGAAGAGCTGGTGAAAGTGCTCAGCGATTTGAAGAACGCCGGACATGAGGTCATCCTCGTGTCGTCGGGTGCCATCGGCATGGGCGTGGGCAAGCTGTCGCTTTCCGCCCGCCCTACCGATATGTCCTCCAAACAGGCTTGTGCCGCCGTGGGGCAGTGTGAGCTGATGTACACCTACGACCGGCTGTTCAGCGCCTACGACCACACGGTGGCGCAGATTTTGCTCACCGGCGTGGACATCGAGCACGCCAGCCGCCGTGAGAACATCCAGAACACCCTCACCCGCCTGCTGGAGCTGGGCGCACTGCCCATCATCAACGAAAACGACACCGTCGCCACCGACGAGATCACCTCCATCGGCGACAATGACACCCTCGCCGCCATCGTCACCTGCTGCATCAAGGCCGATCTGCTGGTGCTGCTGAGCGACATCGACGGCCTCTACACTGCCAACCCCCACACCCACCCGGACGCAAAGCTCATCCCGCTGGTGGAGGAGATCACGCCCGAGGTGATGGCGCTGGCCGACGGGGCCGGCTCGGCGCTGGGTACCGGCGGAATGTCCACCAAACTCCGGGCCGCCCGGATGGTGACCTCCAGCGGAGCTGACATGGTCATCGCGAACGGCGCCCACCCCGAGCTGCTCTATGACATCGCCGAAGGCCGTGCCGCAGGCACCCGCTTTGCGGCCCACAGACAGGAGGCATAACATGACCACACAGGAAATTCTGGAAGCCGCCCGCGGGGCCAAGACTGCCGTTGCCCTTTCGGACAGCGGCACCCGTGATTCTGCCCTTCTCGGGATGGCTGATGCCCTCTGCGCACCGGAGTCCATGGGCGCCATCCTCGCCGCCAACGCCGAGGACATGGCCGCCGCCAAGGGCCGCATCAGCGACGTCATGCTGGACCGCCTCGCCCTGACGCCCCAGCGCATCGAGGCCATGGCCAAGGGCATCCGGGACGTTGCCGCCCTGCCTGACCCGGTGGGCCGGGTGCTGAGCCGCATCGAGCGTCCCAACGGCCTCGTCATCGAGAAGACCGCCGTGCCGATGGGCGTCATCGCCATCATCTATGAGAGCCGCCCCAACGTCACCAGCGACGCCGCTGCCCTCGCCATCAAGAGCGGCAACGCCTGCATCCTCCGCTGCGGCAAAGAGGCGTGGCGCTCGGCCAACGCCATCGTGACCACCCTGCGGCAGGGTCTGCGGGCAAACGGTCTGCCCGAGACGGCAGTCTGCCTCATCGAGGACACCACCCACGCCTCGGCCAACGCCCTGATGACCGCCGTCGGCTATGTGGACCTGCTCATCCCGCGCGGCGGGGCCGGACTCATCCGTGCCTGCGTCGAGAACGCGAAAGTCCCCTGCATCCAGACCGGCACCGGCATCTGCCACATCTTCGTGGACGACACCGCCGACCAGACCAAGGCCCTGGACATCATCGAGAACGCCAAGGCCAGCCGCCCCAGCGTCTGCAACGCCGAGGAAGTCTGCCTCGTCCACAGCGCCATTGCGCGCGAGTTCCTGCCGAAGCTGGCCCAGCGCCTCGGCCCCGACCGCACCGCCAAGGGTCTGCACCCGGTGGAACTGCGGCTGGACGAGCGCGCTGCCGCCCTCATCCCCGGCACCCCCGCCGGGCCGAAGGACTTCGACACGGAGTTCCTCGACTACATCCTTGCGGTGAAAGTCGTGGACAGCGTGGAGGAAGCCATCGCCCACATCGCGGCTCACTCCACCGGCCACAGCGAAGCCATCCTGACCCGGACCGACGCCCACGCTGCCCTCTTCACGGCGGCAGTGGACAGTGCCGCCGTCTACGTCAACTGCTCCACCCGCTTCACCGACGGCGGAGAGTTCGGCCTTGGCTGTGAGATGGGCATCTCCACCCAGAAGCTCCACGCCCGGGGACCCATGGGCCTCGGCGAGCTGTGCAGCTACAAGTACATCATCCACGGCAACGGTCAGACCCGGTAAGTTTCGGATTTTTCCGGGATAGCGCACCGCCGTGGCAAAAATTTTCTCCACAGGCCGGGGTCAAATGCCCCGGCCTGTATTTTGTTTCCTCAAGATGGACCGTTTTCTCTCAAGCACACTTTTGGTTGAAAAATTTTGCAAATACATCCGAGAATAATTTCTTGTATCCAAATTTTCTCCATTCTCCACAAAGCAATAGTCATACTTTTGCCACTTTGTTCTACAAAAATCACAACAAACCTCTTGACAGACGGGCCTTCTGCGGGTTAAATTTAGAATGAGGGTGTGATTTGACACAATCTCACTTGTTTAGTCTGTTTATTGAGAATTGTTCTCCACAAGACTTCAACTTTTCAGACCGTTTTACTGCGGAGAGCACTCTTCCGAGCATATCCGCCCACTCACAACACTATACTTGGAATGAAGGAGAGAGCGTTATGACGATTGCTATTCTTGCACATGATTCCCGCAAAGAGCTGGCGCTGCAGTTCTGCACAGCTTACAGCGGCATCCTATCCCGCAACACAGTCATTGCCACCGGCACCACCGGTCGGATGCTGGCGCAGGCCACCGGCCTGCCCGTACACTGCTACCTCTCCGGGAAGCTGGGCGGCATCCAGCAGATCTCGGCCCGGGTGGCCTGCGACGAAGTAGACCTCGTGCTCTTCTTCCGCGACCCGCTCAAGGCCGAGACGGGCAGCGGCAGCGAGCAGAACCTGCTGCGGCTGTGTGATATGCACAGCGTGCCGATCTCCACCAACATCGCCACCGCCGAGGTGCTGCTGCGCGGCCTCGACCAGGGCGACCTCGACTACCGTGAGGGCATCCATCCCGACATCGTGGAGCCGCTGCCCGTCCATCGGGCCGTGTGCTGAGCCTGTTTTTATAGCAGTTTGCGTTTTTAATGCACAAGCAACATCCGCAAACTGCATATCGCAAAGATGCCGTTTTGATAGGCACTATTTTTGAAAATTGCGATAAGACTTTTCTGCCATTTGTGGTTTTGTGTATAGAGGGTTTTCGACAAAGAAAGACACCGCAGAAGCTTTTACACTTCTGCGGTGTCTTTTTATCTTATGCGCTCTCAGATACCACTGAGAGATGACTTATTCCAGACCGCCCATCTGCTTGATGGCCTTGATGGCGTAGGTCAGGGTGCGGCCCATAGCCACGCCTGCCATCAGACAGGGATAGTTGTTGGCGAAGAAGGAGCCGGACATATCGCCGGTGACATACAGGCCGGGCATCGGCTTGTTGTCGTTGTCCAGAGCCTGACCCTTGTCGTTGATGGCGATGCCCTGCTCGGTGGTCAGCAGAGATGCACCCAGCCAGCAGCCGTAGAAGGGAGCGGTGCGGATGGCGCTCAGACGGTAAGCGGGCTTGCCGAAGTCCTCGTCGTTCTGCTTGTCGTACAGCTCGTTGTAACGCTCAACGGTAGCGAGGAAGGTGTCCTTGGCCTCACCGGTGAAGCCCAGCTTGTCGGCCAGCTCCTCGATGGTGTCGCAGACGAACAGGGTGCCGGCTGCAACGGCCTCATCGACCTTGCCCTGGAAATACTTCTCGCCGCCGGCACGGGTCTGAGCAGAGCAGCCGATGGTGTGGAAGCGCTTTGCGTCCTCCAGAACATTGGCGTCGCAGATCTGTGCGTAAACGCGGCCCGGCTGATGGGCAGCAGCGTAAACAATATCGTTGTAGGGGCTGCTCTCGTTGGCGAAGCGCTCACCGTTGCGGTTGACCTTCAGGAAGGGCTGAGTGCCGGGGTTGTACTGGCGGATGGGGCCGGGGAAGGCCTTGCCGCCGAAAGCGGAGTCGCTTGCCACATAACCGCCGTCCACGCCGGGAGCCACGATGCCGCGGTCGAACAGCATGGGAGCAGCTTCCTTGTCGAAGTTTGCGCCGGCCCAGACAGCGGCACGGATGCCGTAGCCCTTATCGGCCGGAGAGTAGGAGCAGGCAGTGGTGACGGAGGTTCCCAGCGGGTCCAGCTGCTCCATCATGTAGGGGTTGCCGGGGAAGCCGCCGCAGGCCAGCAGAACGCCCTTGTTGGCGTTGTAGCGGATGAAGTGGTCATCCTCGGTGCTCTGGGCGATGATGCCGGTGATGCGGCCGGTGGAGTCCTTCTCCAGCTTTGCCAGAGAGGTCTTGAAGTCAACATCGTAGCCCAGCTCACGGATGTAGTCCAGCAGCAGCTCGTTACGGGCTGCGCCGGAGCTGCGGTCATAGGTGTACTCGATCTCGGGGTACATATAGTCGGTGTTGTGCTCGGCGTTCTCGGCAGGCCACTTCGCCTCATCGCCGTAGGTGTAGACCATCTTGACACCGTACTTGTCTTCCATGATGGAGCGGATGAACTCGATCATCTCACCGGACTCGTTGATCCAGGTCTTGACAACGCGCTGGTCGCACTTGCCGGAAGCGTAGCGGGAGATCTCGCTCAGCAGCTTTGCACGGTCCATCTTGATGCCCTGTGCCTGTGCGCCGAAGCCGTCCACAGCGCCGACCCAGTGACGGGTATCCTGCACGTTGCCGTTCTGCTCGATGACGCGGAAGTTCAGGCCATGAGCAGCAGCGTAAGCAGCTGCGCCCATACCGCCGTTGCCTGCACCCACGATGAGGATGTCGGTGTCCACGGTCTCGGTGATGGCAGCCTCGTCGATGTCAGGCTCCTTGCCCAGCCAATCGTTTTCGTCACCGGTGGGCAGCTGGACGGAGGTCACAGTAGCCTCACCCTTGGCCTGAGCGTAACAGCTCTTGGCAGCCTTCATGACAGCGTCGGAAGTGATGGTGGAGCCGGAAACACCGTCGATCTCAGCAGAGCCTGCAGCCATCAGCTGCTCACGCAGCTGGTCGGCAGCAGCAGCGCCGTAAGAAGCGGTCTCGCCGGAGGTATCCACCACAACGTCGGTCACGGCGCTGTCGGAGAAGGTCATGGTGACCTTGACGGTAGAAGAGATGCCCTCGGCAGTACCCTCATAGGTGCCGGGGATGTAGGTACCGGCTGCACCGGAGGAAGCTGCAGTGGAAGAGCTGGCAGTGTTGCAGGCAGCCAGAGCACCGGCAGTCACACCAGACATGGCAGCTGCGGCAGCGATCTTCAGAAAACCTTTACGGGAGATCTTGTTCATTTTGCGTGGTTCCTTTCTTCTTGTCTTTTTCTTCTTCTCTATTCTTTCTCATAGCTCCGTGCGGCGGCAGACCTTCTTGCACTGCCGCCCACATCGTTCGATAATAATTTAACACAAATTCAAGGGTCTGTCTTTTAAGAATCCTTAAACATCCTAGCCATTTCTTCGTTCAATTCCGGACATTCTCGTTAATTATTTGCTTAACAAGTCCAAAAAGAGCGCCGACCGCTTAAGTTTCCTTAAGAAGTCGGCACTCTCATCAAAACGATTCTTAAACCTTGCCGCCGTCCGGCTGGAACACATACCCCTTGCCCCAGACATTTTTTAAGTAGACGGGCTTTGCCGGGTCGGGCTCTATCTTGCTGCGGAGATTGTGGATATGTACCTGCACCGTCCGCACATCGCCGAGGCTTTCCTTGCCCCATATCTTCTGGTAGAGCTCGTTGGCCGTGAAGAAGGTGTTCGGGTAGCGGACGAAGAGGGTGAGGATGCGATATTCCATGTCGGCCAGATGGACGCTGCGGCCATCCTTCTCCACGCTGTGGCTGTTGGCATCCAGCGTGAAGGCCGCGCAATGGTAGCCGTTGACGCTGGGCTCTGCGCCGTCCATCTGCACCCGGCGGATGTTGGCCATGATGCGGGCCAGCAGGATCTTGTTATTATAAGGCTTTGCCAGAAAGTCGTCGCCGCCCATTTCCAGCGCGTGGACGATGGTGTCGGTATCGTCCAGACAGGATGTGAAGATGATGGGGCAGTGGTGCCAGCTGCGCAGACGCTGGCAGAGGTCCACGCCGTTGGTGTCCCGGGGAGAAGGATGTCCATCAGGATGACATCGAACTTTTCCCGCGCATGGCTCAAAGCGTCGCCGCCCGTCTCTGCACAGACCACCTCAAAATTCTGCTGACTTTTCAGAAAATAGCATGTGGTGTCGCGGATCACGGGGTCATCTTCCACCAACAATACGCGGATCATCCTGTCAGCCCTCCCCTTTTTTCGCACGATTTGATATACTATAGTATACCTTATTTTTTGCACATCTACAAGGGGAGGCATCGCCATGAAGCAAAAATGGCCCATTCTGATTTTCTCCACCCTGCTTACGGCCTTTATCGTGCTGGCCGGTATCTGGGGCAACGCGCAGTTCGAGCATCTGCACAGCGGCAGCGTGCTCACAGCCCAGCACGCCGCCCAGGGTATCGCGCTGGACGGCTGGCGGCAGGAAGCCCCCGGCCAGTGGCACTTTACTTTCACGGTGGGGGAAGACATCCCGTCCCTCACCCTCTGCGTCACCAACACAGCGGTACCGCTGGCCCATGAGAACCTCACCAGCCTCGAGCGCTCGGGGGAGCTGTACGCACTGGACGTCACGCCCGGCGAGACGGTGGAGCTGGTGTTCACCTGCAGCCGCAGCCCCCAGACATGGCTGATGACTTCCGCCTTCGCCTCCCGGGCATTCCGCTTCCGCACCATGACGCAGCTCATCGCTCTGACGGCCTTTGTGACCATGGGGATGGTGCTGCTGGCGCTCTACCACTATAAGCACCTGCCGGAGCTGGGGTACTTCCTGCTCTACCTCGTCATTATGAGCGCCTGGGCGCTGATGGTCTTCTTCTTCCCGGCCATCCGGAGCAGTCTGCTCCAGCGCATCCTCCGCTCCTTCTTCTCCCTCACTGTGCTGGCCTCGGCACTGCTGGCGGCAGGGCTGCTGGGGGTAAAATTGCCCCGCTCCGGGCGGGGGCTCCTTGCGCTTGCCGCCGGATGCGTCGTCTTCTTTGCACTGTCCACGAGCAGCTATCCCCCGCTGCGGGTCGGGATGCTGGTAGCGGGCATGTGCCTCTGCCTTTATTACTTAATGGCCGCCGTGAACGCAGACTATGAGGGTGCCGCTCTGATGCTCCTGCCCGGTGCCGTCACCACCGGCTTCCGGGTCTGGGCGCTGATGCCCGGGCTGGACAGCGCGCTTTTCGTGGAGTCTGTCCCCTTCTACCTGCTGCGCTGTTCCCGCCTTTATGATTTGCCCTTCGCCATCGGCTGCATGGTGTTCGTCTGCCGGAGGTTCGCTCTTCTCTTCGACCGCACCGAGCAGCTGGCTCGGGAGCTGGACGCCCGGGTGGCAGAGCGGACAAAAGAGCTGACCGCCGAGACCGAGGCCCGTAAGAGCATGATGCTCAACATCTTTCACGACCTGCGCAGCCCTCTCTTCGCCGTCAGCGGCGGGCTGGAAACACTGGAATCGGCCCCCGAGGCCCTTCCGGCCCTGCTTCCGGCTCTGCGTCAGCGCATTGAATTCCTGCGGCGGCTGACGGAAGACCTCTTCCTCGCGGCAAAGCTCGAGCAGAAGCAGATCCTGCTCAACGAAGACCGCGCCGCCCTCAACGAAGAAGCCGCCGCCGTCTGCGCCGCCTGCCGGAGCGAGGCCGACCAGAAGGGCGTCGAACTCCATGTCAGCGCCGACACGCCTCTGCCCGTCTGGGGCGACAGCGTGCGGTTACAGCAAATTATCCAGAACCTTGTCACCAACGCCATCCACTATACTCCCGCCGGGGGCAGCATCCATGTGGACTGCCGCGCCGAGAGCGAAACGGCCTGTGTCAGCGTACAGGATACCGGCTGCGGCATCGCACCGGAAGATCAGAGCGCTGTCTTTGACCGATACTTCCATACCACCGCCGACAAAAAGCACGACTCCACCGGCCTCGGCCTGACCATCGCGCAGGAGCTGGCCCACCTCCACCACGGCGAGATCACATTGCAAAGTGAAGTCGGCAAGGGCAGTATTTTCACGCTGCGGCTCCCCTTACTTACAGACTGAGAGGGCAAGGCCGCTGATAAGATCTATCTCTCGATAGAGAAAGAGGACATCACGCAAAAAATCGCATGATGTCCTCTTTCTTATCGCAATTTTCAAAAATAGTGCCGGTCAAAACTGCATCTTTGCGATATGCAGTTTGCGGCTGTTGCTTGTGCATTAAAAACGCAAACTGCTATATTTCAGCAGCTCCGTCAGCTTTGCCAGACGATGCACCGCCTCGTCCAGCACGTCGGTGCCGCGGGCAAAATGCATCCGGATGAGGTGGTTGACCGGCTCTTTGAAGAAGCTCGAACCGGGGACAGCCGCCATCATGGCCTCGGTGCCGCCGCAGGTGACGCAGATCTCCGTGTTGGGATCCACCTCTTAGACTCCCCTCGAGAGGGAAGCTGGCACCGAAGGTAATTGAGAGGTTCAGTCCTTAAAATACGCATTCTGCACAGCCAGCAGGACGCCTGCGCGGCTGGCGGCGAAGTTCAGGCCGCCCTGCAGGTAGCAGGTATACGGCTCACGCAGCGGGCCGTCGCAGGAAAGCTCGATGGTGCTGCCCTGGGTAAAGCTGCCGCTGGCCATGATGACCTCGTCGGTGTAGCCCGGTTCCGGAGAGGGTTCCGGGGCGGCGTAGCTGTCCACAGGGCTTGCGGCCTGAACTCCTCGGCAGAAGCCGATGAGGGCGTCCGCCGTACCGGCATCAAAGCAGGTGACGATGTCGTTGTGAGCCTCGCAGTAGCGCGGGATGGGCTTTTTGCCCACCAGTTCCAGCAGGCACTGGGCGTAGATGGCCGTCTTGATGGCTTCGCAGACCACGCCGGGGGCGTAGTAGAAGCCAAGATACATATCGCGGGGCGTCTCGAGGGTGCAGCCCAGCTCCTTGCCGAGGCCGGGGGCGTTCAGGCGGTAGGCGCAGAGCTCCACGAGGTCTTTCCGGCCCGCGATATAGCCGCCGGTGGGGGCGATGCCGCCGCCGGGGTTCTTGATAAGGCTGCCCACCACGAGGTCGGCACCGGCCTGGCAGGGTTCTTCCTTCTGGGTGAACTCGCCGTAGCAGTTGTCCACAAAGATGATGATGTCGGGGTTGGCGGCGCGGGCGGTGTCGGCCACCTTGCGGATGGTGTCGAGGTCGAAGGCGTTGCGCTGCAGGTAGCCGCGGCTGCGCTGGATGTGGCAGACCTTCGCGCCCGGGGCCTTCTGGGCGATGAGCTCATAGTCCGGGGTAAAGTCGGCCTTCAGCGGGGCCTCGTCGTACTTGATGCCGTAATCCATCAGGGTTCCGGTGCCTTTGCCCTTGCCATCCAGACCGATGACCCCTTCCAGCGTGTCATACGGACGGCCCGTGGCAGCCAGCAGGGTATCGCCTGCCCGCAGCAGACCAAAGAGGGCCACGGCCAGCGTGTGGGTGCCGCTCTGGAACTGGCTGCGCACCAGTGCATCTTCGGCGCCCATCACCTCGGCAAAGATCTGCTCGAGCTTGGCGCGGCCGGTGTCCCACAGGCCGTAGCCGGTGGTACCCAGCATATCGGTGGAGGACATCTGGGTGTCCGCAAAGGCTTTCAGCATCTTGAGCTGGTTGTAGTCGCGGATGTCCTCCATCTGCTTGAAGTAGGGCTGGCAGAGCTCAAGGGCTTTTTCATCCAGCGCCAGAACTTCGGGTTTATAATCGAAAAAGTGATTTAACATTGACATTATACTGAATCCTTAATTGTTATTGTACTTTGAAAAATTGCGTTCGCGCAGGGAAGCTGTAGTTTTCGTCAAGTCTTTTTGAGCGGCATTTCGCGCCACCGGCGCGCAAGCCTGCCTCACGGCGCGGCATACCTTGCATACTCCCCCATCTTCTCAAAGCCCAGCCGGGTATAGAAATGCACCCGCTCGGGGCTGCACAGAAAGACAGGCATCCAGCCTTCGGCGGCGAGGGCATTCGCCATCTCGACGATGAGCCGCCCGCCGACGCCTTTGCCCCGCAGAGCTTCCACGGTCTCACCGCAGGCCATGTATGCCTGACCATTTGCCAGCGCATAGGCTCCCACCGTACAGATGATGTTTCCTTCCCGTTCCAGCGTCCAGACCCGGGCAAGACCCCGGCTGCGCTTGGAGCAGAGCTCAGAGTAAAAGTCGTCCCGTTTTGAGGGCCTGTCAGGGAAGAGCAGATCCGCTGCTTTTCCGGCGGCAGGTTCTGTGTTTTTGGCAAGACTCTGCCAGAGGGCAGCGTCCGCCTCAGGCAGCGGCAGCTGACGCCCCGGCGCAAGGCCGAAGACGCTGTGTGTCTTTGCCCGTTTCCAACCGGTGGGCGGCGGACACTCGGCTTCATCCAGCACCACGGCCTCACAGCCGCAGAAAGCCAGAAAGCCCGCCAGCTCCTCGGGGTTGGCGTGACCCGCCAGCCACGCGGTGCTGCCGCCGACATCCAGCGCCAGCGTCGGCCCGGCGAAAAAGCGGCCCGGCTGGCTCTTACCGAAGAGGGCGAACGCCAGCGGCATGGTCGCCCCGAGACAGAGCCTGCCCCGGCAGGCGTTCAAAAAGCGCTGCTTCTGGCGGGGCGTTTTGATTTGGGCGATCACTTCAGCGCGTTGACGATGCTCTTGAACTCGCGGCCGCGCACTTCAAAATTCGGGTAGAGGTCGAAAGAGGCGCTGGCCGGCGAGAGGATGATGATGTCGCCGGGCTTTGCGCAGGCGCGGGCCAGCTCCACGGCGTGCTGCATGTTGTCGGCGTGCTGGATGGGCAGCTCGGCCTCGTTGAAGTTCGGGTCTTCGCGCACGGCCTTCTCGATGCGGGGGCCGGTAGCACCCATCAGCACGAGATTCTTGACATGGGCCGTGATCTCAGGGGCCAGCGGCTCATAGGGGATGTGCTTGTCGTAGCCGCCTGCGATGAGGATGACCTTCTGGTCGAAGCTGCGCAGACCGGCAATGGTGCGGGTGGGGCTGGTGCCGATGGAGTCATTATAATAAGTGACGCCGTCCAGCACGCGCACCGGCTCGATGCGGTGCTCCACACCGGTGAAGCTGCTGCCCACCAGCTGGATGGCTTCCACAGGCACCTCGCCCCAGACGGCGGCGGCAGCGGCCAGCAGGTTCTCAATGTTGTGCAGGCCCCGCAGCTTCACGTCCTTCTGGGCGAGGAAAGGGGTCACGACGCCGTTCTCTGCCATGCAGAGCATCCCGTCCTCCCGCAGGAACGCGCCGTTGTCCGTCTCGTGCAGGCGGGTGAACCAGACCTGCTTGCCCTTGCAGTCCTTCTGCATGGAGCGGCTGATCTCGTTCTCATAGCCGAGGACGGCGCGGCAGGGCTGCTTCTGGTAGAGCAGGATATTCCGCTTAGCGTCGATGTACTCCTGCATATCCTTGTGGTGGTCGAGGTGGTTGGGGGTCACGTTGGTGACGACGGCGATGTTGGGGCTCTGGTGCATACTGATGAGCTGGAAGCTGGACAGCTCCACCACGGCCACGTCGTCGGGACTCACCTCGGGCAGCATGGGCAGCAGGGCTGCGCCGATGTTGCCGCCCAGATGCACCCTGCGGCCTGCGGCCTCGTAGAACTTGGAGATAAGGGTGGTGGTGGTGGTCTTGCCGTCAGAGCCGGTCACGGCCACGATCTCGCAGGGGCAGAACTGGAAGAACAGCTCCACCTCGCTGGTGACCATGGTGCCGGCGGCCATAGCGTCCTGCAAAGGCTTCTCGAAATAGCCCACGAAGCCCGGGGTACGCATGATGATGTCCTGCCCCTTGAAACCGTCGAGGTAATTCTCGCCGAGGCTCAGATCGATGCCCAGTTCCTTGATGGTGGCGGCGTAGTCGCCGAAATCTTCCACGCTCTTTTTCTGGTCGCAGAGGGTGACGTGCGCACCCAGCTCCACGAACTCCCTGATGAGCGTCTTATGGCTGACGCCCGCGCCGATAAAGGCAACCTTTTTGCCCTTGATGAGGTTTGCAAGCTCCTGCTGTTCCTTCTGCATAAAAAAGGACCTCCTCTATAAATGTATATTACCATAGCACCCCCTCCGCACACAGCCGCAGGAGAAAATGCATTGCCGTCCCCCATTATAGACCATTTGTTTCCGATTGGCAACGGAAAAACACAAACCGTGGCTCAAAATGTCCACCCAAATCAACAAAATGTCGATTGTCTTTTCTGCCTGTTTCTGTTACACTTATAGCGATTTCAATTTTTGGCGCAGCATCAACAGCATTGCGCCAGCTCGACACCAGAATTTTCCTGCGCCTGTCCAGGTGCAGTTTTCCTATTTCTTATCACTTTCTGAGACAAACAGAGCCGCACCGGCCCGAAAGGATGCATTTCTTGAAACAGCTTCGCTTTGTCGCGGCCCTGCTGGCTGCGTTTTTTGTTCTGAGCCTGACCGCCTGCGGCTCCGGCTCCAACAGCTTTACCTGGTTCGTGGACTCCATCCCCGCGAACCTCGACCCGCAGGTGGCGTCCAGCGCCTCGGACATCATCGCCTGCGAGAACCTCTACAGCGGCCTCGTCCGCCGCACACCGGACGGCAGCCTCGCGCCGGAATTGTGTGATCGGTGGGAGGTATCTGCCGACCGGCTCACCTATACATTCTATTTGAAGGACGGTCTGACCTATACGGCCTCGAAGGGAGATCCCTCCGACTACGCCATCACCGCCGAGGACTTCGTCTTCGCGTTCCAGCGGATGTTCCTCCCCGGCACCAACTCCCCTTACGCCGTGGAGTTCTCTGCCCTCGAGAACAGCGCCGCCGTTCTGGCCGGTCAGAAGCCCGCCAGCGCGCTGGGCGTCACCGCTGCGGGGCCGCTGAAACTGGTGTTCCGACTCTCCTCGCCCGACGAGACGTTCCTCTCCAAGCTGACGCTGCCCGGCGCGATGCCCTGCGACGAAGCGTTTTTTGACAGCACCCGAGGCACCTACGGTCTGACCAGCGCCTCCACCCTTTCCAGCGGACACTTTTACCTTTATAACTGGACGTCCAGCGGCCTTTTTCTCCGCCGGGCGGCTTCGGGGAATCAAATCGACAGCCTGCGCCTCGTGGAGAACACCACGAGCTCCGGCCAGTCTGCCGAAGAGCTCATCAACAACGAAAAATGCACCGCCGCCCTCGACGACAGCGGTACCCCCACCTCGCTGCAGAGCGTGTCCTACTCCGACACCACATGGGCGCTGCTCTTCAACTGCGACTCCATCTTTGCTTCCACTGAGCTTCGGCAGGCACTGGGCAGTGCAGCCGCTTCGGCGGTGGAAGTCCCCGGCGGCGGACTGTTCGCGGAGGCAAAGGGCCTCATCCCCGACGGCCTGACCGTGGACGGCATCGACTACCGGCAGACGGCGGGCGATGTCCGCCCGGCTTTCGGCGACCCCCGCGCACTCTACATCGCCGCCCGCGACGGCGGTGTCTCCCCTTCCGACTTTGGGCGCGTCTCCCTGCTGCTGCCCTCCGGCAGCGGCCTCAGTGACACCGCCGAGCTCATCAACAGCGCATGGCAGAAGGAGTTTTCGCTCTTCTTCTCGGTGGAAGAGGTGGAGCCGGAAGAGTTCCAGAAGCGGCTCGAAAACGGCAGCTACACCATCGCCCTCGCCCCCGTGCAGGCCGAGGGCGGCAGTGTCTACACCGCGCTGGCCCAGTTCTCCCCCACCGGCGGCGGGCTGACCGGCTACAGCGACGCCCTTTACACCACCCAGCTCTCGGCCAGTGCCACAGCCACCGGCAGCACCCGCTGCTCTCTGCTGGCCGCCTGTGAGCGCCAGCTCCTCGAGCAGGCCGTGGCCGTACCGCTCTTCACCCAGCAGAAGCGGCTGCTGGTGGCCAACGGCATCGAGGGCCTCGTCTTCGACCCCTTCGGCCCGGTGCTGGATGTGACGTATGCGACGAAGGGATAACCTCTCAGTCTCGCATTCGCTCGACAGCTCCCCTACCGAGGGGAGCCTCTGGCGAAGAGGTGAAGCTTTGCGGAATGCCAAAGCCTCTCCTCGTTAGGAGCAACAACGACGACCGCCGCCAGTGGCGGAAACAGGGAGTCGCTGTTGGGGCCGCGGCCAGCAAGACGCAAGCGGAGCGCTGCGGATGCTGGGTGCCGCAACCCGGGCAGTGGCAGCGCGTCAGCGCTGACGGAGAGGTTTTTTACACATAAAAACAGAGAGGATAGTTCAGGAATGACTATCCTCTCTGTTTTTATGCTTTTTTACGTTAATACGAAGGTCAGCTCTGCGGTGGCGGCACACTTGCCGTCCACATAGGCGGACGCTTTGCCGATGCCCACCGGGCCGCGCTGCTCGACCAGCTCACAGTGAAGGGTGAGCACATCGCCGGGGGTGACCTGCTTGCGGAAGCGGGCGTTCTTGATGCCGCCGAAGAGGGCCAGCTTGCCTTTGTTCTCGGGCAGGCTCAGGGCCGCGACAGCACCGGTCTGGGCCAGCGCTTCGAGAATGAGGACGCCGGGCATGACCGGCTGTCCCGGGAAGTGGCCGCAGAAGAATTCTTCGTTGCGGGTGACGCACTTGCGGCCAATGGCCCACTGACCCGGCTCGTAGTCCAGAATGCGGTCCACGAGGGCGAAGGGATACCGGTGGGGCAGGATGGCCGCGATCTCCTCGCTGGTCAGGCTGTTTGCGTTTTCACGCACGGTGCGGGGTTCTGCCATCGCTCAGCCCTCCCACTTCTTGAAGGCCAGGCAGGCGTTGTGTCCGCCGAAGCCCAGGCTGTTGCTCAGAGCGTACTCCATCTTCATCTCACGGCCCACATTCGGCACATAGTCCAGATCGCACTCCGGGTCGGGCTGCTCGTAGTGGATGGTGGGCGGCGCGAACTGGTCGCGGAGGGCCAGTGCGGTGAACACGGCCTCGATGCCGCCTGCGCCGCCCAGCAGATGGCCGGTCATGCTCTTGGTGCTGACGACGGCGATGTCCTTGGCGTGGTCGCCGAAGACGGCGTGGATAGCGGCAGTTTCGCAGCTGTCGTTCATGTGGGTGCCGGTGCCGTGGGCGTTGATGTGGTCGATCTGCTCGGGGGCAATGCCGCCATCCTTGAGGGTCAGCTTCATGCAGCCGATGGCACCTGCGCCGCCGGGTGCGGGAGCCGTGAAGTGGTAGGCGTCGCAGTTGGCGCCATAGCCCACGACTTCGGCATAGATGTGTGCGCCGCGGGCCTTGGCGTGCTCCAGCTCCTCGAGGACCAGCACACCGCTGCCCTCGCCCATCACGAAGCCGCCGCGCCGTGCGTCGAAGGGCAGGCTGGCCGCGTCGGGGTCGGTGGAGGTGGAAAGGGCCTTCATGCTGGTAAAGCCGCCGATGCCCAGCGGGCTGATGCAGCTCTCGGCACCGCCGCAGACCATGACCGGCTCGTAGCCGTCGCGGATGCGGTGGAACGCATCGCCCACAGCGTTGGTGCCGCCGGCGCAGGCCGTCACCGGGCAGGTACACATTCCCTTGAGGCCGAAGCGGATGGCGATCTGTGCTGCCGCCATGTTGGCGATCGCCATGGGGACGAAGTAGGGGCTGACCTTCTCCATCCCCTTTTCCTCGCCGCGGCTGTGCTGCTCCTCGATGGTGGGCAGACCGCCGATGCCGCTGGACACGATGACGCCGATGTTCTCGGCCTCGGCTTCGCAGTCGATGCCGCTGTCCTGGATGGCCTCGGCGGCAGCGCCCAGCGCCAGCAGGGTGAAGCGGGCCATCTTGCGGGCTTCCTTTTTGTCCACGACGGTCTCGGGGTCGAAGCCCTTGACCTCGCCTGCCAGCTTGCACTTGAACTCGCTGGCGTCGAACTGGGTGATGGGGCCGATGCCGCATTTGCCTGCGCGGGCTGCAGCCCAGCTGTCGGCGGTGTTATTTCCAAGAGGGTTCACGGTGCCAAGACCAGTGATGACGACTCTGCGTTTTTCCATAGAAAAAGCTCCTTTTTACATTGCCATGCCGCCGTCCACACAGAGCACCTGCCCGGTGAGATAGCTGCTTTGTTCGGCGGCGAAGAAAGCCACCGCGTTTGCCACGTCCTCCGGCTGGCCGGCGCGTCCTTCCGGGATGGTCTTGCACATCTCGGTGCGGACAGCCTCCGGCAGAGCGGCGGTCATATCCGTGGCGATGAAACCGGGAGCCACCGCGTTGACGGTGACGTTCCGGCTGGCCAGCTCCTTGGCGAGGCTCTTGGTCAGGCCGATGAGGCCCGCCTTGCTGGCGGAATAGTTGGTCTGGCCTGCGTTGCCCCGCAGACCCACCACGCTGCTCAGGTTGACGATGCGGCCATAGCGCTGGCGCACCATCCGGCGTGCGGCCTCCTTGCAGCAGAGGAACGCACCCTTGAGGTTGGCGTTCAGGACGGTGTCGAAGTCCTCCTCGGAAAGGCGGAGGATGAGGTTGTCGCGGGTGACGCCCGCGTTGTTGACGAGAATATCCACCCGGCCAAAGGCATTCACTGCCTCTTCGAACAGCTTCTTGCAGCCCTCGGCAGTGGAGACGTCGGCCTGCACGGTGACGGCCTCGACGCCAAGCTCCTTGCACAGTGCGGCAGTCTCGGCGGCAGCGTCCTCACCGTGGCAGTAGTTGACCACCACATTGCAGCCCTGCTTTGCCAGCGCAACACAGACAGCCCGGCCGATGCCTCGGCTTCCGCCGGTGACGACAGCGGCACGGTTCAGCTTTTCTTCGCTCATGCCTGTGCCTCCTTCCAGCTGGTGAGGAAAGCTTCCAGCTCTTCTGCCGTCTCGACAGCGGTGCAGTGGACGTCTGCGCCCAGCGTCTTTTTCACGAAGCCGCTCAGGGCCTTGCCCGGGCCGACTTCGAGAATGTCGGTGACGCCCAGCTCGCCCAGACGGCGGAGAGTATCTTCCATGTAGACGCTGCTCTGCACCTGCTTTTCCAGCAGAGCGGGGATGCTGTCGCTGTCTGCCTTTTCGTGGCCGAGGCAGTTGAAGAGGACAGGCGTCTCCATCTCGCCGAAATGCTCAGACGCAAAGCGCTTTGCCAGCGCGTCACCGGCGGGGTGCATCAGCCTGGTGTGGAAGGGGCCGCTGACCTTCAGCGGGATGCAGCGGCGTGCACCTGCGGCTTTTGCCAGCTCAGCGGCCTTTTCCACGGCGGCTTTTTCGCCGCCGATGACCAGCTGGCCCGGGCAGTTGTAATTGCAGATCTGCACACAGCCCAGAGCGGACGCCTCTTCGCAGCACTTTGCCAGTGCATCGCGGTCAAGGTTCATCACAGCGGTCATGCCGCACTCGATGCCCTTGGCGGCGTCGGCCATGGCCTTGCCGCGGAAGGCAGCCAGCTCCACAGCCTGCTTGGCCGTGAAGACACCGGCGGCTTCCAGCGCGGAGTATTCGCCCAGCGACAGACCGGCCAGATCGTCGGCCTTGACGCCGTTTTCCTTCAGGACAGCCGTGACACCGGCGGCGAAGGCCACCATGCAGGGCTGGGTGTACTGAGTCAGATTCAAAACGCCTTCCGGGTCGTCGAAGCAGACGCTCTCCAAATCAAAGTCAAGGTCTGCGGCGTTGAACGCCTCCCGGAACGCGGGGTATCTCTCGTAAAGGTCTTTGCCCATGCCGGGGTGCTGAGAGCCCTGACCGGCATACAGAATGGCAAGCTTCATTGGTGTTTCCTCCAATCATCCATCAGTTCATCCATCAGCTCCCGGACACTGCGCATCCGGTCGAGACGGCCCACGTTGGCCCCGCAGAAGAAGAGTCCCTCTTCCACATTGCCCTTCACGGCCTCGATGAGGGCGTGGGTGATGCAGTAAGGCACCTTGGCCGGCTCGCAGGCTTTGAGACAGCGGGCGCAGTGCTTCGGCGGGAAGCGCAGGCCCTGCTCAAGCTTCTGCACCAGCGGAGTGGCCAGCGCACGGCCCGGCATTCCCACGGGGCTGTGGATGATGCGCACATCTTCGGGCTTGGCCGCCAGCAGGACATCTTTATAGGTCTGGCTGGCGTCGCACTCGTAGGTGGGGATGAAGCGGGTGGCGAGCTGTGCGCCCGCAGCACCCATCTTAGTATAGTGGGCGATGTCCTCGCCCGTGTAGACACCTCCGGCCACGAAGACCGGGATGTCGTGGCCGAACTGAGCCTCGAAAGGCTTCACCTCGGCCAGCACTTCGGGCAGGATCTCGTCGAGGGTCTGGCATTTTCCAGCCATAAGCTCTTCTTCCGAAAAGCCCAGATGCCCGCCGGCCTTGCAACCCTCGATGACCACGAAGTCGGCGGTGCGGTTGAAGGCTTTTGCCCACCGCCGGAGGATGAGCTTTGCAGCACGTCCGCTGGACACGATGGGTGCCAGCGCAACATCCGCTTTTTCCACCAGGCCGGGCAGCTCCAGCGGGAGGCCCGCACCCGATACGATGGCATCCACGCCTGCCTCCACAGCCGTGCGGACGGCGTCGGCGTAGTTCTGAGTGGCGACCATCGCATTGATAGCCACCAGTCCCGCGCCGCCTGCGATCTCTTTCGCTTTGGCGATCTCTTTTTTCAGCGCACGGAGATTCGCTGCGCAAGGGTCGCGGGCAAAATCGGGTTCGCGGTAGCCTGTGTCGGCGGTGGAGATGCACCCCATGCCGCCGCAGGCCGCGACCGCACCGGCCAGCCCGCCGAGGGAGACGCCCACGCCCATGCCGCCCTGTAAGACAGGCACGGCCAGCGGCTTGCCTGCGAGGGTCAGCATAACTCGCTCAGCGAATGCATCCGCTGCCTCCCGCTCTCCCACAACTCGTCGAGGATGTCAGCCACAGGCCGCACCTCGTGGAGCATACCAGCCACCTGACCGGCCATCAGACTGCCGGTGGCGGTGTCGCCCTCAAAGACGGCCCGCCGCAGACTGCCCAGCGTGTATTTTTCCAGCTCCATCTTGTCGGCGCCGGCCTTTTCCTGCCGGACATACTCGCGGCTCATCCGGTTTTTCAGCACACGGACGGGGGTACCGCCGATGCGGCCGGTGACGATGGTGTCGCTGTCCTTGGCGCGCAGAAGCGCAGCCTTGTAGTTCTCGTGGACGGGGCATTCCTCACTGACCAGCAGGCAGGTACCCACCTGCACGCCGCAGGCACCCAGTGCGAAGGCTGCGGCCAGCTGACGGCCATCGGCGATGCCGCCCGCCGCGATGACAGGGACATCTACAGCGTCCACCACCTGGGGGACGAGGGCCATGGTGGTCATCTCGCCCACATGGCCGCCGCTCTCGGTGCCTTCGGCGATGACGGCATCCACGCCCAGAGGGGCAAGGTGCTTAGCCAGAACGGCCGCCGCCACCACGGGGATGACCTTGATACCGGCTTCCTTCCACATGGGGACGTACTTGCCGGGGTTGCCTGCGCCGGTGGTGACGACCTTGACGCCCTCTTCCACGACGATCTTCGCAAACTCGTCGGCCTGAGGGTGCATCAGCATGATGTTGACGCCAAAGGGCTTGTCGGTGAGCGCCTTGCAGCGGCGGATGTTCTCCCGCAGCGTCTCAGCGTTCATGCCGCCTGCGCCGATAAGGCCCAGCGCACCGGCGTTGGAGCAGGCAGCGGCAAACTCGCCGGTGGCGATGTTGGCCATTCCGCCCTGAATGATGGGGTATTTCGTGCCTAATATCTCGTTGAGTAATTTCATGTAAATCGTCCTATTGATAGGTTTTACTTTAGAGCGCTCACCCGGGAAGAACCTCTCAGTCTGCTTCGCAGACAGCTCCCCTGATAGGGGAGCCACTGGCGTGCCGGTCAAGTCCACGCTGGACGAGCAAAGCTCAGTATTTCGGAAACGGTAGTGCCCTGTTGTCCAGGTCAGCACCGGCTTGACAAGGTGCGTTTGTCCAGAAGTTCCTGCCCTCGTAAGCAAGGCCCGCTCTTTTGCGCCATAAAAAGCTTTCGGCAATCAGTGCAAAGTGGCCCGGCCTGCCAAGGCCTCCCCTCGATAGGGGAGGTGTCAGCGCATCAGCGCTGACGGAGAGGTTCATACGTCACCAGCATCCCGCCCCAGGTCAATCCGCCGCCGAAGCCGATGCAGGATACCTTCTGCCCGGCTTTGAGCAGACCGGCTTCGGCCATCTCGTTGAGGGCCACCGGGATGCTGGCCGCGCTGGTGTTGCCGTGGCGGTCCATGTTCTTGTAGAACTTTGCGGCGTCGGCGTGGAGCGCTTTCACACAGTGGTCGATGATGCGGCTGTTGGCCTGATGGCAGACCACCCAGTCCACATCGTCCAGTGCCAGCTGCGTCTCGTCCAGTACCGCGTGCAGACAGCGGGGCAGCGCGTCCACCGCAAAGCGGAAGACGGCACGTCCGTCCATGCTGATGGGGGCCGGAGCCGGTGCGGCAGGGGCCTCCTGCGTGGATAGCCTCGTCGCCCCGTGCGCCCAGCGTGATCGCAAACGGTGCGTCGCACAGTTCAAAAATCGCTGCGCCCGCACCGTCGCCGAAGAGCACACAGGTGGAGCGGTCGGTCTGGTCCATCAGGCGGGACAGCGCTTCGCAGCCCACCACGAGGGCGTACCGTCCGCCCAGCGTCGCCATCAGGCCGCGGGCCACGGCGGTGCCGTAGATGAAGCCCGAGCAGGCGGCGTTGACATCCAGCGCGGGGCGGTTTTCGGGCAGATTCAGCGCCCGCTGCACCTGACAGGCCACACTTGGGGTGGCGTCAGGGGCCGAAAGGGGTCGCGCAGACACAGCAGGCAATATCCTGCGGCGAAAGACCACTGCGCTACCAGCGCCTGCTTTGCCGCCGCGATGGCCAGCGTGGCGGCGGATTCTTCCTCCGGTACACCCAGTGGCGGGCGCGGATGCCGGTGCGGGTGGTGATCCACTCGTCGCTGGTGTCCACGGTGCGGCTCAACTCTTCATTGGTGACCGTGCGGCCGGGCAGAGCTCCGCCGGTGGCGATCAACTGCAAACCGTTCATGCTCGTTTCGCTTCTCCGATCTGACGAAATTTTTTGTACCGCTGGTCGGCCAATGCCTTGCCGCTCATCTTGCAGAGGGCGGTGAGGTGGTTTTTCAGAGCCGTATCCATGGCAGCAAACAGGGCCGCGTGGCTGCGCTGTGCGCCGCCCACAGGCTCCGGGATGATCTCCTCGACGATGCCGTCCTTGTAGAGGTCCTGTGCGGTCAGCTTCATGATCTCGCAGGCTTCGCCGCTGCGGGAGGAATCCTTCCACAGGATGCTGGCGAAGCCCTCAGGGCTGAGCACCGAGTAGACGGCATTTTCCAGCATGAGGATGTGGTTTGCCACACCCAGCGCCAGTGCGCCGCCGGAAGAGCCCTCGCCGGTGACGACAGCGATGACGGGAACCGTCAGGCCGCTCATCTCCATCAGGTTTCGGGCGATAGCCTCGCCCTGTCCCCGCTCTTCGGCCTCCTTGCCGGGGTATGCGCCCGGCGTGTCGATGAAGGTGATGATGGGGCGGCCAAACTTTTCGGCCTGCTTCATGAGACGGAGGGCCTTGCGGTAGCCCTCCGGTCCCGGCATACCGAAGTTGCAGGCCATGTTCTCTTCCAGTGTGGAACCTTTGCGGTGGCCGATGACGGTCACAGGCATCCCGTGGAAGCGGGCGATGCCGCCCAGGATGGCGCTGTCCTCCCGGCACTGACGATCGCCGCACTGCTCAAAGAAATCGGTGAACAGGGCGTTGATGGTCTCGTCGATATGGGGGCGCTCGGGATGGCGGGCCAGAAAGACCCGGTCCTCGGCGGTCAGCGGGCCGCAGCAGCGGAGGATCTCATCTTCCTCCACAGCCAGTTCGGCCAGCTCGGAAGCGTGGGCCGTGATGGCGGCCATCTGGCTCTCCTCGTCCTGTGCGCCGCCCCGCAGGGCAGCGATCTGGGCGTCCAAAGGAGCAAGCTGCTCCAGAAGTTCTTTTATCATTCCGTTTTCCTCCCGCCTGCGTGGAGCTGCAGCAGCTGGATGAGGGTGGCGCGGAGCTCACTGCGGGGTACGACCTTGTCTACAAAGCCGTGTTCCAGCTGGAACTCGCTGCGCTGGAAGCCCTCGGGCAGGCGCTCGCCGATGGTCTGCTCGATGACGCGGGGGCCTGCAAAACCGATGAGTGCGCCCGGCTCAGCCAGCATGATGTCGCCAAGGCTGGCAAAGCTGGCGGTAACGCCGCCGGTAGTGGGGTGGGTCAACACACTGATGTACAGCCCGCCCTTGGCCGAAAAGCGCTCGATGGCGGCGCTGGTCTTGGCCATCTGCATCAGGCTGAAAATGCCCTCCTGCATCCGGGCGCCGCCGCTGGCCGAAAAGATGACCAGCGGCAGTTTTTTCGCCGCCGCGTACTCGATGGCGCGGGTGATCTTCTCGCCCACGGCCGTGCTCATGCTGCCCATAAAGAAGCGGCTGTCCAGCACAGCGGCCACCACCGACACGCCGCCGATGCGGCCCACTGCCGCGACAGCGGCCTCGCTGAGGCCCGTCTTCTGGGTCTGGGCGCTGAGCTTGTCGGTGTAGCCGGGAAATCCCAGCACGTCCTGCGGGGCCAGCTCTGCGTCCAGCTCCCGGAAACTGCCGCTGTCCAGCACAAGGCTCAGGCGGTAGTACGCACCGATGGGCTGGTGATTGCCGCAGTTGGGGCAGACGAAGAGGCTCTTGGCCCAGATCTGGCGGGTGGCACGGCGGCCGCACTGCTTGCATTCCACAAACTGCGGCTCATGCCACGCCACACCGGTGTCCCTCCGGGCTTTGAGCTGGAAGGTACGCTCCCGCATCCGGCCCGGGAGCAGGTCTCTGATGTCGTTCATCGTTATGCCTCAGCGTGTGCAGTCAGGTAGTTGAAGATGTCGCCGACGGTCTTCATGTTGGCCAGCTCCTCGTCGGGGATGGAGACGCCGAAAGCATCCTCCAGAGCCATGTTCAGCTCCACAGCGTCCAGGCTGTCGGCCTCGAGGTCCTCGGTCAGGCTGGCCTCCATCGTGACCTTCTCCTCCTCGCAGTTCAGGGTGTCAACGACGATCTTCTTCATATCCTCAAAAGTCATGGTGATTTTCTCCTTTTATCTTGTGTATGTGTGTTGTACTATCGTATCTTGTTCGGGCAAATCAGTTCACGTCATTTAGTTAAATGTTTTGAACGATTTGATAAGGCAATTATACTCGCGAGGCCACCATTGTCAATAGTTTTATCTAAAAAGTTTTAGTTTTCTCATTTCTTTCACAGGTCGTTGCGCAACCAATACAATATTTTCGTCGTGTATTTCGGGCTTTTTGTAGTTTTTCCCGGCCCCTGTGCGATATTCGGCCCAGAAACGCTGATAGATACAGAACAAAAAGAGCAGAGACTTGCGGTTTCGCACCGCAGGCTCTGCTCTTTTGTGTTATTTATTCTTCATTTACGCCAAGTCTTTTATATACTTCTGCCTCGTCCACGGGAACACCGGAAATTTTTCCAGCTTCCAGTTCCTCCATGAGGCGCGCTCTATCTTGTTCTTTCATACTGTTATTTCAACCTGATTTCCTTCCACCGCAAGGACACAGCTTTCGTAATAGCCGTCTCCGGTGGTGCGGGGGCCGCTGAGGACTTCGAGGCCGTCGGCCTTGAGGCGGGCCGTCAGCGCATCCACCTTCTCCCGACTGCCGACGCTGAACGCGATGTGCGCGTATCCGGTGCGGGCGGCAGGCTTCGGCTCGTCGGACATCCCGGGTTTGTTCATCAGCTCCAGGCGTGCGCCGTCCGCGAAAGTGAGAAAGTAGGAGCGGAAGTCCGTCCTCGGGTTGTGGTAGCCCGCATTCGGCACGGCGTCAAAATAGCGCACAAAGAAGTCCTTTGCAGCCTCGAGGTCGTTGACGTACAGGGCGATGTGCTCGATCTTCATAGTGTCTCCTTTCTATGTTTCACCAGATAGTAACCAATGCCGAAGCTGTTCACGAGGCCCTGCACCATCAGGATGCAGAGGCCCAGCAGGATGCTGCCGGTGATGGGGCCGGATGTCAATGTACGCTGCACGGGGTAGATTTCTCCTTTTTTTCACATCTCAACAAAATTTCATACGGTATTCTTTGGGAGTACAATGTTTTATCTCCCGGAAGATCTTGATAAAGTAGCTGCCATCGGTGAAGCCGCACTCCGCGCCGATCTCGCCGGTCTTGAGCCGGGTGGAGCGAAGCAGCTCAGCGGCCTTTTCCACCCGGTACTGCTTGACGTACTGGATGGGCGTGATGCCCAGCATCTGCCTGAAACTGCGCAGACAGGCACTCTCGCTGAGGGCCACGCTGCCCGCGATGAGCTGGACTGTCAGCTCTTCCGCGTAGTGTTCCTCCACGAAGCGGAGCATCTGCTTCATCCGCTCGGAGGCGATCTGCTCCTGCTGGGAGACTTTCGTCCGCCCGCCCACGCACTGGGTGCTCAGCAGCCGCAGGGCCAGCGAGAGGTAGTAGCGCACCCGGTTCTCGTAGTCGAAGGGTTCGTCCGACACGGCCTTCCAGCTCTCGTGCAGACAGTCCAGCACCTGTTTCTGCCACGGCACCAACCCATCCAGAAGGAAAAATGGCGGGGCGTCGGACTGGGTCATGGGGCGGATGAGCTTCTGCCAGAAGATGGTGTCCATACCGCCCACGAGCCGCGGATGGAACACGCCCGAGTGGAGCAGGGCTGTGCCTTCCGGTGCCTGCTCCACCGCGTGGAGGACGCCCGAGTTGATGAACACTCCCTGCCCGGTCTGCAAGGTGAGACGGGTCTTGTTGACGTCCACATGGAGCGGCCCCTTCGTGCAGAGCACATATTCAAACTCTTCGTGCCAGTGCCACGCCACCGAATAGCTGGACAGATCCTCGGCATAGCAGGCGATGGGAAACAGCGCGCTGCCGTGCTGCACAAGTTCCCTGCCCTTTTCACTGGCGACGATGTTGGAGCTGATATTTAGTGCCATATTCGCCAATTCCTTTCCCCGACACGTTGAAGATTTTTTCTCAAAGCCGATTTTGTTGTATAAAGAATGTGTTTTTGTTCTATCATTCGTGCCGGTTTCGTGGTATTATTTCATCGGAGCTGATAAGCTCAGTATAGCACTGAAACGGGGCAGATACAACCCACAACGAAGCTTTGCTTCCAAGGGTCTTGCGCACTGTCCCACAGCTCCAAGGCCGCGATGCCGCCCGCACCCCGACCCACAAGGCTTTTGCAGAAGTCTTACACACTTTACCGAACACGGAGGTATTTATTATGCTTCGCATCGAATATTTTGATAAAAACCGCTTCATGAAACAGGTCGCCGCAAGCCGCGGCAGCGTCATCCTGCATCTGGACAATGGCTCCACCTGCGACCTCAAGAAGGACAACGAGGCTTCCGCCATCTTCCAGACCCTGGACGCTCCCAAGAAGGGCTTCAGCATCAGCGTGAGCGACCCCGCTGATGTCACCGGCTTCCTGCGCTATATGCTCGAGGCTGGCCGCGCCTGCTGAAAACGCCATCATCCATTCTTCATTATTCATCATCACAGCAAAACAGGACAGCCCCGCTCTGGCACATCTCAGAGCGGGGCTGTCCCGTTTTGTTGCATTTTTATTTTACAGGATGCACCGGCTGATGGCCTGCGCCACAGCCAGCAGCTCTTCCTGCCCGATGAAGCCGAACTTCATCTCGTGCTCGTCGGCGTAGCAGACCGTCAGTTCCGAAGTCTGCAATGGGTCGCCGAAGCCTGCCGTCTGGATGCCGAAGTGGACGATCTTCCGGTAGGGCAGGACGAAGATCTCCTGCCGGGTGCCGGTAACGCCCTGCATATCCACCATGAAAATGCGGTGGCTCGTAAAAACGGCCTGATCGCGCACCGTCTTGTATGCGCCCACGATGCTTTCGCCGTCCAGCAAAAGCGCCTGCACATTCTTGCAGATCTCCTTCTCCTTGATGCGGATGAGGTTCTGCATCGGCTTTTCCCGAAATTCCATACCGGAGTCTCCCTTCTTTTGCCCTATATAATAGGTGTTTCTGGGCCAAGTATAACATTTCTGCCACAGAGCTTCAAGTCATTCTCGCCTTTTGGGCCGGGTTGTGTTATACTGACAGGTGATTTGAGATTTCTTGTATACAAAAAAGAGGTTCACCTATGGAGATCATCGTACATCAGGCCATTCTCCACGTTCTGGATACCACGCTGGACGCCCCCGTGCTCAGCGGCAGCTGCATGGAGATGACAGCCGAAAAGACGGCCTATCTGCAATACCACATCGAAAAGCTGCTTGCCAGCGACGACATCCGCCAGTGCCGCCCCCTGCCGGACTCGGCATTCCGGTACGAGCTGGAACAGAACAAGGACTTTATCGACCTGTCCTGCCGCATCGCGGGCGTCCTGTTCGACTATATGCACGCTCATACCACCATTCCGGGGGCCGACCTCGCTGTGGTGGACTTCACCCGGGACGGCCAGCCGTGGCTGGGCATCCTCAAGCTCAACTATAAAAACGGCTACACCCACTACACCGAGAGCGTGGACGGTGCGCCGGTCAACTCCATCATCCAGCAGCGGGCCTGCCTGCCCACCCAGAGCGGCAAGGTGGAGGAAGGCGCACTGGTGGACCTGACCGACTACTCCATGAAGCTGCTGGAGAAAAAGTTCGACATCGACGGCCACAAGGAGTTTTATCTTTCCACCGTCGTTTTCCAGTACACCACCGCCGAGCCGGAAAAGAAAAAGCTGCAGGCCATTCAGGACGCCGCCGTCCAGGCCGTGCAGGAGAACTATCAGGATGAGCCCCATGTGGAGGCACAGGTGGCCATGCTCATTGCCAATCAGGCCGCTGACAACGACAACAAGGTGACGGTCGAGCAGGTGCGCCAGCAGCTGGCTGAGGAATACCCGCTGGCGGCTGTCCCCTTTGACGACTATGTGGAGAAAAGCGACGTCCTCGAGCCGGCGCAGGCCCAGCAGCCCGTCACTGTCTCCCCCGCCCGCATCCGCCGGATGGAGAGCCGCAGCATCCACACCGCCAGCGGCATCGAGGTAAAGATCCCTACCGAGATCCTCTCCGAGGATTCTGCGGTGGAATTTCTCCACGCCGAGGACGGCAGTGTTTCGCTGCTCATCAAGAACGTCATCCTGTAAGGAGAGGAGCTTATTATGGACCTTGCTGTCATCACCGCCCAGCAGGTGGCGGAACTGTTCATCCTCATAGGGCTGGGGGCTCTTGGTGCCAAGACCGGCCTGCTCCGCCCCGAGGGCAAGCAGACCCTCTCGAACCTGCTGGTCAACCTCGTCGTCCCGGCCATGATCATCAACTCCTACCGCATGGAGTTCAGCGCAGAAATTCTGCACAACCTCATGGCCGCGTTCGCCCTGAGCACCCTGTCCATCCTGCTGGGACTCGTCATCACCCTGCTGTTCACGGCCCGCAGCAGGGACAGCCGGACGCCCATCTTCCGGTTCGCCTGTGTTTTCTCCAATGCGGGCTATATGGGCCTGCCCCTCATTTCGGCGCTCTTTGGCTCCGAGGGCCTGCTTTATGCCAGCGCCTTCTTTTACCATGTTCAATCTCCTGCTCTGGACGGTGGGCTACAGCATGGTCAGCGGCAGCTCCGACCCCAAAAAGGTCGCCCAGAGCCTGCTGCACTGCCCGGCCATCTACGCCATCGTCGTGGGTCTCGTCCTCTACCTGCTCCAGATCCCGCTGCCCGACCTCATCGTCCAGCCCATGGAGCTTCTGGGCGACATGAACACTCCCCTCTCCATGCTCATCACCGGTATGCTCATCGCCTCGGGCGACCTGCACCGCACCCTCACCGACAAGCACATCTGGAAGCTCACCGTGGTCCGGATGCTTTTTATTCCGGTGCTGACCATTGCAGCTTTCGCCGCGCTGGGGCTCTTCCGCTACGGCATGGTCACGCAGGTCATCCTGCTGCTGGAATGCTGCCCCGCCGCGTCCATCACCTCGGTGTTCGCCGTCCAGTTCCACCACGATGAGCAGTTTGCCGCCGGCAGCGTCGTGCTGACCACCCTGCTCAGCATCCTGTTCCTGCCGCTGTGTGCGCTCATCATTACGATGTTCTGAGGAGTAAAAACCATGTCTGATATTACCATCCGCAACGCCACATTGGCCGACGCACCCCGCATTCTGGAGATCTACGCCTACTACGTCGAGCACACGGTCATCACTTTCGAGTACGATGTGCCGTCGCTTGCCGAGTTCGAGGACCGGATGCGGGCCGTCATGCAGAAGTACCCCTATCTCGTCATCGAGCGGGATGGCCGCATCGAGGGCTACGCCTATGCCCACGCTTTTGTGGGACGTGCCGCCTACGACTGGGCCGCAGAGCTGACCATCTACCTCGACCACGACGCCAGGCGCGGCGGACTGGGCCGCGCCCTCTATGAGGCACTGGCCGACCGGCTCAAGGCCATGGGTGTCCTCAACCTCTACGCCTGCATCGGCTACCCGCAGGTGGAGGACGAATACCTCACCAAAAACAGCGCCCAGTTCCACAAGCATCTGGGCTTCACGCTGGCCGGTACCTTCCACAACTGCGGCTATAAGTTCGGGCGCTGGTACGACATGATCTGGATGGAAAAAATCATCGGCGAGCACCGCCCCGATCAGCCGGACATCGTGCCGTATCAATATTGAGCCTATCCAAAAAAGCAGGTGCATCCAGCGGATGCACCTGCTTTTGCTTTACTGTTTATCCATCTGTTCTTTGTGGTATTGCAGCGTGTACAGCTGATAATACCGGCCATGTGCGGCGAGAAGCTGCTGGTGAGTCCCCTGCTCCAAGATCCTGCCGCGCGACAGCACGATGATGTTATCTGCGTGCTGGATGGTGGAGAGGCGGTGTGCCACGATGAGCATGGTGCCGACGCTGCGCATCTTTTCCAGCGAATCCTGAATCAGAAGCTCCGTCTCAGTGTCGATGTTGGCGGTGGCCTCGTCCAGAATCATGACGCTGGGCTTATGCAGGATGGTGCGGGCAAAGCTGAGCAGCTGGCGCTGGCCCGCCGAGAAGTTATTGCCGCGCTCCCGGACTTCTTCGTCGAGGCCGTGCTCGAGTTTGTTGATGAAGTGGTCGGCATTGACATACCGACAGACCTTCATGATCTCTTCGTCGGGAATGTTCTCCTCCCGCAGGACGATGTTGCTGCGGATAGTACCCGAGAAGAGGAAAACGTCCTGCAGCATCTGGCCGAAGTGACGGCGGAGGGAGGAAATCCTGATTTTGCGGATGTCGATGCCGTCGATCAAAATCTCGCCCTTCTGGAACTCGTAGTTGCGGCAGATGAGGGAGAGGATGGTGCTCTTGCCCGAGCCGGTGGAGCCGACAAAGGCCACGGTCTGGCGAGGCTCCACATGGAAGGAAACGCCCTGCAGCACCCACTCGCCGGGGATGTAGCTGAACCAGACGTCCCGGAACTCGATGTCGCCCTTCACCTCGTCCAGCTCAACGGCGTCGGGGGCGTCCACCATCTGGGGCTGGATGTCCATGATGGAGAAGACCTTCTCCGACGACGCCAGCGCCGACTGCAGCCAGTTGAACTGCTCGGCGAGGTTCTGGATGGGGGTGAAGAACTTGGAGATATACATATAAAAGGTGACGATGGTGCCGCTGGAAATGGTCTGCCCGAGGAAGGTGACATGGTTCAGATGGCCCATGCCGCCAAGATAGAACAGGCAGAGGATCGAGCTGATATACAGCATATACACCAGCGGACGGAAGACGCCGAAGACGAAGATCTGCTCCTGCGTGGCCTTGGCGAGGGTCTGGCTCTTCTGGCGGAACTCCTCCATCTTCTCGTCCTCGCGGCCAAAGATCTGGGTGACCTTGATGCCGGAGAGATTCTCGGAGAGGTAGGTGTTGATGTCGGTGGTCGCGTCCTTGACCTTGCGGTAAGCGCGGCGGGAGAACTTGCGGAAGATGACCGTGAACAGGAGGATGAAGGGTACGAAGCAGAGCACCATCAGGGTCAGCTCGTAGTTCAGGAAGAGCATCGCCACCAGAATGCCCAGAATGACGAAGGCGTTCTTGGTCAGGTTGACGAAGAGGTTCGTGAACATCATCGAGATGGCGTTGGTGTCGTTGGTCACGCGGGTGACGAGCTTGCCCACCGGGATGTCGTTCAGCTGGCCGTGGGAGAGGCTTTCAATGTGGGTGAAAAGGTCTTCACGCAAATCGGAGATGATGCGCTGGCCCACACGCTGCAAAATGACAGCCTGCAAATAGGTGCTGGCCATCGAGAAGACCAGCACACCCGCATAAACGGCCACACTGACATAGAGGCTTTTCAGTTCGAAATCGCCCACCACAAGCTCTTCGATGTAGCCCACGATGAGGGGCGACGCGATGTCGTAGGAGATGGAGAAGAGGACGAGAAAGCCCACGACGACGAACTGCCTGAGGTAGGGTTTGGCGTAGCCGAAGAGGCGGCGCAGGATCTCGCCGTCGGCCATGCTGCGCTCGAAGCCCATAGCCGTTTTCTTGTCTTTGACGCAGGCGTAGGCGATGAGCAGCAGCACCGACACGGTGCCGATGACGCCGCCCACGAGAAGAAGCGGATTCAGACTCATCATGCGTTGCCACCTCCCACTTCGTCTTCAAGCTTCTGCAGATCGACCATCTTGCGGTACTCCGGGCAGGATGCATAGAGTCGGTCGTGGGGGCCGACGGCCTCCACTCTGCCGTCCTCGAGGAAGATGATCTTATCCAGTCCCTCCACCGTCGAGATGCGGTGCGCGATGAGCAGAGTGGTCTTACCGGCACGGCTCTTTTTCAGGTTGTCGAGGATGATTTTTTCCGTCTTTGTATCCACCGCCGAGACCGAGTCGTCGAGGATCAGGATGGGCGCATCTTTCAGCAGGGCGCGGGCGATGGAAATGCGCTGCTTCTGACCGCCCGAGACGGTGACGCCGCGCTCGCCCAGAACAGTCTCGTAGCCATCCTTGAAGTCCACAATGTTGTCCCGGACGTCAGCAAGGCTGGCCGCCCGTTCAATGTCCTCAGGGGTGGCGTCATCCACGCCAAAGGCGATATTGTGGGCGATGGTATCCGAGAAGAGGAAGTTCTCCTGCGGGACATAGGCACACGCCTGCCGCACCGAGTGGATGGAGACGCCGTTGACGTCCTTCCCGTCCACGAAAAGGGTGCCGTCGGGGACGTTATAAGTGCGCAGGAGCAAATCGACCAGCGCCGTCTTGCCTGCGCCGGTCTTGCCCACGATGCCCACGCTCTCGCCGGGCTGGATCGTGAAGGAGATGTTTTTCAGCACATCGAACTCGCCGTCCGGGTAGCGGAAGGTCAAATCGCGGAACTCAATGCCGCCCTTTGGGTTTTCGAGGTCCGGCACACCGGCGCGGTCGGCCACATCAATGGGTGCGTCCAGCAGCTCGGTGATGCGGTTGAGGGAGGCTTTGCCGCGGGAGGTCTTTTCGATGAGCATCGAGATCGCCATGATGGGCCAGACGATCGCCTCGAAATAGCCGATGTACTCCACCAGCTGGCCCGCATTGAAATCTCCCTTGTAGACGAGATAGCCGCCGTAGCCAAGGATGACGCAGATGACCGACTCCACGAAGAACGTCACCATTACTTCGAGCAATACTGAGATGCGAGTATACTCCACGTTGACCTCTTCGTTGTCTTTGTTGAGTTTGCGGAAAGCGATGAGCTCTTTGAGCTCCTTGACAAACGCCTTGATGACCGCGATGCCGGAGAAGTTCTCCTGCGCAAAGTCGGACAGGTCCGAGAACGCCTGCTGGCGCTTCTCCCACGTTTTGGTCATGGTCTTGCCCATCACGGTGCCGATGGCAAACATGAACGCTGCCGGGATGAGGGCCAGCATGGTCATGCGTCTGTCCATGCACCACATCCGGTAGAGGGCCAGCAGACCCAGCACCAATGCGTCAAAGAACATCAGGATGCCGTCGCCGAAGCACTCCTGGATGGTGTCGAGGTCGTTGGTGTAGAGGCTCATGAGGTTGCCGACCTTGTTCACCTGATAGTACTGCTGGGACAGACGGCGGCTGTGGTCGAACATCTTCTCCCGCAGATCCGCCTGCACCCGGATGCTGGTGCCGAAGAAGCAGATGCGCCACAAAAAGCGCCCCACCACCATGAACAGCACGATCCATATCATGGGCAGGCAGATGTGCTGGAACAGCACCTCTTTCGTAAAAGGCATCGTCTCGCCCCTCACCACCACCTGTCCAAGGTTGACGCCGTTGATGACCAGACGATAGAGCTGCGGCACAAGCAGCTGGATATAGTCCACCATCAGCAGCGCAAGGATGCCCAGCAGCAGCGCGGGCGCGTGGCGCAGGTAATAGCGGTTGATGTACTTGCCGAATATCACTGGTTTTCCCTCCTTTTCCTATAGCACAGAGGCGAGCCAACGCCCGCGGGCCGAACTCCCGCAGGCGGTCAGCCCGCCTCTGTTTGCTGCACGATAGTCTCAGTATACGGCCCGGAGCATCGAGTTGTCAACATTTGATGCAGTTTATGTTGAAAAAAGCCATCGTCGTGCATTTCTGCACAAACGATGGCTTCATGTTGGAGCGGCCGACGAGGCTCGAACTCGCTACCTCCACCTTGGCAAGGTGGCGCTCTACCAGATGAGCTACGGCCGCATATTCGGTGCATTTATCCTTGCACCCTCCCGTTTTTTTAACGGGGCCCCCCGCAAAAAATTTTGCGAAGCAAAATGTTTTGTGGGGGAAGAGGAGAAAGTCTGGCGTTCATCACAGCAGTCTTGCTTGCAAGACTGCACGATGAACAGCAGGACTTTCGACGAAGCGACCCGGATCGGGCTCGAACCGACGACCCCCAGCGTGACAGGCTGGTGCTCTAACCAACTGAGCTACCGGGCCATACTGGAACAACGATTGCTGCTCCATTATGGAGCGGCCGACGAGGCTCGAACTCGCTACCTCCACCTTGGCAAGGTGGCGCTCTACCAGATGAGCTACGGCCGCATATTGGAAACCCTGTTGGGTCTCCTGACTGGTGCCTCCGATCGGAATCGAACCAATGACACGGGGATTTTCAGTCCCCTGCTCTACCGACTGAGCTACAGAGGCGCACCGGACGATGATTATTATACCTGAAATTTCGATTTTGTAAAGGGGTAAATGCAAAATTTTTTGAGAATTTTTGAATTTTCTATATTTTGCCCATGTTATCGTCCAAAATAAGACTGACTTTTCTGACGCTTTTTGCGGGCGGCAGACAGGGAAAGACTATTTGACATCTTCAACAACCTATGGTTTAATAAATAGGAATGAAAAGGATCGCTTTTCTCCCGCTGTGGGAATCTATACCTATATATAGCAAAAGCGTTTGAGACGGCTCCACTGCAAGAACATTCCGGGGCCGGGAGGAGCAGCATGGCAAGAAAACAGGAATATGGCAACGAAAGCATCACTTCGCTGAAGGGTGCCGACCGTGTGCGCAAGCGCCCGGCCGTCATCTTCGGCTCGGACGGCGTGGAGGGCTGCGCCCACTCCATCTTTGAGATCGTCTCCAACTCCATCGACGAGGCCCGCGACGGCCACGGCGACACCATCAACGTCACCCGCTGCAAGGATGGCAGCGTCATCGTCGAGGACTTTGGCCGCGGTATGCCCGTGGACTGGAACAAGGGTGAAGAGCGCTACAACTGGGAGCTGCTGTTCTGTGAGATGTACGCAGGCGGCAAGTACGGCGAGGGCGAGGACAACTATGAATTCAGCCTCGGCCTGAACGGTCTGGGCCTCTGCGCCACCCAGTACGCCTCGGCATGGATGACTGCTGACATCTACCGCGACGGCTTCCACTACCACCTCGACTTCCAGAAGGGCGAGAATGTGGGCGGCCTGCACAAAGAACCCTACAAGGGCCGCCGCACCGGCAGCATCATCCACTGGAAGCCGGACGATGAGGTCTTTACCGACATTGACGTCCCCGGCAGCTACTATAAAGATGTCCTCCGCCGTCAGGCTGTCGTCAACGCGGGCCTGACCCTCAACTTCACCGACGAAAAGGAGAAAGACCCCGCTACCGGCAAGCCGTGGAAGGAGAGCTGGTGCTATGAGCACGGCATCGCCGACTATGTGGCTGAGACGGCGGGCGAGGACAGCCTGACCCCGGTGTTCAGCTGCGAGAGCGAAGCCACCGGCCGTGACCGCGAAGACCAGCCCGACTATAAGGTAAAGATGAGCGCGGCGTTCTGCTTCTCCAACAAGGTGCAGCTGCTGGAATACTACCACAACTCGTCCTGGCTGGAGCATGGCGGCAGCCCGGAGCACGCCGTCCGCACGGCCTTCGTCTACCAGATCAACAAGTATCTGAAGGATAAGAACCTCTACAAAAAGGGCGAGAGTGCCATCAGTTTTCAGGATGTGCAGGACTGTCTGGTCTACGTTTCGTCCAGTTTCTCCACCCGCACCAGCTATGAGAACCAGACCAAAAAGGCCATCACCAACAAGTTCGTCTCTCAGGCCATGACCGACTTCCTCAAGCACTATCTGGAAGTCTACTTCCTCGAAAAGCCCGACGAGGCCCAGAAGATCTGTCAGCAGGTGCTGGTGAACAAGCAGAGCCGGGAGCACGCCGAAAAAACGCGCCAGAGCATCAAAAAGACGCTCTCGACCCAGATCGACCTCGCCAACCGGGTGCAGAAGTTCGTGGACTGCCGCACCAAGGATGCCTCCCGCCGTGAGCTGTATATCGTCGAGGGCGATTCGGCTATGGGCGCGGTCAAGACCAGCCGCGACAGTGAATATCAGGCCATCATGCCCATCCGCGGCAAGATCCTGAACTGCCTCAAGGCCGACTATGCCCGCATCTTCAAGTCGGACGTCATCGTGGACCTCATCAAGGTCATGGGCTGCGGCGTGGAGCTGGGCGGCAAGCACAACAAGGAGCTTGCCACCTTCAACCTCGACAATCTCCGCTTCAATAAAATCGTCATCTGTACCGATGCCGACGTGGACGGCTACCAGATCCGCACACTGGTGCTGACCATGCTCTACCGCCTGACCCCCACCCTCATCAACGAGGGCTATGTCTATATCGCGGAGTCGCCGCTGTACGAGATCACCACGAAAGACCGCACCTATTTCGCCTACACGGAACCCGAGAAGGCCACCTTCCTCGAGGAGATCGGCGATAAGAAATACACCATCCAGCGCTCGAAAGGTCTGGGCGAGAACGACCCCGAGATGATGTGGCTGACCACCATGAACCCCGAGAGCCGCCGCCTCATCAAGGTGATGCCCACCGACGTGGAGCGCACCGCGCAGGTGTTCGACATCCTGCTGGGCGACAACCTCGCAGGCCGCAAGGAGCATATCGCCCAGCACGGCGCAGAGTATCTGGACGATCTGGATGTGAGTTAAACCTCTCCGTCAATGCTTCGCATTGCCACCTCCCCTACGGAGGGGAGGCTTTGGCATTTCGGAAAAGCTTTCCCTCTTCGCCAGAGGCTCCCCTCGCTAAGGGAGCTGTCGAGCGGCAGCGAGACTGAGAGGTTGAGTTACGAGGGAACTCTAGTAAAGAGGATTTACAATGGCAAAAAAATCGAGCAAAAAAACCGCAAAGCCTGTCCGCCCCCAGCTGGGCGAGGGCGTTGAGATACTGAACGCCGGCAGTGTGCTGGAAGACCCCATCACCCGCACGCTGGAAACGAACTATATGCCCTACGCCATGAGCGTCATCGTCAGCCGCGCCCTGCCGGAGATCGACGGCTTCAAGCCGCCACCGCAAGCTGCTGTATACGATGTATGAGATGGGCCTGATCAAGGGCGCGCGCACCAAGTCGGCGAACATCGTGGGCAGCACCATGCACCTGAACCCCCACGGCGACGCCGCCATCTATGACACCATGGTCCGCATGGGCCGGGGCAACGAGAGCCTGCTGGTGCCTTTCGTGGACAGCAAGGGCAACTTCGGCAAGGCCTACAGCCGCGATATGTCCTGCGCCGCGGCCCGCTACACCGAAGCAAAACTGGAAAGCGTCTGCGAAGAGCTGTTCCGGGACATCGACAAGGAGACGGTGGACTTCGTCCCCAACTACGACGGCACCACCACCGAACCGACCCTTCTGCCCGTGACCTTCCCGACCATTCTGGCCAACAACACGCTGGGCATCGCCGTCGGCATGGCCTGCAACATCTGCTCCTTCAACCTGGCCGAGCTGTGCGACACCACCATCGCCCTGATGAAGGATGCAAAGCACGACATCTCCACCACCATGCCCGCCCCGGACTTCGTGGGCGGCGGCCAGATCCTCTACGACGAAGCCCAGATGCGGGACATCTTCGAGAATGGCCGCGGCAGCGTGAAGGTGCGCGCCCGCTACGCCGCCGTGCCGGGCGAGAACATGATCGAGATCACCCAGATACCGCCCACCACCACGGTGGAGGCCATCATGGATAAGATCGCGGAGCTGGTCAAGGCGGGCAAGATCAAAGAGATCAGCGATATGCGGGACGAGACCGATTTGAACGGCCTCAAGCTCACCCTCGACCTCAAGCGCGGCGTGGACGCCGACAAGCTGATGGCCAAGCTCTTCAAGACCACCCCGCTGGAAGACAGCTTCAGCTGCAACTTCAACATCCTTGTCTCGGGCCAGCCCCGGGTCATGGGCGTGCGGGAGATTTTGCAGGAGTGGACGGCCTTCCGGATGGAATGCGTCCGCCGACGCACCTATTATGATCTCCACGGCAAGGAAAAGCGCCTCCACCTGCTCAAGGGTCTGGCGGCGATTTTGATGGACATCGATAAGGCCATCCACATCATCCGCACCACGGAGGAGGAGACGGAAGTCGTCCCCAACCTGATGATCGGCTTTGGCATCGACGAAGTGCAGGCCGACTATGTGGCCGAGATCAAGCTGCGCCACCTCAACCGGGAATATATCCTCAAGCGCACCGGCGAGATCGAGCAGCTGGAAGCCGACATCGCCGATCTGAACGACATCCTCGCAAAGCCTGCCCGCATCCGCCAAATTATCATGAAGGAATTGGCCGACGTGGCAAAGAAGTACGGCCAGCCCCGCCGCAGCGAGATCCTCTATGACCTGCCCGAGGAAGAGGGCGGCGCCGAGGAAGAGGCCGTGCCGGATTATCCCGTTACCGTGTTCTTCACCCGCGAGGGCTATCTGAAGAAGATCCCGCCCCAGAGCCTGCGCACGGCCGGTGCGCACAAGCTCAAGGAGGGCGACGAGATCGTCCGGCAGGTGGAGACGCGGAACAACGTAGAAGCGCTCTTCTTCACCGACAAACAGCAGGTGTATAAGGTGCGTCTGGCCGAGCTGGAAGACGGCAAGGTGGCCCAGATGGGCATTTATCTGCCGGGCCGTCTGGGCATGGACGAGGGCGAGAGCATCCTCGACATGGTCATCACCTCCGACTACGGCGGCTATATGCTCTTCTTCTTTGCCAGCGGCAAGTGCGCAAAGATCCCGCTCAGCTCCTACGCCACCAAGCAGAACCGCCGCAAGCTGCTGAAAGCCTACTGCGACAAAGAGCCGCTGGCGACCATGTTCTTCCTGCCCGAGGAGACGGAGCTGGCCATCCGCACCAGCGCGGGACGGATGCTTCTGGTCGGCACGGCGCAGATCGCCGCCGCTGCCGGCAGCTACCGCGAGGCGACACCAACATCACCCAGAACATCTACTCCAAGGCCCACACCGCCGCCGACCTCCAGCGTGAAGCGCGCTGGGAGGCCGACCGCGCCAAGGCACAGAACCGCTGAAAGGAGGCCCACCATGCGCACTGACCATCTCCGCCTCGTGACAGACGCCGGGGCATCCCTCGACCTCGGCTGGGACTACGGCATCCCCTACCAGATTGACAACCTCTCCGGCGTGGATGTCACCCTCAAGACGGCGCAGGGCGTCAACCAGCAGGGTGTGACGGTAGAGGGCCAGAGCGTGGAGGGCGTCCCCCATGAGGTCATCGCGGACTTCTGGGGGCCGGAGGGCGAGCGGCAGGCAAATCTGTTTTTGCAAAAGCTGCCCTTCTTCACCTCCGGCACGATGTATTTCGGGGATGCTTATTTCTCCCGGTTCGTGCTGCAAAAGACCCCTACACCGTTCAGCTCCACCCTTACCCCGGCTGGACTTCATGCTCTACCGCCCCAAGCCCTACTTTTACCGCCTCGAGAGCCAGAGCGCCGTCATGGGCGGCTTCATCCCCCGCTTCCAGTTTCCCGTCTGCTACGACAGCCACCAGTATAGCGAGTGGCGGCAGAGCTATTTTCTCAACATCCGCAACCCCGGTGCGCTGCCGGTGCCTTTCACCGCGAAGCTCCGCTCCTCGGGTATCGTGGTCAACCCAGCCATCCGCAATAGCGTCACCGGGGAGCATATCGGCTTTGACACCACCCTGAACAAGGGGGACGTGCTGGAGATCTACCGCACCACCACCGACCGTCTGGCCGTCAAGCTCATCTCCGGCGGCGTGGAGACCAACGCCTTCGCCCTGCTGGACGAGGACAGCGACCTCATGGAGCTGCACCCCGGCGATAACGTCCTCACCGCCGACGCCGCTAGCGGCAGGGAGGGCTTGCAGGCGTCCATCTCCTTCTACCCGATGGTGGTGGGCATCCTGCCGGAGGTGATGAAATGACATTCGACGTCTTGGATGAAACGACCCTCGCCCGCCTCGGGAATATCGACGTATGGGTGTCGGTGTACTGGGACGAGCCCTACAACTCCGAAGGCAGCTTTACCCTCGAGGTGCGACCTACACCCGAAAACCTAGAGCTGCTGCGGGAGGGCCGCTGGCTCGTCCGCACCGACGCAGCGGTCAAGATCCCCATGCGTATCTGCCACCGGAGCAACGAGAACGAGGACGCCAATCTGGTCGTCACCGGCTACCCGGCCACGTGGATCTACACCAAGCGGGTGTCCGCATCGGCCATCAAGAAGGAGAACGCAGAAACCGCCATGCTGACCCTCGCCAAAGCGGCAAAGCCCTGGCCCCGGCTCGAGGTGGCCGAGGCCAAGGGCTTTGACACCAAGTTCGAGAACCAGACCTCGGGCGCTGCACTCTTCGACTATTTCAAGACGGTGGGTTCTGCCTGCGACCTCGGCTTCCGGGTCGTCCTCATGGGTAAAAACAGCGCGAAAAAACTAATGTTCGAGGTCTTCCGGCCCACAGCAGACCCCAACAACCGCTTTTCGACCAAGTGGGGCAGCCTGCGGGAGGCCAGCTGGGCCTTCGGCGACGGCAGCTATGCCAACGTGGCCCTCGTGCTGGGCGCTGGCGAGGGCAAAGACCGGGCCATGGTCTGGGCGGGCGACACCGCGGCCGAAGGGGCCCAGCGCCGGGAGATGATCGTGGACGCCCGGGACATCCAGCCCGAGGACGGCGAGACCGTCAAAAGCGACAGCTACCTCAAGAAGCTGGCTGATCGGGGCGCGTCGAAGCTCCTCGAACAGCTCCGCTCCGGCAGCATCGAGATGACGCTGGACGCCGACGGCCTCGAGCCGGGGGACGTCTGCTTCTGCTCCCTGCCCGACCTCGGTTACAAGGCCACCGTCCGGGTGGCCGACATCATCATCCAGAGCCAGACCGACGGCACCACCCGCACCGCGCGGCTGGGTACGCCCGTCTGGCACAAGATCTAGGAGGCGATATTTTGAGTTCACCCGGCATTGTCACCTACCCGCTGGGCGGCATCACCTACGATGCCGAGGACGCAGCGGCCTACTTCTCCACCCGCACTTCCGGCGTGTTCAGCACCGAGGAGGATTTTGCGGTCACGGTGGCCGAGGATGGCGGCACCGCCGTCACCGTCGGCGCGGGCCGGGCGTGGATGCACGTCAGCCGGTGGGTGGGCCTCAACGTCACCATGCGGGAGGCCCAGACCCTCACGCTGCCCCTCGCGGACAGCGCTCTGCCCCGCATCGACCGCGTCGTGCTCCGGTACGACGCTACCAGCCGCAGCACCTCTCTGCAGGTGCTGCAAGGCACCCCGTCCAGCGAACCCGCTGCCCCGGCCATCTCCCACACCGAGCTGGTGTATGACCTGTGCCTGTGCCAGATCAGCCGCCCGGCGGGCCAGACAGCCCTGACCACCGCCGACCTCACCGACACCCGGGCGGACGAAGCCCTCTGCGGCCTCATGCGGGACGGAGTGACCGGGCTGCCCATGGAGGCACTGGGCGCACAGGCACTGGCCAAGGCCAAAGAGACCGCCAAGCTTTGCGACAAGCTGCTGGCCAGTTACACCGGCGGCTATCTGGGCATCTGGCCGGTGACCCTGACGGCGGACGGCTGGGCCGAATGCACCGACGTACCCGGCTACGCCTACAAGCAGACGGCCCAGCTGCGGGCGGCGAGAGAGGCAAACGTCCCCTCCGCCGTACCCACCCCGGAGACCTTCACCGTGGCCGTCTCTGCGGGCCTCGCAGGCGTCTGCGAGACCAAGGACGGCAGCATCACGTTTTGGGCCGAGAACGTCCCGGAGGGCGGCATCCAGATGCAGGTAGAGCTGCTGGGACCCTCGGCCTCGACCGCTGACACCAGAGAGGACACCCTGGGCGACACCGTCCTCGAAGACACGACTTTGTAACGGAGGTACACCATGAAGTATGTGAAACAGCATTTTGTCACCGGCATGAAGGTGAGCCTGCCGGAGGTGCTCAACCGGATGGAGGACGGCATCGCAGCCGCCTGCGGCGCGGCGGTGGAGGGCATCGGCAGCGTGACCACCGGCGACACACCCGCCGCCGACATCCGGGACGGCAAGCTCTGCCTGACTCTGCCGCACGGTGAACCCGGCCCGCAGGGCGACCCCGGCACCGGCCTGACCGATACTGCCAAAGCCGCCCTCCTCACCCTCCTCTCCGGGCGAGACCCGAGGACAGGGACGCCGCCCTCAAGGCCCTGCGGGGAGGAGTGGGGGAACCCCTCTCAGTTGGCTCCCCCGATGGGGGAGCCAACGAGGAGGTGGAGTGAGATGGCCCTCGGAGGCGTGAGCATCGTCCCCTTCACCACTGCCGAGCTGACCGAGTCTTTCGGCACCGTCAGCACTATCCCCTGCACCCGGGCGGAGCTTTTGCAAATGCTCCTCGCAAAGGCGTACCCGGACGGGAAGCTGGTGTATACGGCCCGCGCAACTTTCAGCTACAACAGCAGCGAAGTCCTGACCCTCCCCGCAACGGTCGATTATGTGAAGCTTTCGGGTGGCTCCTATGACTCGTGGGTGCAGGACAGCTACCACGTCCCCGAGGGGACAAAGCTGACCAGAGGAAGCTCTTTCCGCACCAATACGAGCCGCTATTACGCCGAAATCACCTTCAGTGAGGACGGAACGCTGCGCTTTGATGGGTACGATGCCTCAAGCAAAAACCACCCTGCATCCTTCAACGTCGAGGGCTACCACTACTACTGACAAAACAAAAAAGCAGCCCCGGGTGGGGGCTGCGGGAGGGGTTATTTGTCCCCTATAATGGGAGCCGCACTGGACGATCTTGACCACGCTGCCATCAATGCGGTAGACGATCCGGTTTGCATCGTCGATGCGGCGGCTCCAATAGCTGGCCAGATCGCCGCTGAGGCGCTCGGGCTTGCCGATGCCCTCATAGCCGTTGCGGTCGATGTCCTTCAGAAGCTGTAGGATCCGCTTGAGCATCCTGCGGTCCTGGGTGGTCCAGTATTCAAAATCTTCCCACGCTTCTTCTGTCCATGCCTTAATCATCGAACTTGACCTCGTGGATGGTGCCGCCAGTGGCCTCCATCTCAGCGATGGACTTACGCAGCCGGGCCTGATTCTGTTCCGAATAGAACGGGTCTACTGAAAGCTCGAAAGGCAGGCGCTGCTCCCGGGTCATCTTTTTAGCCAGCATAGTAACGGCGGTGGACATGGACATCCCCAGCTCGTTGCAGATGTGGTCAAAGCTGTTCTTCAGATCGTTATCCATGCGGATGCTTACAGTGGTCTGTGCCATGGTATCACACTCCTTCTGAATACAATGTAGCACATTTGCAATACAATGTCAACGGATAGAAAAAAGAAAGGTCGTGTTCTCTATCGCTATCAAAGAATATTCCATGTCCCGGGACTCCACCCGGCAGCTCTCACCCAGCTTCAAGGTGCGGGAGTTTGCCTGCAAGGGCAGCGACGTCGTGCTCCTCGACGAGGAGCTTGTGGTGCTGCTCCAGTGCATCCGGGAGCACTTCGGAAAGCCGGTGAATATCACCAGCGGCTACCGCACCGCCGCCCACAACGCTGCCGCGGGCGGCAGCAAGTCCAGCCAGCACCTGCTGGGCCGGGCGGCAGACTTCTACGTTGAGGGCGTAGACGTGGCCACCGTGGCCGCCTACGCCGAGACCCTGCTGCCCTCCCGGGGCGGCATCGGGCGCTACCCGAAGGACGCAAAGCACCCCACCCGCAAGACCGGCTGGGTGCATATCGATACCCGGGCGGGCAAGAGCCGGTGAGGGGGTGAGACTATGGCAAGCTGTCTGATTTCGGATGCTCCTTACGCAGCGTGGCTCTCCGATGTACTTGCTACGCTGGAGGAGCACAAGGTCACCAAGATCGCCGTAGCGGCGCCCCTGCCCGGCGGCGAGGTCTTTACCGGTTACTACGACATGAGCACTATGGACAAGGCTCTGATGGCTACGAACATTCAAGCGGACGCCACCATGGGCGCGATCTGCGCCAACGGCTCGCGGATCCAGCGGGCGTGGGACGCCGCCCAGGACGAGGACGACCCCGAGGAGGAAGGAGGGTGATACCGATGCAGCAGCTTCTCGCATACATCTCCGCCCACTGGATGGAGGGGGCCATCTGGCTGCTGAGCATCGGCTGGGGGTACCTGATCAAAAAGGTCACCGAGTACCGGACCATCAAGGACGGCCTGCTGGCCATCATGCACGACCGGCTGTATCAGCTATGCACCAGCTGTATCCAGCAGGGCAGCATCGACACCGCCTGCCTCAAAAATCTGGAGTACCTCTACCGCAGCTACCACTCCCTGGGCGGCAACGGCACCGGCACAGAGCTGTATAACCGCGCCAAGGCTCTGCCCATCCACGACTGACATACTTATACAAACTGTATTTTCGAGTTAACTTTTGTATTTTAAGCTACCCATCCACGACTGACACACTTACACAAGCCCGGCCTCGCCGGGAGAAAGGACATCTCATGAACGCACATATCACCCACTCCCCGCACCGTCTCCGGTGCCACCCCTGGCCCGCACCGCTGTGCTGGCTCTGGCCCTCATCAACCAGATCCTGAGCGCCGCAGGCAAGCCCCTGCTGCCCATCGACAGCACCCAGCTGGAGCAGCTCATCTCCACCGGCTTCACCACCGTGTCTGCGCTGGTCAACTGGTGGTTCAACAATTCCTTCACGCAGGCCGCACTGGCAGGCGATGAGGAGTATGAGCGCCGCAAGAAGAGCATATGAAGACAGTATGAAAACGCAGAAAACAAGCGGTTCTCAGTCATTTAATTGACGTTCGACCCCCTTCTCCCGCATAAAAAATGGCCCCAAGCTCAGGCTTGGGGTCATTTTTTATCTTGCGGAGAAGAGGGGTCGAACAGCACGGCCGCCCGACAGTTTGTACCATGATATGGACAAATAATCCCCTTGATGCATCAGACCGCTGTCTCTGTTTTACGGAGACGGCGGCCTGATGCATATTTTTGACTACTTTTTGTCCCGGGGAACCCCCCGGAAAAAATCCTGCTATGACCTACTTTTTCTGACTACGATCCTGACTACAAAGTACCCGGCAAAAGCAGGCAGTATCGCGCAGTATCTGGCAGTATCCGACAGACGCAGATAACAAAAAATCCACGAAACATCGACTTTTCATCGGCATTCCGTGGACACTTCTTGGTGCGAGGGAGGGGATTTGAACCCCCAAGGATAAACCACACGCACCTCAAACGTGCGCGTCTGCCAGTTCCGCCACCCTCGCATATGAAGTTTTGATGCAATCTTGATTTCTCTCGGCCTTGAGGTCTAAGCCGTATCGCTGACTGCTCAAGTATAATACCATACTCCCCCGGCGATGTCAAGCGTTTTCATAGATTTTTTTGCCATTCATATCTTGTAAATGGAGTTTCCGTGCAGAAATGACTTAAGAAGGAGGTTTTTGGAAATGACTTTTTTCAAATCCAGCAAACATCAAAGATTGTTGTGGAGCCTTTTGCTGCTTTCTGTCGGGGCGGCGGCGGGGTTCGGACTGGGGATATTCTGCGGTGCAGAGCCGCCCGTAGGCTGCCGGGAGAGCGACTTGACCCCGGTGCCGGACGAAAGCTTCGTCTCCCCTGCCTCGGCGTCCTCCGTAGAAACGTCCCCGGAGCCGGAGCCGATGCCCGAGAAGTGGGTCTGTCTGACCTTCGACGACGGCCCCAGCAAGACGACGCCGGACGTTCTGTCCGCGCTGAACCGTGCCGGGGTAAAGGCGACCTTCTTTGTAGTCGCCACCGGCAACAACGACAAATATCTTTCCCTCATCTCTGAGGCGGCTGCCGCCGGACATCAGATCGCGCTCCACTCCGCCTCCCACGAGTACAGCGACATCTACCAGAGCGCGGACGCTTACTGGAAGGACATCGACCTGTTAAAGGAACGCCTCTCCCCTTACGTCCGGGCCGACGGTCTGCGGTATCTGCGCTTCCCGGGCGGCAGTACCAACACCGTGAGCCGCCGCTACGGCGGGCGCGGGCTGATGCAGCAGCTCAAAGAAGAAGTCACTGCAAAAGGCTACGCCTATGTAGACTGGAACGTCTGCGCCGAGGACGCCGTAGGCGGCAAGCCCAGTGCAGGCACCATCTTCCGCAACATCGTGCGGGAGACCGGCGAGCAGACCCAGTGCATCGTGCTGATGCACGACTCGGCCACCACCCGCACCACTGCCGAAGCCCTGCCCGACATCATCCAGTGGTACAAGGACAACGGTTTCGCCTTCCTCACGGTAGAGCAGGCCGTCCCCCTGCCCACGACATAGCAAAAAGCCCCGGAGGGCCTGCCAGACGGCAGACTTTCCGGGGCTTTGGTGCGTAGAAGCAGCTTACTCAGCGGCCTGATTGAACAGGACGAAGGCACGATAAGCCATGTACAGGTCGGTCTTGTGAATGACCTCGAAGGGAGAGTGCATGGACAGCACAGGCACACCGATGTCGATGACGGGGATGCCGCGGTTGGCAACATACTTTGCGATGGTGCCGCCGCCGCCCAGGTCGAGGCGGCCCAGCTCACCGATCTGCCATGCAACGTCGTCGGCGTCCATCATGCGGGTGACATAGCCCACCAGCTCGGCAGAAGCGTCGTTTGCAGCGCTCTTGCCGCGGCTGCCGGTGTACTTGAACAGCGCGATGCCGCGGCCTGCGTAGGTGCCGTTCATCGGCTCGAAAGCGCTGGCCCAGCTCGGGTCGTAAGCAGCGGTGACGTCGGCGGACAGGCAGACACTGTTGCGGAAAGCAATGATGTCGTCCTGACCAGCGGTGCGGCAGAGCTCCTGCATGAAGTGGAAGACGTACATGCTCTGCATACCGGTGACGCCGTCAGAGCCGATCTCTTCCTTATCGGTCAGGACGCAGACGGTGGTGAAGGCGGGATCCTTGGTGGCGATCTCGGCCATCAGAGCGGGATATGCATCGACGCGGTCATCGTGGCCGTAGCCGCCGATCATGGAGCGGTCGAAGCCGACGTCGCGGGACTTATAAGCGGGGACGATCTCGATTTCAGCGCGGGCAAAATCCTTCTCAGTGATGCCGTACTTCTCGTTGAGGAGGATCATGGTGTTCAGCTTGACAGCTTCCTTCACTTCCTCGTCGTCCACAGCGTCGGAGCCGATGAGGATGTTCAGCTCCTCGGCCCGGATGCCGTCGCTCAGCTTGCGCTCGCCCTGCTCAGCGCCCAGATGGGGCAGCAGGTCGGTGATGCAGAAGACGGGATCGTTCTCGTCCTCGCCCACGTTCACGGAGACGGTGGTGCCGTCAGCGCGGGAGAACACGCCGTGGATGGCCAGCGGCATGGTACCCCACTGATACTTGCGGATGCCGCCGTAATAGTGGGTCTTGAAGTAGCTGAGGTGGTCGGACTCGTACAGCGGGGTCGGGCGCAGGTCCAGACGGGGGCTGTCGGTGTGAGCGATGACCAGACGGAAGCCGTCCTCGAAGCTGCGGGTGCCGATGGTGGAAGCCACGATGGCCTTGCCCAGCTGGCTGAAATAGACCTTGTCGCCGGGGGCGTAGGTCTTCTTCGGGTCGAACTGCTGGTAGCCTGCGTCCTTGAGCATCTGCTCGCTCTCAGCGGCCACCTCGCGCTCGGTCTTGCCTGCGTCGAGGAATTTCTTGTAGCCCTCAGCGAATGCGTGGGCCTCCTGCTTGACGGCGGCGGACTTGTCGCCGACGTAAGCGGGCTTAAACAGCAGCTTTTCAGCCAGCTGCTGGTTCGGAGTTTTTCTGCCATAGGATCTCTCCTGCCTTTCTGTTTTCTTATACTTATTGGAAGCTGTTTTCACGGCCATTGCACACCGTCTGACCGGCCTTTTTACCCGCAGACTGCGTTGCTTTCTCTTGCGATCCGTCAGGATCGCTGCGAAAAATCGCCTTGCCTGCAAGCAAAAATCCTCGTTCATCCGGCACACTCTGGCCATGAAAACAGCTTCATCTATCAAAGACCCGCAGGTTTTTGGCCTGTCGGTTCTTCTTCATTGGTTGAGATTCAGCCGCCGTAGAGTCGGGTATAGACGGCGTAGCTGGCGGTTATCTTTTCGACGTAATGGTGCATCTGGTTATAAGGGAAGCCTTTCAGGGTCTGCCCGTCGGAGGAATGCTCTTCCATCCGCAGCAGATTATCTACCGTCCCCCATCCGCTGTGGTAGGCGGCGGCGACGGTAGCCACATCGCCGCCGTACCGCTCCATGCAGAGATGGATGTAGTAGCAGCCGAAGCGGATGCTGACGTCAGGGTCGTAGAGCTCATCGAAGGTCAGGTCCTCATCCGGCGCAATCTTGCTGCGCAGCCAGATAAAGGTCTCCTCAGTCATCTGCATCAGCCCCCGGGCCTCCACGCTGGAAGTGGCGGCGGGGTCGAAGCCGCTCTCCGTGCGGATGAACGCATAGACCAGCAGCGGGTCGAGCTCGTATTCTGCGGCCCACTGCTCCACCTGCCGGCTGTATTTGCGGGGGTAGAGCAGCCGATCGGCCTCCCGGGCAAGGGGCGGCAGAGCCGTCAGGAGCACTGCCGCGATGCAGACCAGCACCACCAGTCTGCGCAGCAGTCGGAACAGCGTTTTCAAGCGCAGCCTCCCTCCCCGATGAGAGCGTCACAGAGCTCGTTTGCTGCCTTCGCCAGCGCCTCGCGGGTGGAGGTGTTGGGCAGGATGTAGTCTGCCCTGGCGGTCAGCACAGCCTCTGGCGTCTGGGCGTTGAGGCGGCGGGCGGCCATCTCAGGCGAGATGCCGTCCCGGGCCGCGATGCGCTCCACGCTGACTTCAAACGGTGCTGTGACCACGCAGAGCTTGTCGCACTCGGCCTCTGCCGCCGTGCCGATGATGACCGCGCCGTCCAGCACAAAGAGCTTCGCCCCCGCCTGCTGCGCGGCCTGTTTGGCGGCGCGGATGCGGCGGACGATCTCCGGGTGGGTCAGCGCGTCGAGCGCAGCTTTCCCCTCGGGCGTTGCAAAGGCGCGGTCGGCCAGCAGGCGGCGGTCGAGGGTGCCGTCTTCCTTTATAATATCTGCCCCGAAGCGCTCAGCCAGCTGGGGCAGCAGCGGTGAACCCGGAAGCAGGATCTCTCGGGAGAGCTGGTCGGCGTCGGCCAGCGGGATGCCCCGGGCCGCGAACACCGCCGTGACCGTCGATTTGCCGCAGCCGCTGCGGCCGGTGATGCCCAGCGTCATCATAGCTTTATCACCCGGAACGCAGCCGCGCGGATGAGGCGGTTATAGACGGCCATGGACAGGCCGTCTTTTTGGGGGCAGCGGGCGTAGACCACCGCATCGCCCTGCTCATCCAGTGCACGCAGGGAGCGGAAGATGTGCTTTGCCTGGTCGGCTCCGTCGCCCTCCCGGCCATACTCCACACAGGGTACGCCCAGCTTTTCGGCCTCGCCGGTAAAGCAGAGGCAGCTGGGATTCTCAGCGGCGTGGGCATCCACATAGGCTTTGAACTGCTCGAAGGTGCCATCCAGAAGGGTCACATCCGCCTTGGGGGCGTAGTGCTTATACTTCATGCCGGGGCTGCGGACGACCGCGCCCTCCGGCAGCTTCTCGAGGATGGCCTTGGAGACTTCCACTTCCTCGCCCAGCGCACGCTCGAGGTCTTCCAGCGTGATGTGGCCGGGACGGAAGAGGGTGGGCTTTTCGCCCACCACCGACACGACGGTGGACTCCACGCCCCAGTCGCACTCGCCGCCGTCCAGAATGAGGGGCAGGCGGCCATCCATATCGGTAAAGACGTCCTGTGCGTTGGTGGGGCTGGGCTTGCCGGAGAGGTTGGCCGACGGGGCCGCAAAGGCGCAGCCGCTGGCTTCAATGACAGCCCGTGCCACCGGGTGGCTGGGCATCCGGATGCCCACGGTATCCAGACCGGCACAGCACTCCGCCGCCACCTCGGGGCCGCGGGGCATGATGATGGTCAGCGGGCCGGGGCAGAACGCCGCCATCAGCAGCTGGGCACGTTCCGGCACTTCGCTGACGAGGCCGTGCAGCATCTCAGGGCCGGTGACGTGGACGATGAGGGGATTGTCCTGCGGGCGTCCCTTCGCCACAAAGATCTTGCTCACGGCCTCGCCGTTGCGGGCGTCGGCCGCGATGCCGTAGACCGTCTCGGTAGGCAGGGCTACCAGCTCGCCCTGCCGCAGAAGCTCGGCTGCGCGGGCAATGCCCTCCGTGTCAGCCGGGCGGACTTCAGTATTGATACTCATACGAATCATCGCTCTTTTCTTCTGTAAAGCAATTATTCTTTACAGCTTTTCGTGCGCATTCTGCGCAAGTTTATGCGTTTAGCTTTTGCAGTCTCTCGGCCTGCTCACGGGTGGCGAGGGCGTCGATGATGTCGTCCAGATTGCCGTCCATGATCTTGTCGAGGTTGTGTACCGTCAGGCCGATCCGGTGGTCGGTACAGCGGTCCTGCGGGAAGTTATAGGTGCGTATCTTCTCGCTGCGGTCCCCTGTTCCCACCTGACCGGCGCGGTCGGCGTTGATGGCGTCCTGCTGCTCCTTCTGCTTCTGGGCCAGCAGGCGGCTGCGCAGGATCTCCATAGCCTTGTCCTTGTTCTGGAACTGGCTGCGCTCGTTCTGGCACTCGACCACGGTTCCGGTGGGGATGTGGGTGACGCGGATGGCGCTGGACGTCTTGTTGATGTGCTGGCCGCCCGCACCCGAAGAGCGGAAGGTGTCGATGCGCAGGTCCTTCATGTCCAGCGCAAAGTCCACCTCTTCGGCCTGCGGCATCACGGCCACGGTGGCCGTCGAGGTGTGGATGCGGCCCTGCGTCTCCGTCTCGGGCACACGCTGCACCCGGTGGACGCCGCTCTCGTACTTGAGGCGGTTGTAGGCGCCCCGGCCATTGACCGCAAAGACAGCTTCCTTGGTTCCGCCGAGTTCCGTCTCGTTGAGGTTCAGCAGCTCCATCTCCCAGCCCCGGCTCTGGACGTACATAGTGTACATCCGCACGAGGCTGTGGGCGAACAGCGCCGCTTCCTCGCCGCCGGCACCGGCGCGTATCTCCATGATGACGCTTTTCTCGTCGTTTGCGTCCTTCGGCAGCAGCAAAATTTTGAGATTATTTTCCAGCTCTGCCACATCCTGACTTTTTTCGCTCAGTTCCTGCTGTACCATAGCCTTAAAGTCCGCGTCGAGGGGCTCGTCCCCTTCCAGCAGGGCTTTCGCCTGTGCCAGGTGGTCCTGCGCAGTGGTGAGGGCGTGGTAAGCGTCCACCACCGGCTGTGCTTCATGGTACTCCTGCATCAGGCGGCGGAACTGCGCCGGGTCGGCGGCAGTTTCGGGCTGATTGAGACGGATAGAAAGTTCTTCGAACCGGCGGCAGACGGCCTCCATTTGGGAAGTCAGATTCGGCATATCAGGCAGTTCTCCTTACAAAACAGTTTCTGAATGTGCTGTGCCGCCGGGCTATTCCTGGCCCGGTTTGATGACCTTTTTGATGTTCTTCTCGATCTTCGCCCGGGGCAGCATGACCTCGCGGCCACAGCCCGTGCAGCGGATCTTGAAATCCATGCCCACCCGCAGCACCTCGAAGCTTGCTGCTCCGCAAGGGTGCTGTTTGCGGGTGAGGATGGTATCGCCGACTGCAATGTCCATATTGAATCCCTCCTGTCTGCACATTTATAGTACAGGCCGTGTGTCCAAAAGAGAGACACACATCTATAGTATAATCCAAACTCGTATAAAATGCAAATGCAGCTGCATATGGTTTTATAGCTGCAATGCTACCCCAAAAAACAGAGAAAGAGGAATGAAAGATGATGCAAGCGTTTCGTACCGAAAACAACTACCGCAATGCTTCCCGCCTGAGCGCCGCCGAACTGCGGGCCGCGATGGCCAGCCGCGAGATCTTGCAGAGCACGGCGCTGGCCTTCGACACCCAGCGTCAGCTCCGGTTCGAGCTGGGCGGCTGCCGGGCTGTAATGCCCTTCGGGCAGTGCGCCGACGGGGCCGACACCGGCAGCGTACGGGACATCGCCGTACTGACGCGGGTAGGCCGGCCCACCTGCTTTGTCATCGAGGGCATCGACACCGACGAAAACGGACAGACTGTCTACCGCCTCTCCCGCGCTGAAGCCCAGCGGATGTGTAAGGCCGAATACCTCGACCAGCTCCAGCCCGGCGACATCCTGCCCTGCATCGTGACCCACATCGAGCCCTTCGGCGCGTTCTGTGACGTAGGCTGCGGCATCAGCGCCCTGCTGCCCATCGACTGTATGTCGGTGAGCCGTATTTCCTCCCCTGCCGACCGGGTCAGCGTAGGGCAGCAGATCCTCTGCGCCATCAAGAGCCGGGACGCACAGGGGCGGTTCGTGCTGACCATCCGGGAGCTGCTGGGTACCTGGGCCGAGAACGCTGCCGCATTTACGGTGGGCGAAACGGTGGTGGGCATCGTGCGGAGCGTGGAGGAGTACGGCACCTTCATCGAGATCGCGCCCAACCTCGCGGGCCTCGCCGAGAGCTGCCCCGACCTACGGCCCGGGCAGGCCGTGAGCGTCTACATCAAGAACATCCTGCCCGAAAAGATGAAGATAAAGCTCGTCATCGTCAACCACGCCCTCAGCCAGAGCCACCGCTTCGAACTGCGGTACTTCATCACCGAGGGCCACCTCGACCACTGGCTCTACTCCACCCCCGAGAGCCACAAGCGCATCGAGACGGATTTTTCGGTCATGGCTTGCAATCCGGCGTGAAACCCTTTATACTATAGTTAATACTATAGAACACGGGAGATGGGAGTAACAATGGCCGCCAACGATGCTTTTACCGCCGGTGTGCGTCCCGGTGGGCTGACCAACAGCACCGAGATACGATTGCTGCTGTGTTATCTTGTCAAGAACGCCGGGCCTATCACACGGACGGAGATCGAAAACGCCCTGATGGAAGAGGCTTTGGTAAATTATTTTGAGATTGGCTCCTGCCTGGACGACATCGCCAGGCAGCAGCTCGTGACGGCGGACGGCGACCGGTACACCATCACCGACAAGGGCCGGAAAGTGGCGCAGGAGCTGGCCTACGACCTGCCCCGCAGTGTGCGGGAAAAGGCGGTCGCCGCCGTGCTGCGCAGCCAGACCTGGGCGCGCAAGGAAGCCGAGTACAGCGCCCGCATCAGCGAAAAGGCTGACGGCCATTGCTCCGTGCGCTGTCAGGTGAAGGCTCTGGACAGCGAGCTGTTCTGTCTGGACATCGGCACTCCTGACCGTCTGAGCGCTGAGATGGTAAAAAAGCAGTTCATTTTGAAGGGCAATGAAATTTACCAGATGCTCATTACCAAATTTGACCGAAGAAGAGAAATAGCATAAAAAGTCCGACTGCACGTGGTTTCGTGCAGCGGACTTTTGTTAGATCAAGATGCAGATGAGTCCGGTACAGCCCTCGTTGATGACCCGTTCCAGCGTCTCCTGCAAACGGCCCCGGGCCTCCTGCGGCATATGGAGCAGCTTGTTCTGCAGGCCGTCGTTGACCAACTCGTGGAGGCTCTTGCCGAAGATGTTCGACTCCCACAGGCGGACGGGGTCGTCCTCGAAATCCTTCAAAAGGCTCTGCACGAGGTCTTCGCTCTGCTTCTCCGTCCCGACGATGGGACTCAGCTCGGTGTGGATGACCGCCTTCATCATGTGGATGGACGGCGCGCTGGCCTCGAGACGGACGCCGTACCGCCCGCCCTGCCGGACGATCTCGGGCTGTTCCAGCGAAAGCTCGTCGATGGACGGCATCACGATGCCGTAGCCGGTGGCCTCCACCTGCTCCATCGCACTGCGTATCTTCTCGTAGGCACGCTTGGCTTTGGCCAGCTCGATGATGCAGGGCATCAACCCGGCTTCGTCGCCGATCTCGAGGCCCGTCTGCTCGCTGAGCACCTTATAAAACACCTCGGGCTTGAGCAGCACCGTGATGCGCACTACACCGTCGGCGAGGTTCATCCCGCTGAGGGCGGCGTTTTCCACGGCCTCGCAGTCCAGCGCCGCCCGGCCGGAGTCGGAGACGTCCTTCATCCGGGAAATTTTCTCGGAGAGCTGCATGGCTGCTGTGTATACCTCGGTCTGGAGCCAGTGGCCTTTGTCCAGCATCGTCACCCAGCGGGGCAGGGCGAAATCCAGCTCCCTCACCGGAAACTCGTAGAGCACCTTCTGCAAAATCTCGCCCAGCTGCGCCTCGTCGAGGTCGAGGCAGCTCACAGGCAGAACGGTCCGGCCATAGCTCTCTTCCATTTCCGCCGCCATCGCTCTTGTCTCGGGGGCGTCGGGGTGGGTGCTGTTGAGCAGGATGACGAAGGGCTTGCCCAGCGCTTCCAGTTCGTCGATGACCCGCTTTTCTGCCGGGATGTAGTTTTCGCGGGGTATCTCGCTGATGGTTCCGTCGGTGGTGACGACGATGCCGATGGTGGAGTGGTCCCGGATGACCTTGCGGGTGCCAGTCTCGGCAGCGAGGTCGAAGGGGATCTCCTCGTCGAACCAGGGGCTTTTGACCATCCGGGGCTTGTCATTCTCCTCGTGGCCCATGGCTCCCTCCACCATGTAGCCCACGCAGTCGATGAGCCGGATGCTGCACTCTCCCCCGCCCTCCAGCGCCAGCGGCACCGCCGCCTCCGGGATGAACTTGGGCTCTGTGGTCATGATGGTACGTCCCGCTGCCGACTGGGGCAGCTCATCGCGGGCGCGGAGCTTCGCGTCCTCCGGGCCGATGGCGGGCAGCACCAGCTTTTCCATAAACTGCTTGATGAGGGTGCTCTTGCCCGTGCGCACCGGCCCCACCACACCAATGAGGATGTCGCCGCCGGTGCGGGCTCCTATCTCGCGGCAGACTGCCGCCTGCTCGATTCGTTCCTGCTTTGCCAAAATGCTCTCCCCTCTCTTCCCATTTGAAAGCCATTTGGAAGAAATTTATGCGACGGCGGGAGGAATTAGTACGATGCAAAGCAGCGCATCACCGTCAAAATCATACTTTCTTCAAAAAAATCCAAAAAATTGCAAAAATCTGTTGACAAGACTGCCTTATCCGAGTATAATATTTCATGTCGCCGGTGCTTCGGTAGGGAGGCAACGGATGATGACCGGGTGTAGCGCAGTTTTGGTAGCGCGCTTGAATGGGGTTCAAGAGGCCGTGAGTTCGATTCTCGCCACTCGGACCAGAGCTCTTCAGTCGAGAGACTGAAGAGCTTTTTGTTTTATCTGGAACTTTTGCAAACAACAGAGCCGCAGTCTTTTGGGAGACTGCGGCTCTGTTTTATACTGCTTTATTTGCCCTCTGCGCGGAGTTTCGCGTCCTTTTCCAGCAGGGGCTTGAGGTATTGGCCGGTAAAGCTGCCCGGCACCTCGGCCACCTGCTCCGGCGTACCCTCGGCGACGATGAGGCCGCCGGCACTGCCGCCCTCGGGGCCGAGATCGATGATATGGTCGGCGCACTTGATGAGGTCGAGGTTGTGTTCGATGACGATGACGGTGTTGCCTGCATCCACCAGCTTCTGCAGCACCTCGATGAGGCGGTGGACATCAGCCATGTGGAGGCCGGTAGTCGGCTCGTCGAGGATATACACGGTCTTACCAGTGCTGCGGCGGGCCAGCTCGTTGGCCAGCTTGACACGCTGCGCCTCGCCGCCCGAAAGGGTCGTGGCGCTCTGCCCCAGCGTGACATACCCCAGGCCCACGTCCAGCAGCGTCTGCAGCTTGCGGGCGATCTTCGGCTGGTTGGCGAAGAAGACGACCGCCTCTTCCACGGTCATGTTCAGCACGTCAGAGATGGTCTTTTCCTTATACTTGACTTCCAGCGTTTCGCGGTTGTAGCGTGCGCCCTTGCAGACCTCGCAGGGGACGTAGACGTCCGGCAGGAAGTGCATCTCGATTTGGAGGATGCCGTTGCCCTCGCAGGCCTCGCAGCGGCCGCCCCGGACGTTGAAGCTGAATCGTCCCGGGCCGTAGCCCCGCATTTTGGCGTCCTGCGTCTGGGAAAAGACGGTGCGGATGTCGTTGAACACGCCGGTATAGGTGGCGGGGTTGGAGCGGGGCGTGCGGCCGATGGGCTGCTGGTCGATGCCGATGACCTTATCCACGAACTCGAGGCCCTCTACCCCATCGCACTTGCCAGCGCGGGAGCGGGCGCCGTTCAGCTCACAGGCGAGGGTCTTGTACAAGATCTCGTTGATGAGGCTCGACTTGCCCGAGCCGGAGATGCCCGTCACGCAGACGAACTCGCCCAGCGGAAATTTTACGTCGATGTTGCGCAGATTGTTTTCGCGCGCACCCTTCACCGTGAGGAAATTGCCATTGCCGGGGCGGCGGGTCTGCGGCACCTCGATGCGCTTGCGGCCCGACAGATAGTCGCCGGTGATGCTGCGCTTGGCCTTGCAGATGTCCTTGACGGAGCCTGCGGCCACGATCTCGCCGCCGTGGACGCCCGCGCCCGGGCCGACGTCCACGATATAATCGGCGCTGCGCATGGTATCCTCGTCGTGCTCGACCACGATGACCGTATTGCCGAGGTCGCGGAGATTTTTCAGCGTTGCGATGAGTTTATCGTTGTCGCGCTGGTGCAGGCCGATGGACGGCTCATCCAGCACGTACAGCACACCCGACAGAGCGCTTCCGATTTGGGTGGTCAGGCGGATGCGCTGGCTCTCGCCGCCGGACAGGGTGCCTGCCGACCGGGCCAGTGTGAGATAATCGAGGCCCACGCTCTGCAAAAACTGCAGGCGGTTCTTGATCTCCTTCATGATCTGGCCGCCGATCTGCTTCTGCTTTTCGGTCAGGTTCGGCTCATTGTCGGCGATGAATTTCAGCTCGTCCCGAATCGACATTTCGCAGAAATCGCTGATGTTTTTGCCTCCGATGGTCACAGCCAGCACCACCGGTTTCAGGCGCTTGCCATGGCAGTCGGGACACTCGACGCCCGACATGAAGCTGCCGATCTCCTCCTTCATCCACTCGCTGTTCGTCTCGCGGAAGCGGCGCTCGAGGTTCTCGACGATGCCCTCAAAGGTATTATAATAGACGCCGCTGCCGAACTCATTCGTGCGGTGCATCTCGATCTTTTCTTCGTTGGTGCCGTAGAGCAGGGCGTTGACGGCCTCGGTGCTCATCTCTCTGATGGGCGTATCCAGCGTAAAGCCGTACTTTTTGCCCAGACCCAGATAATACATCTCGGCTACGGAGCCTTCGGCGTAGTACCAGCCGCTGGCCTTGACAGCCCCCTCCCGAATCGAGAGGTCCCGGTTGGGCAGGATGCGCTCTTCATCCACCCGCATGAAGGTGCCGAGGCCGGTACACTTCTCGCAGGCACCCAGAGGGTTATTGAAGGAGAAGAGCCGGGGTGACAAGTCGCTGATGGAAATGCCGTGCTCGGGGCAGGCGAAATTCTGGCTGAAGGTCATGCACTCGCCGCCGATAACATCCACCTCAGCCACGCCGTCGGTAAGGGCAAGCGCCGTTTCCAGCGAGTCAGCCAGACGGCCGCGGATGCCCTTGCGCATGGCAAGACGGTCAACGACGATCTCCACGGTGTGCTTGATGTCTTTTCCAGCGCGATCTCCTCGTCGAGGTCGTACATGTTACCGTCGATTTTTACGCGGGCGTAACCAGCGCGGCGGGCGGCGTCCAGCTCTTTCTGCTGGGTGCCTTTGCGCTGACGGACGACAGGCGCGAGGACCTGGAACTTCGTCCCCTCTTCCAGCTTGAGCACAGCGTCCACCATCTCATCCACGCTCTGCTGGCTGATGACCCGCCCACACACCGGGCAGTGCGGCACGCCCACGCGGGCGTACAAAAGGCGCAGATAATCGTAAATTTCCGTCACGGTACCCACAGTGGAGCGGGGGTTGTGGCTGGTGGTCTTCTGGTCGATGGAAATGGCCGGCGACAGGCCGGTGATCTCGTCCACATCGGGCTTGTCCATCCGGCCAAGGAACATCCGGGCATAGCTGGACAGGCTCTCGACATAGCGGCGCTGGCCGTCGGCGTAGATGGTGTCGAAGGCAAGGCTCGACTTTCCCGAGCCGGAAAGGCCGGTCATAACGATGAATTTTCACGCGGGAGGGTCAGATTTACGTTTTAGGTTGTGCTCCCGCGCACCCTTGATGACTATTTTATCGTTTGCCAAGGTACTTTCTCCCTCTTCTCTGTGTCTGTGCATGGTTCTGCTTCCGCTCCGTCTCTGCCGAGGAATCCACGGTGGGGTTCTCGCCCCGGCGCAGGCGGTCGATCTGGTCGCGCAGGAAGGCCGCATGCTCAAATTCCAGCAGCTTGGCAGCTTCCTTCATCTCCCGGGTCAGGCGGTCAATGGCGGCTTCGCGTTCGAGCTTGCCCATCCGCCGGGTGTTCATCCTGGCATTCTCAGCCTTGTCGCTGATCTCGATACTGTCCGGGATGGCCTTGACGATGGTCTTCGGGACGATGCCGTGCTCAGCGTTGTAGGCCATCTGGATGGCGCGGCGGCGCTCTGTCTCGGTGATGGCGCGGTCCATGCTGTCCGTCACCTCGTCGGCGTACATGATGACCAGACCTTCGGCGTTGCGGGCGGCGCGGCCGATGGTCTGAATCAGGCTCGTCTCGCTGCGGAGGAAGCCCTCTTTGTCGGCGTCGAGGATGGCCACAAGGCTGACCTCGGGCAAGTCGAGGCCCTCACGCAGCAGGTTGATGCCCACCACCACGTCGATGGTGCCGAGGCGGAGGTCTTTGATGATCTCCATTCGCTCGAAGGTATCCACCTCGTGGTGCATATACTTGACCTTTATCCCCTGTTCGGTAAAGTAATCCGTCAGGTCTTCGGCCATTTTCTTGGTCAGCGTCGTGACCAAAACGCGCTCATGCCGCTCGATGCGAGCGTTTATCTCGCCCAGAAGGTCCGTCACCTGCCCCTCTACGGGGCGCACCGAGATGAGCGGGTCCAGCAGACCAGTGGGCCGGATGACCTGCTGGGCCACCTGGGTGCTGTTCTTCCGCTCGTACTCGCCGGGGGTGGCCGAGACGAAGATCATCTGGTTGAGCTTGGATTCCACTTCCTCGAACTTGAGGGGCGGTTGTCAAAGGCCGACGGCAGACGGAAACCGTACTCCACCAGCGTCTTTTTGCGGGCGTAATCGCCACCGTACATGGCCCGCACCTGCGGCAGGGTGACATGGCTCTCGTCTACGAAGAGCAGGAAGTCGTCCGGGAAATAGTCAAGCAGAGTCGTGGGCATACTGCCCGGCGCACGGCCCGACAGAACGGCAGAATAGTTCTCGATGCCCTTGCAGATGCCCACTTCCGTCAGCATCTCAATGTCGTAGTTCGTCCGCTGCTGGATGCGCTGGGCCTCGATGAGCTTACCTTCCGAGGTGAACTGCTTCACCTGCGCGTCGCACTCGGCGCGAATCTTTTCAATGGCGGCAGCCTTTTTGTCGGCGCTGACGATATAGTGGCTGGCCGGGAAGATGGCAACATGCTTGACCACGTTCTGCTTGGCGCCCGTGAGGGGGTTGAACTCGGTGATGCGGTCGATCTCGTCGCCGAAGAACTCCACCCGGATGGCCAACTCGCTCATATAGGCCAGATAGATGTCCACGATGTCGCCGTGGACGCGGAACTTATTGCGGATGAAATTAACGTCATTGCGCTCATATTGCAGCGTCACCAGCTTTTCGCACAGCTCGTCCCGCTCCATCTGCATCCCGGGCCGCAGGCTGATGACCATGCTGCGATAGTCGATGGGGTCGCCCAGCGAGTAGATGCAGGACACCGACGCGACGATGATGACGTCCCGCCGCTCCGAGAGCGCCGCCGTAGCCGAGTGGCGCAGGCGGTCTATCTCGTCGTTGATGGCGCTGTCCTTTTCGATATAGGTATCGGTGCTGGGGATATAGGCCTCCGGCTGGTAGTAGTCGTAGTAGGAGACGAAATATTCCACGGCGTTGTCCGGGAAAAACGAGCGGAACTCGGTGCAGAGCTGGGCGGCCAGCGTCTTGTTGTGGGCCAGCACCAGCGTCGGGCGGTTGCACTGGGCGATGACGTTCGCCATCGTGAAGGTCTTGCCGCTGCCGGTGACGCCCAACAGGGTCTGGCAGCGGTCGCCCCGCTCTACCCCCTCTACCAGCTGTGCGATGGCCTGCGGCTGGTCACCCGTGGGGGCGTAGGACGACACCAGATGGAATTTTTCCTCTGCCACAAAAAGCCCTCCTTTTCAAAACTACGATTAGTTGTATCTCTCGCAGCCATTATACCACAATTATTTTATAATGTAAATCATTCTCTTCCATATGGGCGTAACATTGCGCCGGTCTCGAAGTCGTAGAAAGGCAGGCGGTTGGATTCCCGCATGGAGAAGTAGTCGTTTTCGGCGAGGATGATGTGGTCCCGCAGGCGTATCTTGACCAGCCCCAGCGCACGGACGATGTTCTCGGTGGCGGCGAGGTCTTCGCGGGAGGGCAGCGGCACACCATTGGGGTGGTTGTGGCAGAGCACGACGCTTTCCGTCCCGCCCCGGAGCGCCGCCGAGACGACGTCCTTCACCTCGAGGCTCACCATCCGGCTGTTCCCCTCTTTGAGCCAGTACACGCTCTTTACCCGGCTGCGGCTGTCCAGCGAAAGGAGCAGGGCTTTCTCCTGTTTTGCCCCGGCAAAGCGGGGTTTCAGGTAAGCCGCCAGCCGCTCGGTAGTGGTCAGCGCACCCTCGGTGCTGGTGCGGCTGTGCTCGTAGTACCGGCTCACCTCGGGCAGGAGATGCAGCATCCGGGCGCTGGCCGGGCCGACGCCCGGCACACGGCAGAGTTCTTCTTCACTGGCTTCCAGCACACCGGCAAAGCTGCCGAACCGCTCCAGCAGCGCGTGGGCGATGCCGTTGGTATCCCGGCGGGCGTTGGTGATGTAAAAGCAGATATTCCAGTGCCTCGTGGGGTGCGAGGCTTTCCAGCCCGTACTGCTCCACACGGGCGCGCATCCGCTGCCGGTGACCCTCGTGGCTTATGTTCTGTCCTGCCATAGCTGCGCTCCTTTGTTTGTAGTCGTTTCTTTTATAGTACCCCATTTTCGGCAAAAGACAAGAGCCGACAGAAAATATTCTGCGTTGACTTCATGGGGAGAGTAGATTATTATAAAGTAGAAAGAACACTTTTCGGTACGCCAGAGCCTCCCCTCGATAGGGGAGGTGGCATTGCGAAGCAATGACGGAGAGGTTTCATTCCTACGGCAAAGCCATCCTTCGTACAACCTCTCAGTCTCGTCGCAAGCTCCTCGCCAGCTCCCCTTGTAGGGGAGCCTTTGGCAAAAAGGCAAGCAGAATCTTTCCAGAAAAGCAAAAAGGATATACTTTTATGAAACAATACACTGCCACTGCCAACGACGAGGGCGTCCGCCTCTCCCGCTTTGTCCAGAGCGTGACCCGCGACTTCCCTACCAGCCTTTTATACAAGAGTTTCCGCAACAAGCGCATCAAGGTCAACGGCAAAAAGGGTGTACCCGAAGACCGCCTCAAGGCCGGCGACCTCATCGAGCTCTACATCAACGACGAATTCTTCCCGCCGGAGGGTGCAAAGCCGACCCACAAGCCCGCCCCCAAAAAGCAGCAGAGCCAGCCCAAGGTGACGGTCATCTACGAGGACGAGAACATTGCCGTCCTCTATAAACCCACCCACCTGCTCTGCCACAGCGACCGCACCGGGGACGCAAACCTTGTGGACGCCTTCACCCAGTATCTGGCCCAGAAGGGCGAGTACGACCCCCAGGGCGAGAACCGCTTCAAGCCCGGCATCTGCAACCGCCTCGACCGCGGCACTGAGGGCCTCGTCATCGCGGCCAAGAGCTACGCCGCTCTCCGGGACATGAACGAGATCATCCGCACCGACCTGCTCAAGAAGGAATACTACACCATCACGGTGGGCATTCCCCAGAGCGGTCGCTTTACTGCATGGTGGGAGCACGACGAGAAAAACAATAAGGTGAGCATCCACGCCCACCAGTCCCAGGACGAGCACCGCAAGCAGATCATCACCGATGTGGACGTGCTGCGGACGGCCGGCCCCTTCGCCCTCTGCCGCATCGGCCTCATCACCGGCCGCACTCACCAGATACGCGCCCATCTGGCCTATCTGGGCAAGCCGGTGCTGGGCGACATCAAGTACGGCAACCGCAAGATGAACGAGCGCACCGGCACTCAGACCCAGGCCCTCTGCGCCGTCCGTATCAGCTTCCTCGACATCCCTGAGGAAAATACCCTCCACTACCTCTCCGGCAAGGTCATCAAGCTGAAGGACCCGCAGATCGTAAAGCAGTTCGACACGCTGGATAAAAATAAGCAGGCCCCGCCGAGGAGAAGTAAGATGGAAAAGATCGATATGTCCCACTGGGAGCGGGCCGAGCTGTTCGAGTTTTTCTCCGCCGTCTCCCACCCCTTTTACAGCGTCACCTTCCGGGTGGACGTGACGAACCTGTACCGCTATACCAAAGAGCGGCATTTGTCGTTTTACTATGCGCTGGGGTATCTGGTGACCGATGCCGTCAACAGCGTAAAGAACTTCCGCTACACCATCCGGAATGGGGAGATTCTTCGGTTTGATGAGCGCATCCCCAGCTTCACCGACCTCCACCCCGGCAGCGAGCAGTTCCACATCGTCACTCTGCCAAAGACCGGCAGCATCGCAGACTTCTGCGCCGCTGCACAGGCGAGGAGCGCTGCCCAGAAGACCCTTCTTGATCAGGACGAGGAGAGCGATAACCTGATCTATATGTCCTGCACGCCGTGGTTCGACCTGACCGGCTGCACCAACGAGCGGGATTTTGACCGGGACGACAACATTCCCCGCATTACATGGGGCCGATATGCAGAGGCAAATGGCCGCAAGAAATTGGGGATGTCGGTGGAGGTCAACCACCGCTTCATCGACGGTCTCCATCTGGGGAAATTCTACGAGAAACTACAGGCCGACATCGACGCACTATAAGGAGGCGTTCTGATGTATCCTGACCGCAAGACCTGTAAGTAAGCTTCTCCCCTCTTTTTTGCATTGGAGGTACAGCACCATGCACAAACCCCGCATCATCTTTTTTGACATCGACGGCACCCTCATCGACATGGAGAAAAAGCGTATTACTGAGCGGACACTGGACGCTCTGCGCCGCTTACAGCAAAACGGCATCCTGCTGGCCGTCGCCACCGGGCGTTCTCCGCTCATTGTGCCGAAATTCGACGGCGTGGAGTTCGACGTCTTTCTTACCTACAACGGCTCCTACTGCTACGACCGCCGCGGAGATATTTTTGCCAGCCCCATCCCGCCGCAGGATGTGCAGACCATCCTCAGAAATGCGGCTGCTCTGGGGCGGCCCGTTTCGGTCGCAGGCCGGACGCAACTGCTCTCCAATGGAACGGATGACGATTTGACAGCATATTACGCCATCGGCGGACGAGCGCCGGTCATTTCCGATAAGTTCGATGAAGTCTCCCGAGGTGAAGTTTTCCAGCTGCTGATGGGCTGCCGCGAAAGCGACTGGCCCGCCATTCTCAAAGGCACGAGCGGTGCAAAAATCGCCGCCTGGTGGGACAGGGCGGTGGACATCATCCCCAGCTCCGGCGGAAAAGGAGCCGGTATCCGGAAAGTTCTGGCCTATTACGGCCTGACGCCCGAGGATGCAATGGCTTTCGGTGACGGCAACAACGATATAGAAATGTTTCAGGCTGTCGGTCACAGCGTTGCCATGGGCAACGCCTCTGCCGATTTGAAAGCCATCGCCAGCGAGGTCTGCCGTCCCTGCGCTGAGGATGGTATTTACCACTACTGCAAAGAAAATGGTTTGATTTAAGAAACAAAAGAGGCCGCTGTGTTCAACCTCTCCGTCACGGCTTCGCCGTGCCACCTCCCCTATCGAGGGGAGGCTTTGGCATGGCAGAAAGCCCAATCTCTTCGCCAGAGGCTCCCCTCGGTAGGGGAGCTGTCGAACGAAGTGAGACTGAGAGGTTGCTTTTACAGCGGCCTCTTATTTTTTGCTATTTTATTTTTTCTCGTGGTCAGCCTTTTCGGCCTCCTGCTGCCGGCGCAGTTTCTTGATGCGCTTTTTCTCGCTCTCGACGCGGGGCCAGGGCCACGAGAAGCCCTCGTTCTCCTTGCACCAGCGGGTCAGCGGATAGAACGCAAACGCCAGCCCGAACAAGTACAGCAGGACGTACAGCAAACCCGAAAGCGTTACCAGCGCGTCCAGCGCACCAATGAGCGCCATGATGAAGCCAGCTTTCAGGAAAAACAGGCCGTTCTGGCGGCAGTACTCGGGGAAATTTTCGGCCTTGACGGCCTGACGGCCCTGGTCGCCCCAGACCCGTGGATTTTTCATGACCGAATAGCCGTAAAAGACCAGCATCAGGCCACAGGTGAGTTGGAATCCAAAAAACATCTGCGTCGTTCCTCGCTTTATTCTGGTGTGATGGAGTCAGAAGCGTGCTCAGTCGTCGTTGTACTCGCCCAGCAGCGGCTTCATGAAGGGCAGGAAGTCCAGCGTTGCAAAGTAGTCGCGGGGAGTCTCAGCACGGCGGATGAGGCGGTGAGAGCCGTCCTCGCAGAGCAGGACCTCGGCGCTGCGCAGCTTGCCGTTGTAGTTGTAGCCCATGGCAGAGCCGTGCGCACCGGTATCGTGGATATACACGATGTCGCCGATGTCGATCTTGGGCAGCATACGGTCGATGGCAAACTTGTCGTTGTTCTCGCACAGACCGCCGACCACATCATACTTGTGGTCGTGGGGTGCATCTTCCTTGCCCAGCACGGTGATGTGGTGGTAAGCGCCGTACATGGCGGGGCGCATCAGGTTGGCTGCGCAGGCATCCAGACCGATGTATTCCTTATAGATGTGCTTCTCGTGGATGGCAGTAGCCACCAGAGCGCCGTAGGGGCCGGTGGTGAAGCGGCCCATCTCGGTGAAGATGGAGACATCGCCCATGCCGGCGGGGACGAGAATTTCTTCAAACTTCTTGCGGACGCCCTCGCCGATGGCCATGATGTCGTTCTCCGTCTGCTCGGGGCGTACGGATGCCGACGCCGCCGGACAGGTTGATATAGGCGATATGCACGCCGGTGGCCTTCTGGACGCGGACAGCCAGCTGGAAGAGGATGCCTGCCAGCTCCGGATAATAGGCGTCAGAGATGGTGTTGGAGGCCAGGAAGGCGTGGATACCAAAGTTCTTGGCACCCTTTGCGGCCAGCTTCTTGTAGCTGTCGATCATCTGCTCCTCGGTCATGCCGTACTTGGCATCCCCGGGCTTGTCCATGACCTGGAAGCCCTCTTTGCTCTCGCCCAGCTGGAAGGTGCCGCCCGGATTGTAGCGGCAGAAGATGTTCTCCGGCACACCGGCCACCCGGTCGAGGAAGTCCACCATCGTGGCGTCGTCGAGGTTGATATAAGCGCCCAGCTCGTAAGCCTTCTTCATGTCCTCCACAGGGGTCTGGTTGGAGGAGAACATAATGTCGCTGCCCTCAAAGCCGCACACTTCGCTGAGCATCAGCTCGGTCAGAGAGGAGCAGTCCACGCCGCAGCCCTCTTCCTTCAGGATCTGGAGGATGACGGGGTTCGGCAGAGCCTTGACCGCAAAATACTCGCGGAAGCCCTTGTTCCAGCTGAATGCCTTGTTGATGCGGCGGGCGTTCTCGCGGATGCCCTTCTCGTCATAGACGTGGAAGGGGTGGGTACGTCCTGAATGATGTCCTGAGCCATCGACTCAGTCAAAAACGGTTTCTTTTCCATGATTGTACATCCCTCTCATATATTTTTTACACAGCAAAGGTGCCGTGCAGCCAGCGGTTTTACAGCTTGAGGTTCTCGCGGGTGGGGGTAAAGGTAGGCACCATTTTGGCCAACTGCTCCACCACGCTGTCGTCGTTGTGCTCAGCGGCGACGGCCAGCTCCTGGAGCTGCTGGTAGAACTCGCCCAGGTCGATGTTCCGGGGCGGAGCCACGAAGATCTTATTGTGGACGGTGCGGCGCATCTTGTCCTGCTCCTCGTCCATCATCAGCTCTTCGTAGAGTTTTTCGCCGGGGCGCAGACCCACGATCTTAATATCCATGTTCACGCCCGGCTCATAGCCGTAGAAGCGGATGAGCTGTTTTGCAAGGTCCATGATCTTGACCGGCTCGCCCATGTCCAGCACATAGATGCTGCCGCTCTCGGCCAGCGCACCGGCCTGCAGCACCAGCTGGGCCGCCTCGGGGATGGTCATGAAGTAGCGCTCGATGTTGGGGTCGGTGAGGGTGACGGGGCCGCCCTTTTTGATCTGTGCCTCAAACAGCGGGATGACGCTGCCGTGGCTGCCCAGCACATTGCCGAAGCGGACGGCGACGCACTTCATGTCGGTGTTGCCCGCGAAGGTCTGGATGAGCATCTCACACAGGCGCTTGGTGCAGCCCATGACGCTGGTGGGGTTGACGGCCTTATCGGTGGAGAGCTGCACCAGCCGCTCCACGCCGTGTTCGCTGGCACTGGTGAGCAGATTCTTGGTGCCAAAGACATTGTTCTTGACGGCCTCGGCGGGGCTGATCTCCATCAGTGGGACGTGCTTGTGGGCGGCGGCATGGAACACCACCGTCGGGTGGTACGTCTCAAATACCTCGTCCAGACGGGCCTTGTCCCGGATGGAGCCGACCAGCACCGTGACCGGCACATCACGGCCATACTTCTGCTGCAGTTCCATCAGCAGTTCATAGGCGCAGTTCTCGTAAATATCGAAGATAAGCAGTTTTGCAGGCTTGAAGCGCATGACCTGACGGCAGAGCTCACTGCCGATGCTGCCGCCGCCGCCCGTCACCAGAACGGTCTTGCCGGTGAGGTAGCCGGAAATTTTCTCCGTGTCCAGTGTGACTTCCTCACGGGAGAGGAAATCGGCGGTGTTCAGCTCACGGAACGCGCCCTGCTGAGGGGTGCCTGCACCCACCAGCTGGGGGTCGCTGAGCATCTGCACGGCGCAGTGGGTGGAGACGCAGAGGTCGATGACGTGGTTCAGGCGGTTTCCCTTCAGGGTCGGGATCGCCACGATGATGGTATGGATATTGTAGCGGGTACACAGGTCGGGAATTTCTTCCAGTGTGCCGCGCACCGGGACACCGTGGATGGTCTGGCCCAGCTTGTTGGGGTCATCGTCCACGGCCAAGATGACATGGCCGTAGCTGGTATTGGTCTTGCAGACATTGATGGCCCACGCACCAGCTTCGCCCGCACCCACGATCATGACAGGGCGGTTGGGGTCCTTGCTGGCGTTGCCGCGCAGACGCTCGCCCAGCGGGTGGTTCAGGAAGAGCCGCCAGGCCAGACGGCTCCCGCCGATCAACAGTAAAATGAGCACCGCCGCCATGGCGTTGGCCGAGTTGAAAAGCACGCCGTGGATGAAGCAGCGGTTGACCAGATAGACGATGCCCGTCGGGACGGCGATCATCCCGGCCAGACGGATGAGGTCACGCTCCCCGGCATACTTCCAAAGGATGGTGTAGAGCCGCCCGGCCAGAAAGCTGAGCAGATAGACCGCCACGATCCAGGGCAGATTCGCATAGAGCAGGGCGCGGTTGTGGGGCCACCAGGAGGCCTCGACAGCACCGTCTGCGCGCAGCAGCAGGGCGAAATAAAAGCTGAAGGCTACGATGGCTCCGTCCAGCGCCACCAGCAGAGCCCGGCGGGCCAGTACCTGCAGCAGATTGTTTTCTTTTCCTTCACAGCATATCCTCTTTTGCATCGGGGGCCGGCATCCGAAGATGTCAGCTGCCGTTTTTATTTCAAGGGCCTATCACCCCATAATATCTTTAGTATTATACTCGATTCTCTTCCCCGTGTCCAGTTATTTCACTTTTTGGACATTTTCTTATGCCGCCTCTCCCCTGCCGCCACGGCCCGCAGCTCTTCGCCGAGGCCCAGCGGCCACGCCGCCGCAAAGCAGACCGCAGCCATCCCCACGCCGCCCAGCGCTACCGCCGCCAGCTGTAAGGGGGCTCCGCCGGTAAGCCAGTCCGCTAAAAGATGCCGCAGGGCCAGCCCGGCCCCGGCGCTGACGACTCCCGCAAAGCCCGGCGCACCCAGCCACCTCCACAGACGCAGCGGAAGGCCGCAGCTGGACAGCAGCCGCCCCGTGTTGGCGGTGCAGGTGTAGAAGCTGGACAGCAAGATCACAAAAAGAAAGC
>ENA-OQOA01000029-OQOA01000029.1-human-gut-metagenome-genome-assembly--contig:-NODE-29-length-80075-cov-4.922512_pt1 | contig 80075 bp, 95 predicted proteins | sample MGYA00242633_ERZ504888 | MGnify/ENA primary metagenome ERZ504888 (study PRJEB26092, sample SAMD00036372) | human gut metagenome | host: Homo sapiens | study: EMG produced TPA metagenomics assembly of...
TTTACCCTATACCTGTACAAGTAATAATACCAAAAAAATATTGAATTTACACAAAAAGAAAGACTGCCTATTTCAGCAATCTTTCATAATAGTTTGAGTTAATCAGAATTACTCGTCTTTTAAAACAATTTTCTTCTCCACTCGATATTTTAACCCCATCTTGGAAAAACATAATTGTATTCCAGCTTCTGAATATCAAAACCAGTCCGTAAAATATGTCAATTTTAGGATAAGTATCCCCATAAATATTCATCTATATAATCATATCCATCAGAACTGTACTCCATGTTTTGGCCCACAAAAAAATACATAACTTTTTCCTCTCCCTACACTGCTATTAAAACATATTCCGTCATATCCTAGGCTTCTTATATATTCTGCTATAACCTGAGTTGCTACATATTCATAGGAATGATCTTCTTTTTTATCATCCACTGGAGAGGTTATCTCTTTTAATAAATGCATCAAGAAAATTATTTATCCAACGTAAATCATGATCATATTCTTCGCTGAATATACTTTTGGTAGTAACAAAAGCAACTTGAGAAAAATCAATAATTGTCAATTCTTCTTTTAATACATATTCAGCAACCATTACTGTTGCATCTTTATATCGACATTCTTTATATGCCGTTTCTCTATCTGATGCAACATATAGATATGAAATACCTGCTGGACTCATTCTATTTGTTGTTGCATATTTAGGGGGTGCAGGAGCCATTTCTTTGTAAACCCCTGCATAATCCAGATCATGTAATTTCTCATCGTTCAATTTCCTTGCTCGATAATAAATCGTTCCTGCTTTTATAACAGTATCATATTCTAAAATATATGGTACTAATTCTTTTAAATAATCTCTTCTCTGGCAATCCTTATCTATATCAAAGAATCTATTATAGTATTTTGTAATATACTTGAAAAATTCCCATGTATAATACATTTTTGTTGCCTCAAGGCCATATAAATCATCTTTAAGTACCAAATTACAATTATCTATATCTTCAAATACATCTGATTCCCCTTGCTTTTTTTCTTCAAAACTTAACCCTGAATCTGAAAATATATCTTCCAATATAGTCGTATCTATAACAGCCTCGTTTAAAACATTTTCTTCTTCTACTAAAATATCTCTGATTGAATAAGGAGCTACACTCCTTCCTGTCCGATTGCAATATTGTTTCTCTTCTGAGTCCCAATACGCCCCTGTACCATTTTCTATATCTTCATACGCTTTTTTTAAACACTCTCGGATATAGGCTCCTATTTCTCCTGTAGAAATAATGTTTACTCCATTGGAATTACAATAATCACATTTTCCTACATTCCTCTCCGATAAGATATATTCTTTTAAATACTTATTAGAAAAACATTTTTCACAGCAATACCTCATATCGTTCCCCCGATATTCTTATAAATTTTATTTATATCTTATCAAATATTACTAATCATCACAATCTTATTTATTTCTACTATCCTTGTTCTCAATCCACCGCTGTTTCTGTTGCATTTGAAAGACAAATTTTCCTTTAATATCCTGTCCCTGCATTTCCATCTTTTTTATAAAGATGTGCTGCTGGCTGTCAGTTTCATATTGAATTGCCACACCAAGACCCTTCTTCATAAATGCGGCAACTCCCATATCTACAAAAACCTCCTGCTCTTCTTTCTTCTGAAAACTGATTTTAGGAAAAACCCCTGATAATTTTTCCATAACATACCGTTCCATTTTTTCCAAGCTCTCAAATGGCATAGCCTGTATCCTTTGTAATATCTCCTGCAAACGTTCCTCTCTCATAACACATTTGCAATGATCTACACCAAACACCATAGCAAGGCTGTATCCACAATCCTAGGATACATGTATCTGTCCGCCATCATCTACAAACTGTACAGTTCCTAAATCACCGGGGCTCAGTTTTACATACGGATCAGCTTCCATATCTTCCAACTCTACCCGACACCCCGGTGGGTACATATTTCTTAACACAATTCTTTCCGCATTACTTATCACTGTTTTCTTCCTTTCTCCAATCCGGCTACCGTCCCAAAGACTTCTCTGGAACATTTCCCTCCAACAAATACTCTCTTTCTTTATTCCATTCCAGCACCTTTTCCATAGCAGCTTCCAATTGGTCTTCTGTCGGTTCTCTTGTATAGGTTCTATATTCCTGAAAATATTCTTCCAAGGTGTTCTGCTGTATCTCCAGTTCCTCTTTATCATAACAATCCGGCTCTTCCAGATCCTTCAACTCCTGCAAGATTTCCCAGCATTCCAAAACACTGTCTATCTCCCGCATTTCAAGCAGATAAGATAAAAATGTTTCCTCTGGCATAATACTGAAATAGCACCGGTCAAACCATTGCTCAATATACATGCGTTCATCAGAACCATTGGTATGTGTACCACAAATCAAATCTGCAACAAAGTTTTCAAACAGTTCACCGATTGACAGCCCAACTTTTCCAGACTTCCTACAGAGTTCTTCTACTTCGTCTTGATATAACCTGATAGAAATGGTCCGCTGCAGGCTTTTTTCATAGAGCTCTATATCCTCCCCTGCCTCACAAAAATGCAGATGGGTATCCATATAAATGTCTTCCATATCGCAAAATCTCCGGCTCATTGCTACATAGTCTTTATTTTTCAAATCCCACTCCAGCCGGTAATGATGTTCTCTTGCGTGTTCTTCTAAGTCTTTTCTTATGATGTTTCTGGTCGCTTCCGGCAGTTCTGCAATAAAAATGCTTGTATCCGGAACCGCCAATACTCTTTCTTTTACCACATTTGTCCTCCCTGTTTGTAAGCATTCCTTGCCACTGGCTGATTCCCCAGTACATCCATATAGAGGATAATTCCCTGCGGGTCCAGATGTACGGTAATAAATTTCTGTATTTCCTGTAACAGATCATGATCAGAAAACCCAGCCTGACAGCCTATAAAATTCCTGATTTTTCTACAATATCCTGTTTCCGGAACTCTTGCAATACCAGAATCGGAATCGTGTGCTGACCTCCCATAGCATCATAGGGCAACGCTTTCCGCAATTCTTCCAAGAGATACCTGTAATAATCAACTACCACCTGGTCTGTTTTCCACGCTTTTTCCTTACAATCCCGGAGTAAAAAATCATACTCTTTTTTTGCCTGTTCCATTTCTTTCAGAATTTCTACTGCTTCCACAGAACAATATCCTTTCTCTTCTATCAGTTCCATCAATTCTTCCATAGAATATGTTTCAAGATACATGGCTCTTCCCCCATCTTCTTTGCCAAATTTTCTCCTAATACAAAGAAGAGGAAGACACCGTAGCGTTTTCCTCCTCTTTTATGAAATCTTCTTCTCTACTGGAATCCAAGACAATAAGCTCTCCCGGTTCTTTCTTATCCTATTGCTTCCAGAAATTCGTCCCTGTATTTCCATACAATTTCAATATGTTCCGGATCATAAAAATTTATGACTTCAATCAGCTCATGCAGAACTTCATAAGATAACTCTTCCAATCCCTTATATTTTACAAAAAGTTGCAGTCCCTCTGATTTCTCCTTTTGTTTTTCCTCCTCCCCCTTTAAAATTTTTGCTTCTATCTCCTGTATCTTTTGCTGATAAGCTGCTGTCTTCTCCATACAAGTTTGTTTTCGTGTCAAGTAATCCTTCAGGGAAATCTGTTCTTCTGCATATTGTTCATACAATTCCATTTTCTCCTGTTTACAAAGCGCCAACTTCTTTTCATATTGCTTTTTCCGATATCGGAGTTTCGGAATATTCAAAGTCTGATTGGCTTTCTTTAACTGCTTTATGGTATCCTCTGCAAGGGCTGCCTGCTGTCTTATCATAATTAGCACCAGTTCTTCCAACTCTTTCTGCTTATATTTCTTTGGATAACAGGAAGCATTGGGGGCTGTCGTAACACTTTTACAATAAATCGGCTTTTCTTTGTATTCTGTCCGTATCCGCATTTTCCGACCACAATGCCCGCAGCGGATCAAGCCTGCAAAAATATTCTCAGAAGACGGTGTAGACCTATGATATTTTCTGTCCTTCTGTACCATGTCCTGGACCTTCTGAAGCTCCTGCTCCGTTACAATCGCTTCGTGTCCTCCTTTTACGCAAATCCAATCCTCTCTTGAAATATATCGGTACTCTCTTTTTGACGGAACCCTGGTTTCTGTTTTCCCTCTTACCGTCAGTCCTGCATAAACCGGATTAAACAAAATCAGCTTTACTAAATTTCCGTCCCAGAATTTCACAGATTTCTTTGCTTCCGGCGCCCAGCCTTTCCTTTGAAGATATACGGTAGGTGTTTCAACTTCTTTTTTATTCAGGTCCCTGGCAATGTCTGCATAGGTCTTTCCTTCCAACCTTTGGTCGAAAATCCCCCTTACAACGGAAGCTGCCTCCGTATCCAGATGAAGTTTTGTATGAACACCGTCATGGAAGCAATATCCGTATGTTGGGATTGAACCATGATATTGTCCCATTTCAGCCTGTTTCCTCATAACTTTTTTGATATTGTCGGAACAAATCTGGGGATAAATCCCATTGATCAGGTTCTTAAATTTAATCTCCGTATCCTTTCTTTCGGAAGGTTTCTGGCTGCTGTCATAAAAATCATTGATTGAAATGAAACGCACCCCAAGGAACGGAAATATTTTTTCGATATAGTTTTGTGTTTCTATGGTATCCCTTCCCAGGCGGCTCAAATCTTTGACAATGATACAGATCCGTTTTCTCCTGGTAATCAGCCCCATCATGCGCTTAAATTCCGGGCGGTCAAACGTTGTACCGCTGTAACCGTCATCTACAAAGAAGAAAAGCTTTGCCCCTGCAAACTCCGGCTGGTTTTCTACAAAGTGCTGAATTAAAAGCCTTTGATTTTTAATGCTGTTGCTTTCCTCCATTTTTTCTTTATCATCTCTGGAAAGACGCAGATAAGCAAAAACAAAATCACACTGCATACGGAAGACCTCCTTCCATATTGTCCAGTTCTTTTTCCAGCTCCTTTTCAAATAAATCCCCAAACCAGAACACGATTTCCACATAGTCTTTGGAATATACCGTAATCTTTTCAATAAAGCGGTCCGCAATTCCTTTCTCTATCTTCTGAAATCTTTGGTACTTTAGAAGTTCCTCTGTCCAATCCATTCTTGCCTTCACCTGATCTAACAGGTGCTGTCCACGAAGCTGTATCTGCTTCATATTCTGCCTGGCTGCTTGCTGTTCTTCCTGATAGATTGATTTAATCTCCTGATATTCCTTGCAGTCCAACAGCCCGGTAGCATAATGCTCAAACAAGGTTTCCAGTTTTCTTCCATATTTCTCATACTTCTGTCTGGCATTTTTTATTTTTTCTGCTACCTCCTGCTCCAGCTTTTGATAAAACTCTGCACCATAGGTTTTCTTACTTTCTACAGCAAGCTGGATCTGGTACGCGGACGTGCTGCCTTGACTGCCTGATTGATGTAGATTTCATTCACCGTCCGGAAACATTCCGTATGATCTGTAAGGGAAAAAGAAGGACATTTATAAACCATATATTTATGTTTCTCATTGCCTCCGCTCCTGCTCCTTCCAAGGCGTTTTCCGCAATGTCCACAGAAAATCCTTCCCTTAAAAGGACCATCTGCCCCCTGTTTTCTTTGGGTTTGCAGCCCAGTTATCCAACGTATCTTTCCAGCGTTCCTTTGCAATTTCCTGTGCTTTCTCATAAATTGCCCGTTCCACAACTGCTTCCCAGGCATTTTCACACACTTCCCACTGCTCTTTTGGTATCATCTGAAGGGGAATATTCTGTGCAAGCATCTGTTTTGTTTTCCCATAAACAGCAGCACCTATATAAACGGGGTTCTGTAAAATCTTCCGGATACCGTCTGATCTCCATAACCGCCTTTTTTCCGGCTCCTTTCCCTGTTTCCTTTTCTGGTAGCTGTCTTCCGGTCCTAATACCTTTCTGCCATTCAGTTCCCTTGCTATATCATAGCTTGACATTTCTTCAAACACATACCAGTAAAAAATCTGCCGGATTATTTCTGCTTCCTCTGGTTCCGGCACCAGCTTCTTACTGTTTTCCTCTGCTCGTTGGTATCCATAAGGAGGTCTGGACCCCCAGAACTCTCCCCGTTCCCTGGACAGCCGGTGCGCCTGTACCAGTTTCTCTGAAACTTCCCTGGCATAATAATCATTCATAAAGTGTTTCAAAATATTGGTGGTCCGGTCTTCTACACAAGCCGGGTTTGCACTGTCATATTCGTCCATAACGGAAACAAACCGGATATTTAAGGTTGGGAAAATCACATCAATCAAATCTACAGCATCTAAGGCGTCCCGTCCAAACCGGGCAAAATCCTTTACAATGATGCAGTCAACCTTTTTATTTGCCACATCTTCCATCAACTCTTCAAATGCGTCCCTTTGGAACGTTGTACCTGTCACACCATTATCTGCATAGACTTTTACCACCAGCATTTCCGGGTGTTTCTTTGCGTAGTCTTCACAGATCTGTTTTTGGATATAAATGGAATCCCTTCTGCCATGCCCTCCGTCCTTTTCGGAAAGCCTTACATAAATATAGGTTCTCAGATACTTAACTTCCGGCTTGCTGCTTTGTCTTCTCTGTCCTCTTTTGCTTACCTTAGGCACTTGCTTCGCCCCTTTCCTTTCAGGAAGGCTTCCACACGCTGATCCGGCTTTGCCCTGTTTACCGTTTCCAGCAGTCCCAATACCTTTTCAAATTCATCTTCAAACCAAAAATGAATGATAATACGCTTCTGCTCATATACCTCAATCCGTTTAACCAGATTTACCAGCATTAAGCGGTCCACTTCCGTCCGGTCCCGGTATTCCAGAAAATACTCCAGCCACTCCTGCTGTTTTTCAAGGGTTTCCTGCAAGTTTCGGATTTCCCTTTGCTGGCACTCCATTGCCTGCCGGATTTCCTCTAAAGACTGGTCATACTTTGCTTTGAAGGTTTCAAATTCTGTCCGGTCCAGGATTTCTTCTGCAAAACTGTCATACAGTTTTACTTTAATGTTTAAAATCCTCTGGCTCTCCTTTTCCAGCATCTCCAGTTTTTTGTCTTCTTCCAAAAGCCGCTGTCTTGGGATTGAGGCAGTTTTTACATACGCCAGTATCTCCTTCAGCTCTACCAGAACAGAAATATAATGCAGGATTGCTTCTGTCACAGCCCCTACCAGTTTTTTCTCACTGATACTATGGGAACTGCACTGCTTTTCATAAAGGGAAGTCGAACATACATAATAGTGGTGGACTTTATCCGGGCTTTTCAGCACCATGCTTTCTTTACAGTCCCCGCATTTTACCAGACCGGAAAGAAGCGCCAGCCCCTTTGCCCCTCTCATGGTATCCATGTTCATCAGGTTGCCCACCACTTCATATTGGTGTCTGTTGATAACCGGCTCAAAGGCATTTTCATACCGTATCCACTCAGCTTCCTCTTTGTGGATCACAACCTTTACTTTATGGTTTGGCGTTGTGGTTTTTCCCTGTATCAACACTCCGGTGTAGCGTTCATCAAGAAGGATACGGCGCACCATAGTTGGCATCCAGACCGGTTTTTCCGTCAGACGGAACCCTGTCTTTAATTTCTGTTTTAAATATACCTGCTTATACCGAAGGGGCGTCAAGATCCCACGCCGGTTTAATTCTTCGGATATATCCGTTAGGCTGCAGCCCTGCATTTTCATGTGGTAAATATCCCGTACAACCGAAGCTGCCACTTCGTCCATAACTAGCTTATGTTTATCCTCTTCGGATTTCAGATAACCATAAAAAGCAAAAGGCGCTACACACTGTCCGGCTGTCATTTTGACATACAAATGAGAACGCACACTTTTGGAAGTATCCGCAGGATAAAGGTCATTGATTAAACTTTTAAATCTCAGGGTAAGGAAATCACGATTTGGCGTGAGGCTGTCATAATTGTCATTGACAAGGATCAGGCGCACACCCATTTTCGGCAGGATACGTTCCACATACTGTAAAACACCGGAAAAGTCCCTTCCATAACGGGAAAGGTCTTTGACAATAATACAGTCTGCTTCCCCCTCTTCCAGCATACGCAGCATTTCCTGAAAACCGGGGCGGTTAAAGTTTGTGCCGGTATATCCATCATCTACACATTCTTTTACCACCTGAATTTCAGGGTGGCTCTTTAAGAAGCTATGGATTAGTATCCTCTGGTTTGATATGCTGTCGCTTTCCCTGTTATCACCATCTTCGTCAGAAAGGCGTAGGTAAACAACCGCACGATAGATTTTTTTAAGTATTTGATTCTTCATTGTATTCGCTCCTATCATTTAGATTCGTCAGCCGATTCCCTAAATGATAGAGGCTACTGGGTCCTTGCCATCATCCTACCATAGTCCAGAAGGTTTGTCCACCCTGTAATCTGCCAACAATCCGCTTTCTTCCCTATCCCTGTCGTAGCTTTACCATTTCATCTGCACAAGGCTTTGCATGGCTTCCTCTATGGTACGGTTGGTAGAAGCAAACCCAATCTTTATGGTGATCCCTTTATATTTCAGAAAATAAGGGTTCTTTCCGGACTCCAGGATTTCCCGGACCTTCTCCGGTTTGCTTTTTTTACATCAATCTTCAGTTTCTCTACATCTTGTATCTCTTTCGGGTCAATGTCCTCAAACGTCATTTCCCGCATCTTCAGCAGTTCTTCCCGCGAGAACATTATATCCCTTCCCTGGTACAGCAACTGCACAGATGCGCATCTAAGTCCTGCTCAAATTGTTCCTGTTTCTCCCAGGTGTGCATTAAATATTGTTTCAGTCTGGCATAATCTAAAATCCCATAACCGATACAGTCTATCTGCACCTGGAAAGCCTGGAGCAGTTCCATAGTCTGTAAAATTTCCTCCGGACAATAGGATAACCTGCTAAGCCCGGATACCACAATCACGTCAATCATGCCTTTTCCTGCAAGCACTGCCAGCCTCTGCCAGTTTTCTTTTCTATGGAATTACCACACCCTACACCTTCCAGGATCGTAACTACATGGTATGTCTGCTGTTCACAGTAATGCAGGCTTTTTCTTTTTCATAATACAAAAGCCCTGCACATGGAATGGGAATATCCAGATACACTGCCGCCCGCTGGGGACTGTTCCTATTTTCTATCTCTTTTTTCCTTTGCAGATCCATGCAGGGAATAACATTCCTCCCTGAAAGACCTCTTTATCTTCTGAAAACAGTTTTTGTAACATCTCTCTATTCATTGCTCTGCCTCCTCTTTCTTTGGCTCCTGTTTTCATTCCAGGGCTATAAAGAAACCGGCGTTTCCCCATAGCCCTAAAATGAACCCATTTTACACACCATACCGGCAGGGCCTTCCCTGCCAGCATGTTTTTTATTTTCTCACCCCGGTGTGAACGGGAGCATGTAGGACCGGCCCGGCTGGCCGCCTGACACCCTGCAGCACCCTTTCCCGCTGCAGCATGTCCCAGACGCTACCCTGGTTGCAGTGTTTTATGCAAAGGTATCATTATCATTCGGCTTTCAGACTGCCTGCCACCCACAGCCTATGTCCGGGCGCTGCTCACACTTTTCCTTCATCTTCTACGATTCCTTGTTTGATCCGCTTCTTTTCTGCCTTACCTGCTGTCAATGCGGACAAATGTATCTTCGCACAGCTCATGACCCTGCATCACACAAAATAGAATGTGCCGAAATGTTTTGTGTCCTTTAAGATATTTCTATATTTTAGCGTCAGAAATGACACGTTTGTTTCAAAAAAATATCACCATACCGATATTCAGTTTTCAAGGTTCTCTCCGGCTGAAAACATCAGCCTGCCAAAAGACACCATAACCCTGATGTGTTTTGGCAGACTGTTTTCTGTCTGCATTTCTCTTTATTTCTTTAACCGGATAATCATATCTGCCCAGAATTCTGTGTATGACTGCCGCATTAACTCCAGAAGCCGGGCTTCGGTAATTCCTGTAATTACATTTTCTTCTTTCTTTTCCGGTTTTGGTTCCTGTACTTCCAGTGCTTCTTCCCGTATTTTCATCGTAAGCATGGATAAGGAAGGGGAATTGGCACAGTTAATAAAACCGATATAATGGTTCACCACATCATAATCACCTCTGCAGCTTCGGACAATATCAAACGCATGACGGATTGCCCGTTCTACCCTCTGTCCTGTCGTGCCATGTTGCTGGGCCACCTTAAAATACAGATATGTCGTTTTAATCTTGCTGTCTTCTTCCAGAAGCAAAACACCGTCTACGATATAACCAAATCCTTTTACATTGGCAGGCATTCCCATTTTAAATAATACTGCTTCCACCTTTTCTCTTGATAACATTTCCCTTTTCCTCCTCTATCTGTATTCTCACTTCCTGCTGTCTTGCTGATATTTCTTTAGCCCTTTCTTAATTCCCTCTATGGAATAAATCAAAAGGCTAGTTTCCCTTTCATCACAATCCTGTACCAGATACCAGATTTTTTCTTTCAGCATCATATCTTTTTTCGCTGTCCCCATGTGTATAAAGTGTTCTTTTATGGGAATATCCATAGCTTCCAACAGCCGGATATAGGTTTTCATACCCATAGCTCTGGCATGTGTTTCGATTTTGGCCAGATGGGATACAGAAATATCCGCTTTCTCTGCAAGCTGCTCCTGAGTCAGTCCCCTGGATTCCCGCAAGGCTTTTATAGCATCTGCTACAATATAAAGTTCATTCTGCATTCTTTTATCTCCTCGTTGATTACACGCTCTATTATAATTACAAATCCTTTCCCTGGTAATGGACTATGGAGGCAAGATTTCCCATTTTCATTACCATTTCTTTCCTTTTTTGGTTTTAGAGATTTATTATATCTGAACGAGTTGAAAACGATTTTTGCACCATTTACGAAAAAGCACTGCATTATCTCTTCATTTAGACATAAAAAAGGAGAGAACGTCACATATCGACTCCTCTCCAATAGCTTCTATTCATCTAAGATATTTGCCAATACATAGGCTTACTTGTTTTTTTCTTTCCAGGAACCTCCGTATCTCTTTCACACTATCTAATATGGGAATGGACGGGGCAGACGGGCTGCATACTGGATCTTGACTGGACATTTCCAGTGCGTTAATAAATGCTTCTGCCTTTTTGGGGTCTTCAATCACAAGCTCTGTAAGGATACTTGATGTAGCCATATAGAAAGAACCTCTTTTCTATCTTAAAAAATTCTTTCGTAAGAAGATCCTGCAGTATTTTCTATACGCCAAGACCTGTACTCTCCATTTTTATTTATGTAATAAAGTTTGATCCAGCATGTTTTTAATTTCATCTGGAAGACCGTCTATCGTTGCATTTTCATCTAAAAACAGTAAATTTGTATATTTTTTCGCATCATTCGGCGCTGAAAAAATATGAGTTACTGTATATGCTGTTCTACTTTTAGAAAAGCAATCTTCATCTCGCAGCGATTCTACTACAAAGCAATCGCCCTTTTGCTGCCCCTTATCATCATACTCTTTATTTAAGCATAGAGTAAAATTAAGATCTGTTGTGCCAAACTTATAAGTTCTCGTGTCTGTAACAATCTCTTCCAGCATAAATCCTTCTGAGCCAGCCAGCATTGCAATCTGTCCGATATGCTTAATCTTACGCTTACACAATGAAAAAGGGTGCTGCGGTGTAAAAAATATCTGCGAAGCCTGAAGCATCTTTTTGCTGCATAACTATAAAACTTTTTGCTGAAAGGTTCGTGGCCACACCTGTCAAGTGCCTAAAATTGGCAGCTTTATAAAGCACCTCAATATATCTGCCTTCAAATACATATAGAAATCTTTTACCTACTAAATGCTTCCTATACAGATCAGCAGCCACTTTAATCTCCTGTACAATTTTCTCTCTATCCTGTTGTTTTCCCATCTATCTTTTCCCAATCATCACTATAGTATAAAAAAACAGCACTGGACAACTTTTTTGTTATCCAGCGCCCATAATCTTAAAAAGCGGTTTTATGCTGGCTGTCAGCCGCGACATCCTTCCGAATGTCTAAAATGTCGCCGGTATCATTGAGTCCCCGGCGCGGACTCACCGTATCTCCCTGGTGTGGGCGTAATACCCTTCCGAGTATCAAATAGTCCCAGTAATTACCCTGCCCGGGCACAGTACAGCTTTTACGTGCCGCTACACGAAACCTTTTGGCTTAATTATATTATATGCGATACCCTAAGAAATATCAATAGTTTCCACAAAAAATTGATTGGTTGTATCTTATTATAACCCGTTACTTACCGTTTCAATAAACGCTCCCTAGAAGCTGTATCCAATACTATTTTATGAAAATCCAGCATTGCGTGCTCTTGCATCAGTTTCTCACCAAGTTTCACAAGAGGATTGGTTTCCCATTCCGAATCAATTCCTGTTTGATGATAGTATCTTGCATAAGCAAATCCCTCAGCTACCGCATCTGAATTTTCAAATATTCCCACTATTGCATCTGTAAACTGTACAATGATTGAGCTCCCAAAAATCCCCTGCAATTCTTCCGCATTCGCATCATCATATTTCTCTACATCAAAAGACAAAGAGAAATCATACGTATTCTCTTTTCCGTCTTCTGTTTCATAAGAAATTGTTCCAAAAATATCTCCCTTGCCAGACGGAAGTTCGATTGACTCTGAAAGCTCTAATTCATATTCAATGTTATTGAACACTGTCGTTGCTTCAAACATTTGTGATATACAGGCACCTTCTTTTTCATAAATATCTTTCTGTAAAAAGGAAATAGGATTATACTCCATATTTTCCCATATCTGTTTTCCCTCCACTGTCCGTTTACACAAGGAATCTAAAAGCAACATCATTGTTTCCTGATCTATTTCTTCATATACGTTCATAGTCAGCCTCCTTTTTCTTTGGATAGTCCACAAAAGCTCTGTAAGAGTTTATCTCAATTTCTAGTTACAACGTGATATTTAGTCAAATGACGTATGTACGCGCCTTCTTATAGTTGCCAATATTATATGGCGTATCTCCCAAAAATTCAATCAGAATATACAAACTTTTACTCACACCGCTTACTCACACTATCTCGCCTTTACATCTTTTTTAGTCTATATCCTACATTGATCAATGTTTCTATAATATCATACCCCATCTTTTTTCGTATCTTCCATATTACATGTTCCACTGTTTTGTACGGAATCTGATCATCATAATAATTACTCCCCCAGACCGAACAATAGATATTCTTCTTTGGAATAACCCAATTTGGCCTTTGGGCTAAAAGATACAGAACTTCAAATTCCCTGGGAGCTAAGCTGATTTCTTTTCCTTCATAAATAACAGTATATGACATGGGATCAAGTTGAAATTTACCATTTCCTAATACAATTTCAGATTTATATTCTGGAAAAACAGTTTGCATTCATTTCCACCTCCATGATTTTCTGTTCCAGCAATCGTTTCAAAACTCTACACACAATAAAAATGCGGAAATAATAGCCCCCTATCATTCCCGCTAATTTTTCTCTTTTTCAACTTTATACTTTATGATACCGATACATTGTGATATAAAAACGGTCAACGCTGTCAACGCAATCAAGGATATATACTTTTTCATACCTAAAGTTGTACAACAACCAGCAGCAATTAAAATAACTCCTAGTATTTTACCTGTTACTTTTCGGCAATGCTCCTTTTCTTCTCTTTCCAACTCATGGTTAATGTTTTCTACAGGAGAAAGTTTCCATATACAAATGGAACTTACCAAAATAATCCCCCAAGCCACAAATAGCTCTAATGGATATTTGTTATTAATTTGTAAAATCATGACTTGAACAGCAACAGAGCATGTAAAACAAGCCTTAAAGCTATTCAGATGTACACCACCGGCATAGGTTCTTAAAAACATAAAAACACCTGTAGACACAAGGAATTCTGGGATTGTATGCAAGTATATCGCTATACTCATACAGACGAATAGGCAAATTAACATCTCTAATCCAATCTGAAATCCATATTGATATACTGCATACAACTCCTCTGAAACTGCACCGGCATCAATAACGTATCTTGTTATTTTTTCCGATAATTTTCCCATAAAATTAAAGTTTCTTCATTTTTTTCAATGCTTCTGGCATCTTTGGCTGATGATAAATATAACAGCAAGCACTGTCCGCTGACATTTTACCAAGTTTCAGAGATAAATTTGCTAATACTTTTGCTGGCTGATTTTTAAATTTTTAGATTTCATAATTAAAATCTCCTTTCATTTGTTTACCAATACATTACTACAAAAAATCTCTCATTCGGTTCTCTTGTAAAAAAAACGAGTATTGATGTAATTTTTCCCAAAAAGGCAGAAAAAAAGAAGCAATGTTTCTCCGGTTCTTTCTCAACATTGCCTCTTTTTTGCTGATGTATGTTTTTTTATATACCAATTCCATAAAATCAGGTTCTCTATCTTTTTCTTATATTTTCGTGTGTTATCTATTGTTTCTATATAATCGTAAGCTCCTGCTTTCAGTATAGAAAAAATATCCTGTATTGATCCCCCTTCGCTAATAGCAAGAATAGGCGTTAAATGCCCCAAACTCCCTTTTATTTTTATAATAGCCGCAAATGCCCTTTCCCTCTCTATTATCTCTTTAGTAAAATGGAAAATCACAACATCTGCCGTTGGATATCTATTGTTTTCCAACTGTTGATAAGTACACCATTTTAATTGGTGTTTTTTCCCAATAATCCTTTCAGTACTGTTATACAGTTTCTCATCATCACTAAACAGCAATATTTTCACGCTATCCATATATCAGTCCCCATACCGCATACCAAATTTATCTTTCCATTTTACCATTCTTTCCTTTCTCATTATCTTTTATGTAATTATTTCGAGTGTTCATGTAATTATTCCTGCACATTACTATATAAGACTATCCGAATTTTAAATTTTCCTGGTTCTGAATCCTCTATTACCACTGATCCATGATATTTTGCTACTGCCCGATACACAGAGGCTAAACCTACTCCATGATTTTCTGCATCTGACTTTGTAGATTTCAAGCGGTTATCTCTTGTTTTTAACAGCTTCCCTTTATAACTATTGTCTACGAACAATAATAGATTATTTTTATCAAATTTCATTTTGACATTTATATATCTATTTTCTTCAACCTTCTCTGCTGCTTCCACTGCATTTTCCAGTAAATTTCCCAATATCAGACTCAGATCAGCTCCTTTAAAAGGCATTATCATCGGAATACAAATATCCGTTTTAAAATTATTTTTTTGTTTTGGGCAGTTACATACCAATATCCAATAAGTGAATCAATCACAATATTCCCACTATTCGATATTGAGGCAATCACCATACCGCCCTCTCCCATAATTTCTTCAATAAAACCTGTCATTTTTTTCATATTCTTTATTTTCTGCATAAGCAAGAATGGAAATAAGATTATTCTTCATATTGTGTTTTATATCCCGCAACTGCAACATTGAAAGTTCTCTTTCTTGCTGATGACGTTCGCATAATTCCAGTTGCTGTTCATATACTGCTGCCATTCTCCTTAACCGCAAATCATCAGCCAACTTCATATAGACATAAAATATCAATATGTTCATACCAAGTAAAATAAGTACAGTAAATGTAGAGTTTATACGAGTACGTCCAGTATTATTTGCAAATCCAAGCATAAATATATTGTTCATGATATAAATGCTTCCTGTTGGGATCAACACAAGTAAAATACTGTATCTGACCGGCAATTCCTTAATATCATCATCTGTGAACACTTTCTTTAATGCAAGAATTACTGCATTAAAAAATATTTTTGAAACAAAAGAGCCTACTTGGCGAACTGCAGCATATTGAGGGCAGTATGTTATCAAAATATAGTTGCACAGGGTTTCCATCAACATCCAAATCGCATTAAAGGTAATTACAAATACACCTTTGTTCCACCATCTACCTTCATAAGTCATCATAACTGCCAAAAACGTAAACATAATCGTCACAGCAATATTGATGTAGGCAGGAAAACTAATAATCGTTGTTATTCCAAATTGCCAAATCACGAACAGCGTTATACCGATCACCGACAAATACCTTTTTCTCTTACGAGCAAAAAATATATCGAAATAAAAAAGAATAAATATACTGCCCAAAGGCAAAGCAATATATCTATCCCACACATTAATACCCTATTCGTCCACATAAAACGTATCCTCCATAGAACAATATTGTTCACTAATTATCTTTCTCCGGTCTTCACTGATTGAAATTTTTTGTCCATTATCCATTACTACAGAATCATAAGATTGTCCGGATATATGTTTATAATTCACCAGAAAAGACTGATGAACTCGCAAAAAAGAAATTTTACATGTTTTAAGGGTTTCTTCAATCTCATTAAGTTTTCCGTACAGTTCAAGGATTTCTTGTTCCGTTACAATAAATATTTTTCGTTTGTTGCTTTCAAAATATAAAATATCCTTGATTGGTACTTTATGATTCATACGTTGATAACTATAGCGAAAATAAAAATCTTCACTATTAATGTCTTCATATACCGACTTAAAGCACTTTTCCATTATTTTATCTGTTACAGGTTTTACAAGAAACTGAAACGGTCTTACCTCAAAGGATTCCCTCATATAACTTTCATGGCTCGTAACATAAATAATTCGCACATTTTTATCGTATGTTCTAATTCTTCTAGCTGCCGAAATACCATCTTCTTTATCCATTTCTATATCCAGATAAATAACATCATACCTCTCACCTGCTGCGATAGCATCTGCTAAACTCTTTCCATTCCAGAATACTTCTATTTCAGTATCAACAAAATTTCTTTTAGCTATATCCTGGAGAAGTCTTTCGATTTTTCCAGTTATTTGAATATCATCATCACAAATTGCTATATTTAACATTCACTCCACTCTCTTCTGCATGTTTGCTGATTTTTTCTTCTCACTCGTTTTTTTTACTATTTGTATAATTGACCAAATCATCTCCTGATCACATGGATCTAACTCTTTATACACTTCCACTAAATCGTAATATTCGTCTAGTACTTCATTCATTTTCATCTGCCCATTCAAATCTCTTTTTACATCTGAAACTCCCAGCAAATAATCTGTTGTTACATTGAAGTAAGCAGCAATCTTTTTCAGAATATCTACTTTTATTAACGTAACATCTCTTTCGTACTTACTCAACATTTGCTGTGTTATCCCTAATTCTACTGCAAGGATTTCCTGTATTAACCCTCTTTTCTCACGTAATTGTTTAATACGACTTTCCATAATTGCCTACCTCTTAATCATGTTGTACTATCATGCTACCCTATTTCATTCATAGCGATACAAATAATAGAAGTAATCAATTACGCAAAATATGCAAAATACGAAGACGAGCAGTGCAATCGCACTGCTCAAATCTTATTCATGTAGCCATATAAATGATGTTGTTGCGGAATATATTTCCTGATAAATAATATCCGCCATTTCACTTTCAGAAGCTTCTTTATTTTTTTCTCCTATTTCTCTTCCCACTTCATTGTTATGTAAGTCCATATCTCTATGTGCTGTTTTTTGGATATCCATCTGATTCTGTTCCTGTAACATCTTTGTCTTCATGAGCAGTTGCAAATAACTCTGCCCTTTCTTTTCCTATTAAAACAGTCATTTCAGCATTCCAAATTCCATGACGAAAAGCATCACTTCTGTTTCCTAAACCATTTGTCCCAAATTTTGCCTCTGTCTGCGAAGTAGCAATATTTTTTGCTTTATTTACCTTTAGGGCATCAAAAGGATAACGAATACATAGTTTCTTTTCTGAATCTGTAAGCGCATTCCAAATATCTATAATCCCTCTTTCCACATCTTGATGATTGGCTTCCAAAAAAGACATGAGCATTTCTTCTGAGTAATCTGGGTGAGTAGCCTTAATGTTCTGGATTTCTGCAATCAATTTTTCAAAATCCTCTTCTTCTGCACCAATCAAATCACTTCTTTGCTGGTCATTTTCGCTTGCCATAACAGAGAATGGAAAAGCCATTATCACCACCAGCATTAGGCTGAATACTTTAAATAGTTTCTTCATAGAATATACCTCCAATCTCATATTATGATTATATTTTACCATATTTAATGTACTATCCCATCTACATGTAATTTTTTCGATTCGCTGTGTAATAATTCCCATAGAGGCATTTTCAAAAAAAGAATGGCAGTATTAAACAACCGCCATTCCACTCTTCATATACTTTTTACCACAGTAAAATGCAACCCAACCGGTATCTTCCAAATTTACCCATTTTTAGCATTTTCTATCTTTATTTCACTTCTATTTTTACTGTTCCTGAAAAATCATTACCTACAATCCCGATATAATTACTGCCATCTGGTAATGTTATTGTATTTTCATAAGTACCTGTTGTTTTTATTAAAGTTTTAGGTTCATTGCTACCAGAAATAATGAATATTTCAGCTTCTCCTTTTGTTATTTCTAGGTTACAAAACAATTCAACCTGCTTCCCTGCCGCTCTTTCTATTGTTGTTCCTCCAAAAAGATATTCTGTATCAGAAAATTTTTTGTACTCTGCTTGATATGTCCCCGTATAATAATCTTCCCCATAATCTCTTTTCCCTTGCAGATTTATATCATTGGTTAATTGTACTTCTCCCACCTTTTCGACTACTGCATTATATTTTTTCCAACACCTCCTCTTTTGAACACCCAGACAATAACAAGCAAAACATTAGAATAAAGAAACAACTTTTTTTCACTTATAACCACCCTTTCTTTGGTTTGACTTTTTTGTTTTTGTACGAGTTTTTTTGTTCTCCTTTTCTTTCATTGTTGCGACTAAAATTACAGAAATAGCAACAATAATTATCAAGCTACATAAACACAATGGAAAACTCCATTGTACGGATGTATCATAACTTCTATACCCAATTAATCCCAGACTTGCAGTAATAGGATATATATTAGCCAATGTCATATTTCCTGCTGCAAACATACCTCCATATCCATACACAAAAGCAACAATGACACCTATCATAAAGCCGCCTGATAGTCTGCTTGTTATAACAATAATTGGTAATACCGCTAGATACAAAAATAAATTTTCCAATGTTATTTGTACTAATCCTTGAATTACCAAATTTACTGTAAATCCAGGAAAACCAACTATACATTCTGCAATTAACGTAAATATTGTACAAATAAGCCCAAATAATATTGATAACATTGCACATACAATAAGTTTTCCTACCAACAACTTTTTAAATGAAATTGGAATGGTAATAATATTCTTCAAAACATCGTCTTTTTCTTCCCGCGATATAATATATCCAGCAATCAAAGCTATGCACATTGGGAAAATCATTGACATATTATTTTTGATTACCTGCTCTATTAAGTATCGAAAATCCCATACAGATCCATCATTAGCCATAGAAGTAAAAAGTGTCAATAGAACAGAGAGTAGCATAAGAGCTATCCCCGCCCATATAATATGATAACGTTTTAATTTCAATAATTCGGTTTTTACAATAGTCCTCAATTTTATTCCCCCCTTTTCTTGTACAAACAGTCAATTAATAGTATTGAAATTCCTGCCATAATCCCAAGAATTAATATTACTTGAAAAGTTGAAGGAATTAATCCATTCATTTGTTCAAGGTTCATATTAATTCCATGTCTTTTCATATCTCCAGCACTCCAAAATGTTGTAAGCGGCGTAGGAAGTAACCATAATATTGTCTTAGGTAATGCATCGAAAAGTGCTGTTGCACTCATATTTAAAACGCTATAAAAAATACATAATAAAACAGAGAAAACATAAGTACGACTAAAAAATACCACTATAACAATCAATGGTAATGTTCCTGCGGTAATAAATATTCCTGTTTCAACCGCCAGAAATATTTTGTATCCTAAACCGTATACATCTAACGTAAACATACCAACCAGAACTGTTGCTACCGTTGATGCTATGCAAAATACAACGCCTATAATAAATAGCACTATAATTTTTGCTGTAACTACTTGCGTACTGGATAATGGGATTGTTTTAATATTTTTAAATGTATCATTATCACGTTCAATAAAAACAACATAGCAGCTACTACTCCGATAATACAGGGTAATAAAAATTGGATTCCATACCCCAATACCATATTGAATAGTCCGTCAAATGCGTCCGCTTTATCAATATATTGCTCCATCATAGCTGGTGTTGTCATTAAATAAGCCAATGGAAGCGGAAACATAAATGCAGCTAAAGTTACTAAAAGAATAAACTTTTTTCTTTTCAATTTTTGAAATTCAACCTTAACTAATTTAAGCAATTCCTTCACCTCCGGTCACCCTTTTAAAATAATCTTCCAATGTTTCTTCGCATAAATGAACTTCTGTAATTTCCAATCCTTGCTTTACAAAAACATAAGTAATTTCTGATCTAGGGATTGTTGTATTATATAATTGAAGTCTATTTTTATCACATATTTGAAAATCATCACATTCAAATTCTTTTCTTAAAATTTCCGCTGCGCGCTGGCTATCCGATACCATAAAATTGACATAGCGACTATTTTTTTTCGCCAATTCTTTCATACTTTCTTCTTCAAGTAAAATTCCCTTATCAATAATCCCTATATCATCTGCCAGTAATTCTATCTCTGATAATATGTGACTAGAAATCAAAATAGTTTTTCCCTGAACATCACATAACTCTCTAATAAACGAACGTACCTCTGCAATACCTATAGGATCCAAACCATTAATAGGCTCATCTAATATCAGCAAATTGGGATTGTGCATAACTGCCAATGCAATGGCCAGTCGTTGTTTCATCCCAAGTGAATATTCCGCAAATAACTTTTTATCACGATAGGGCAAACCGACAACTTCCAAAGCATCTCTTACACACTTACTTTTATTTAATCCTCTAAGCTCCGCAAAAATACGAAGATTTTCAGTCCCAGTCAAATTAGGATAAAATCCTGGTGATTCTATTAAACTACCTATATGCGGTAAAATATCTTTACTATTGGTTTCCATACTTTTCCCAAATATTTTTATGTTTCCCGATGTCGGTTTTGTTAATCCTAACAGCATTTTCATTGTAGTCGTTTTTCCTGCTCCATTACGTCCCAACAGTCCATAAATTCTTCCTTTTTTTCACATGCAAGTTCATTGCAGAAACACTCTTTTGCTCTCCATACTGTTTTGTTAAATTATTGGTTTGAATAATATATTCACTCATTTTTTTATACCTCCTTTTTTTATACTGTAATTATATACCAACTACATTGAGATTTCCTTGAAGTAACCTTGAGGTAACCTTGAGATTTTCCTCTTTCTCTATACTTCTTTTTCCACAAGATGTATAATAATTTAAACTATAAAATTTTAGGAGATAAAAATATATGTATGATAAATTTATACTTATCGTTGATGATGAACAAGAACTACTCACCCTTATTAAAACAATCTTTGAAAGAGCAGGCTATACAAAAATAATGACCGCAACATCTGGAGAAATGGCTTTACAAATAATAAGAGAAACTCTACCTGACATGGTTATTCTTGATGTTATGTTACCTGGTATGGACGGATTTGAGGTATTGCAAGAAATCAGAGCCCTCAGTAAACTTCCGGTTCTTATGCTGACCGCCAAAGATGCAGCCGAAGATCGTTTTTCTGGTTTTGAATTGGGAGCAGATGATTATTTAATCAAACCATTTTTGCCTAAAGAACTATTGTTACGTGTTCAAGCTATTTTAAAAAGAAGTTATCCTACAGAGAAACGAATTATAGAATTAGAAAATTCTTTTATAGATATTGATAAGGCAGAAATACATCGTGAAAATAAAATTATTCCTTTGACTGCTAAAGAATACAATATATTATTAAAACTTGTAGATAATGCCAATCACATTGTAACAATAGGAACTCTTTGCCAAACTGCTTGTGGTGAAATGTGGCAAGGGTATGAAACTACCCTCATGACACACATTCGGCATCTTCGAGAAAAAATCGAAAAAAATCCTTCTTCTCCTGTTTCACTGCTAACAGTTAAGGGGCTAGGGTATAAATTGCTAGTGAAAGGAGTAAAATAATGAAGCTTGCCAAGCGTTTTTTTAAAAAATATCTTCTTTCCACCCTTATTATATTGATTTTATTTTTTGTACTAAATATTATTTTAATATGTGGGACTTTACTCATGGCATGGAATAATTCTACTGATCCAGATATACCCGTCCAAACCATTAGCAAAAATATCACGCTCAATGTAGATGGAACAATTTCTTCTACTGATTATATAGAAAATATTCTAAAAAATAAAAGTGCCTGGGCGATGATTTTAAACGAACAAGGAAATGTCATTTGGGAAAAATTTTTACCCGAAGAATTGCCAAGAACCTATTCAAATTTACAAATAGCCAAGTTTAGTCGGTGGTACTTACAAGAATATCCTGTTTTTATCCAAGAACATTCTGCCGGCTTATTGGTTATCGGGTGCGAACCTAATAGTATAACAAAATACAATTTTTCAATAGATATTAATTATATTCACAGCCTAATAGTCGGTATCTTTTTAATGATTTGTTTTAATATATTACTGATATTTATATTATTCTGGCGTAATACACATAAAATAGAAAAATCTATAGTGCCAATCATTGACGGTATTGACTCTATTGCTCAGGGAAAACCCATTACCCTTTCAGAAACAGGTGAACTTTCAAGTATAAATGCTGAACTAAATAAGGCTGGAAAACATCTTCTACAAAAAGAACAGGCGCGTGCCGAATGGATTAATGGTGTTTCGCATGATGTCCGGACACCTCTTTCTATTATTTTGGGATATGCTTCTGAAATCGAAAAAAATGAAGATGCTTCGCAACCTGTACAACTACAAGCAAGTATAATTCGTAAACAAAGCGAAAAACTCCGTAGCCTAATCGCAGATTTAAATTTAACTTCAAGACTAGAATACTCTATGCAGCCTTTAATAAAAACCAGTTTTTCTCCTGTGGAGATTGCCCGCCAAGTAATCATTGGCTTTATGAATGGACCAATAGACAACAAATATTCTTTTGATTTTCATTCATCATCTGATATGATTCCAGTATTGATCAAAGGAGATACGGAACTTTTTTCAAGAATGCTAAGCAATCTAATTCAAAATTGTATTAATCATAATCCTCATGGTTGTGAAATAACAGTTGAAATTTTAAAAGAAAATGATACCTGTATTATTTCCGTCATTGATAATGGTGGCGGTATGACTTCTACACAAATAGAAAAAATGAATAGTGGTATTTTTCCTAATAATATGTACAATTCAAATGGGGAGTCTGTTCATGGATTTGGTCTAAAATTGGTTTACCAAATATTAACCGCCCATAACGGAAATATCAAATATGAAAATATACTTCCTCATGGCTTAAAGGTCATATTAGAGATACCTATTGAACATATTGATCCGTATGAAGAAAAGATCTCTTAAAAGAACAGGTGAAAGCCATTATCTGACTTTCACCTGTTCTTAATTATTTACACTATCATAATATGCTCCCTTTAACTGAAGTAGTTCCACATGTGTTCCGGATTCAATTATTTTTCCTTTTTCAACTACGTATATTGTATCAGCATCTTGTATGGCATTCAGTCTATGTGTAACTACAATCTGGGTAATATGTAGTTGTTTCAAATTATTACATATTCTTCGTTCTGTAAGAGGATCTAAGTTGCTTGTGGCTTCATCAAAAATAATAACTTCCGGTTTCAGTGCCAATGCTCTTGCTATAGCAATACGCTGTTTTTGTCCTCCTGAAATGTTCTGTCCATTTTCTCCCACAAATGTATTAAGTCCCAATGGGAATTTTTCTATATCATCTTTCAGTTCTACTAAATCTAAATAATGATATATTTCCTCATCTGTCAACGTATTTGTAATATCCACGTTTTCTCTAATTGTTCCATTCATTGCCATTGGAACCTGAGTAACTATGGCAAATATCCGATCTATATCCTCTTTGCATATTTGTTTTATATCTTCCCCGTTTACTAAAATTTGTCCTTGATAATGAGAAAAGACGTTCAATAATAATTTTGTAATTGTAGTCTTTCCACTTCCTGAACTTCCTACAAATGCTATCTTCTCCCCCTTTTTTAGCATCATACTAACATTCTCTACATCTGGCTTCGTGCTTCCATAGTAAGAAAATGTTACTTGCTGCATTTCCATAGACTCAAATGAATTAATATGCTGAGTACCATTTTTACGGTTAGATTTATAATTCATTAACTCTTTTAAACGAATCATTGTTTCCTTTAAAACATTAATTTGAGGTACCACCAAAGATAGAGTTTGAAATGGACCTGTAAAATATCCGGCAAGTGTGACAAAGGCTATTAACGTTCCTAATTCCAACCTATTATCACAAACCAAGTATCCTCCTATAACGTAAAGTATCAATGAAGAAGCTATTGAAAAAGCCCCCACCACCGACTCCATAATATCACTTATTTGTACACGCTCACGTAATCTCTTAATTAAATGCTTATAATCCTGTTTCAGACTATCACTCAGCATATTCTCTATTCTCATGCACCTTATTTGCTGGATATTAGTCAAAGTTTCTACCATTCGTGCCTGTAATGCACTCTGATCTGCAATATAATTTTTAACCTTTATTCTAGCTTTTTGATTTAAAATCATTACTATTGTTATCTGTATAACAGTCATTACTATTATAACTGCAAACAATGGTATTGACTGTGTTATCATCATTATTCCGCAAAAAACAGCAGTAACCACATCTATCACTGTTGAAATTAGAGCTGTTGATATAAATTCGTATATATCACTGACACTATTAAAGCGATTTTCAATATCTCCTGATGAATGGCTTTCAAAATAACTTAAATCAATATCAAATATTTTATTCAGCATTAAAAATATAGTATCTTTGTATATATTATTCTGTAAAATAAGTATTACCCTTTTTTTAGCTAAATTTGCAAGTAAATAACTTAATGCCACTGATAATATCAGTAACGCATATTTTACAAAATTGAAGCCTAATGTATCATACGTTATTTCATTGACTATTTTTTTATAATGAGCGGTGGAATCAATATAATTCCCTGTGTAACCAACGTTAGAATACTTGCCAGAAATAATTTGCTTTTATTTATAGGTATAAGAAAAGACTCACGTTTCTCACGTTTATAATTCTTTTCTGTTGGTCGAACACATACAAGTACATCTAAAAAATTCTTTTTAATATATGAATAATCAACCTTTTCTTTTCCTTTTAAAGGATCTAAAAGTATATATTTCCCATATTTTTTCTCCGCAACTACAACATAATGATTTTCTTTTGAACACATGATAATCGGTAAACATTTTATCAAATTTTCTTCGGTTTCGTAGTTTCCATACGCCTTGAATGAAAAATTATGTTCTTCCGTAATTTCTTTCATTTTTGCTAAAGACATACCATTTCTTCCAATACTTGTTGTAGCTTTTAATTCACTAATATCTATCTTATATTTATAATATTGGAAGATCATTGTCAATGCTGCTATACCACAGTCTGTTGTCCCCATCTGGCGAATCAATGGCACACTTTTTTTGTGCATAAATACACCTCCCTAGTATAATAAATTAGTATTGGAAATAATAAATTCTATTATTTCCAATACTATCATTTTAGACTTCCAGAGCAATTACACAAGGTAAATCCTTTTTATATCTCGCAGCAAAGAATATCCCATGCCACATAGTCCTGTCATAAATCCTTGCAATTTATATCCATATAGATACGCATTATCGCAATCAAATACACCATTACATACATTCTCAGCAATAATATCACGAATATCTACATAATATTTTTCTATCTTTTTATCTGAATGGTCTTTTAAATATTCAAATAAAATTTCTGTATTACCTAAATTACCATGACATAGACAATTGTTTCCTAAAATTCCCTCTTTTAATATTGTATTCACTGCTACTTTTATATCATTTTCTATCAAATCCGAATACCGCCCATTCAATATGACATTTACTTTAGATCGGCTAAGCAATATGCCTGCAGCGCCATGACACCAAGCAACGGTAAAACTTCCTCCATCAGATGCTTTTTCTCCTGCATATACCCTTTCGTCTTTCCAATTTCCTTTTTCTTTCACAAATAAAGAATTTTCAAATTTAATGCCATCGAGCAGTGATAATAAATACTCCTCTTTCTGAGTTACCTGCCATAGTTTTGCCAGTGCTAAAACTATTCCAGATGCTCCATGTGAAAATCCCGCTAACGGCGAAGTTCTTCCATCTCCATTCCATCCGCCTTTAATAGAGCCTTCCTTTTCCTGAGCATTTACTATTATATCTCCTGCTATTTCTGCCGAAGCGATATACTCTTTATTTCCAGTTAGCTGATACATATTGATCAATGTAATAACTGCGCCTGCATTACCATAGACAAGATCAAAACTGTTATCTCTGGTAATCGCTTTCTTTAATATTTTATAGTGCTTTTTTGCATAATCCAAATATTTTTCTTTATTTGTAATTTTATACAGTACCTCATAAGTGTACATTATAGACGCTTCTCCACCAAAGGCGCCACTGCTTTCATTTTCTATTCCCTCATTTCGTTCACACATCTCATCTGTGTATGTAAATAATTCCTTTTCAATCGCATTGCATATAATAAGGTACTCCTTTTGGGGATCAACAGCATACAATGCGTTAAAGAAAATTGCTAGCCCAGACATTCCTTCATATAAATAGGTACCAAGTGGTCTTATATCCCATGAGCAGTCATCTTCATTTCCTATTAGAGTAACACCAATCCAATTAACTTCTGTTCTATCTTTATTAAAAACAGCAGTTTTTATAAGAGAATCAGCCAATTTCTGAACAGCTTTTAACAGATGAGCCTTATTTTTTCTCTGTGCGGAATCATTTTCATTTGTTGAAGCTCTATCTTTTTATCCTCAACCTGAAATTCGTTTATCTCTGTCAGAATAATATTCATGAACATTAATTGCCTTTTTAAATCATCTTCATCTAACAATACTATCTTTTTCTTTAAGTGTTCCAAACTGGTATATTCAAAATAGTCTTCGATTTTCTCACCTTCTGATCCGAAAAGAGATTTATCTGATGTATTGAGATAAAAATATGGAATGTCCATGTTTAACATGTCTTTTATCTCACATTTCACAACACCTTTATCTCCTTGTGTAGCTTCATACTGTTTAAATAAACTACACAAAAACATTTGTCTATCTCTTCCATCTTGCATAAAATCCGGATGAAAAGATGTGTGTAATAACATAGAATATCTTTGGGTATCCTGAACTAAATGGCGAATATTTAAATTACCAAACATGTCGGCATATTCAAGAAACTTTTCTTTGTTCTCCAAAACATATTTATACGCATCTTCAAATCCTGCATTTATTTCTTTTAGATAATGAAATGCTGATACATTTTCTCCATCTAATTTAACAAGATTTTGATTTACTCCAGTTGTAGGATGTTCATATACAAATCTCATATTTGAAGTACATAAATCCGCTATTTTAGGAATAACTATAGGATATTCCTTTCCCTCACTACCTTTAATTGCACTCATATCTACGCCTTGGCCCAAATTTGAAAACCTATAGTGTGGCAATAAACCTGAGTATAATACTGACTCATGAAGGATATAATTTATTTCCTCCTTTGCAGAATTTGTTCTCCCTCTTCTACGGTTGTCTAGTATAGTTTCTGCATCTATAATAATTGGATATTCTCCTGCGGCAATCACATTTTCTTCATGTAAATCATTTGTATTAAGAATATAACTACCGAAAATCAATATTCCAAATCTATAAAAATACCGTCTGATTTCATCCTCTGTTTTACAACTTTTATAATATACAAATTCCTCCCAACCATACTCCTGACAATCTAATATTTTTGGTTCATACATCTCATATTTACAACCAGCATTTATCTTTCCCAGAAAATCGAAATACACTTTTTCAATTTTTAATGAACGTGGTTTATACACAATTTTAGTGCCATTATCCAACTTAAGAATACTTACCCTATTCCCTTTTTTATGAGAATCCGAGATATTAGAACTTATTTCAACTACATTTTTAAATTCTAAACCTCCACAAAATTTATTCGCAATTTCATTTTTATCTTTATTAAGTCTTTCTAATAAAAGTACATAATAAGAAGATAAGTTTTCTACGGTTTCTGTAACTGAACGTAGTAAACATGGATATATATTGAAAAGCTCCTGTTTATACGATTTCTTACTTAAAAAATTATTATTATAATAATCGTATTCTTCCTCTGAATTTCTTCCATTCAGTTTTCCCGTCTTCTTACAAAGATACATTTCAAACATTAATATTCCAAGACTGATCTTCCCTAATCTCTCTAATAAGGTATTTGCGTATGTATCTATAATAGAATCCGTCAAAAAAAGACTTGTTCCATTTTTTAATATGTCTATTCCGTAATTGATTAAAGGTATAAAAAAATTATCAAATGCCAATTTTTCTCCTTTGAATCCGGAATAGTTATAATTGATTGGTTTTTCAAATAATTCTATTTTTACCTTTTCCATTTCTGACATCACGTGATTGTTTTCACATACATAATTTTCAGAATTTAAAACTTTTACTAAATCAATACCATAACATTTCTCAGCAACTCTTAATGTATCTTCTCCTAAAATCTTTTTCCAATATTCAAATATATCTTTTTTATTTTCTGCTTCTGATGTTGTATAACTTCTTTCTGTAAAATATGATGCTCTCTCAGTATTCATGTTCTTAAACACCCCATTCTGCTTTCCATTTCAACTCACAATTCGTATCTGTACTGCACAAACTTCAATTAACGCTTACCCTCTTTATCAACACCTGTGTTTATTTCTTAGGGCAGCAAGGTTTCAGCAAAGTACCAAAATAGCATTCTGCTGTACTTGTACATAAAACTCCGCCGGAATTTCTGGTTTCACCAGCTCCTGCTACAAATTTGTTTAAATCTGCTTCCTGCAGCTCCATCATAACGTTACCAGCTGGATTGCTAAAGTTTTCTTCTCTTGTAATAGGATTTCTCATTTCACTCATAATTATTTCTCCTTTCATAAATCAATTTTGTACAGTACAGATACTAATTCTAAATTGAAATGGTTGAATTATTTTCTTCTGTTCCTTACATTTTAGATAATACACCTTTTATTTCTTGAAATTTTATTCATGTAATAAAATCGACTGTCTATGTAATTTTTGTTAGAATATTAATAGTTTTATTTTTTCACATCTTCCATATAAAAATATTACTGTCTACCAACGTAACCGTTCAAAACAAAAATCTTTTCTACAATGTCAAAAGCGGATATGCGCTAAATCGCATATCCGCTCCAAATTCTTTCAAACCGCAAATAATATTTCCCTATATATTCTCTGCAACTCTCATAATATTCAATTATCCCACCATATTTTTCGATATTTGCTAGGTGTCCTCCCATACTTCTGCTGAAACGCCTGGTTAAACGTCCTTTGGCTTTCAAATCCGAATTCAAGATAAATATCCATAATCCTTTTATCTGTATTTTCCAGCAGATTGGAATAATAATGATGTAATATTCATCACCAAAAATGATTATCAAATTTCAACAAAAAGATGTAAATAATATCAAATACACCGTCTACCTTTTACCTCAATTTTTTAATCAATCTTATTTCCGCTTACCAACATTTCTTTTTTAAAATTTTAGAAGTTTTTACAAGTGCTTCTATTAAAGTTAAACCTGTCAGAATTACAGCAACCCCCATCATAAATAATGTCCATGCTTTGCCCTTATCAAAGGTTACCAAAATAGCTATCACAGCTACAGGCATGTTTATATATCCTAAACTTGTTGCCCATTGAATAAAAAAGTTCGGCCAAAACTTTTTCTCTTCTTCCACTTCATTCACTGTTTTCACTTTTTTGGCGAAATAAAGCATACAGACTATAGATACAGCTATCAGTATTATTTTCCATACACAATTAACTTTCGTTTCCTCTGGTGGAAAAAAGGTATCTATCATGATAACTGCTATTCCAATGATAAATGCTATTTCACTATACAATCCTGAATAAGCGGAATCTTTCATGTCATTTACTTTTTCTCTAAAGCAGTAATTACAGATTGGTGATACTGTTTTGCACTTTTCTTATTTCCGTTCATGTAATAAATCCTCCATTAATAATAACATACTATTTCATCTCAATTATATCTCCCAAAAACTATAACTTTTTCAACCGATACCCCACATTGACCAACGTTTCGATAATATCATGTCCCATCTTTTTCTTATCTTCCATATCACATATTCTACTGTTCTGTATGGTATCTGATCATCATGATAATGAATACCCCATACAGAATGATAAATAGTTGTCTTTGGCATTACCCAGTTTGGCTTTAAAGCCAGTAGATATAAAACTTCAAATTCCCTGGGTGTCAGGTCTATCTCCTTTCCTTCGTAGATAACCTGATAGGACATTGGATTTAACTGTAATTTCCCGTTGCCCAACACTACATTCTCTTTATATTCTGGAAAAACATACTTCATGTGTATGTCTCCTCTTGATTTGTAAATTCAACTTTTCTCATTCCAGAAAGAAATACTGGACGAAAACTCCTCGCCCAGCACTTCTTCAATTATCAGTTATTTTAATGCACTCTCTATATCCTCCGCTGCTTTTTCTATAATTTGAAGATACTCTTGGAGCTTTTCAGACTGGATATTTTTTTCTGCAAGTGAATTGATTAGAAAGCAACTTGTTTTTATGCAGCTTAGCGGATTTCGGATATTGCTCTGCAGTTCCGCCCGCATAGTACGATAATCATTTTCTATATCCAGTGTCATTGTTACTGCCCTCTCACAAATATCCAGCAGTTGATTGATACACTCTGCCAACTCTTGCACCGGATCATTCAAATACCTGCACCTAACTCTTTGTTCCAAACATTGTTCAGAAAGAATATCGTTCAAATCATTTAACAGCAGTCTACATTCTCTATCACGTTCCATTTCTACAGCTCCATTCATGCACGAAAATCAATAATAGAAAATTCCTTTTTCTCCGGTCGGTATTTGTATATAAAATCATAAGCGCCATAATTTTCGTCTAAATCTTCACTTATGTAAAGAGCAGATATTCCCAAACTTTTTGCTGCATGATAAGTAAGTATTGCAAGTTCTGCCTTGCTCTGCTCTTGCATTCTTTTGAATAAATCGAATATCACAACAACCTTCCTGCCTCCGGAAAAGGCACGCGCACAGATACATCTCATTTCTTCTCTATGATTAAGATCCGAAGGATATCTACTTTTGTAAGGATATGCCTATAAATGCTATTCAAATCTACCTTTCCAAAGAAAAAAAACATAAAAAACATAAAAGCAAAAAGTATTACCATGTACAAAATACTACGGACAAAAACTTGTGATTTATAAATATTTACAATCTGTTTATATAAAATATATCCTGATATTACCCCTAGTAGCATTGGAATAATTGGAAAAATAAATATTTGAAGGCAATCCAAAATTCCAAATAATATACTATGTAGCAATATCGTATATCGAAGAATCGGAATAATCAAAAAAGCTAAAGATATAATGACTCCCCATAAGTATAGAAAAAAAATTTTTGCTAAAACTATACAAATAGTCTTTACGGGATAAGAAAATAATATATCACTACTTCTATCCGAATATAACATTCCACTGCCCTTCAAAAAGTGAAGAAAAAAATATAATAAGAAAAGCAAGTAAACCTAATGGATTAATTAAATATTCTAGAATTTCTTGTGGCTTCTCAAATTCCATACAAAACCTGATACATATTTCCAAATAAATATGTACCACATACTCCTATGCACAAAACAACTGCACAAAAAATTATAAATATCTTTTTTCTTTTTATCTCCATAAAATAAAGTGTTGAATTTAAATAATTTCTTGTGCCTGTTTAAAAATAAGAATTTTTAAATATTTTTCATATCCTATTCAACTCCATAAATATATCTTCCAAATCACTTGTTCCTAAAATCTCTCTTATTTCGCCACATCTAAGCAGTTGTCCATTTTGAATAATAGCAATTTTATTGCACGTCTTCTCTACAACATCAAGAATATGACTTGAAAATAAAACAGAGCCACCAGAATTGCAGAGTTCTTTCATAAGCAGCTTTAATTCAACAAATGCTTCAGGATCTAGACCTACAAATGGTTCATCTAAAATTAATAAAAGCGGTTCATGAGCCAAAGCGCCTATTAAACTAATTTTCTGTTTCATACCATGTGAATAAGAGCCTATTAAGTCATTTAACTTATCTTTCATACCTAATCGCTCCGATAATTCAATAATTTTATTCTTCCTAGTATGTGTTGATACATCATAAATATCACATACAAAATTTAAATATTGCAGACCTGTTAAGTATGTTTCCAACACAGGCGAGTCAGGAACATAGGCCATTCTTTTTTACATTCTATCGGATTTGATTTAATTGATATTCCATTTAGAAGAATATCTCCGGAATCAAAGTCGTGAATAGTAAGACAAGCCTTTAATGTAGTTGTTTTTCCTGCACCATTTTTCCCTATAAATCCATACAAATCTCCATCTTCTATAGTTATACTTAAATTTTTCACTGCTTGTTTTCCATTTGGATATGTTTTTGTTAAATTTCTAATTTCAAGCATAAAAACTCTCCTTTAAACTTGCCCATCATTTTGAAAATTTTCAAAATGATGGGCAAAAAAATTATCATTCCATTTTCTACCATTAACATTGCTTTTTGGTACTTTTCTAAATTGCCAGTACGATTACTGCAACTGCCAAAACAACTGCAATTACAGGTATTAAATAAAACATAAATTTGCGTTTTTCCTGCTTATGAAGCAAAGAAAAACTAGCTACTCCATTAATCAATGCACAAATAACGGGAATTCCAAACACAACAATAGGTTTTGGCAATGTAGAATCCACATTACCAGCGGAATCAAAATGAATTGGTACATCCATAGGGAGTTTCCCCCAAAAAAGGCCTAAAATCAACACTGTTGCAAGACAAATTGCACTTCCAATAATCACATGTTTTTTCATTTCATTTACCTCCTTTTCATATATACTAACATTAGAGAATACACTAATGGCAGAATCCCAACCAGTATAATAACTAATGGAATGATCACTATTTTTAACGGACTAATAAAAAGTTGAAAAATACATAAAAAACCTGCTAATATCCATGTATAACCTGCTAACCGATGTGTTTTATCCCAACTTTTCTCATCATGCAATAACCAGGGGAACTTTAAACCTATATACGGATTCATTTGATTTTTAGGAAAATAGTTTCCACTTACTATAAAAACCAAGCCTACAAAAACATAAACAGCACTGTCTGTAAATAAAGAATCAGGAAAAATTCTAGAATGAATGGATATTATCACAAAAAAAAGTGATGTAAACGGCATAATCCATTTTCCTAATCTAACTAAAAATTTTTGCTCCCCTTTTTTTTACAAACTGTAAAATTTAATCCTATATTCAAAATAATATTAAAAATAATTATAGCTAATAAAAATAATCCAACATAAAAATCCTGAGTTAATATTCTCTCTGCTAAATAAAAATGACAAAATATCCCATAAATAATTACCGTACAGGCACATATTAAAGTAGTTATTAATAGTGTATTTTTATCTTTTTTTCTCATTATCAACATCCCCTTCATTAAATTGCATACACCAGAGCACAATATCTTCGAATACAGACACATTCAGCTTGTAATATATATACTTTTGTTGTCTATTTTCGAATATCAAATCAGCCTTTTTTAACAAAGACAGATGATATGAAATTGTCGCATTGGAAATATCAAATTCTGCTGCAATTTCTCCTGCAGACAGTTCTCCTCTTTTTTTTAACATTATCAATATGTCTCGACGTATTGGATCACTTAATGCTTTAAATACATTGGGTAAGCCCATCTTTATCACCACATTTACATTTCGATTTTTTTCTAAATGTCTTTTTCTTCATTATATGCACCTATTTTATAATTGTCAATACATTTTTAATATAAAATATATCTACCTCCATTCCCGGATTGATAGAATTTTTTTATACTACCTTGCAAATTTACATGTAAGGTCTACTATCATCTCTTTCTGCTCAAAATGCAGATAATGTCCCCCTGTTAACGTTATTAATTCACTCTCTTGATTATCGCCCATCACACTTTTATGTAGCTTTTCCCATTCTGGAAAAATTTCACAATTGTCTTTTGAAACAAAGTTTAGCACTGGCACTTCTTTCGGAAATTTCATGTTCCGCACTATCTTCAGATTATTTTCTACCTGTTTTAATTCATTCATTACAGTCTTGTTATAAGAAGTATCAAGGGATAGTATCCGAAAAACTTCTAAGTCTTCCTGTGAATAAGAATAATTCTGGTCTGCATAGATAGCCTTTTCCGGATTTCCAATTGAAAATATCCGGCTAATTCCCAACACATTTTTTGTTTTACTTAAATAGGCCATCAGAAGATTTAATTTTGTTGTATCAAAGGGTTCATTCTCATTTTGCTTTGGTACAGAAGAATCTATCCCTATAAAACCACGAACTTCCTCTGGATAAGTATTAGCATAATACAGGGAATACAATCCGCTAATAGAATGAGCCATCAGATAATATCGGCGAACTCCAATCTTCTCTAAACAGGCATGTAATTCCTCTACGATATTCTCTATGCTTCTTTCTGTATCTGCGGGATCAGACAGTCCATAACCAAAAGGCTCCATTGTAATCACTTTACATGTCTTTCCTAATTCCTCAGCTAAAGGTCTAAACTCTAATACCGGAGAAGGAGATCCCAGTCCTGGGAGTAATACAATAACTGGAGTTTCTTCTGCTTGCAAACCAGCAATTTCCACAGTCATCTTTTTCCCATTGACTTTAACTGCCTTGCCATAAGCAGCTTGTATCTTTGGTATTTCTCTCCTTTTACAAAAATAGTTCCATGTGATCCCCATGCAGCATAGAATCAGAATTACAATAACCAACCACTTTATTATTTTAAATATTTTCCTTCTCATAATTTTAGAAACTAATTTCACCTCCCGTTACTTTCACTGTTTTAGATCCACTATTGGTTACATAGAATCTATAATATCCACTAGACGGTATTGTAAATGATGTTTTATGGGAAGTTCCTGAACCGCTATACTTTTGGGTTCTACTTCCATTCTGATTGATATACCCCATCTTTACAGAGGAAGATACATTCAAGTTTACCCGAAAAGTAACAGTAGTACCTCCACTCACATAAAACATAGAGCCATTGGAGTCATAAAAGGATACCGTTTTCCCACTTTCAATACTAATTTGCTGTAGTCCCATTCTATCCTCTATCTGATCTTTATATAAATCTTCTCTACAAATACTATAAGTTGTTATATTTCTTACATTATCGGCTGCTGAAACTGGCATAGCAACCAGGCAAATAAGCCCTAATATTCCCAAAAATATTCTTGTTTTTTCATCTTTCACTTTCCCCTTTCTACAGTCAATATTCCTTGCGAAATCGTTACTCTGTCACTAGATACATTTTTTAAATATACACCATATTGTCCTGATTTAGGAATATCCAGGATTATCTTATTTTCTGTTTCTGATATAACCTTCTCATCTATCACCTCTCCATTAAAAATATATCCAATCTCTAATGTTCTTGCTTCACCTCTCTCATCACTATCAGACTGTATGAAATCTAATATAAAAACATCCCCTGTTTTCATATCCCAAGTATCTCCATCAAAATCTGTAAGGACAATCATGGTTCCGTTATCCAAATAACACTCTGGCACTGATCCGTTACGCTCTGTTTTTAATTCCATAATATATTTTGCAATAGGAATTCCATCTTTATATAAATTTTCTGGTAAAATGATGTCCGTTTCCACTTCCATTTGTATAGCTCCGCTGTTTTCCTTTTCATATAAAGCAAGTCCGTTCTGATTTTCTAAAACCACTTCCTCATTATTTTTGATTTCACCTGCAGATTTTAAAACTTCATGTGCCCCAACAGTGATTCCTCCAATTCCCATTGCCGCTGCCAAAACAGCTATATATCTCCTGCGATTTCTTTTGGCTTTGGTGTGACCTATCTCAAGAAAACAATTTCTTTTATTCGCTTCTCACTTTCAATATTTTTATGTTGCATTTCATTTTCAAATAGCTCACAGGAATTATCAAACATTTCACTTATTTTAAACTTCACTGGCATCATATCCCTCCTCCAGAAGAATCCTTTTCAGAGTTTCTCTTCCTCTCCGCAGACGGGTCTTTACTGTTTGAGGATTCATTTTTAATGTTTCTGCAATCTCTTCTATTTTTTTATACCGATAATAATACATATAAAAATTTTTCTATCCGTCTCTCTTAATTTCTCCAATGTTCTTCCAATGATCAACTGTTGCTCTTTCTGTAAAATCAAGTGCTCTACATCACCATCAATCAAAAGAATATCATCATTAAGTTCCAGAATTTCTCCACGATAAGCTCTTAACCAATCTTTCGCCTTATTTCTTGCAATCATTCCCAGATACGATTTGACACTGCTGTACTTTTTATAATTAATCCTTTCTGCTGTCAGCCATAGGGAAATAAAAGTATCTGCAACCACCTCCTCTATATCCTCCTTGGTACCTTTTTTATGCAGTAATTCCCAGACGATACATGTGATATAGGAACTATATAAATCAATGATTTTTCCCAATGCCCATTCATCTTTCCTCTTCAGTTTTCTCATTAAAATAATTTCATCCATTGTCCAAATCCCATCTGTCTGTTTTTTATCAATACGGAAAGGATTGGAGTTTGGTTTCGTTCTATTTCAAAATATTGAATAAAAAAAGAATATCGCTTTTTGCAACATTCTTTTCTTATTCTCTATATCACCGATTATAAGTGTCCTACTATTCTTTTTTAATATAATTAAATGTCTTTAATTTCATTTACTACGTTTTTCCATCAAAACATAAAAATAAGATTGTAATTTCCCACTTTGGCTATTTTAATTTGTATTTTTTTCAAAAAACAACATAATTTTTACTATGAATTGTTTTTCCTCATTTATGCACTTTAGTGTACCATTATATTTTTCAACTGCATCTTTTACACTCGGAAGTCCCCAACCATGAAATTCTCTATTTTTCTTTGTTGTTGAAGGAAAATGTGCAAATGACTCTTTATTTTCTTCACACGCATTAGAAACCTTTATAAGTAAAAAGTGATTAATCCGGCGTATAGTCAACGAAATATTTCCAGGTATTTTCAATTTTTCAGAAGCTTCAATCGCATTATCCAATAAGTTTGCCAATATTGTGCACATATCATGTGGTTTAATATTGGTATTCTGCGGGAATTCCACATTCACATTACAGGTAATTCCTTTTTCCTTCATTTTTCCCAATTTACTACTAATCACTACGTCAACAACGTCTATTCCTGTCCAAGTAGTTTTCGATAATTGCATTATTGGGCGACTTATTTCTGTAATATAATTCTTTGCCTCCAACGTTTTTTCTTCATCTAAAAGCTGATATAATACATTCAAATGGTTATTTAAATCATGGTATAGCTTTGCATTACCTGTATAAATTTCATTAATAGTTTTATAATTTTCTTCGAGCAGTTCATTTCGCATTTCTGCAAAATCTAATTTCATTTTTTCTTCTTTGCTTTCTATTACAAAATAAACTGTAAAAAAAGTAATGACCAAAGAGCTATAAATACAAACCACACACCTGCCATTGTATAATTAAATGCCTTAAGTGTTTGATTAACTAAGTATACAAATCCCAAAAATCCCGCACAGGATATAATTAAAATTGTATATACATAGTTCTTCTTCAATGAAAAAGAATATAAATATTTCTTTATCATAAAATACAGCAGTATCCATAAAAACTTTATAACACAAATCATTACTACACGTAAAATTCCTCTTGTAGAAACTAGCGCGGTAAATGTATCATAGCCACCATAAAAATTCGATACAAGAGTAAAAATCAAAAAGTCGAAACAGCTTAAACATAATACATAAAAACTTGCGATTGAAAATAGTTCTATATACTTTCTCCTGTAGATAATTTTAGCGGTAATACTCATATATAATACAAATAATATAATCGTAAAATAAGAAAATATTGATACATGATTGCAAATTTGTATTAATACAGTTCCTATTATTGCTAATTCTCTATCTAATATAAAGTTTTGCTTTCCTCGTTGCTTATATAACAAAATACTATATATTTTATATAATACAAATACTTCAACAGAACTTGCTAAAATTTCAATTCCATTATATACAATATTCATATCTGTTCACTCCAGAAGTCACTTAACTTCGTTTTATTTGTTCCAGTTTTGCCTGGCTTGCTGGCAAACGAATTCCATTCTTCAGTTCTACAATTCCATCTTTTATTCCCATAATATGGGCTAGATTAACAATATCCCCACGATCAACATATACAAAATCATCAGATCGAAATTCTTTAAACACCTGTGTAAGACTCTTTCTTACCTTGGTCACTGAATTATCTAATAATGTTATTACAGAATTTTTTCCTTCTCTTTGAATATACAAAATCTTATGATAAGGTATTTTTTCTACTCTAGTTGGTGTTTTTATTGCATAAAATTCATCTGTCTGTATCTTTATCATATTGATAGCATCCTTCAACGCCTGTGGTAACCTAGAGCCTATTGAGTTTTTGGGTATATATCTAAAGATTGACAATTCAAATGCATCTACGGCATATTTTAAATGTGATGTAATAAATATGATTAGCACTTCCGGTAAATACCTTTTAACATATGCAGCTAAATTCATACCGTCTATATTAGGCATTTCAATGTCACTAAGGATTAGATCATAATATTTCCCTTCCTGAATATCATATTGTAAATTCTCACTCTGAGTATAAACCGTTATGTCTGCAAATTCGTTACTCTTTTTTAAAAATTCCATTACTTTTTTCTTTAATATTTCTACTGTTTTTTCGTTATCATCACATATAGCAATGTAAATCATGATACGCCTCCTTATGAGCAATCACTTTATTATAGCAGATTCTAGTGATTTGTTAAATCATAAATGTATAAAAAATTCCTCTCCTTAAATCATGGAAAAACATTTCTTTTTCATTTATTACCAATTCATACATGTCTTTTGTTACTGCGCATTTATAATAATAAATCCCTGTTTCATGTTGCTTTACTTTTGTTATAATATCTGCTACTACCTCATCTATTTTCATTTCTTGATGCGGAGATGCTGGCCACTTTTTTATCATAGATCGTACCTGAGTTTTATTCAATTTTACCTTTTTTGCAAAGTAAAATTTTTGGGGGAATTTTAACTCTCTTGTAGTTCCTAACTCTTTTAAAACAAGGTCAAAAACATCTTTCCCTTCTTCATACGGAAATCCCATTTCTAAATAAGCCTGTATATGCAAAATTGAAGTTTCTAAATACTTAATATTTTCTGTGTTTTGATAGTATTGATACAACTGAAAAACAGCATCAATAAATGTATCTTTTACGGATATATCTTTATATTGTACACTTCCTGCTGCTAATTTAATTGCTTCAATATATACTCCATTCTCTCTTATCTGCATTTCTATTCCTCCCTATATACTTCATTTAGCATAAAAGATGCCGGAATATCAACACTCTGGCATCTTTTATTTATATACATGTATTAACTTTACCTTATTTCAGACATTCCGGTAATTTAGGCTGATATGAAAGACAAACAGATGCACAATTTGCTCCCCATATTGCACAAGCTTCTATACACATAGCAAGAAATTTCATAGTCCTATAACTCCTTTCTTTGTATACAATAAAAATTTAGGTTTATCAGTAATCAGCATAAATACTGCTACCAAACAAATACTTAATACCATCATACCCATGATCTCTTTATCTACTACTGATAAAAATAATGCAGCAAAGACATTTATGTTCAAAATATTCCTAGCCATAATCTTACACCGACTTTTTTTATTTTCACCAATAGGCTGATTTTCATTAACCACCGGTGCATGGATAGCAATATAGTAACTACTTAATACTAGCAAAATCAACCATATTTCTAATGGAAGCTTTGTATAAATTATATTGTTAAAAAGTAATAAAAATAAATACGAAATGTTACTAATCAAAAAGCATCTAAAATATGTAACTGCATGATATCCACCCGTAAATACTCTCAATGGTGCAAACACCAATAGGAATATTACACCTAATTTAAATTCGTGTAATAAACCTGACACAATCAATATTGAACTTATTCCAATCATTGTTGACAAAATAATTTCTATGCCATAAGTATAAACAGCTTCTTTTCTCCTTTCCGAACCATCTGCTATTCTTTTTGCAAGTTTACTGGACACTTTATTTAACACTTTTAATCCCTCCCTATGTCATGAATTATAGCAAAAACCTTTTGCTTTTTTCTTATTATGTCCATAAATTCAGGGATTTTTGTCCACGAATTCTTTTTCGTCTTCTCCAGCGCATAACAAAAGGCACTAATCAGTGCCTTTTTCTGTATCATTCTTATATTTTTTTAAATCCTCTACCTTATCTAATCTTTCCCATGGTAAATCTAAATCTAATCTTCCAAAATGTCCATATGCTGACACCTGCTTATATATAGGCTGTCTTAAATCAAGCATTTTTATAATACCAGTAGGACTCAAGTCAAAATTATCTCTTATAATATGAATTAACATATCCTCTGGCAATTCACCTGTTCCAAATGTATTAATTCCTATTGAGATTGGCTTTGCTACACCAATTGCATATGAAAGTTGAATTTCACATTTATGTGCCAAATCTGCCGCTACAATATTTTTAGCAATATAACGAGCTGCATATGCTGCTGACCTATCTACTTTTGTACAATCCTTTCCAGAAAAAGCTCCTCCGCCATGATGAGCATATCCTCCATATGTGTCCACAATAATTTTCCGCCCTGTTAAACCACTATCACCATGCGGTCCACCAATTACAAAACGTCCCGTAGGATTTACGTAAAATTTGGTTTCAGAATCTACCATTCTCTGAGGTAAAACACAATCGAAGACATAATGTTTAATGTCTTTTTGTATCTGTTCCTGAGATATTTCAGGATCGTGCTGTGTAGACAAAACCACCGCTTCTAATCGTACAGGTTTCCCTTGCTCATTATACTCTACTGTAACCTGCGTTTTCCCATCTGGTCTAAGATAAGCAAGAGTTCCATTTTTGCGGACTTTCGCAAGCTGTCTAGCTAATTTATGAGCCAACGAAATAGCATACGGCATAAATTCATCTGTTTCATTCGTTGCATAACCGAACATCATCCCCTGATCACCGGCACCTAACATACTTTTTGCATTTTCGCACTCATTCTGCTCTTTTACTTCTAATGCTTCATTTACCCCCTGTGCAATATCCTTAGACTGCTCATCAATACATGTAATAACTCCACAGGTATCAGCATCAAATCCATATTTTCCCCTTGTGTATCCAATGTTACGAAGGGTTTCTCTAACAATCTGAGGAATATCAATATATGCTTGCGTTGTTATCTCCCCCATAACTAATACTAATCCTGTAGTTATACTGGTTTCGCAGGCAACACGACTCATTGGATCTTTTTCAATCAGTGCATCTAATATCGCATCGGAAATTGCATCACAAATTTTATCTGGATGTCCCTCGGTAACTGATTCTGATGTAAATAATATCTTTTCCATATTTTTCCTCCCTATTGTGATAACCATGAAAAAATCCCTAAAACGCCAAACATAATTATACCTCTAATAGCATCTTCTAATGTGGTAGCTACTTTGTCTTTTTTTATATTTGTTTTATTGAATAATGTAACAACTGCATAATATCCATCACTTTTTACTATTGGAATGAAATTCACCAGCACATTAGAAATCACCAAATAACAATACGGTAGCTGTTTTGGAAAAAATAATAGTACAAGCAATACATAAATACAATTCATAAAATTTCCAGCCAGATAAATTGCAATCCTTTTGTATTTAGAAACCATATAGCTATATGAAGTATCTACATAAAATGCAGGCCAAATAAACATAAATTTAAACCCTATTTTGACTCGACTTTTAGGATAAAATTTTTTCAAAAATAATACATGTCCAAGTTCATGAATAAATATATTTATTATTAAAACTAAAGTTGCTGGAAGAAAATTTACATCTATAATAGAATACGTTGTAGTTCTAAAATATAAATATAATGTCAGAAGAATCATAAAAATCATTCCCATCATATATAGTATATTATCTTTATCATTTTTTACGAACTCCAGTTTTTCCTTTCCGAACAGTGAATCAAATGTTGCATTATCCAATTTAAAGAAATTATTATTTTTTTCTACAATCGTAAAATCTCTTTTACTGTCCTGAGCTATGGTATATTCTTCATATTTAAATATTTTCAAAATATCCTTCTTCCTTCAGCAATCTTAAAAACCAATCATCTTTAAATAAAAATCCACATAACTCACACGGAGAAGTCAAACTCTGCGGATATTCTATATTCTTTTTCTTTAATAATTCCAAAAATGGTGTAAAACCTTCTGTATAGATTTTATGTAAAACCTTATTATAATCTATAGACTGAATGATTGCACTCAAGCTCTCTTCATGTAAATTTCCCATTAATAAAAGCGTATTTTCTACGACTTGTGAGCAACATGGATATACTTCTAACTTTGCATTAATCAATAATGTTCGATCTAAAAGTCCAATACAGCGCGCTTCATGTTTCTTCAAATCAATAACTTTTATAAACTGGGAATCAGAAAATATCTCTGCTGATCCGGTATTAATAACTGGTTGATATGCATAATTTGTCTTAAAGGCATGTTCCCCCATCTCATTGATAATATCACCTGGCTGAATACCATCTTTTAAGAAGCAACCAACAATTTCCGTACTTACCTCTAAATCATTTGCAATATCTACAATATTTAAGATATTCTGCAAATCAATAAATTCCTTATGAAATTGATCATAACTAAAGGAAATCATTTTTATCTTAGATTTATTTCTTTCAATAAAATTTCTTGCCTTATTGATGTCCTTTCCCCAGAATCCATTAGTTTTAATTGTAATTCCAACTTTTCTACCATAATCAAAATTAATTATATGCTCTACCAAATCAGGATATAGCATAGGTTCACCGCCAGTCACACCAATGAGATCTATAGACGGACATTCCTTAATATTTTTTAGAATCAAATCTAATTCCTCTATTGTAAGAGTTTTACCTCTTACAAGCCCTCTTGAGTCACAACACATTTTACATCTTGCATTACAATTTTCAGTTAATAAAATTCCACATCCTTTAAATTCCATTTTTTTCCCATCTCCTTCTAAAAATAAAATTATACATAATACAGTAGCAAATAATGCTATTGAATATAAAATATTTTCTTGAATCATCAAATAATCGCTATTTCGTGTATTAAAGTACTGGTTAAACTTTATGAAAACAGGATTTGAAGCGTCATACCTAACCAAAAAGCTCAATTTGGGGTTAGCAATCGAAGCCACCATTGAAAATAACCAAAAAGCAAAATTTACTACATAGGCTCCAATAACACTTTTAAACAAAAATCCCCACATACTTGCCAATAATATTTCATAAATAATTGCACTTTCGAAGTAGAACAAAGTTGCCAAAAGTATAAGAGAAATCCTGATACACAATACTTATACCTATAACTCCACCAAAAACAATAATACTCATCCAAGCTAATATCACCGCAATTTTTGTCAAAAATAGCGAAGCCAATTGTATCCCATAAGTTTATAAAATAGGATATTTTATTTTGTAATCTGATACAAAAGACTGAATAATCAATACTGGAAAATAAGCATTCCAAACTGTGTGATTACCGTATAAATGCTAACGTATAGCTCACTAATTGTCGGATTGGAAATCTTATCCAGACTTACAAGTAGTACATATCCTAGAACAAAACAGATTGCTACAGTAAGTAATAAAATAAAAAAAGTGATTTTTTTATATTTTTTCTTATTTCCATATTATTCCCCCCTTATATACATAGCTACAATCTCGTCTTTAGAAGCAATTTCTGTAATTTCCAGATTGTTAATATAATAGTATTTCCCTTCCATATATTCTAAATCAGATAAATTATGTGTAATATTGATAATAACCGCTTCATGAGTTTTCTTATATTCCATAAGGAATTCATACAAATCTATAGAACTATTTTTATCCAAAGCATTTGTAAATTCATCTAATATAATCACTTTAGGGTCTGCTGATAAAACGCCAATAATTTTATTTTTGCTTCTGACCATCACTCATCTTCTTGATTTGCAAGTTTTTAGATACTTTATTTAATTTTAACAGGTCATATAAACCCATAATTTTCTGTGCTTCAAATTTCTTTTTTAATAATTTTATCACATCATCAAGAGTAAACTCTGCCGGAATATTACTACTGCTTCCAATAAGAATTGCCTCCTGATTTTCTTCAATTTTTCCCTCAAATTCTAACATTCCTACACATGTTTTAGCAAAACTTGATTTTCCAGCGCCATTGCTTCCTAAAATATGGTTTATATATTTCTTATCAAATGAAATGTTTACATTTTCAAGTAGCTTTTTTTCCCTACTTTCAAACTATAATTAATCAGTTTCATTGCAGTATCCTTTCCAAATAGGTGTTTATAAAATATATGAAGCATTCTATAAACACCTATTTCTCATAAAATATGATAAGTCTACAAATCTCTCGTCTTTTTATATTTAGTGTCCTTTACTACCAACGACAGCTTTAAGGGTAGCGACAATGAAGTACCACATGCTGTTAATATTTTCCAGTTTTAAGGCCTCCATTTTCTGATCCATAACCTCTTTTTGTTCGTATTTCTTAATTCATTAATTTCATCTCTAATTCCTCCATTTTAAATCTAATTTTTATTAGTGTCCCTTACTACCAACAACTGCCTTAAGAGTTGCAACAATGAAATACCACATACTATTGATATTTTCCAGCTTTAAGGCTTCCATCTTTTTCTCCATAACTTCCTTTTTATTTTCATTGTTTTCTTTAAAATCGTTAATTTTCATTTTTATACCCAACCTTTCTTCTTTTCACTAACTATTTTTTACACTTTACAGTGTTTTCAAAATTTCTATTCCCTTTTGCTTAATATATTTTTGTGGGACTTCTTGTTTTCTCTGAAACCATTGATGTATTTCTTACCTCCCTGTGTTTATTCCTAATCCATATGTATTAGATGTTTTGTAGTATAGCACTCAATACAAATAATAGTTATTTTTGTCCACCAAATATTATTTTTATGACCACAAAAAATGCCGCTACAGGTTTATCACCCGTAACGGCATTTTCCTTTATTTTATTCCGCTTTTTCTTCATTACCGGATTTTAAATATGTCATGACCTCTTCCACTGTTTTTCCGGAAGCAAGTAAGGCGCTAAAGATTTCATCTTTCTGTTTATCTTCAATCTTCTTCCTAAGTTCTTTTGCTTTCAAACGCAGTTCTTTTAATTCTGCCTCTGTTGTTTTAATCTCCTGCTCTGTCTTCATAAGCATTTCTTCAAGAGAAAGATTTTCTACTTTTTTACGTCTTGGCATACTGTTTCCTCCCATGCTGATATTTCCTTCATTCTACCATTATTGTTCCAAAAATACCAGTCTTTTTATGAATCGCTCCTATCTCCCTCTTCGCTGCTGTTTCTGGCTTTTGGCATATTCCATCTTTTTATTGTATTCGTCCATGATTGCACTTTCCAGATCTGCCTTAAATTCTGCATTGACTGCATGGGCAATATCCTCCCTCTCTCCTTTTGCAGAATTTTTCTGAGGCATACCTACAAAAGTTTTTCCGTTCCATGCCTGGATCACATGAAGCTGCTGGATTGCCAATACGTCCTGCAGACGAATGGCTACATCTGCCTTAAATGTATCGCTTCCCTGTACCGGATTTACACTCAGATTGTAATACAGCTCTTCCTCTCCCCAACAGCCCTTACAGTCTGTTTTCGTTTCTGTCATATTCTCATAGGCTTCCCTTACGGTATCCAACACTTCCTTTTGAAATTCCTTATCCGTAAACCGGAAAAAGGAACATACTCCCCTGTTTCATAATCTCTGTAACGGGGCATATCGAGATACAGATTTCCTTTCGAGGACTCTTTAATTGCAAGGCTTTTCACACAGAAGGCCTCATCAAAGGTAATGGTAGCAAATCCTTTCAGGTTATTGATTTTTCCTTCTTCCTGTTTCAATTCCGGTTTATATACTCTGATATTATATTCCATATTGTGATCTCCTTTTCTACTCTATTTTTCGTTACCGAACTGCTGTCTGGCATGGAAGATTTTTAGTTTCCTCCTGCACTTCCACACACTCCTCCTGGTCCTTGATTTCCAGTTCTGCATCAATCTCCATCTGCCGGGTAATATTCTCTTTTAAAAGCTCCTCATACGGGAAGGGCTTTTCATATTCCTGCTTTGCATTTTTTATCTCATTTTCGCAGGTCTTAATTTCTTTTTGAACGTCCTCCACTGCTTTATCAAGGGCATTCAAGCGGTTTTCTATACGGACCATGTTACCGGAGTCACTGCTTTTTAACTCCACACTATACTCCTTCTCTCCCTGAAGGAACAAGATCGGTCCCAGCATATCATTTTGGACAGATACCTGAAACCCCTTATATATACCGACTTCGTGCCTGGTAAAAGCTGTTACCCCTTCTATAATCCCACGCAGAACTTCACCTGCTTCTTTGTGTTTTTCATAAACTTTTCCCTGCAGCGTGATTGCAAACCCCGGCTGTACTTCCATAGCCTGGTTCCTGCGCTCCAAATCCTTTTGAAGTAATTGCAGTTCTCCCTTCAGGCTTTGTATCCTTTTCGGATACTGGAAAGTGACCGCATCTTGCAGGGTAAACCGTTTCCCTTCATGTGCAGCTTTTAGAATTCTCAGACGTGCCACTTCATTATCTACTTGTATTTTTTCCATAATCAGGGGATTTTCAGAAGCTACCGCTTTAATCTCTGCAAAATTTAATACGGTTTCATCTATATCCTCACAGATCCTTGCCAGTTCCCGGCTGGTAAATACCTGGCTGATAAACCGCTGTTTTGTTTCTACAATGCCCCATAAATAAGCATCAAAAGAACCCTTTGTTACATAGCGGTAAATATTGACTTCCTCATTTTCATTCCCCTGGCGGATAATGCGCCCTTCCCGCTGTTCAATATCAGAAGGTTTCCAGGGGCAGTCGATATGATGAGCCGCCACCATTCTGGTCTGGATATTGGTTCCTACCCCCAGTTTTTCGGTACTTCCTATAATAATCCGTTTCCTTCCGGCTCTGACATCGGAAAACATACGGTCCCTCTGTTCATCTGTTTTTGCATCATGGATAAAACAGATTTCTTCCTCTGGAACACCTCTGGTAATCAGTTCCTGTTTTAAATAATTATAGACGGTAAACGCTTTCCCAGGTCCGGGTGTCCCAATATCCGAAAAAACAATCTGGGTTCCTTTCTGTTCCTGGGACTGTACATATTCCTGGTAAATGTTTTCTACTGCTTTATTCAGTTTGGAATCCGAATCTACCGGAGCATAACTGTCCAAAAGCCGGGGATCTGTACCCAAAAGCCTTGCTTCCCCGGTAATCCGGAGCATATTGTCGTCCTTTGGATCTACCACACCTCTATGGATTGCTTCTGCCCTTTCCACCATTTCCTGCATACGTTCTTTGACATAATCAGAGGCTTCCGATACTACAACCTTATATTTTCCGTCCTTTAATTCTGGCCGCTTAATATCTAGCATATCAGGCAGAATAATGTCTGCTACTTCTTTAAACAGGTGTATCAGTTCCGGCAGATTGATAAACTTATTAAACCTGGTCCGCATCCGGTAACCAGTACCTTCCGGTGCCAGTTCCAAAGAGCTGGTAACTTCCCCAAACACAGAAGCCCATGCATCAAAATGGTAAATCCCCTTTTCGTGAAGCCGCCTTTCCTGCAGATATAACTGCATCACATAAAGTTCCACCATTGAGTTTGACAGAGGGGTTCCCGTTGCCATAATGACGCCCCTTCCCTGATTTTTTCGTTGATATACTGGATTTTCATACGCATATCCATAGCCCTCTGGGAACCGCTGGAACCCAGACCCGCAACATTGTTCATTTTCGTAAAAATTTCCAAGTTCTTGAACAGGTGCGCTTCATCTACAAATAAGGCATCTACGCCTGTTTCTTCAAAGTACATCACATCATCTTTGATTTCTTCATTGTTCAGTTCTTCGATTTTCTGCAACAGTTTTTTCTTTCTGCTTTCCATCTGCTTTATGGACCAGTTCTTTCCCTCTTCTTCCCTTGCCCGGTTAATGGCTTCTACCAGCTGCTCTGCCTGCTCTTCCATCATGGCTCTTTGCCGGTCAGGGGAAATGGCAATTCGTTGGAACTGAGTATGGCCAATAATAATACAGTCATAATCCCCTGTTGCCATTCTGGCAATCATACGCCTGCGGTTTTCCTTCTGAAAATCTTCTTTTCTGGTAATCAGGATCTTCGCATCTGGGTAGGCGCGCAAAAATTCTGCTCCCATCTGGAAGGTCAGGTGGTTCGGAACGGTAAGAAGGGGTTTCGTTGCCAGCCCCAGCCTCCTCATCTCCATACAGATGCAGATCATTTCCAGAGATTTACCAGCGCCTACCGTATGGGCAAGCAAGGTATTTCCTCCACACAGCAATGCCCTTGCCACAGCATTTTTCTGATAAGGACGCAGCTTTAGCAGAGGGTTCAGTCCCGGCAGTTTTAAATAAGAGCCATCATAGCTTCGTTGTCTGTCGCAGTTAAAGGTTTCATTGTAAAAATCCACATATTTTTTTCTGCGCTCCGGCTCCTTAAAAATCCAGTCCCGGAAGGCTTCTTTTATCTGCTCCGCCTTATCCCTGGCAAGCATGGTTTCCTTCCGATTGATCACATAACGTATTTTTTCCCCTTCCTGCACCCGATCCCTTATGGTCACAATCCGGCTGTTTAACAGTTCCTCTATAATGCTGATCGCATCCATAAATCTTGTGCCATAGGTTTGTCTGGTACGAATGGTTCCTCCAAAAAAGTTTCCCCTGTCAATATGGTAAGACATATCTGCATCTAAGCGCTCAATCTTGAGGGCATGGCCACTATGAGCGCAATAGTTTCTCTGGTTGCTCTCCGGGATTTCCAAAAGCTCATAGATAAACTGTTCGTAATCCTCATTTTCAATCCAGGTTGTTCCCAGTTTTACACTGATCTCAGGCGCTGTCAGTTCTTTTGGCTGTACCTTTTCCAGTGCTTCCACGTTGTCTACAAACAAGGGATTATTCTGCGCATAAATCCTAGCAGTACGGAGCTTCTGCCGCACATTGCCGCTTAAATACTCATCTGCGGTTTCCCACCCTGCATTGGGATCTTCTTCTTTTGCCAGTACCGGGTTCTGGTAGATTAACCCTTTTAATTCCTGGAGCATTTCTTTCCTGTTTCCCGGACAAAGAGAGAGCATATAGGGAATATCCACCCGGTTATATTCTGACAGACTGATATGCAATGCTTCCTGGGCATTTTCCACTTTGTCTATCACATCTCTGGGGCGTATGGTCCTTTTGTAAAAAATATCAGCTTTGGTTACATTTTTGTCCTCGTCAACCACTTCCAGGGAAGAAAGCAGGGGATAATCATTGTCCTGCCGGAACGCCATTTTATTTGTCCGGTCACAGAAATATCCATGCGTTTTCACAAAGGCATCATACAAACGGTTTAACTGTTCCTGTGCCTTTTTCAGTTCCTGGTCAGAACAATTTTCCTGCTGTATCTGTAAAATTTCACGCACCAGAAGGCGGATCTTATGCATGGCACGTATCCGACGCTTCACACTTTCCTTTACCTGGCTCCGGTATAAAGACTCCCCTTCCCGGTAATATACTTCGTCCTGTATCACCGTAAACGTATAATTAGGTATCTCTGGAGAAGCAGCTAAGACGTCCTGCTCTTCCTTCTTTTTTCTGCTATGCTTTCTTCATAACAGTTTTTAGGAAGCTCTCCAACTGCGTCCAAAATTCCTTTTTCCAGGTCAAAGTCTTCCGCTTCATTGACCAGGGCTGTATATTTGGAATCTTTCCCGAAAAACTGTTCAAACCAGACCATTTTCCCAAGCATCATTTCCGGGTGTTCCAGATAATACTCATTCACCGGCACCATGTCTTCTGTAAGCCCTGTATAAGTCCAGATCGGCTCCCCAATCGAAGGCTCTGCTTTTTTCTGAAAAAACAAAAGGTCACTGGTAACTGCGGTATTGGCGCTCTTTCCAAAAGAATCTGCCGGAAGCCGGACTGCCCCTAAAAGGTCTGCCTGTTCTGCCAGATTTTTTCTCACAGTGCTGTCATTTTTATCCAACGTTCCTTTTGAAGTTACCACTGCCAAAATGCCTCCTGGCCGAAGGAGGTCCAGGCTTTTCCGGATAAAATAATCATGGACTTTCAGCTTCATCTTTTTATATCGGGGATCATACAAGCGGAAGTCCCCAAAAGGCACGTTTCCCACAATCACATCAAAGCTGTTATCCTCAAATTCCGTTTTTTCAAATCCTTTGATCTGGATACTGGCTGAAGGGTGGAGCTTTTGTGCAATCCTTCCGCTTATGGCATCAATCTCCACACCATAAAGCTGGGATTTTTGCATATTTTCCGGAAGACCATGAAAAAAGTTTCCAATCCCCATAGCCGGTTCCAGAATTTTTCCCTTCTGGAATCCAAACTGCTCCAGGGCTTTATAAACCCCCCGCACGACTTCCGGCGGCGTATAAAAAGAACTGTTGACACTGGCCCTTGCCTGGGCGTATTCTTCTGCGGTCAACAGTTCCTTCAATTCCTGATATTCTTTTTTCCACTCCGGGCGTTTACTGTTAAAAGCATTTGGCAACCCGCCCCACCCTACATACCCCGCAAGAATTTCCTGTTCTTCTTTTGTGGCATTTCTCTCTTCCTGCTCCAGTGTTTTTAAGATACGGATCGCCCGGATATTTTTCTGATACCGGCTTTTATCCCCACCGGTAAACTGAAGCCACCCTTCTGGGTAATAATAATCTCCGGCTTCTACCTTACCTTCTGTCTGGACAGAGGTTCTTCCTTCCTGCCAAAGCTCTTCTTTTTTAAGAATTTCGCTATATTCTTCCCATAATGCAGGAAACCAGGGAAGCAGACGGTACATATTCTCCTGCTGCTCTAAGGTTTCTGAATCTTCGGTATAGGCAATCTGGTCCTCCTCTGCCAGATGTGCAGTAAGCCCGCCAAACTGATCCCAGGAAAGTTCCTGCAGAAAATCTTGGCTTTCCGGCAGGGTGATCTTAATCCCATTTTCCTGAATACAAAGCTCATAGCTTCCATGTTCTGTCCGCACCAGATAATAAGGCTGGCCTTCCGGTACTTCCCGAAGCAAAAGCATCTTCAAAAAATGGTCTTTTTCTTCCGGTAGCTGATTGGTCGTATAGACCAGACAGAGCATTTTCTTTAAAATATCCGCCTGGATATTCTGTTTATAAAAGGCTATGCCAATCTCTTCTAATGGGATTGGTTCCTTTTCCTCAATCACTTCCTGCACTTTCTCTGGCTGTAAGGTTTCTTCCTCTGTTTCTTCCCCATTTTCTAAGGCTTCCTCCGATACAGATAACAAAGGAAGATAGGTCCCTTTTTCAATCCGTTTCCCAATTTCCAAAGAAACTTCGTCCCAGTACCAGAACGCCTCCTTCATGGAAGTTCCCTCACTCCAAAGAATATAAAAACCACTGGAACCGCTTTCTGCGGTCAGGATACCGTCTTTTGTATGGGCTTCTCTTTTTACATCTCCATACAATTCATAAAGATAGGCTTCCCGGTCTGTTTCCTCTGGATTGTTCCGGTAAAACTCATAAATTTTATATGGTATCTCCTGCCCTGTCATTTCCAGAAGGATTTTCTCTTTCTGCCAGTTTTCCGGCTGTGCAGGTTCTATCTCCCCAGACAGAAAAGGAACCGCCGAAGCAGTTCCTTTCTCTGTATCCTCTTCTGTTTTTTCCTGTTTTATCCGATCCTGGGGTGAATGATCTCCTCCATAACCTGTTTCTGCGCTTCCATGTCCGCCTGTATCCGAAGGTTGGTCATTTCCAACGTATTGTAAGGGTCGGTCCTGTCCTCTCTGGTCCAGGTCTTCAGAAGACTTTCTGCCAGTTTCTCGTGGTATTCCTCCGCTTCTGTCTGGATTTTCATAAGCCGCTCCATCAGTTTCCCGGACAGGAGCATCATTTCGTATTGTGCCTGGTCCGTTCTCTTCATTTCCTGTGCTGCGATCCTGCCGTAACGGTTCAGGGACGCCAGTATCTTCTCCTCGCTCATCACGCCCTCTAAGACTGGTATCTGTACGCCATTCATTTCCCTGTACTGGATTCCTGCGATCCCTTCCATAATACTGCCTCCTTTCAAGGTCTATGTTCTTCATGGTCCTTGCAATCTGTAACACAATCCGCCCAGATAAATGGGATACTAACCGTCCTGTCCGGTACAGAACCTCCTCATTCTCTGAAAAACCGCAGATAAAAGAAAAATCCAGGGTGTCATCTCGGATACCGCAGCGGCTTTCCACCGCATAACAGACACTGTTTACAAGAAACTCTGTAATCTGGTTTTCTTTTACCTCCTGTCCCTCTCCGGTAAGGACAGCCAGCTTCTGCAAGGATTTTAAAATTTCATATTCCTCTTCTATCATAAACCAAACATTTGTTCTTGTAAAGGCGTCTAAAGAATTTTTAAACTTTTTTTCCTGTTCGTAGATTTCCGGGAACAGCTCCCTTGCCAGCAGTCTGCGGTTTGTCCCATTCACCTGCCAGTTCCAGGGCCGGATTCCCTGTCCCTTTACATCTTGAATATCATAAACATGGGTAACTCCTTCCCCGAAAATTTTGGAAGGAAATACTGCAATTCCTTTACTTCCTCTGGCAACCGGCAAATCCATTTCCAGCCAGGCATCATATCCTGCAAGAACGGACGCATCTGGGCGCTGGGCATATACCATACAGGTATTTAAGAAGTCCAACTGATACAAGCGCCCCATGCAGGAAAGAAAATTTTTCCAGGAATCCTCCGACTCTGAAATCCAGTGTATGGTTTCCTCATACAGTTCCCGTACTTTTGTGATATGCTTCATCTGCTGTTCCTTCTTTCTTTTACAGGTACCAGTTCTTTTGCAGAAATATCACGATAGGAAAAATCATCTGCCCCCAGCACGATTTTTTCTGCATAATAATCTGCTTCTGCTTTTGCAGTTGCCTCCAGTTCATTCCTGCCCCGGTATCTTACTTTTTTCTCCAGGACTTCTGTTATGGTCACTTCATATTCTTTTTCGTCCATGCTTCTCCTTTCTTACTGCAAGCGGCTGGGTCTTCCATACAGCCCAATGTTCGACGGATTGAACGGGTCATTCACTACTCCACGTCTGCTGTTGGCTGCATGTACCATTCTGCCATTACCAACATAAATTGCCACATGGGAAATATTGCGGAACTGCCCATTCTGCTCATAAGAATAAAAAATCAGATCTCCCGGCTCCAGTTCGCCTTCTGTAACTTCCAACCCATGTGTTACCATAAATTCTCCCTGGGTAGAGGCAATCGCCGGAAGGGAAATGCCTACCTCCTGATACAACCGCTGTACCAGGGAACTGCAATCATAATATCCTTCCTCATACCGGTGTTCCTGACTGTATTTGCAGCCTACCTTCGTCAGTGCCAGATTTGCAACGTCACTTCCTACGCCAAAGGAAGGGATCTCATTTCGGAATTCCTCACTCATGACTTCCCTTAAAAGTTCTTCTTCTTTTTCGGTCAGCTTTCCAAGTGCAATATAGTCCTCATAATTCAGGTTCTTGACGTAGCAGCCCTTCTTTGTTACCGTAATCTCATTTTCGTCCCCATCTGCCAGAAACGCTTCAAAAGTCTGATGTCCCCAGGCAGACGCAGTTGCATGATCTGCACAGAAAACATCAAATTGTACCCCATACCGGTCAAATGCTCCGGTATCTTCTACGGTATATTCAATCCCGTTCATAATGATCCTGGTTCCCATAGGGACAAAGGGGTTTTGTGCATCTACTGCAATGGTATGGTCCGGTTTTGGCATGACACCGGAGGCTGTAGGTCCTCCTGCCCACTGTCCACAACAGATACTGCACTGGCAATAACCGCTGGTGACAACATTTCCCAGGCTTTCCCCTGTCTTTATGGTGGTGGTTATGGTCGTGTTTTCAAAACTGTTCATTTCATCAAAGATTTCCTTCAGCTTGTCCTTATGCCGCTGATCCATATCCACACCTATATCCCCGGTTCCATACTTCACCATATAAACCATTAAAGTATCATAGTAATTACTCACATAATTCCCGTTTTTCTCATGGAGATAGGTAACTGCCCCATCTTCCCCATTTTGTCCAAGTTTTGTATTAAAGTCCATGTAGTAACCGCTTAAAACTTCTCGGACGGTAGGGTTCTCCTCAGACGGATTTGGCATGAACGCACCAAGTGGCGAACAGTATAAGAGGAAAAAGATAATCACTACAGGGATTGCCACCACAAGAAGAATACTGAACAGCGGAGCCAAAAGCGCCCCGGCAAACTGGACCACCTTCAGCATAAACACAGAGGCTTTCATCTTTACAATATCTTTTGCCACCTGTGCCAAACTGTCCTGCTGCCCATTTCCGGTGAGCTTATTGATCATATACTGGATTTTTCTCTGCCGGACTGCCTGTTTTTTCTGTTTCTCCATCTGTTTCTTTTTCACTGCTCTTGTTTGTCTGTAAAACTGCTTATTGGTGATCTTCCCATCTGCCTGTTTTACCTTTAATTCCTGCTCTGCCTTTCTATAATTCCGATCCTTCCACAGCTTTTCTGCCGGTTTTGTTGCTGTCCCCATGACATAAAGGGAATCATTGACTTCCTCCCCGCCCTCTAACTGGGTCAATATAGCAGCCTCTCCCCGGCGTACCCCTTTTATGGCAGTCTGCTTCGCCAGGGAAGATTTTTTGTTTCCGCCAGCTTTGCAGCCTGTTCCCTCCGATACTGTTCCTTCGCCTGGAAACCAGCAGAGGGCTGACTGTTTGGTGCTACCCCCTGTTTCATCTGATCCGGCTGTAAGGTTCCCGGTACAGATACGGTGCTTTTGGCCTTTCCATTTTGTTTTCTATCTTCTGCTGCTCCCCGGATTGCTGCCCCTTTCCGGCTTGCTTTTTCTTTCCTTTGTTTTCAAACAGCGCTTCTCTGCCCTGCTTCGGCTGTTTCCCTTTTTCTGCCCCTTCTTTTTTCTTTCTCTGCCCTAAAAGATCGGCCACCGGCTTAGAGGTAAAAGCAGCTTTCTTTTCCTTTGCAGATAAAATAGGATTTTTCTTATGCACCGTCACCTGGGCTTCTTTTTTAATTTCAGCTCCGGCTCTTTTCTTTTTTACCTTAATCTCCAAAGCAGTCCCCCTCTCCGGGGTTTAATTCTTCTGCCTGATACCAGAGCGCCTGAAACAGATACCCCTGTTCCTTTTCTCTGGGTGGTGGACCGTACTCCTTTTCCAATTCCTGAAAGGCTTCCATAAGGTTTCCGGAAAATTCCTGGTAATCATCTTCTGTCAGGATATATTTTTCACTGAACAGTACCTGCTCCAATTCCCCCACTTCTACCAAATGGTCTATGTCTTCCGGGGAAAGTGGCGGTCCCAGTCTGTCATAAGTCTTTTCTTTCAGGTAGGAAAACTGATAAAGTTCCGTCTGCTGCGGTAAAATCTTCTCCTTACTGCCATCAAAGAGCAAAAAAAATAGCTTCCGCTTTTAAGAAAACGGAAACCTCAGCTTGCTCACCATATTTTAGTGCCTGCTCCTTAGAAGGAAACTCCAGCCAGTCCGGAATACGGATTTCCAGCATCCAGGCTTCATACTGCAGTCCAAAAGATAATTGATATTTTGCGATAATTCCTCCTCCCTTCCACTACAAATAGTCATAATAAATCTCATTGGTATCTTCATGAAAGGACAATTCATACTGTCCGGGGATACCAGGATCCTCCATCCACCAACGGAAAAAAGCATCTACATCTGACCATAAGCGGGAATTGCACTGCCTTCCTGCAGCTTTCCTTAACTCCAGCATTTTAGCAAAAGCCCGCCGGTAAGCCCTTTCATAGGTCGGGAAGATGCGGAACTCCCGGTATCTTTGTTTTCCTGCCATAGGACAGTCTACACAGCCAACCCAGTGAAATCCCATTTCGTAAAGAGGGTTCATGGGTATTTTCTCTGCCTGGATATACTCCCAGACCTGCTGGTCACTCCAGTCAACAATGGGATTGCATACGTGTTTGCCCCTTGACAGGCATGATTCAAAGAGTCGCCTGGTATCATCATTATCATTATTTAAAATAATGGCACGTTTTTTTCCATTTGGGACAAAGTTTTCATAAATCCCCCTGTTTTTCCTCCGCTTTCGGCTTTCTGCCCACCGGACACCTGTGGTGATAAAACGCCCAGCCCCACCATTTTCTTTTAGAACCTCACAACAATACCGGATAGTCCTGGTAGGAGGGATCATTTTCATGGGGATCAGGCTCCACATAGTTATCCGCTGCCCTTTATAGTAAGGTTTATTGATACTACAAGTTATACCGGCCTGTTCTGCCTTCTGAAACTGTTCCCTCACATAATAAATAGTCTGTGGGGCATCTGCAGTAGTCAGGTTGTGCATCAGTTCAACTGGCACGCCGGAACGCCGTACCAGTTCCCTGCATACGGCGCTGTCTTTTCCTCCACTGTCCGTCACTACCAAAGGAAGCCCATAATGTTGCAGGGACATCTGGCTGGCAGTGCGGATACGTTCTATTGCTGTTTTTTCTAAATCCAATTTTTTTTCAGGAGGGAAGATATCTTTTACATGGCCAAAACTCCGCCTCCTTTCCTAATTTTATCTGCCGCCCCTTTTTGGCGGCTCATATCCATTTGCTGCATACGCTTCTACGGTCATACCGTATGACTCTGCTTCCTGTCGTATCTCTTCCATAACCTGTTCTTTGTATGATTTATCCGGACAGGCAGTTGCAAAATCCCGGATATCCGGCATACAAGGCAGCTCCTTCCCTGTATTTAATGCAATCCTGCTTTCCCGGATATAGGCAAGCATGGCTTCCTGATATGCTTTTCGTGATGCGTCCCCCTGCGTCAGTAAAGGGACTTTCTTTTCTATTTCCTGTTCTTCCAGAACCGCTGTTTCCAGTTTTTCCAGGTTGCCGAAAATACTGAAGGGTAGGAAGCATCTCCTCCAGTACCCATCTCATTTGCTGTTGTTCATGTTCCCATTCTTCTGTTGTCCTGGCGGTCTGTTTCATAAGCTGCTGCCCTTCTTCTGTATGGAGATAATAATCTGCAAATGCTTTTACATGATCCAGCAGATTTCCTTCCCCGTCACCAAAATCCTGGCGCCCGGTATAAGACATGACTTCCCCCTCTGAGAGAAAACAGATTTCAAAATGTGTTTTGTAATAACCTGCCATATCTTTCTCTTCCACTGCCTGCCGATCCAGCTTTCCGAACAATTCTACCGCTTGATTTAATGGCATGGCTTCTTCCAATGGAATGTCCGGGTGTTCACTGATCCGCACATACACAAAGGGTTTCAAGTCCACCGGCGGAATAAGTTTTACCTGTTCCAGTGTTGTCTTTAGCTTGTCTGCCTGTTCTTTCAACTCTGATTTCTGCTCAAATATCTTGCTTCCCAGCCACCTGCTGTATTCCTCTTTTCCGTCTTGACATAAGGCTTTCCATATAATAGCTTCCTTATGTTCTGCTTCTTTCGGATAAAAGGTATGGTAAAAATCAGGGTCAAGATTTTTTTCCAGTTTAATCATTTCATCTGCAAAAACAGTAGCCTCCAAGGTTTTCTCTTTTAAAAGCCCTTTGGTATCAATGACTTTTGTTTCCGGAAGATAAGCACTCAGTTCCCTGGCAGCTATAAAAACCTCTGGGTATTGGTTTTGATCATAGATATCTCTCAAAAGATCCACATCCAACTCCCCGTTATAAACCAGGGAAAATTCCAATGGAATACCATCTTCTTCCTCCACATGAAGCCCAATTCCTTTTCCTGCATTCAACCTTTCAGAAGGAATACTCTGATAGATCTTTACTGCCTCTTCTGCACTGTGGATATCCTCCCTGTATTCTCCATAGCGGTTAAATTCCATACATTCTGCCACATAATACGTTGTCAAACGTCCGGTGGCATTCTCGCCCATCTCACCTTTTTCCACGTAGCAATACCTCCTTTTTATGCACAAAAAAAGCACTACCGTTTTTAGCGATAATGCTCTTTGTGTTACTTCTTATTTTCTTTTTAAATGATACAGCCATGCTCAATCAGCTTCTGCTGTCTGGTCGTTAAAATAGAATATTCAAGGCTTTCCCTGTCTTGATGCAAGTAAAAACAAACAGGTTCCCTTAATTTGCTCTTTTTCGGAACAAGCTCAAAGGCAAATTGCCCACTGTCAAACCGGGCACCATCAAAGTATCCCTGAATAAACCGTTCTTCCGTATTCCCACTATGTAGCAATTCATCAATCATTACTACACCGATATAGTGTTTTTCCCTTAGCGAAGCCTCAATCTCTGCAAGGTAATCAAAAGGAGGCTCGCTAGTCTTCATAACCACAAGAATATTTTCTTTTTCTTCACTTATCACAATCATATCAAAGTTATTCATCTAACTTACTCCTTTCTCCTAATTTCTAAATCACTTCATAATATTTGTCTATTAACTTCAGTGCTCTCTTAATCAAATCATGAGCCTCTTGCACATCTAATATTTTTGTTGTATCTAATGGTGACGTCGGATCATCCCAATGCTCTAATGCATGGCGATTATTATGATAAAATGTATAGATATTTCCAATATATTTTACCTGATCCTGTTTTGCATTTCCATATCTATCTGGTTTCAACTTATACTTTGTACCATCTTTCTCAAACATATCGAAGGTTTTATCCTTTATATATCTGGCATTAGGTATAATATCACATTCTATTAATGCTATTTTTAATTGCGCTTCTATAACACGAACTGCTGGTTGAGCTAGATATGTCCCCTCAAACATATCTCCTTTAATTTTCAAATTATATACAGCCTGATGAAGGGATCTAGCCATTTTGGGTGATAATTTATCATACGAGTTTGGCATATAAAATTGAAACTCAGAACGCACTTCATCTTTATCTATATTAAGATTATATGTGCTATTAAAAATTTTAGGAATTTCTTCTACATCTATAAGTTCAGTTACATATCCTATAATCTTAGAAAATAGTAATTTAGGTTTTCCCTGCATTACTACTGTATTATTTTTCCGTAATGTCTTACAACCACCTTATCTTTGTTTTTGCACTTCAAACAAACGGATTTTCCATGAGCAATATCTTTTTCTTCTATAAATATGTTATCTTTTCCGATTTCTTCAATAACAATTTCTATAATGGCTTTCAAATCTTCAATAGCAATTCCTTCAACTGTAAACCAAAAATCGCCTCTTTTAACTTTAGGAATCCCATTACCTTCTGTTAAAGCAGCTTTGGCTAATTTATCTGCTTCTTCATTATAATGATCTCCAGAATGAGCTTTTACCTTTTGATAAGAAATTTTTAGAATATCTGATTTACTCTTCATAAAATTTGCATATTTCTGAGTAAGTGTATTCTTTGCCTTCCATTCTCCTTGAGCCCACTTTTCAATTCCTTCATAATCATAACGAAGTTCTAAGTTATGATAACCATTCTTAATTGCCCATTGTACTGCATACATAGCACCAAGCATTTCACCAGCAACATTTCTAATTGCTAAAGAGTCCGGTTCATTTCCATTTCCTGATTCTCTAATAGTTTCTCCTCTTGGTGTAAGAATAATACACCCAAAAGCATATTTTCCTATTTTCTCATCAAAACTACCATCTACATATACAACTAACTGGTTTGTTGTGTTCTCTTCTATATCTACTTTTTTAATTTCTTGTATCCTATTCTCTAAATAGTTTTTCGCTTCCTCTTCTGTTTCAAAACCTTTATACTCTGCTCCCGGATATCCACTTACCGACTCTTTACACTCATTCCATGAATAAAACAAACCGGTTTGCTTACCCTTTTTTACAGCATAAACTTTTTCTTTGCCATGTATACTCCTTCAAGATTTGGGATTATAGCATAATACAACCTGTTCGTCAAGAATTTTATGTTTACACTTTGACGATATTTGTCTATTTAGCTACTTTTATTTTCTGTTTCTTATTTTATTATACATGTTCTGTCAAAACCAGTCAATGTATTTCACTGTTGCAATAATTAATGTACCTTCTCTTTCTCACTCTTTACATAAGGAAGAGATTGCTCTGCTGCTACTTCTTCCATTTGAAAGTATTCTGGCAGTATGTTTTCTTCCCTGAAACTAAAATACCGGTTCTCAGCCACCACGATATGATCCAACACCTCAATCCCCATAAGATTGCCGGCTTCTGCCAATCGCTTTGTCACTTCTATATCATGCCTGCTTGGTTCTGGATCACCGGAAGGGTGGTTATGTGCCAAAATGATACTGCTGGCATTGGATAAAATCGCAGATTTGAATACTTCTCTTGGGTGAACCAGTACACTATTTAACGTTCCCATACCTACTACGTTGACATTAATAACCTGGTTTTTTGTCCGAAGGTTTAAAATACAGAACATTTCCCGGTCACAATCTTTTAAAAAATCCTGAAAGAGTTCTGCCACATCACAGGGATTTTTTAATTCTTTACTACTGTATAGAGGAGGTTCTTCCACCAGGCGTATACTTACCACATCTATTTTATGTGTCTTCTCCATGTTCTTCCTTTCCAAAACAAATCTCCAGCATAATTCCCTCCGGCAGATTTTTTAAAAGTCTTTCCAACTGTTCTAAATTCATTTCTATTTGATATGTTTCAGCCATTCTGCCACCTTTCCCATGATATACAAAAAGAGTGCCTGATAAAAGAACTGCACTCTTTTTGTCCTATCCTTTTTCTACTTTACCGACTTATAATTTTTGCTGTTGCCTAATTTTTTCTCGTCTGTCATACCTTTTCCTTTACAGATAAAAGAAAAAGTTCCTTTCAGATTACATTACTCCTGCTTTGTCTGCAACGCCTTTTCGTGAAGGTTGGTATTGAAAAGCGCATACAGCGGATTGGCTTCTTTTTCCATACGGTTATCAAATGGAATACAGGTATTTCCATACTTAATGATCCCCGTACCGGAAGGAGAATTATCTACATATTTTAATTGTGCTTCTGGAATTCCTGCTGCAGTGGATAATTCCTGACTGTCTACATTGGACTGCTTTAACAGGGCAATAAACTCACTGTTCCCCAGCATGGTCATGGCTGTATAGTTCTGCAGCATATCAACCAAATTTTGGGTGATTCCCGTGCATAGTCCCCCTTGCTTCCTCACTTTTTTCCAGAGGCTGAACAAAAATTTCGCACTATACTCCCGGTCAAGAACCGTATGGAACTCATCTATATAAAGCCAGGTTGCCCTTCCTTTCTTTGCGTTTTCTGCAATCCTGGCACTGATATTTTCCAGCATGACCAGAGTGGAAATGGCTCCCAGCTCTTTCCCCAGGTCCCTGGTACCATAGACAATGAACCTTGCCTGTACATTCACATTGGTATGGTTATTGAAAATATTTAAAGAGCCATTTACAAACAGCTCCAACGATAAAGCAATGTCCTTTGCCTCTTCTTCTGGCTGCTCCAACAATAACTCATAAAATTCTGACATGGTAGGGATATGCTTTTCCCTTGCCTTTGCAATGTCGATATACAGCTTTCGTACACAACGGTCTATAATGGATTTATGGCGGCTGTTTAGATTATCCCCGTAACATTGTTCACACAGCCCCAGCATAAATTCCCCTTTATCTCGGATATATCCCTGGGAATCGTTTAAATCCAGCGCCCAGACATCCATCTCCAAAGGATTGATGTAATTCTTTGTATAGGTAGACAGGTTAATGATTGCCGCCTGGTTTCCCAGGGCTTCTGCAATATCAAAATATTCCAGTGTCGGATCGATACAGATAATATCATCATCTGTTCCTAAGAACACCTGCAGCATTTCCGACTTACTGAAATAGGATTTTCCGGAGCCGGGGACACCGAATACCATTCCATTTCCATTTGCCAGTTTTTTCCGGTTTCCAATGCAAAGGTTATGAGAAACCTGGTTAATGCCATAGCAGACGCCGGACTTTTCGTTTAATTCCTGTACATTAAAGGGAAGAAGGGCTGCAATATCCCTGGTGAGCATGGTCCGCATTGTGCTGATCTGCCGGTTTCCCACTGGAAGTATGGTATTCATAGCTTCCCTCTGCTGATAATAGTGGGTTTCAATCTGGCACATGCGTCCATTGCCGATATTTTTAATGGTTTCGGTTACACTGTCTAACTCCTTCTTGTCCTCTGCCATGATCAAGAAATTAACCCCTGTATAAAACAGGTTCTGGTCATTTTCCCGCACGTCGTCCATAAGATTTACAATCTTCTCCTTCTGGACTTTCTTGATATGAGAAATGTCACTGGAAAAGTCGTTATTTTTATTACGGACTCTCTGCTGCTTTAAAATATCATTTTCAATGCCCAGATATTTCTTCTGAAGAACCTTATTTGCCAGTTCTTTTGGTACTGGTACAATGCAGATTGTAGTGATGCTATGAACCGGAAGACTGGTAATCTCATTTAAAAAGGTATCCGATAAAGAAGACGGATATTTTTTAATGAATAATGCCCTGCATTTTTTCCGTTCCGTTTCAAAATAACCTGGGTAAAACTGCATATACCCTGGTGAAATATCATTTTTAGGATCACCGCCCTTTTTTAACGCCTGTCTGAAATCAAAGGAGAATTGTTCTTCTTCCCCTATACGGTAAAAATTGAAAAGTACCCGCAGCCGCTCTTCTGCATTTAATTCTTCAATGCAGGAACCAAGTTCTCCAAAGTTCTGTTTTAAGGTAGCTTCAAAAGTGGCAAAAAATGCTTTTGCCTGTTCGTAGGATTTCCGTTCTACACATACAGTCAGCAGTTTTTCCTGCTCAATCCCCTGCCTTCCATCTACAATGCGCTTTTCAATAATTTGATTATAACTTCCACGCAGCCAGTTAAAACCATCTCCTTTTTTCCTGGAAAAGTACATGCTCCCGGAAATCCTGCATATTTTTATTCCGATTAAAAATGGTAATAAGAAAATATATATCAATGGCATTTACCGTCTTACAATACTGCTTTAAAATCCGCATCTGTTCTTCTGCACCTGCGGTTACATAGTTAATATCCAAAAAACGGTATGTCCTGGAATATATCCCCTTCCCTACTTCAAAAATGCCATTTTCTGCAATTCTCCCAATCCCCATGACTTCCTGAAGATATTTCGGGGATTTTACTGCTTTATCTGCTTTTTTAACTGGTCAAACTTATCTGAAAAAATTGACAATCTCTAATTTCCTCCTTTCAGGCAGATGGGACCACAAACACAGCAGCTTCCATCTGCCGCTACATGTCTGTGTATCCCCTCTCCCTGAAAATGGAGAGCAGGCGCTATTTCACGCCTTGATTGAATATTCTGGTCAACGGTACATCTTATACCACACCGCTGCTGCCGCACCAAGTACAATCATCACTACCGTTACAATTCCCATACGGATTGCCTTCTTTTTCACCACGTTGACATCACCACCTTTCTTCTCTTTTTTCTGTTCCTTTTTCCTTTGCTGTACTTCCCGTTCTTCTTCCTGACGGGTTTCCATATAAATCTGTTTCAGTTCCTGCACCGATTCCGTAGAGCCATACACCAAAGGGCGGTTAAAAAAGGAAAAATAAATCATCTTCCCTGCAAACTGCCAGAATGTCAGCCCATGATAGTTATAAAACCCAGTCAGTGCCAGAGGTACAACAAAAGGGGTTGCCACATAACAGCTCAAAGTAATCCCGATTTTTTCATACAAAAGCAGGACAATCCCAGTTCCTACGCCCAATGCCAATGCCGAAAACAAAAACTGTTTTGCTGTAAGTCCTAGAACCAGGGATTCTTTATAATGCTGTAGGTCCTCACTTAATTCAATCTCCATACATAACCTCCTGTATCTGTTTTTTATCTGCTCTGTCTTCGCTCTTCCTGCATGGTTTTCTGTAATCCATGTTGATTGCAAAAGGCGGCAACCCCAGCCTGGTCAAACTTACGCAGCTCCTCCAGATGAAATTTCACCACCGCGTACTGCCCCATACCGGATTGTGCCTTCCAGGGAAGCAAAGTTCCCAGTCCATGCTCCTGAATAAATTGGATATTTTCCTTACTAAAATCACCGCTGATACAGGCAGTTCCAGGCTCCAGGCAATATCCGGGAAGGTTTACGGTCAAATCTGAAAACGGTTCCCACGCCCCATCTTCCTTACTATACAGTTCCACATAAAGGTTCTGGTTCATTGCGTAATAATCTACCCGCAATGCCAGTTCTTCGGTTTCATACGCCCATTGAAAATCTGCTGTTTTGATTTCCTTTTGAAATTCTGGATTCTTTACTTCTCCCCGTTCCTGGTATGCCTGCTCATAGGCTGCATATCCCTCCGGGTCCAATTTCTTTAAAGTTTCTTCCTGAAATTCAAACAGTGGATATTCCATACAGCCAGAACAGCAGATTTCTTCTTTTAACTGTCCAATCCCGTTTTTTTGATAAATTCTACGATCTGCTCCAGATCATAGCCTGGGAGCAAAAAGGTCTGGTTCTTTTCCAGCGGAATTCCCATATCTGTGGTCAATTCAAAAAGTTTCCATATCTCTTCCTCTTTTTCCGTATACACACAAACTTTGATGTTTTTATCAGCCGGATAAGTGGCAACTTCCAGCCAGACCTCATAGATCTCCCCATTGCCAAAATCCAGGCTGAGTTTTTCTTCCTGTTCCATTACATATCCTCCTTTCCTACCGGCTCCTGCCCTTTGCAGACAGAAGCCTTTCTTTTCCCTTTTCAAAATATTCTTCATTAATTTCAATGCAGATTGCATTCCGTTCACTGGAAAGTGCTGCTTCCCCCAGGGAAAACGAACCTGCAAACTGATCCAGTACCCACTCCTTTTCTTCTGTTACAAATCCGAGGATCTGCTGCAAAAGTTGCACTGGTTTTTCTGCCTGATGAATACGGGAGTTTTTCCCTGGCGGTTCAATGTCAAAGACCGTTGGAAGCATTTCCCTGGCGCCTGACATATAGTGGGATATTCCGGGCTCCGCCTTATCCTTTTTCGCATCTGGGCGTAAATTCCTTGCCTTTCCTTTCGTAAAAAATGCAATCTCTTCCGTATTTTTGGATTTTCTTCCCGTATTGGCAACAAAATTTCCTTTTTTCCAGGCGACTTTTGCATAATATTCAAGTCCTGCTTCTTTCGCCATTTTTTTCATCTGATAGAGGTATTCATAATTTTCCCCGTTTTCTTCCGGCATGAACTCTACCAGAAAGCACCCTTTTTTCAACACCCGGTATTTTTCATCAAAGTCTTCCTGCGTATATTGAAAACATTCATAGGCCGCAAAATCCCGGTTTCCCCCTTTCAGGCTTTTTTTCAGGTCATAAGCATGGTCTGTAATAATGGCATCTATACTGTCATCTTTTAAAAAGCTCAAATCCCTGCCATTTCCCTGAACCAGCATACAAGTTACCTCTTCTCCGTCCTGTTCTTTGGTAACCGTATAGACTCCTTTGGCTACCCTGGAAAAAAGCCCCTTTTCTATTCCCTCATAAATTCTTGCCCGGATACTGGGTTCTTTTACCTCTTTTACCTGTTCTACACAAGCCACTGCTTCTTTAAGGCTGAAGCATTCCGCGTCCTGAAAATATTCAAAAAGTGTCATCTGTATCCCTTTTTCCTGCACAATCCTTTCCTCCTACAATCCCAGTGCCCTGGAAGTCAGGTTCTGCGCCCCTTTTACAGTGCCTACCGTCAGCGCAACCGTAAAGGTCATTTCCCCCAAATAAATCAGGGTTTTGGCCCAGTCCTCATAATCTCCGGTAAAGGTCGGAAGACCGGAGGAAATAAACTGGTTACACAAAAGGATTGCCAGTGCCATTGTGACTGCCTCAAAAACAACACTGATAAAATATTTCATATAGGCTACAAAGGTATTGCTAAGCCCCCGGTTTCCAGCCAGGGTACTGCTGGCAATCGCCCCAAAAGGTACAATTACCATGATTTTCAAAAAGCGGAAATAAACATTGTACAGCAGGAAGAAACCACAGATAATAACGATTAAAGACAGGAAAACAGCAAGTATCAAAAACACGATACTGGTTCCAAATCCCAAATCTTTGATTACTTCTGCCTGCGCCGAGTCAATGGATAACTCCACGCTCTGGTTTTGCCCCAAATGCCCCACCAGGTTTCCACAGGAAGTAAACAGGGCTTTCATAATGGTAATGTTATAAGATACCAGCCACTGCGCAATGGCAACCCGGATAAACATACGAAGGATTGCTTCAAACCGGATTTCTTCCCGGATATCTACCGACTCTGCACAAAACCCTATGACGAAAAAAAGGACTACCAGGGCAGAGCCTATCCCAACAAAAAGGGGTTCAATCCCTTCAATGATCCCCCAGGGCCCGCCTCCTTTGAACCCGGTAGGGGACTGTCCTAAAAGTTCAAATACGAGGCTGACCTGGTTATTCCAAAATCCAAACACGATTTCCAAAAGTGCAAGGATCGCCTCTCCTAAATTAAACATCACTTCACCTCTCTTCTTATCTGCTTATCTCAAAAAGAAGAACGGTTTTAGCTGATTCCCAGGAAAGTAAGAACGGAGGAAATGGCTGCCATAATAAGCCCTGCAACAATTCCTTTAATGGCACTGTTCATAGAAGAGCTGTCCTGCTGCTGGTAAGCCTGTGCAAATTCCATCACGTTTTTTGCCAGGATAATCACACCCACCGCACCGATAATACTGATTACCAATGTTTTTAAGTTCATAAGCGGCTGTGTCACGTCACTTACCCCGGAAGCCATGACCGTCTGGGGGAACAGGGAAACAGTGGCAGCGCTTACTGCCAGGACTCCCAGTAGAGATTTTTTCAAGCGGTTCTGTTTCTTTCTGATAACCTCTTTGATTTTCATATCTTTTTACTCCTTTTCATGTGATTGATACCGCATTACGCAAAAAGACAGATTTTTGAAAACCTGCCCTGCGTAATGCAAAAAACTACAGGTTTTCCAAAAATCTGCCTTCTTTAAATCCGAGGCTGTTTCTTTTGTAAAATTTTTTACCGGATTTCCTTCAATCTTTTCAGCACTGTTTTTTATATCTGCCATTTGAAGGATTTTATCATACGAAATTCCAGCACCAATAGCAAGCATGATTTCCCCCAACTGTTCCCCATTATAAACATGGCTTTCCAATAATTCAGAAAGTTTTTCTTCCTCTGTCTGTACCGGTTTTTCCGTTTTCTTCGGCGGCCTCACCTCCTCTACCGTTCTCTTCCTCTGGTTCTCTTTCAGCTCTTCCTCCGAAAAAAATCTTCTTAGGAATAGGCTCATAAGAAAAAATTTCATCAAAAGACAGTTCCACAATCTGAACATCTTCTCCCTGTTCCTTTTTCTTCTTATAATAATCCAGGGATTCTTCACTTAAAATCTGTACCGACTGTTTTTGGGCAGCCATTCTGTCATGGATATAAGGCGCAGCCCCGCCATCTTCTGTTTCCGAAAATCTGGAGTGTGCAAAAGTATTGTATTTCTTATCAATAATAGGATCACAACCCCTGATTAACAAAATACACTCTGAGTTATCCAGCTTTCGGGTTTCGTCCGGTGTCAAAAGCTCACGCCCCAGCACATCATAATTCCGGGAACTGCTCCCCTGCCGGCCTTTGGTTTCCCCACTGCTTTTTTTATCAATGGTTCCTTTTCCCAGGGACTCACTGATATACTTATGCGTAGACTGTTCATTCCCACCAAGATATACCAGGGAATCGCAATTACCTGGTATGGTTTCCCAGGTTTTCTCAAACAAAGCCTTAATCTGGGCAAGGTTTTGGATAAAAATGGTACAGGAAATATTCCTGGAACGCATGGTACTAAGAAGGCTGCAGTAGTCATCTGGCAATGGCACGTTGGCAAATTCGTCCAGCATAAAATTGACGTTAATGGGAAGTTTTCCATTGTAATGGAAGTCTGCCTGGTAATACAATTCCTGGAAAATCTGGGAATAAAGCATACCAATTAAAAAGGCATAACTCTTATCCGAATCCGGCGTTACACAAAAAAGTGCAGTCTTCCGGTTTCTGTCCCCGTCAACACCAAGCCCAATCTCCTCAATCTCCATTTCATCATGATCCAGAATCCGCAAAATTTGTGGGTTCTGTAACAATCCCAGCCTTGCATTTGCGGAAATGATGATACTCCTTACCGTATCTCCGGCACCCCGGACCACTTTATTATACTGGATTAAAGCAGGGTGATTGCTTCCCTTTTTTCTCTCCAGTCTGCGGAAACGCCGGTCTAAATCAGAAGGGGAACCGTCTGCATGGACTTCCGCCTCATTCAAAAGCTGCAGAACCATACGGAAATTCCTTTTCTCCATTTCACACTCCTGCCACACATAAAGAAAAATGGCCTGCAAGTACAAAGACTCGGCTTTCTCCCAGAATGGATCACTGGGCTGTGCGTTTTTCGGTGTGGTATTATTGATCAGGTTGGTAACCAGTTTTACAATATCTGTTTCAGAGCGGATATAGCGGAATGGATTATATCCGTTAGACTGCTCCATTTCCACCAGGTTCAGCACCCGTATCCGGTATCCATGCGCTTTCAGCATACCTCCGCAGCATCTTAAAATCTCCCCTTTGGGATCTGTAATGATCTGGGAAGCCCTGCTTAACTGAAGGAGATTGGGTTTCACCATGAACAAGGTTTTTCCAGCGCCGCTTCCTCCGATTACCAGGACATTTAGGTTTCTCCTGGTCTTTCTGGTATTCATGGACAGCCTGACATTCTGGGATAAGATCAGGTTATTGTGTTCATCTTTATCCGCAAACTGCTTTGCCACTTTTTTCGGATCTGCAAAAACAGCGGTACCAAATTCCTGTCCCGGCATATAGTTTTTCCGACTGGTGACATACATGACCATACCAATCACATATACAAAAATCCCCAAAATGATTGCTTTTAAGGAAGTTTCGTTCCAATAATTGGCAAACGGGGCTACCATCACCTGATCCAGACGGTTTAAAAAATAATTGATATCCTTTCCGGGCTGATAACACACGTTCAAGAGATAACCTCCATAGCCGGAAGCTATGCCACCAATAAGATACATGCCCCAGGACTGTTTCTTCTTTTTCTGAATTGCTCCGGTTCTCTACCTCCTTCGCCCCTGTATGGTTCTTTTCCCTGCTTCCAGGTTCTGTTGTGCCTTCCTGTAATTCTGCTCCCTTCTTCTGCGTATCTTTTCCTGCTCCTGTCTGGCACGTTCCCTGTGTACCGGGTCATAGCTTTCCCTATATAAATCTTCCCCCGAAGTTTTTCTAAGAAAACGGTCCTCCAGGTCTAAAATTGCATACTCCTTCTTCTTTTCCAATCCTGCAAAAATCGTCTTATGGTCATTAATCCAGCTAATTTCCGATTTATCCAGCCAGATAAATTCATTCTTACGGTACGGAATCCTGGTTTTGATATGATGCTCTGTTTCTTCATATACCAGCTTCTGGTCTATAGTAATGGCATTCACACCTGGATTGTTCCGTTTCTCCTTTTGGATACGCTGAATGACCTGCATCTTTTCTTCTGTTTCCTGGCTGCTTCCAGTGCTGCGTCTTTGGGCTTCCTCTTCCCCAAACAACTGTTTCCACTGCTGGGAATCTACCAATTCTTCCATCTGTTCCGGTGTCCTGGTCAGTGTTACCGTACCTTCCTTCCCTTTCTCCAAAATCCCCTGTTCTTCCATGTAGCAGATAATCGGCCAGATCTGAAGCCAGGTCATATTCAGACGGGAACGGACATCACTGATCTTCTCCACCTGGTTTTTCGCCAGCTCCCGCGCAACCAGTTCACACTCCTTCGGCTCCGGCAGGGCAGGCTTTTTTACTTCTTCTACCAACTGCTCCACCTTATCCGGCTCTGCATTTTCATAGTATTCATCTAACGTCCCAATATTGGAATGTTCAATTTTTGCCATCATGGACTGAATACGGGGTGCTGCCTGGGAATGGAACAAAATTTCACTCATACCATCCTTCTCATTCAAATCCGGCAAAATGGAATATAAAATCCCATACTTATTTGCCAGGGCTTTTACCCGCTCCAGGTCTTTTGTTTCAAAACGGAAAACCTGTAAATCGCCTCCCATTTTCAGGAGCTTTTGTACAGAAGTTTTCCCTGACAGTTTTTCCTGGTCCAGAACTTTTTTAAATACCGCACAAATATCTTTTACAAACTGCCAGCCTGTATTTCCCATTTTCAGAATGATTTCTGCGCCTTCAAAGGAAACTTTAATGATCTGCGCCGCATCTTGTATTTCACTCATGCTCTCCCTCCTATCCCATTGCCCTGTCCTTTTTTACTTGGAACAGCCGCCTTTATTTTTCCTTTCTGTAAGCATGGCTTCCAGGTCATACTGGATATTTTCCTGTTTTTAAGAGAGCCTCCAGCATGTGGTTTGCTTTTTCCTTTTCATAGGTCATATATTGAAGCTGAAAAATATAATTCTCAATCTGCAAAATATTTTCCGGAACCTGAAAAAACGGTTCAAGGTAATGGGAAAGGATACGCTCTTTTTCTTCCTTTCCTGCATGAGGCACCTGTAACTGCAAAATAATTTTTTCTACCTCTTCCATAGACTCCTTATGAAAAGCAATACGGTACAAATCCTGTTTCTGCTCCCTGGTAAGAAAGGGCTGTTCCTTTTCGGCAGCTTCCAAAAGGGAAAATGTTTTTACCACATGTTCAAGTTCTGCCATTTACACACCCGCCTTCCGTTTCCGCATCAAAAGGATAATTTCCCGCATTTTTTTCATTCTCTCTGGTGAAGGGCTGTTCTCCATCACCTGAAGAATTTCTGCATCTGCCAGCCCACTTTCTACGCACTGACGGATTTCTTCCAACTGTTCTGCGGACAGGTTATATTCCAGAATTTTCTCCACAACACTTTTGGGTACTTTTTTCCCAAGCATGGCAATCCCAAGCAGCCGGCGCTTACTTTTTTGCAGCCCTTCCGCTGTTTGTATGCTTTTTTCTTCCAATACCACTTTTGTTTCCCTGGAAGCAGCTTCTGTTTTTTCCCTGTATTTTTCTGCTTCTTTTTTCAGATCCTGAATTTCCTGCTCTTTCTTTGCCAGCTTTTCTTTTAATTCCTGTATGTTTTTATCTTTATATTGCAGGTTCTCATACAGGTCTTTAATCTCCTGGTTTTTCTCTTCAACAACATGCTCCTTTACCAGAGAGGACAAGGCTGTAAAACGGTCATTGCTTTCCTGGAACTGCTGAATGGATTGTTCCATGATCCCCATAAGATTTTTCATATAAGAACGCATTTCTTCATCTTTCGGAACTTCTTTTTTTGCCTTTGACTCTTCCAGTTGTATCCGCATGGTCCGCATACGGCTGGCCGGCAGTTCATTTCCGGCATAGGTTTTCACCTCTTCCAGATCCAGCCCGTTTTTTAAGCCCTCTACGATTTCCCGTACCTGGAACTGGTTATAATTTCCTTCACATAAAAAGTCGATTTCCCCAATCCCTTCCATAAGCCCTATGATGATTGCTTTCATCACCGGGGCTTCCTGGTTACTCTTAACTACCTTCTGGATATCCGAAACAGGAAGACCAAAATCCAGCCCCATAGAAACTGCGTCCATCTGTTCTTCTTTTAAAACTTTCCGGCATTCTTCCAGATACCGTTGTCCTTCTACTGTCATTTACCCTCCTTTTCCTCTGCCCCTTGCAGACGTTTCCCTATTCTTTTCCTTCTGTTGTGCTTCCAAGTTTTCTTTTTCTTCTGCTTTTTCACTCAGACGCTCTGCAATCCTTTTTCTTTTAAGATTTTTTTCCGTTCAATCCGCAAACGCTCCTCTTTCTCAAAGAAATAAGCGTCTGTCTGTTCTGCCTCAGACAAGGAATATCCCATTTCTTTTAACTGCCCAAGAAGGTTTTGGTATGTCTGGTGGTCTTGAAAAAATTCCTGATACCCTTCCTGATAAAGTTCTGCTTCCATCTGTTTTTCCTGCAGCTTATTGAGAAGCAGAAGCATTTCCTCATAAGGAAGCATTTCTTTTCGTAACTGCTTTCTTGCCCTGCTGTTTTCCCAAAGCTGTTCCTTTGTTGCATCAGAAATGGCTTTCAACTGCGCCTTATCCTGTATGCGATAAGCTGCCAGAAAATCAAATTCCTCCTGCAATTTTTTCAATTCCTGGATTGCTGCCCTGTATTTCCAGGTTTTAGAGTCTGCCATTGGTTTCCCCTGCCGGTACCTGCGAAGAAAGCGTTCCTTCTGGTATCTGGTCAAATGCCGCTCCCGGTATGGAATAAACACATACGTCCATTCTACCGGTATCTCCTCTCCGGTTATTTCCGGGATTGGAAGGCGTCCAAAACGCTGCCGAAGCCTTTCCTCTGTATATTCTTCCCCTAGCTGGTCCAGCCGCCTTGCCCTTCCTGCTCCGGGTTCCCGAACGGAAAGACGTTTTCTCCCCCGCAGCTCATATCCCATGTTGGAAAGATTTTCAAGAAATTCCTCATAAGAACCTGCGTCCTGTAATGCCTGATCCATATCTCTTTTAATCCGCCTGTCCCGTTCCGAAAGAGATGTTTCTTCCTGTCCTTTTTGTTTACGTTTCTCCTTTACCTTTTCCAGATCAAGCACAGATAAACCATGCTCCTTGCATATCCGGTTGGTCAGAGGCTGGATAATGTTTTCCCAATCCCTGTTTTTATAATCGTATTTATATCCTGTAGTACAGCGTACCGAATTAAAAATAATGTGCCCATGAATATGATCCGTATCATTATGGACTGCATAAACCGCTTCAAAATCCTTCCCAAGAAATTCTGTCACAAACTCTCCTACCACTTGGAAGGCTTCTTCTTCCGAAACCTCATCTTCCTCAAACGAAAGAATGAAATGGTAACCCTGCCTTTTATCCAGCTTTCCAAAATGACGTTTGGTATCTACCATCTGGGATAATGCCTGTTCGGGAATACAGTTATGCCCACAGACATAGCGGCCATGTTCTGTTTTCTCCGGGTTCATAATATAGCGAAGACCGTTTGCCAGATGTTTTGCCGGATAACCTGTTTTCGCCTGTTTCATGTGCAGGCACTTTGTAATTGCCATAACCTACAGCCTTTCCTGCACCTGGCTTACCAGTGTTTTTATCTGCTTCAAAAACACATACAGACGGTGTTTATCTTCCCTGGAATAAAGGGCGCTGTTATTGTTATGGGTAATCTGGTTGATGTTTACACCAATCCGGTTGATTTCCTGGTTCATGCGTTCCAGTTCCTTGCGGATTTCCGGGTAATCCCTGGGACGGTTGGTAATCAGCATACGAAGATACTGGGAATCAGAAAGCCCCATCTTTTCTGCCTGTTTTTGTAACTCTTCCAGCTCCCATGAGTACAGCCGGATTTCTTTTCTGCATTTCATTGTTTCTTTTTTCATGCTCCCCCTTTCCTTATCTTTATCACAGATTTCATCTACCGATTTCTACTCCAACGCTATCCGCTGTCAACTCCTAAGACCTGCTATCGGTCACTGTATAACTTCCCGGCGTCCGGACTGGCTCTGCCAGTCCTCTGCAAGATACGGATTTTACCGTACAAAATCCCATCTTGTTAGGGGGCACCCCCTAATACCCCGGATAAAATAGATAGCAAAACGCAGATACTGATAGCAGACCTGCGTTCCATATAGGGAAAAACCGATAGCAGTTCTAAACATCTGCTATCGGTTTTTCCGCTTCCTACTTCTATTTCTGCTAACAAAACCCTAGTTCTGTTAGCAAATCTGTCAGCCTCCTGTGTCTGATGTGACAGCAGTTCTTCCATTCTGCTATCAAGGCTTTTGCACAGACTCCTTGCAGGCTGCTTCTTCTTCCGCAATTTCTCTCTTTTCAACAAGTATGGGAAGACTCTCTATGGACCATTTGCCGCTTTGGGTTTCTCTTATGAAATTATTGGTTTACCTGTTCTTCCAAACGCTCCAATGCCTTTTCAAAAGCTCCAATCCCACTGAAAAAGGAAGAAAGCCGGATATCCTCAAACAGATATGGCATGGCTTTGTATAGTTCCAGAAAAATATAGTACAGCACATCAACAACAATGGAATTTCCTGCCTGTTTGTAAAGCTGGCTGTTGCTTATGCCTGCTTCTTTTGCTTTCCAAAAATCCGCATCGGAAAAGCCCATAAGCCGGAAGCATTCAAAAGGTGTCAGCCTCCGGATACGGAACAAAGACTCTAAGCGGTGTATTCCATTTGATGTCGTAAGCGTAGGGCAGAGTTCCCCATGCTCCTGTACCCTTCCCCGTTTTTCCACAGACGGATAACTAAGATTTACAACACCATTTTCCAAACATTCCTCATAACCTTTCTGTGTCTTTTGACGTACCAGAATGATATTATCTTTTTGCACAGAAGTAAGGGTATGGCAGACTTCTTTTTCTCCCAGTTCCAAAGTCTGCACAATCCGGCCTTCCCGATCATACCTGCCCCGGATTGCTCCTGGACATTTTTCTACAATCTTTGGCTGGTCATGTCCTGCTAAAACCGCACCGCTGCTTCCTAAAGGGGAATAAATAACCCCGCTTGAACCATAACCGGTATGAATATCTCCTACTTGAAGAATTTTGGGCTGCTGCCCGCCACCACCACAGGCAGTTACCGTAGGGCAGCACCCGTCTGGCAGATAGACCCGTCCAGTCTGTTCAAACACCCCTTTGATATTTCCGGCTCGCTTTACCCGGTTTTCCCGAAAAGCCTTCAGGCTTTTTTCGTCCGGCTCAAACAAAAGCGCTTTTCTCTCTTCCATATCTTCAATCAAGCGGCGTACTTTTTCCTGGGATAAGTAGTATCTTTCCTCTACCGTATCCTCCAGAATATCCATAAGGCACTGGAAGGACTCCAGCGGTTCTGGAAACTGGAATGTTCCATTATCCATTTCCTTCTGTATCAAAATCAGATATACCCGTTCCCTGTTCTGGGGTATTCCATAATGCTTTGCATTAAGAACACTCCAATAGGTGTGGTATCCGTATTCATGCAGTTCTTCTTCAAACAACCGGAATGTGGTATCCCGGAATTTTTTTCCTACAATATTTTTTACATTTTCATAAATTCCCCATACTGGTTTGACACCCCGTATCATACGGAGCCACTCCACCAGAAGGGAAGAACGTGTTTTATCAATATCATGGGAACCACACATGCCGCAGGCGTCCCTTTTGGAATAATGTACCTGCAGAGGGTTATACTCATACCCGCAGCTTCGGCATTTCCAAACCGCGCCTGCCTGCTTGCCTGCCAGGGAAAAATCCTGACAGGGGCTTCCGCCACAGATCATGTTAAACGGTTCAATCTCCCTTTCGTCCACTTTTGTAATATCTCCCAGATTCAATGTTTCACTTGTACCATGAATCGCACAATAACTCTTTGCTGCATATTTATCAAACTCACAAAAATTTACCAAACTATATTTCATTCCTCATATTTCATGAGGTGTAGCTACACATTTTACCTAGGATTACTCACTTATTTCCTCCTGTCTCCTAAATTTTTTATAGTCTTCATGAGAAATCCACAGCTACAAACGAAATATCCATCTGGCATTACCTTACAATCATAGAATCACCCCTTCCCGTATCCAGAGTTTATCCTTCTGTCAAAAATTCTGTTGGTCTGCACCACCTCCTTTCCTAACACTCCAACTTTCGAATTGGTTATTTCTTTCTCACCGCTCTTCTTTCCTGATGTTTGCCAGCACCCTGGACACATACGCCTGCTTGGGTATCCCCATGCGGTATCCCTGCCGCTCATAGCTCTCTTCGATAAACGCAACCCGTACACGTCCATGCAGTTTCCTCTTTCCTATCCACTGCACTACTTTTTCCATCTCCGCTTCGCATTCGTCGATCTCCCATTTTTTGAAACATTCCTCATCATAGCTATTTTCCAAAAGAATACCCTCCTATCTTGCCTGTGCTATCTGGTATGGTACTATGTTCCTGTGTCCTACCATTTTTTCTATCTTTTGTATGTTTGTCCCTTTTGTTTCAGTAAAAAGCGGCCTTTCCTTTTCTACCAGGCTGGAAAGCTCTTGGTTTTCCTTTTTATACTGCAAAAAAGCATTATAGTCTTTTCCCATAGGTGGAAGACGTACAAAAACCTCATACTCCATAAGGGTATATTTTCTTGCCAATTTTTTTGCCGCTTGTCTTCCCGGCAGGTCATTATCCAAACAGAACTGTATCTTCCTGATATAAGGATAATCTTTTAAGAACTTTTCCAAAGGACCATCGGAAAGCATTCCAAGTACCAGGATATTGTTCTGATAATCTTCCCGCAGTTCCATATCGGACATGGCATCAATGGCCGCCTCATATACATAGAGCGTATCACTGTTTTGGTCTACCAGATTAACCCCATAAGTTTTGTCATTCCCCGTAACATCTCCTTTAAAGGGTTTTCCATATTTATCCAGGGTTCCCCTCTGGCTGGCAAAACGTGGGATACCTTCCGTATCTTTTCCCACAAAAACCAGGTTATGGTACGTTCCGCTCTCATACAAAATCCCCTTTTTTACCCAAAAATCAATCATCTGCTTTGACAGCTTCCGCTGTTTTATCAGATAGCCATATAACCGGCGGCTGGTTTCTGATTTTGAAGGAAGTACAAAAGGGTCTTTCGGTATGTCTTTTCTCTGTTTTGTCTCTTCTATTTTTTCAGTCTGTCTTTCCGGTTGAAATTTTTGCATGGTTTCAGTACGGATATATCCGGCAAACTCCAGCAGATATTTGACTGCCTCCACAAAATCCATGTTTCTGAAATATTCCAGAAAGTCAATGGTGCTGCCACCTACCCCCTGGCTAAACCGGCACCAAGAAGACCGGTTGAAGATCATCACAGAGTCCATACCCACTGCCTGATAGAACCTGCCTTTCCTTTTCAATGGAATCCCTATCTGCTCCGCCAAATCCACTAAATCCACTGCCTTTGCAATCTGAATTTCTTCAGCCGTAAATTTTCCCATACTGCACCTCTTCATATTTCATATCCAGATAATGTGCCATTTCCGGGTGCAGAGCTTCAAAAGCAGTCAGGTAGCGGAAACAGGAACTATACTCTCCCTGTCCGGTACAAAAATTCCCGCAGGCTCTTTTTTGAATACTGGGCGGGCTGATTGCACCAACGACTTAGGTTGATATACATTCCCTTATAAATTTCCGGTGCCCGTTCCCATGCGGCATAGCGCATCAAATAAGCCAGACACTTATACCGCATCAAAATCTCAATCCGTATGAAAACGTCCCGAATATCCTTTGCCCAAAATCTGCTTTCCAGGTCCCTTCCCAGTTCATAGCCGCACAGTACATACAGCTTAACTTTCTGGTAAGAAACTGGGATTACTTCCCGCAAAAGTTCCAATTTTCTTTACAATAAGTTCCTGATCTTTAATATGGTCAAAGGCAAAAATCATACCATTATCCAATTTTGCCAGATGCCAGAAGTTCCATCTGCCTTTTCTGCATAATCCGCAGATCCAGCCCTTGCCGGAACTGAAACCGCCTGCCTGTTTCCAGGACACTGGAAAAGATTTTTTCCCACTCTGCACAGGCAAAAAATTATCGTCCAAAAAGCATAACTTCTTTCTGGACGGATCATAAAATTCTTTCAATGGGCTTGCTGCTACTGCACCGGTGCTATTTTTGTTTACACAGAAACTGCACTTCCGAAAACACCCCCTGGTGAGGAAACCAATGGAATAATCCGTATAAAATTGGAACTCCTTCTTCTTTTTCTCTCCTTCGCTATGTTCTTTTACCATCTGGTCATACAAATGATAGTCCGGTGTATGGTGTTCCATTTCTTCGGGAAGTACCGGTGCTTTATCATAAAAAAACCCGGTTCCTCCATAAACGGTTGTTTCCTTCGCCAAAATATGATCCGGCACAAAGGTATCCGTAAACACTTTTGATACATAGAGCCGGTCATATTCCCCTGCCTGGCTATAATCCAAAAGAAGCTCTGTTTCAAATCCCTGCTCCTTCCAATAAGCGGAAAGTTTCATACATGCCAAGTTAGGAAACCGGTGTCTTTTCCGGTATAAAAGATCTGCATCTATAATCCCTATCCTCAACGCCTGCTCCTTTCCATACGGGTAGTTCCGGTTTTCTTCTCCCCTTTGACTGCCTCTTTTCTTTCTTCCTTTTCCTTGCATTCTGCCGGGCAATATGATTTTCCATTTGCTTCCATGATTTCTGCAAATTGACAAATATGGAACACCCTTGCCCCTACCTGTGTGTGGTATTCATCAATATAGGTACAAACCCGTTCTTCCCTTTTTCCATCTGGATATACAATCTCTATGGAGTCCCCGTCTGCTATGCTGAACAGGGTATGATAATGGCTGTCAATAAACCGTATTCTTTTTTTCTCTTCCATGCTTCTCACCTCATATTGCCAAAGAAAGGACAGCCGCAGCTGCCCTTTCCCAAGTTTAAAAACTGATTTTTATTTCCTATGCCTTTTTATGTCTTTTTCTGTAATAAAGTAGGCCTGCTACCATACCTGCACTTACACCAAGAGCCAGCAAAGGCAGGAACCAGTTTGTATCATCACCCGTTTTTGGTCCTGGTTTTACGGTACCTGGTGTTTCTGGTATTTTTTTATTCTGGATCTCTTTTACCACTTCAATAACTGGTGTTTTATCATTCTGATAGGTAAATACGATTTCCCACTCTTCTTCCGTCTTCTCATATCCCTTTAAAGTGGCAGTTTCTTTCAGCACATAGGTGATCGGTTCTTTGAAAACACCATTTTCATAAGTTCCAATTGGAAGTAGTTCTGAAACTGCTTTTCCATCTTTTCCAGTCTTCAAACGTCCTACTTCTTCTCCGGTTTCCTTTTCCAGCAGAACAAATTCTACTCCCTCTAAAGCTGCTTTACTGTCTGTATCCGTTTTTACGATAACCAGTTGTCCCATAGCACGCTCATCTTCCATCTTCACTTTCTGAATTTCTCCCGTTTCTTCTACTGTAAACTCCACGTCATTGGCCACAATATATCCGTCAACTGCCGCCTCTTCGTGCAGGGTATAAGTGCCTACCGGAAGATACTCAATCAGGTGTTCTTCTCCTGTGGTCCAGGACTCTACCACTTCCCCGTCCTGATCCAGGATCTGCAGCTTCGCCCCTTCAATCTCCTTACCATCTGTAATATCTGTTTTGGAAATTGAAACTTTGGTATGGTCGTCCTCCATTTTCACTTTTTGTACGTCCACTGTTTCTTCCACAACAAATTTCACATCTTCTGCCCGGACATATCCCTGTTCCGTAGGCGCTTGCTCTTCATGCAGTACATATTCTCCTGGTTCCAATGCATAGACTACATGGGGTTCTTTCTTAGATACCCACTCTTCTACCACCTTTCCGTCCTGATCTAAAATCTGCATTTTTGCACCTTCAATTTCCTGTCCACCGGTTAAATCTACTTTCGCAAACTCCGTAATGGTAGGCTGATTAG
>ENA-OQOA01000031-OQOA01000031.1-human-gut-metagenome-genome-assembly--contig:-NODE-31-length-78869-cov-4.291064_pt1 | contig 78869 bp, 82 predicted proteins | sample MGYA00242633_ERZ504888 | MGnify/ENA primary metagenome ERZ504888 (study PRJEB26092, sample SAMD00036372) | human gut metagenome | host: Homo sapiens | study: EMG produced TPA metagenomics assembly of...
CGAAGCAACTAAAACAGCTGTCTGGGAAGTATACAAATTCATACATGTTAATACAGTTGCTCCGTTCGGAACCTTTAGAACCAAGATTAGAAAATGGAAAAAGATTGCACTATAACTTCCAGTTTGTCGAGTAAAGGAGGTGCTGCAACAGATGGACAATCATTCTTATGACGATATAATCAATCTGCCGAATCTGACATCGAAGAATCACCCTCGTATGTCGCTACACGACAGAGCAGCACAGTTTGCTCCTTTTGCGGCACTCACAGGACATGATGCTGCCATTAAGGAAACTGCAAGACTAACGGATGAACGGTTAGAATTAAGCGATGAAATCATTATGAAACTGAATGACCAATTAAATATGATAAGAGATAATATCGGCACGGAACAGGAAGTGTCAATAACTTATTTCGTGCCTGATGATAAAAAAGCTGGAGGAGCATATGTCACGCATTCCGGCGTAGTAAAAAATATTAGAGGAACGAACGGACGAGGAACATTCGCTTTCAACGACGCAGCTAATCAATATACCGGATTAAAGAAAAAGGTTCTGAAGAATAAGGGCGAGATTTATAAGCTGAGTCCATATAAACTTCTCTGGTGTGGGGATTATTATTATGTTCTCGGGTATTCTGAGAAGAAAAGCAAGGTTATCAATTTCAGGGTAGACCGTATTGCTTCCAAGCCGGAGATATTGGATAAAGATATTATTCCTATGCCTGATGATTTTGATATTGAGAATTGCACAAAGGAAGTTTTCTTTATGTTTTCAGGCGAAAAAGTCCTTGTGGATTTACGATGTGATAACAGCTTGATGAAAACAATGGTTGACCGTTTCGGAGAAGATGTGACAACCCTTGCATATGATATGACTTCTTTCAGGGTACAGACAGATGATTGCACAAGCCGATGAGGGTATGCAGGAAAGCGAATAATGCAGATTTGAATTATAAGACTATGAAGCGAGGTAGTGGATATGGAAAAAGATTCGTTTAAGGAATATTTGAGGGAGTCTGAACCGGATAAAGCTCATAAGGGGTATGCTTGGAGTACGGCAATCGGACTTCAGGCTGTGGACGGACTCAAACTGTCAAAATATTTAATAGATACTGCCATTCAAAATATTGAAGGCAAAATCACAATGAAGGAAGCACAGAGCCTTATCGACAGTTATTATGAGGAACGTCCTGTGCATTTGTCGGACGAGGAACGCACAGAAGAAGCAGATAAGGTTTCTTCCTGTATTGCAGAGATACTTTCCGAAACAGCGTTCTCATTTTCTCCGAAAATATACCTCTATCCACCGCAAACTCTTTCAGGGGATTTATAAACACGCCGGAAAGATTTGAGATTACAACATCACAGAGAAAGAATGGGTGCTTGATGGAGCAACAGTAATGTACGGTAGTGCTTCAGAACTGAGATTTGCATATAACTGGACTTTTGAACGACAAAAAAGTAGACATTGAAAGTGAAAAAAGTAGACATTGAAAGTGTGCTTTTAGAAAAGGGAAAAGATTTCGCTATTAAAACAGCGGTTCATATCCGTAGAATGTTTGAAAAATTTGGATATGATGAAGTATTCGGAAGAAGTGCAGTTACTGAATTGCTGGGTTTAAAAAATTCGAGTGCGTCAAAACTTCTTTCAAATTTAGTGCAGGGGGATATTATTGAACCGGTATCCGGATACGGAAAAGGAAATGAGGAACATGGATTAGAGTAATATGAGTTCGCTTTGCGAAAAGTAATCAGGGAAACGGAGGACAATTCTATGACAGATAACACAAATAAAGGCTTTTGGGAAAGAATGGCAAGAATATATACTGCATTTATGTCAAAAAACGATACCGCTTATGAGCAAATCTGCAAACTGTCAGAACAGTATATAGACAGTGAGAAGTCTGTCTTGGAATTGGCTTGCGGAACGGGACAGATTACCTTTTTAATGGCAGGAAAATCCGGCTCGTGGGAAGCAACAGATTACTCGGAAAATATGATAAAAGAAGCTGAAAAACGCAATCAAGGCGAACACAAATGCGAACAGCTCCGATTTTGTGTGCAGGACGCAACGAATTTGACTTATGAAGATGAAAAATTTAATGTTGTCGTGATTGCAAATGCTTTACATATTATGCCACAGCCAGAGAAAGCATTAAAAGAAATTCACAGAGTTTTGAAAAAGGACGGAATTTTGTTTGCTCCTACCTTTGTTTATGAAAGGGGCTATCCCAAATTGCCGATATGGCTTATGGAAAAAGCCGGGTTCAAGACCTATCATAAGTGGCAAAGAGAGGAACTGAAAGAATATGTCGGTAACAAAGGCTTTTGTGTTGTAGGGGTAACCTTGGTAAAAGGTAAACCGCTTTCGGAATGTGTTTTGGTTGCAAAAAAATCAATTGATTAAGTCGCTGTGAAATCGGGTGCGGTTGAACCTGTAGGCGCAGTATTGACATTACTGTTGGCAAATTTGATTGTTCCGGCATTGCCGTATTTATTAAGCTTTGCTGCAGGAGCAATGCTTTATATAGTAGTTGAAGAATTGATACCCGAAATGTCACAAGGACATCATTCAAACATCGGCACGATTTTCTTTGCCGTAGGTTTCAGTATAATGATGACACTTGATGTGGCATTGGGATAATGAAGGAGAATATTTATGAAGTACCATATTAAAAAGAACACTGTGCAGGAAACCTTGATTATTCCACTTTACGGAAGAAAGAAATGCACAGAAAAATTCCCTCAGCTTTTTAAAGACGAAACGGCTGTACGCTTAATCGAACAAATCGATTATGATTTTTCGGAAGTAGAGAAAAAGGGCGACAGTACGATGCAGGAATTTGGCTTTTTGGAGATTGCTATACGCCAAAACGATTTAGCGTATGAAGTTAAGGAATACTTAAAAAGTCATCCAAACGCCGCAGTTGTAAATCTGGGCTGCGGTTTGGATAACACGGGAAGAAATTGCGATAACGATTCTTGCCGAATTTATAATATAGATTTCCCCGATGTTATAGAAGTCAGAAATTCTCTGCTACCTGCCGGAGAGCGTGAAAAGAATATTGCCGCCGATTTGAAAGATACCTCTTGGTTTAATGAAATTCAAGCCGACGGCGGAGTGATTTTCTTCGCTTCGGGAGTATTTTATTATTTCCTTACAGAAGATGTAAAAGCGTTGTTTTTGGCAATGGCTGAGCATTTTGCACAAGGTCGTATTGTATTTGACACCTGCGGCAAGACAGGTGCCAAGATGATATCAAAGACATGGCTCAAACAAGCAGAAATTAAAGATGTAAACGCATATTTTTCCGTTGGAGATGCTCAAAAGGAAATTGCCCATTGGTCAGACAAATTTGAGGTGTCAAGTAGGGGATATATGCTCGGTTATCAAAGTCTGAATGTGCCGTCGGTCAAAAAAATACATCGCATATTGGCAAAAGTCGGTGATAATATGATGAAAATGAAGATTGTTAGAATTGATTTCGAATAATACGGAGGAATGATTTTATGTTTAGGCCAATGAGAAGAATAAAACAACAGGTGTCCGATGACGAGTGCAAAAGAGGCTTGACAAGAAAATATAACACTGTTATACTAATAGCGATATAACAGTGTTACATCGAGGTGTAAAAATGGCAAATGAAGAATCTACAACATTACAAAACATATTGGCGGCAGGTAAAGAGGAGTTTCTTGAAAAAGGTTTTAAGTCTGCTTCGCTTCGCAATATCGTTAAAACGGCAGGAGTTACGACAGGTGCATTTTACGGTTATTTTTCTGGCAAGGAGGCACTTTTTGCCGCTCTTGTTGAAGAACATGCAACGGCTATAATGAACATATTTATGTCTGCTCAGGAAGAGTTTGAAATGCTTGACGAAAAAGATAAGGCAAATCATATGGGCATTGAAAGCAGAAAGAGCATTAACTCTATAATTGATTATATTTACGAGCATTTTGACGAATTTAAATTGATTATTTGCAAAAGCGAAGGTACCTGTTATGAAAATTTTGTGCATAATATGGTTGAAATAGAAGTAGCGGAAACTTTTGAATTTATAAAGATTTTAAAAAAGCAAGGCTATGATATTCCCGATATGGAAAAAGAAGTTTGCCATATGATTGCAAGCGGAATGTTTACCGGTGTATTAGAACTGATTGAGCACGATATGAAAAAAGAAAATGCAAAAAAATATGTGTCTACATTTTTGGATTTTTACATTGCAGGCTGGTCGAAAATTTTAGGGATTTAAAAGCCCTTTAATTTTTATATAGCAGTTAGCATAAGCTAACTAAAAATAAATGATTTGGAGGAATCAAATTGAAAGAAAAAAAGGAATCAAGTTTTTCAAGACTGATGGGATTTGCGGAAAATTATAAAAGTTTTACTTATATTTCGCTTGTTCTCAGTGCCGTAAGCAGCGTTCTTGCGCTTCTTCCGTTCTATTACATATGGAAAATAATAAAGGAAGTGCTTGACATTATGCCGAATTTTCAAAACACAACCGGAATTGTTGAAAACGGTGTTTTAGCCGTTGCGTTTGCACTGTTGTCTATGCTTATTTATATTGCGGCTTTGCTCTGCTCTCATACGAGCGCATTTAGAGTACAGGCAAATATGCGCAAACAAATGATGCACAAGATAGTGACTTTGTCGCTCGGCGAAATTGAAAAATCGGAAGCGGTAAGCTTCGCAAAACGGTAAACGATTGTTCCAGCGCAACCGAAACATATCTTGCTCATCAGCTTCCTGATATGGTCGGTTCAATGGTTACACCTATTGGACTTTTGATGTTTTTGTTTGCGTTTGATTGGCGCTTCGGTCTTATTTCACTTATACCAATTGTGCTTTCATTTGTAATAATGATGGTGTTTATGACGGGAAAAACTCTCCAAACAAAAATGGAGGAGTATCAAAACGCACTTGACGATATGTCCAACGAAGCCGTTGAGTATGTAAGAGGTATCCCCGTTGTTAAAGCGTTCGGGCAAAGCGTGTTCAGCTTCAGAAAGTTTTAAAAAGTCGATTGATTCATACAGCGAATGGGCAATTGATTACACCAAGAATTTGCGTGTTCCGATGGCAATTTTTACAATGCTTATTAACGGAATCTTCGCGTTTATTATTTTCGGTGGTTTGATTTTTGTAAGAGGCGGGGTTACAAACGAACTTATATTGAATATTCTTTTCTATATTATTATTACTCCTGTTTTAACAGTTACAATGACAAAGATAATGTTCCAAAGCGAAAACAAAATGATTGTAGAGGATGCATTTAAGCGTATCGACAGTATTATGAACATTGAACCTCTTAAAACAAGCGAAGCAAAAAAGGTTAGAGATTCAAGCGTTGAATTTAAAAATGTAAGCTACAGCTATGACGGTGAAATCAAAGCGATTGACGATGTATCGCTTGAAATCAAACCGAATCAAACAGTTGCTTTTGTCGGACCATCCGGTGGCGGCAAAACGACGCTTGCAAATCTTATCACAAGATTTTTTGACGCACAAAGCGGCGAGGTGCTTGTTGGCGGAGTCAATGTTAAAAATATTGAAAAAGAAGAGCTTAATAATACTGTTTCATATGTTTTCCAAAACAGCAAGCTTATAAATGCAAGCATTCGTGACAATGTTCTTCTCGGAAAACCGAACGCAAGTATCGAAGAGGTTATGTCGGCTCTTAAAAAAGCGCAATGTCTTGATATTATTGACAAGTTTGATAAGGGTATCGAAACGGTTATCGGAAGCAAAGGCGTATATCTTTCCGGCGGCGAAACGCAAAGAATAGCAATCGCAAGAGCAATTCTTAAAAATTCGCCGATAGTTATTCTTGATGAAGCCACTGCTTTTGCTGACCCTGATAATGAGGTTAAAATTCAAAAAGCGCTTGATGAACTTTCAAAGGATAAAACAGTTATTATGATTGCTCACAGGCTTTCGACGGTTAAAAATGCCGATTGTATTTTTGTACTTCAAAACGGCAAGCTTGTTGAGCAGGGAAGTGCAAAAGAGCTTAACGACAAAAACGGTCTGTTTGCTTCGATGCTCAAAAACTATTTGACATCGGTAAAATGGAAAGTCGCAAAGGAGGCTTAAAAATGATTGAAAAACTTATGCATAGATATGCGCTTTCAAGACGAGGTGCAAAAGATTTGATTAAAGGCGTAGTGGCTTGTACATTGCAAGATATTTCGTTTATGTTCCCGGTTACGCTCCTTTATTTGTTTGTTAAGGATTTGCTTGCAAACAACTTAAAAGGCAAAACTTTATTTTATGTAATCGGTGCCGTTGTTTGTTTGATTGTTGTTTTTACAATAACCTTATGGCAATATAATTCAACATTCCTTGCAACATATGTTGAAACGGGAACAAGAAGAATTACACTTGCGGAGAAGCTTCGTAAAATTCCTCTCTCCTTCTTTTCAAAAAAGGATTTGGCAGATTTAACGAGTACAATTATGGCGGATTGCACATATCTTGAAACTGCTTTTTCTCATTTCATTCCGCCTTTTGCAGGCTCGATGATTTCGACGGTTATTATAGCGATAAGCTTGCTCTTTTTTGATGTGAAAATGGCAATTGCTTCCCTTTGGGTTCTTCCTGTGGCTATAATTATCGTTGTTTCTACGGCAAAGGTTCAACAAAAGCTGACGCAAAAATCAATGGATGCAAAAATGGATGCCGCAAATGGTATTCAGGAATGCATAGATACAATTGCCGATTTAAAATCAAACAATGCCGAAAAAAGATATCTTGTATCGCTTGACGACAAGATTGATAATGTTGAGAAAAGAGTTCTTAAAAACGAATTTGGTACAGCCGTTTTTGTTTCCTGCGCACAAATGGTACTCAAGTTGGGTATTGCGACAACGGCGCTTGCAGGCTCGGCACTTCTTATTAAAGGTGAGATTGATGTGCTTACATTCTTTGTATTTTTACTTTTGGTTTCACGACTTTACGACCCGATGCAAGCCGCTCTCCAAAACCTTGCCGCAATAATCAGCACAAAGACGAATGTGGACAGAATGAATGAAATTCTTGACCATGATGTGCAGTCGGGTGATTCAAAGCTTACCAACAATGGCTATGATATCACTTTTGACAATGTAAGCTTTTCCTACAACAACAACGAAAAGGTTCTTGATAATGTTTCGTTTACCGCAAAGCAAGGAGAAATCACCGCTTTGGTAGGTCCTTCCGGCGGCGGTAAAACAACTGTTTCAAGGTTGGCTGCACGATTTTGGGACGCAACAAGCGGCAATATTACAGTCGGCGGTATGAATATTTCAAATGTTGAACCAGAAACACTTTTAAGTCTTTATTCAATCGTATTTCAGGATGTTACGCTGTTTAATACTTCTGTTGCCGAAAATATTCGCCTCGGCAAAAAGGGTGCAACAGACGAAGAAGTTCTTGTTGCGGCAAAGCTTGCAAACTGTGATGAATTTGTTCAAAAGCTTGCAAACGGTTACGATACAGAGATCGGTGAAAACGGCTGTAATCTTTCCGGCGGTGAGCGTCAAAGAATTTCTATAGCCCGTGCATTTTTGAAAAATGCGCCGATTATTCTTCTTGATGAGGCAACCGCTTCTCTTGATGTTGAAAACGAAACGTTAATTCAAACGGCATTGTCTAAGCTTATTGAGAACAAAACCGTAATAGTTATCGCTCACAGAATGAGAACGGTTAAAAATGCAGACAAAATTGTAGTTCTCTCAGATGGAAAAATTGCCGAATGTGACACACCAGATAAGCTTATGCAAAAAGACAGTATCTTTAAGCATATGACAGAACTTCAAACAGCAAGTCAAAATTGGACTATATAAGATGAGTTTGCAGAAAAAGTTTTTGTAAGTTGTCAGGCAGTTTCACGTTGGGAAAACGGAGAAACAGTATAACCTGTAGCAATGTAGATTTTTTAATCCATGGGCATCTATACCAAGTACAAAAAGTTAAGTACTTAACTTTTTTGACTTTTTATATTTTGTATAGGATAATGATAGCAGAGTAATTTTAATAAAAAAAGGTACGTGCTATTGTGCGTTTACTAGGAGGTGTTGGTGTGATACGGCAATATGACGAGTATGATATAGACGCACTGATGAAAATATGGTTAGAAAAATTCTCCCTTATGCAGAGATATATGTGTATCAAGATGACAGTGCAAAACAGATAATTGGATTCATCGGATTGAACGGTAACTATATTGAAGGTGTTTTCGTGAAAGAAACAATGCAATCAAAGGGAATCGGAAAAATGAAAGCAAAATACGTTAGCTGATAAATTGTATTGGCTCAAAAGGGAAAGTGCCTTTTTGGGCCTTATTTTGTGTTATTCCACAAAAAATGGGAATTATAAAGATTTAATTCTTTACTATGGATGTGTATTGCAAAAGCTTATTTTGCTATACTGACAATATCAACAGAAAAAGTGGATACTAGCGAGATAAACAACGAAAAATGAATCACTCACAACTGGATGAGTGTTAGAAGGAGAAAAAAGATGTTATCAGTATTATTTACTATTTGTATGATTTGGTTTTTAGGAAAATTTTTTATATTTGGCTTAAAAGCATCCTGGGGAATCATGAAATTACTTTGTATGGTTATTTTCTTTCCAGTGATATTGATTGGAATGGTAGTAGGCGGATTAATGTATATAGCTTTTCCACTATTGATCATTGGTGGGATTATCGGACTTATAATGTCACATTCATAAAAAGTCAGAGAGGTGTTTTTTAATGGGATATGATATTGAAAAAGAAAAAAGAGAAGCAATTGAAGCTGGACGTAGAGCCTTAAACAGTCTTAGTGTGGCAAAAGAAAATTTGAATAGTGCAAAAAACTGGGGTCTGGTAGATATGTTTGGCGGAGGATTTTTCAGTACGATGCTGAAACATTCAAAAATGGATCAGGCGAAGCAGAATATGGAGCAGGCAAAGTATGATCTCCGTAATTTCAGCAGGGAATTAAATGATGTAAATATGGCATGTGATCTACACATCGATACCGGAGATTTTCTTTCATTTGCAGATTATTTTTTTGATGGATTTGTGGTGGACTGGATGGTCCAGAATCGAATCAATACTGCAAAAAGACAGGTAGAAGAAGCTATTCGAAGAACGGAAAGTATCGTCAATCAATTACAGCGTATGTAAAGAGAACGGCAATGAATCAGAAGTGATTCATTGCCGTTCGTGTGATTATGGATTATTTTAATTTTTCTTTTTCGGCATTTAGAAGTTCAAGATTGAGACCCTGTTCACTGGCTGTCTTATCTACCCAAAGATTCAGAGAGTCTATGGCTAAAGAAATTGCATCCAGTTTTTTACTGATAAAAGCAAAATCCCTCATCTCATCATCACTGATCTTGCCGTCACGAGCGATTTGGATTAGCCGACCAGTAAGAGGGTTGATTTCATTTAGACCGGCAATGGTTTCTAGGATGATATTTGACAAGTCAGTTACTTCTACTTCTGGAACATAGCGGTGGCCTATTTCACATTTGTGTGAGCAGTAATAATTGCAGAGATCCGGTCTTTTATAAGCATCAGCCATTTGAATAATATCGTAAGGTGTAGGTTTCTGTGTTTCGTATTCGAATTTTTCAATTTTAGAATCCGAGACAGCCTTCATTTTATCACTTGCTTCTGCCCTTGTAAGCCCTGCGGCTTCCCGGCAAAGCTGGTAAATTGTTTTGTTTTCCTTGGTAGATTGTTTACCCATGAGAATTTCCTCCCTGTATATCACAAAACATGAGGAATATCAGGTGTTAAGTCCACATGCTGTGCGTGTATTTTCTCTATGGATTTTATTATACTGGAAGCATCAAGAAACAACAAGAGATAACAGACCTCGCAAAATGTGGGTTCTATTATGAAATGAAAGTGGAGGAAAATTTGATTATGGCAGTAGTAACAGAAGCATTTGATATTCCAATGGATATTATGACTAAATTGGCAACAGGAGAATATCGAAGACTCGGTGGAGTTGTTCGAGTTGCAATTGGTCCCAATAAAGGGCAGATTGTAAAACACTTAGATCCAATAAAAGTTGAACAAGTAGCACAAAACAAAAATGTTGCAACTAAGGTGCTTGAATTTTCAAAGAAAAATAGGAATGTGATTATCATCGGAACAGCTGTTGCAGGGACAATTGTAGCAGGAAATTTTGTTCGTTAAAAAATTAAAACAGAGAACCGAAGGTAATGAAGAGATATCATGCAGCTTTGAGATCCTGTATTGAAGATATTCGAAATGGTGAACTAAGTATGAAATCTATCAATTGCCTAATGGATGCTTTAGAAGAGTTGAAACAGGCTAAAAGATATGAACAGTTGAAGATTAAATTGACTACCGAAGAATTGGATGTGCTGGTAAATCGTATTTATGAATACACTGTTAAATTAGCCAGTGATAATGCAGTGGAATTAACTGATGATGAAAAAAAATCTTCTGACAATTCGATTCTGGATTTACAGAGATATTTAAAGACGCAAAAACGTATATTTAAAAGTGTTGCATAATTCCAAAGATAGCAGAGATTTTTATGCCCCACCTATTGATATGTACTGTAACCATCAAAGAAGATTAAATCATAAAATTCAAAGAAATGGAGGAGTTGACAATGAAAGGAATATTCGGAGAGTTAATCCTACGAAAGAAGAAAATTGAATAAAGAACATTAGAAAAACTCCTGTGGATTTGCCCAGGAGTTTTTTAAAATCATAAAAATATAGCAAAGACTGTTTACTTTATGCCAACAGATGATTCATCAGTGTCTTAATATCCTCTTCCGGGGTAGTAATAGGTCCAATGCCATAATTTTCTACCAGAAAGTTCAGAATGTTAGGTGATAAGAACGCTGGAAGAGAAGGACCAAGACGGATGTTTTTGATACCCAGATGCAAAAGTGTTAACAGGATGCAGACGGCTTTCTGTTCATACCAGGAGAGAACGAAGGAAAGCGGAAGCTCATTAACAGAGCATTCAAATGCATCCGCAAGTGCGACAGCAACCTGGATCGCACCATAAGCATCGTTGCACTGGCCAATATCCATCAGTCGTGGCAGGCCACCGATTTCTCCCAGATCGAGATCATTGAAACGGATTTCCCACATGCAAGAGTGAGGATCACACTGTCAGAAGGTGCCTGTTTTACAAATTCTGTATAATAATTTCGACCCGGCTTAGCACCATCACAGCCGGCAACCAGGAAGAAATGGCTGATATCGCCTGATTTTACAGCTTTTATTACAGTATCTGCATGGGACAGGATGGCTGCATGACCAAAACCAGTTGTTACTTTCGTACCACCGTTGATACCTGTGAGGATTTGATCTTCTTTGTAACCACCCAGTTCCAGTGCTTTTTCAATAACTGGTGTAAAATCTTTCTTCTCATCGATATGAACAGTGCCTGGGAAAGCAACCATTTCTGTTGTAAACACTCTGTCAGCATAGCTGCTTTTTGGAGGCATCAGGCAGTTGGTAGTGTAAAGGATCGGAGCAGGAAGATGATCAAATTCTTTCTGTTGATTCTGCCATGCGGTTCCGAAATTTCCTTTTAGATGAGAAAATTTCTTTAAGAATGGATAGGCATGGGCTGGGAGCATTTCACCATGAGTATAGATATTGATCCCTTTTCCGCTTGTCTGTTCAAGTAAAAGCTGCAGATCCTTTAGATCATGACCAGTTACTACGATAAATGGTCCTTTTTCTACGGTAAGTGTAACTTCCGTCGGTTCTGGTGTTCCATAGGTTTCTGTATTTGCTTTGTCAAGAAGTGCCATACACTTCAAATTGATCTCTCCTACTTTGAGAACTGTAGAAAGCAGTGTTTCTGTGTTCTCTTCATAACCGATCTTAAATAATGCTTCGCAGAAGAACAGATTCACTTCATCATCTTCATGACCCAGAACAGCTGCATGATAGGCGTATGCAGCCATTCCGCGAATGCCAAAGAGAATGAGAGACTTCAGAGATCGGGTATCTTCATCTGCATTCCATAGTTGCTGCATATCATATTCATCTGTTTTACCACACGGAGACTGACATTTGCTGCAATCAGGAGCCAGTCTTTCTTTCTCTGCTCTGACTTTTTGTATCATGCTTTCAATTGAAGCATTATCAAAATTGACATTTGTAACCGTAGTAAACAGTCCTTCAATTATGACTTGACTAGTTTTTTTGGCAAGAGCTGTTGTGCTGTCAACAGCTTTTGCCAGACCAATCAACGCACCTGTCAGTTCATCCTGTAATTTTGCCGTATCTGCCGTTTTTCCACAGACACCAGAATTTCCTGTACATCCGCTGCATCCGATCGTCTGTTCACACTGAAAACAAAACATATTCTTATCCATTACTATATTCTCCTTTTACTCTAAGATTTTTTTATCATTTCCATTTTCTATCAATAGTATACAACTTGGGTTTCTGTAAAAAATATAGTATAATAATTGCAACATGTATGTTTGATTTCCAACAGGAGGGATCATTTTGAAAAAATATTTGCCTATTTTAAAAAACAGTCCTTTTTTTAAAGGCCTTACAGATAACGAGATATTATCCATATTACATTGCGTAAATGCAACGACAATTTACAGAAAAACGGGGTTCTTATATTTTCAGAGCTGGGGACTCTACCGAAGTTATGGGACTTGTGGTGTCGGGCTGTGTTCTTGTTATGCAGGAAGATCTGTGGGGACATCGGAATATTCTGTCAAAATGCCATGTCGGTGATTTTTTTGGCGAGCCATATGCAGCAAGTCCGGGAGCTGTTTTGAATGTCAGTGTGGCAGCAGATGAGGATTGTGAGATCATTTTTTTAAATGTTCAGAGGCTTCTGGTTTCCTGTCCAACTGCATGCGAACATCATCAGAAGTTGATCCGTAACCTGGTCAGTGTCTTGGCCAATAAGATATTGATTCTAAACGACAAGATCACACATGTTGGTAAGCGAACGACCAGAGATAAACTGTTGTCTTATTTGTCAGCAGAATCTATCAGACAGTCATCGTTGTCTTTTGACATTCCTTTTGATCGACAGCAACTGGCAGATTATCTTTGTATAGATCGTGCAGCAATGTCTACAGAGATATCAAAATTACAAAAAGATGGTTTTATAAAAACGAATCGAAAGCATTTTGAGTTGATCGTTAGTGTTTTTAGATAACAAAAAGAAACTTATGGAGGAATATGATAATGTCAAAAGATGAATATTTGATCACAGATGCGCCCCTTAAAGCTCTGACTGTTTTTGCAATGCCCATGATCCTCGGCAGCTTCTTTCAACAAGTGTATAATATGGCTGATTCGATCATAGTCGGTCAGTTTGTAGGCTCTTCTGCACTTGCAGCTGTTGGTGCCTGTGCTGCCCTCACAAATGTATTTATTTGTGTAGCATTGGGTGCGGGTGTAGGTGCGGGTGTGCTTGTCAGCCGTTATTTTGGAGCTAGAGATTATGGCAAAATGAAAACGATCGTGTCAACATCATTGATCAGTTTTCTGGTCTTAAGTATATTTTTGGGTGTCTTTGGTTTTTGTTTTCTTCATTTGATGATGAGTGTATTACAAACACCTGCTGATATACTGAATGAAGCGGTATTGTATCTAAGAGTTTATTTTGTGGGATTTCCATTTTTGTTTATGTATAATATTCTTTCAACAATGTTTACTTCGATCGGTGAATCGAAAATACCGTTAGCTCTTTTAATATTCTCATCGATGTTAAATATATTGATGGATCTTTGGATGGTAGCTGGACTTGGACTCGGTGTGTTCGGTGCAGCCCTCGCAACTCTCATTGCACAGGGGATTTCCGCAGTGTTGTCACTTTTGATCTTCTTGTGCCGGATGCGTCGATATGAAAGTCGCTTTGACTGGTTTGACAGACAGGAGTTACATTCTATGCTTCAAATTGCTGTACCGTCAGTTCTCCAACAGTCCACAGTGTCAATTGGTATGATGATCGTACAGGCAGTTGTGAATCCATTCGGTACACAAGCACTCGCAGGTTATTCTGCAACGATGAGAGTAGAAAATGTTTTTTCATTGATATTTGTATCCATTGGTAATGCGATTTCGCCGTATGTTTCTCAGAATCTTGGTGCAAAGAAGATCGAACGTATCAAAAAGGGATACCATGCTGCATTGGTGTTAGATATATGTTTCGCAGTCCTTGCTTTCATGATCATCGAATCATTGCACACCCAGATCTCTTCACTGTTTCTTGGGAAAGATGGAACTGCTTTAGCATATCAGGTGTCTGGAAATTATATGAGATGGCTCGGTTATTTCTTCACCTTCATGGGAATTAAGATGGCAACAGATGGAGTCCTTCGCGGTCTTGGAATCATGCGGCCATTTCTTGTTGCTAATATGGTAAATCTTGCGATCCGCTTGTCAGTTGCTTTGATTTTTGCACCGCGTTTTGGTATTGCATTTGTCTGGCTTGCTGTACCAGCAGGCTGGTTTGCCAACTTTCTGATCTCCTATGGGGCACTCAGAAAATCATGGCCAAGTGATAATTGTAATTGCGTAATCAATACGAATGAGTTATTATAATAACAGATAGGTTTTTAAACCAGCAGCGAAAGCTTCTGAAGCCATACGAAGAAGGTTCAACGGACCTTTCTGCCGACAGACGGCAGGAAAACGGGATATTCATCATTTATCAGAATTCTGAAAATCGCGATTATATCATAAGATACAAAAACGACGCAGACAGTAAAATCGCATACTTTTAAAATGAATGGGCAGTCCCTTAGGCAGGGACTGTCTATTTTTCTGTTGAATTAAAGTAGCTGCAATAAAAATTGTAACTATTGATCCAGATTATTATACGAGAATATCGTACAAGGAGAGAATTTTATGTTAGGAATCATCATTGACAGCATCAGTACTTTTATGTACAGTAAATTGCTAGTAATACTGTTGATCGGAGCGGGAATCTATTTTACGATCCGTACAAAACTGCCACAGATGAGATTATTTAAAGATGCCTGCAAAGCCGTTGTAGAAAAGCCAGAAGATGAAAATGGAGTATCATCGTTTCAGGCATTAATGGTATCTACCGCATCACGAGTTGGAACAGGAAATATCATTGGAGTATCGTCCGCTATCTGCATTGGAGGATTTGGCTCTGTATTCTGGATGTGGATCATTGCGATCATCGGAAGTGCATCCGCACTGATCGAAAGTACGCTGGCACAGATTTATAAGAGAAAAGGAAAAGATGGAGAATGTTACGGAGGACCGGCATATTACATTGAAGCAGCACTTCACTGCAGACCATTAGCGATCATATTCTGTATTTCCATGATCGCAACGTATGCATTTGGATTTAATATGCTTGCATCTTATAATTTACAATCTACATTTTCAGGATTCTCATTTTATGATGTAAAATGGACGCCATGGATCATCGGAGGAATTCTTGCAGTGATCACAGGATGGTGTCTCTTAGGCGGTGGATCAAGAATTGTAAAAGTAACATCTACATTAGTGCCAGCTATGGGGGTTGCATATATTCTGATCTCTGTGATCGTTATGATCATCAACCGTGCATATCTGCCAGTTGTATTTTCAAAGATCATCAGCGAAGCATTTGATTTCAAAGCAATTTTTGGTGCATTTGCAGGATCAGCTATGATGCAGGGAATCAGAAGAGGTCTGTACTCCAATGAAGCAGGTATTGGATCAGCACCAAATGCTTCTGCATCCGCACAAGTAAGTCATCCGATCAAACAGGGCTTAGTACAGATGTTATCCGTATTCATTGATACCCTGCTTTTATGCACAGCAACAGCCATGATGTGTTTGTCATCAGGAATCGCCCCTGCTCAAGAATTACAGGGGGCACCATGGGTACAGGCAGCACTGCATGAATCCTTAGGAAACTTCGGACCACTCTTTATCACAGTAGCGATGGTATTGTTTGCATTTACAACACTTCTGGAATTGTTTTATTGTGATAACTTGTTAAATTATATCCACAAAGGACAGCCATCAAAGACATTCATGAAAGGATTTCGTATAGTATCTGCACTGGTTGTGTTCATTGGTGCAGGAATGGAAGTTTCTATGCTTTGGAATATTTCAGATGTTTTGATGGGAGTTATGGCACTGATCAATATTCCAGTGATCTTGATTTTGTCAAATACAGCACTGAAAGCATTGGAGGATTATGAAAAGCAGAAGAAAAAATGGAGAGAATCCAGTGTTTAAGACTGGGAATATTGGATTGGAATACGAGACGGATTATTGGAACTAGATTTATATTTTTACTTTTGATACTGATATTATCATGGTATAATTAAAGAAAGATTCTAGGCAAAACAGACGAAAGTCTGTGACGCAAAGCTAAAGGGCCTGTAAAATGGCAGCCAGTTGCAGAAAATGATAGGCACTGTCTGTTTGGCAGTGCTGTTTTATTTCATAGAGATTTCATAGGGAATTTGTAGGGGATTTTTATGAATTGAGGGAGGATAAAGTTATGAAGTTAAGAAAATTATTGAGCCTGTCTATTGCAGCTATATTACTATGCTTTACAGGCTGCGTGAATAAAAATACATTGAGTAAGCATGAGCCGATCACAATTCTGGCCCCTTATTTAGAATGTGATCGTTTAGTTGATCTGGTACATAAAAAATACCCAGAAATAAATTTGAAAGTTCTTTCTTATTCTGGTGCAAATACAACGACATATTTACAAAATATGTTAGCAGCAGATGATCTGCCGGATATTTGTACACAGACTATTTATGATCCTAATATTGACGATGTGAGTGACAAGATGATCGATCTTGCTGGTTATGATTTTACAGATAATTATGTGGAATCTAGATTGCAGGATATTTCAGATGATGGAGCTATTTATATGCTTCCATCAGCCTATAGTTGTATAGGTATCACATATAATAAGACCTTGTTAGAAAAACATGGATGGAAACTTCCAAAATCTTTTCATGATCTTGAAAAGCTGGCGAAAAAGGCGAAAAAAGCAGGGGTACAGTTGTGTCTGACACAGATTGAATATCCAGGCTATGGCTTTCAATATATGTGTAATATTGCAGATACGGCATTTTTAGGTACATTCCAAGGCAAGCAATGGCAGAAAGATTATCTGACAGGAAAGGCTAATGTGAGTGATACAAAGAAAATGATGGATTGTATGGATTATATTCAGAAATGGAAAGACCTGGGTATGTTTACTGCCAATAAAAAGAATCCACAGAGTGATGACGAGACTATAAAAGAATTTATGAAAGGTAATACATTATTCTTACTGGGAAGTAAAAATGGAATTGGAGAAACAGATGGCACAAAGGATAAGTTTGGGTTAATGCCATATCTTTCTGAAGATGGAAGCCAGAATGTATACATTTTGAACGTGACACGTTTTCATGGACTGAGTAAAAAATTAGAAAAGGATCCGCAAAAGCTTAAAGATGCATTAAAAGTTATGAAAGTGATCTCTTCCGTGGAGGGAACAAGTGCATTATATGAAGAAGCAACTTTAAAAGCGAACCTTCTTCCATTTAAAGATTGGAATGCAGATAATACGTATTATGGGGATATTGCTGATGAGATCAATGCCGGGAATACGGCACCGCTTATCTATGTAGGGTGGGAAAATACATTGGTCAATACAGGATACCGTATGCTAGAATACATTCAGGATAAGGCAACGATAAAAGATGTTGTGGATCAATTGGACAAGGATCAGGATCGTGTGGTCAACAATAAGCCAGAAGTTATCACAACTACGACAGAAGTTATCTCTCAGAAGAGTTGTGCAAAACTGATCGGCAGATGTTTTATGGAAGCAACAAAAAGTGATGCAGCACTGATTTCTTTAGGAAAATGGATCAAAGGAAATGGAAAAGAGCAGAATATGGCTGGTGTGAATGGAAAACTTTATGCACAGGATATTACGGAAAGTGATATTTGTTCTATTCTTCCAACAGGATGGTATGATACGATACAAACCGTACAATTATCAGGAAGAGAAATCAAACAATTATGTAAAGATGGTTATGATGCTGCTGGTACGGGCAATACCTATCCATATGTATTAGTGAAGGATAAAAAGCTTGAAGCAGATCAAACTTACAAAGTCGTGATCTGCGGAGCAGGTAAAGAACTTACATTAAATGACAGTGGCATTGTGGGAATGAATGCAGCAAAAGATTTCTTTTCAAAATTTAAAACCCTAAGTGAGGCGGATGTGAAATGAGATTCAGTCAAAACAATATGTTAGAGAAGACAAAGAAATACAAAAAGATCATAGTTGTCTGTATTGTTGCAATCTTATTTATGGTCATTTCATTTATTTTCATATATCAGACATACATTCAAAAGATTATTTATGAAGAACGGTTAAATCAGATGGATGAAGTTACTCATCAGATGTTTTAAATTTGGAAGATGTAATGGAAACAAAATGGGATTATGTCAAGGTGCAATGTAATATCATAGAAGCTGCTGATATACGGACTACCAAGGATTTGAGTCTGCATATGAAAAGAATAACTGATTTGTATGAATTTGCAGATTCAAAAATAACATTGCTGGCTGTTGATGACAGTGGAAAGTACTATACAGAAGAAGGAAATCAGGGGATGGTAAGGGATACATATCATTTTGAACATAGTCCTAAAAAGATCAACTATGTATCGAATTTTATGACGACAAATGAATCCCGTATGGTTTTTTTAAAGAAATTAGAGCATCCGATCAGGCTTCAAAGTGGACAGACTATCAATTATTATGGATTATATCAGGATATGCATGAACTGAATGAATATTTTGGATGTGATGCCTATGAAAATAATAACAGTGTCTATATTCTTGATGATAATGGTTTTAAACTGTTCAATAGTAATAAGGTGGAACTGATCAAAGGACATAATGTGTTCACGGTATTAAAGAAGATGCAATATCTACATGATTCTTCATTTGACAAAGCAGAAAAAGAATTAAAAGAAAAGGGTGTGAGTTATTCTAATGCCATACTCGATGGGACGGAATACTTTTATGTTTTAAAGAAAATGGATCATGCGGCATGGAACTTGATCTTTCTCGTTCCTGCAAAATATGTAGCGACCAATACGGTAAGGCTTGTGAAGTTGATCATATGGTTTATTATCTTGTTTGCAGTTGTTGCTGCTGGTTGTATGATCAAAGGAATCGTTACAGTTCTTAGAAAAAGCCAGAGCGAAGCAATTGAAATCGAAAGAGAAAATAATACAAGACTGGAAACAATAAATACAGAACTCACGAAAGCTAAACGGGCGGCTGAGCAGGCTTTTGAAGTCGCTAACAATGCAAGTCAGTCCAAAAGTGATTTCCTAGCTAGTATGTCTCATGATATCCGTACACCGATGAATGCGATCATGGGTATTACATCCTTGATCAGACATGATGCAGGGAATAAGGATAAGGTGATCGAGTATGTTGATAAAATAGATGTTTCTGCACAGCATCTTTTGGGAATCATTAATGACGTTTTGGATATGAGCAAGATTGAAGCAGGAAAAACTGTTTTCAGTTATTCTGATTTTTCTATTCTGGAGTTTATGCAGGAGATTCAAACGATGTTCTGTCCACAGACAGAGGAAAAGCATCAGTCTTTGGTGATTCATCATGAGAACATCGTGCATGAATGGGTCAATAGCGATTATGTTCATTTGATGCAGATTTTCAGCAATCTGCTTTCAAATGCAGTAAAGTATACACAGAAGGGTGGAAAGATCCAGTTTCTTGTAGAAGAATGTGAAACGAAATCCAGTGCGTATGCAAAGTATCATTTTGCAGTTATTGATAATGGTGTAGGTATGTCTGAGGATTTCAAAGACAAGATCTTTGATACTTTTACCCGTGAGGAAAGTTCCTTGACAAATAAGATACAGGGAACAGGGCTTGGAATGGCGATCACCAAGAATCTGATTGAAGCAATGGGAGGAACTATTGATGTCGATAGTGAACTGGGACTGGGAAGTTGTTTTGAGGTCTTTATGGATCTTAAAATTGCAGAAGAGTCTGTTTCGTCAGCATTGCAGGTAGAAGAAAGTGAGACATATGATGATATTATGAAAGGAATGAGGTTCTTGTGTGCAGAGGATAATGAGCTGAATGCGGAGATCTTGACGGAACTGTTAAAGATCAAGGGAGCTGAGTGTACTGTCTGTGAAAACGGTGAAAGGATTCTCGAGACATTTGAGCGATCTGCTCCTGGAGATTATGATATGATCCTGATGGATGTGCAGATGCCTGTTATGAATGGCTATGAGGCAACAAAGGCGATCCGCAAGAGTTCACATGAACAGGCAAAGACGATCCCGATCATTGCAATGACCGCTAATGCATTTTCAGATGACATTCATCATTCCCTGACCGTCGGTATGAATGCGCATATTTCCAAACCAGTTGAGATGAAGGTATTGGAAAAAACAATAAGTAGCATAAAATCGGGGGGGGTTGAAGCGCAGATTACTGAACAATAAGGATGAGATATAAAAATGAGGTTATAAGATGAAAAAAGAAAAATTTTTACTGTTGTATTGATATTTTCTATATTAATGGCAACTTTGGCAGGATGTGATAAGGCAGATAAAGTGTCTGACACAACAAAAAACCTGTTATAAAAATTGGAAGTGACAATTATCCGCCTTATAATTTCCTGAATGAGGATGGTATCCCGACAGGTATAGATGTTGAACTGGCAACGGAAGCATTTAGAAGGATGGGGTATAAGACGGAGATTGTTCAGATCAATTGGGAAAAGAAAAAGAGCTGGTAGAAAGTGGAAAAATTGATTGTATCATGGGATGTTTTTCAATGGAAGGACGACTTAACGATTATCGTTGGGCCGGACCATACATAGCAAGCCGTCAGGTGGTTGCTGTAAATGAGAACAGTGACATTCATAAACTGAGTGATCTGAAAGGAAAGAATCTTGCAGTCCAGTCTACAACCAAACCGGAAGGTATCTTTCTGAAGCGGACAGATAAGAGAATTCCAAAACTTGGCAATCTGATCAGTCTTGGACACAGGGAATTGATCTATACATTTTTGGCAAAAGGGTATGTGGATGCTGTGGCTGTGCATGAGGAATCCATCATCCAGTATATGAAAGATTATGATACAAGCTTCCGCATTCTGAAGGAACCATTGATGGTCGTCGGGATAGGAGCTGCTTTTGCAAGGAATGATGACAGAGGGATCTGCGAGCAGATGAACCAGAAGCTGGAAGAAATGCACAAGGATGGTACCTCCCTGAAGATTATAAAAAAATATATGGATGATCCAGAGAAATATTTGGAGGTGGATGATCTTGGATATTAATGGAAGAGAAAAAGCAAAACGATTCTGGATAGTTGCTAGTTTGCTTGGCATCTGTATGTTTGTCACTGCAATTTTTGTTTTTTTCATACGGAAAAAAACGAAGCTGAGAAAAGAATGGTGGAGATTGTAAACTATGTCAAAGTACAGTGCTCAACCTATACTCATTATAATGAATCTTCAGAATCAAAAAGTCTCCTTCGTGCGATCGAAAGTGTCAGACAGATGAGTACAAATATTGATATGGAAGTAAAGAATAGAAAGCAGTTAGACCGAAAGTTTCTGAAAGAGAATCTGCAGTCACTCTGGGTGGATGGTATTCTTGTATTGGATGAAGAAGGAAAGAAAGTCTGTGAATACAGTATGGATGAAGGTTTGATGGATGAGATGATTGATTATCTGCAAAAAGATATCATTATGGATTACACAGGATATAAAGAAAGATCTTATTCAGAACGGATTGTCAGAGGAGATGGATCACGTATCGATATCGCAGCCTGCGCCAGAAAAGATGCCCCAGGGATCGTTGCAGTTTACTATTACACATCTCCGAGATTTATCAGAAATTATACTTTAACGATCCAGAGTCTTTTAAAGGGGTACAATACTGAGAAAGACGGGACAATCATCGTTGCAGACAAAGGGAAGATTATTGCCAGTAACGATGAGAAATTATTGGCACAGGATGTCGCAGACAATGAGATTATTCAGAAAATGAAGAAGCATACAGATAGTCGGCATATCTTTCATCTGAAGAATAAAGGAACTGGATGCTATGGTATCATGCTGAAACAAAGGGATTATTATATCTACATGTATTTACCAGATAAAGAGGTATTCAGTAATCTGCCACTCAGTGTAACAGGTGTTGTATTCCTTTATCTTATCATTCTTAGTTTTTCATGGTCCTGGATATATATAACCAATCTGGCACATCAGAAACAGGAACAGGAAAAAGATGAAAAATATAAAGCAGAACTTCTGAAATCGGCAAAAAAAGCAGAGGCAGCGAACGAGGCGAAAACTGAGTTTCTCCAGAGGATGAGTCATGATATCCGGACACCGATCAATGGAATATGCGGTATGATCGATGTGGCGGAGCATTATGCAGATGATATGGAAAAACAGACAGAATGCAGGGCAAAGATCAAAGAAACATCTCATCTGTTACTGGAATTGATCAATGAAGTTTTGGATATGAGTAAGCTGGAATCGGACGAAGTAGTTCTGGAAGAAATTCCATTTAATCTAAGCAATATTTCCAAGGAAATCTTTGTTGTGATCGAACAGATAGCTGCAGAAGAAAATATTCGGATCGTGTGGGAGAAAGAGGAAATCACACACTGGAATCTGATCGGGAGTCCAGGATATGTAAAAAGGATCATGATGAATATTTTGTCAAATGCGGTAAAATATAATAAAGAAAACGGATATATCTACATCAGCTACCAGGAATTTACATCGGAGCAGGAGGGAAGAGTGACGATTGAATTTATCTGCCGAGATACAGGAATTGGTATGACAAAGGATTTCCAGAAACGCCTTTTTGAACCGTTTGCACAGGAGCATACTGGAAGCCGTACAAAATTTTCCGGAACAGGGCTTGGAATGCCGATCACGAAAAACTGATCGAAAAAATGGGAGGAACGATCACGTTTGAAAGTAAGAAGGGAGAAGGCACAACCTTTGTGATCAGGATTCCATTTAAAATAGATCAGGATGCTGATCAACGTGAAGAACAGGAAGCTATATCAGAAAAATCTATAAAAGATCTGAAGATCCTTCTGGTGGAAGATAATGAGCTGAATATGGAAATCGCAGAATTTGTGATTCAGAATGAAGGTGCATCTGTGACGAAGGCATGGAATGGCCAAGAAGCTGTTGAGATATTCAAAAAAAGCAGACCAGATGAATTTGATGTCATTCTGATGGATATCATGATGCCGATCAAGAATGGTTATGAAGCAGCAAAGATGATCCGTGCACTGGACAGAGATGATGCAAAAACGGTTCCGATCATAGCAATGACGGCAAATGCGTTCACCGAGGATAGATTAAAGTCAAAAGAATCGGGAATGAATGAACATATCGCGAAACCTATAGATGCAAAATTATTAGTAAAAGTGATCAGTGAATTCGTGGAAAATAAAGAGGAGGATTCATAATGAAAAAGAGAAAATGGAATAGAGTTCTTTCTATATTTTTGGTGATGGTGACAGTCATATCACTTATGTCAGGATGTGATAGGAAGAGCGCGAAAAATGAAGAGAAAGATACGATCACTGTATATTTATGGAGCACAAATCTATATGAAAAATATGCCCCATACATTCAGAAACAGCTTCCAGATATTAATATTGAATTTGTAGTGGGCAACAATGATCTGGATTTCTATCGGTTTCTTAAGGAAAATGGCGGATTGCCGGATATCATAACTTGCTGTCGTTTTTCACTACATGATGCAAATCCTCTGAAAGACAGCCTGATGGATCTTTCCACAACCAATGAAGCAGGTGCTGTCTATAATACATACCTCAACAATTTTATGAATCAGGATGGCAGTGTAAACTGGCTTCCAGTGTGTGCGGATGCACATGGGTTTGTAGTTAACAAAGACCTTTTTAAAAAGTATCATATTCCTCTGCCAACAGATTACAAAAGTTTTGTTTCTGCCTGTCAGGCATTCAAAAAAGTGGGGATCCGTGGATTCACGGCAGATTATTTTTATGATTATACTTGCATGGAAACACTGCAGGGACTATCTGCATCAGAGCTGTCTACAGCGGCTGGACGTAAATGGCGTACTGTCTATAGTGACCCTGATAATACAAAGAGAGAGGGTTTGGACAGTAAAGTCTGGCCGGAGGCTTTTGAACGTATGGAGCAATTCATTCAGGATACAGGGTTGAACAAAGATGATCTGAATATGGATTATGATAATGTGATGGAGATGTATAAAAGTGGTAAGCTTGCTATGTACTTTGGCAGTTCTTCTGGTGTAAAAATATTTCAGGATCAGGGCATTGATACAACATTTCTTCCATTCTTTCAACAAAACGGCGAAAAATGGCTGATGACGACACCATATTTTCAGGTGGCGCTGAACCGTAACCTGACAAAGGATGAAACACGCCGGCAGAAAGCAATGAAAGTGTTGAATGTAATGCTGTCAGAGGATGCACAGAATCGGATCGTTTATGATGGTCAGGATATATTAAGCTATAGTCAGGATGTAGATACACATCTCACAGAATATCTCAAAGATGTCAGACCTGTGATCGAAGAAAATCATATGTATATTCGAATCGCATCCAATGACTTTTTCAACGTATCCCAAGATGTAGTCTCTAAGATGATTTCAGGAAAATACGATGCCAAACAGGCTTACCAGTCATTTAATACAAAGCTTCTGAAGAAGAAATCTGATTCTGAGAAGATCGTGCTCGATTCAAAGAAAGCTTATTCCAATCATTTTCATACCAGCGGGGGAATGAAGCGTATTCTGTTATGGCACATACTTTGCGTGGCGTCTACGGTACGGATGTGCTGATCGCAACAGGAAACAGCTTTACAGGAAGTGTACGGAAGGCAGGATATACGGAAAAAATGGCTGGCAATATGATCATGCCAAATGATCTTTCAGCTTACAAACGGAAGATGAGTGGGGCTGAGCTGAAAAAGCAGTCAGAAATTTTGTAGAAGGCTATCAGGGAGGTTTCAATCCATTTAACCGTGGCTCTCTGCCTGTGGTCAGTGGTATTTCTGTAGAGATCAAGGAAACGGATGATGGTTATACATTAAGTAAAGTTACAAAGAATGGAAAATCAGTTCAGGATAAGGATACCTTTACTGTAACCTGTCTTGCGACACCACAACATATGGAATCGTATCCAGCGGGTAAAAACATTGTATTTGATGGAGAGGTGAAAGATACCTGGACAAAATGTGTTTTGAAGGGTGATGCCGTTCTCGCAAAGCCTGAAGACTATATGACTCTGAGGTGAGAAGAATGGATGTTAAGAATCATAATATGAACAAAGAGAAACCTATCATGAGAAAACGACTCAAGGTCATTGCTTTTCTTGCATTCTTTCTTGGAATCGTTTTGGCTGTTTCTCAATATTTTGGATTTGTATCGAAAACTGTATATGAGGAAAGTGTTTCTCATCTAACAGAAGTTTTCCATCAGTCGGATAATATGTTAAGGGAACTCTCAAATAAGAATCTGACGTATCTTCATATGTGGAGTAAGTATCTGCAAGATGCTCCAAGTGAAAGCAAAATTCGTGATTATATAGATAAAGCGCAGAAAGATGCGGGATTTTTATATTTTTATTTTCTATCAGCTGACGGTAACTATAAGATGACAACAGGTGAAACAGGGTATCTTGGATTACAGGAAAATATTGAAGATGAGATTCAAAAAGGCAATGATATCATAACCAATGCAGCAGTTCCCGGAAAATCCCAGATGCTTGTTTTTGCCAGCCCGAAGGCTCATGGAAGTTATCAGGGATTTAAATATGATGCAATTGCTATTGCCTATGAAAACGCTGATATAGTAAATGTACTCGATATCTCTGCGTTTAATGGAAAAGCAAAGAGTTATGTTCTTCATCCAGATGGTCGTGTTGTGATCGATCATTCTTTGGAGTCATGGGGAAATGTATATAACTTTTTTGGCATTCTGAGAGAACATACAGATATCTCCGAAAAAGAGATCCTTGAAATTTCGAAGAAATTTAAAGAGGGACATACAGGTGCGATGTTACTAAATCTGGATGAAAAGGATTATTATCTTGTTTATGAAAAATCAGGCATTCAGGACTGGGTATTTCTGGGACTTGTCCAGGCAGATATCGTCAATGCCAGTATGAACACTTTGCAACTTAGTACGATGCTTCTTGTGGGTGCAGTCGTGCTTTGTATTACAGCAGTCCTTATTGGATTTATTTTACGAAAAAACAGTGTAAGACTGAAGAAAAAAGACACAGAGATCTTGTACAGGGATGAGATGTTTCAAAAGTTGTCAATGAATGTAGATGATGTATTCTTAATGTTGGATGCAAAAACGTATCAGGCAGATTATGTCAGTCCGAATGTAGAAAAACTGTTGGGGATTACCGTAGAACAGATTCGGAAAGATATTTCTGTTTTAGGAGAACTGCATTCTGAGGATACGAAAGATCCGAAGAAGGATCATCTAAAGGAGATTCAGGTTCATGAACAGCAGGAATGGGATTTTGAGTATGTTCATCAGAAAACAGGAGAACGACGCTGGTTTCATAGTGTTGCAATGGGTAGTGAGGTGAACGGAGATAAGAAATATATACTGGTTATGTCGGATCGTACTGCTGACAAGAAAATGAATCAGGCACTTTCTGATGCAGTCCATGCTGCGGAGAATGCCAACCAGGCAAAGAGTACTTTTCTTTCTAACATGTCTCATGATATCCGGACGCCAATGAACGCTATCATTGGGTTTACGACACTGGCTGTGAGCAACATTGATAACAAGAAAATGGTCAGAGATTATCTTGGTAAGATCCTTTCGTCCAGCAATCATCTGTTATCACTTATCAATGATATACTGGATATGAGTCGTATTGAGAGTGGCAAGATCCATCTGGAAGAGACAGAGGTTAGTTTGTCGGATGTACTTCATGATCTGAAGACGATCATCAGTGGACAGATTCATGCGAAGCAGCTGGAACTTTATATGGATGCCATGGATGTTACGAATGAGGATGTGTATTGCGATAAGACACGGCTAAACCAGATACTGCTGAATCTTTTGTCCAATGCGATCAAGTTTACTCCTGCAGGCGGAATGATTTCTGTTCGGTTGAAACAATATCCGGGAACACAGCGAGAGCGTCAGTTATATGAAATCCGGGTAAAGGATAACGGAATCGGTATGAGTGAGGATTTTGTACAGAAACTTTTTTCTCCTTTTGAGCGGGAGAGAAGTTCTACAGTCAGCAGGACTCAAGGTACAGGACTGGGCATGGCCATTACCAAGAATATCGTGGATATGATGGGCGGAAATATTGAGATCCAGACAGAACAGGGCAAAGGTACGGAATTTATTGTACGACTGCCGTTGCGGATCCAGTCTAAGCATCATCGTGTAGAGAAGATCGCAGCGTTGGAAGGTCTTAAGGCATTGGTGATAGATGATGATTTTAATACCTGTGACAGCGTGACAAAGATGCTTGCAAAGGTTGGAATGCGTTCGGAATGGACACTTTCTGGTTAAGGAGGCGGTTCTCCGTGCAAGGCAGTCTATAGAGCTGGGTGATGCATTCCATGCCTATATCATCGATTGGCGTTTGCCAGATATGAATGGTATTGAAGTTACCCGACAGATCCGTAGTCTTGGTGATGATACACCGATCATTATCCTGACTGCTTACGACTGGTCAGAGATCGAAGCGGAAGCAAGAGCAGCAGGAGTCAATGCATTTTGTGCGAAACCTATATTCATGTCAGACATCAGAGATACTTTGATGACAGCGATCGGTCAGAAGCAGGATAGGACGAATGATGATATTCTTCCGGCAGTAAGTTCAGATTTCAGAGGCAGAAGTATTCTGCTTGTAGAAGATAATGAATTAAACAGTGAGATTGCGATGGCGATTCTTAATGAATATGGATTCCAGGTTGATACAGCAGAAGATGGAGCAGAGGCAGTGGAGAAGATCAGGAATTCAGCACCAGGCGATTATGAGCTTGTACTTATGGATATTCAGATGCCTGTAATGAATGGATATGAGGCTGCAAAGCAGATCCGTGCATTGGATGATCCAGCACTGGCAGAAATTACGATCCTTGCTATGACTGCCAATGCTTTTGATGAAGATAGAAAGAAAGCACTGGAATGTGGTATGGATGGATTTTTATCCAAACCAATTGTTATTGAGGAATTGATCCATACGTTACAAATCAATTTGAAATAAATGAAAGGAAGCGATATCTTTTTTATTCACAAAAATTTCGAAATCTCTTAAGAAAATCTTTGACAAAATGTAACAATGGAGAATCGAAACGTGATATAATGATGAGAGTGTCAAAAGTAAATTTTGCCACTCTCTGATGTACCCGGATTGTTTCATTGCTACGCAATTCCACAATCCTCGAACACCTCGAACTCCCATAAAATGGCGCGTTCACGCCATTTTATTCCGTTCTCGTTGTTCGGCGTGTCAATAAGTATAAATTGCTTATTTGTGCAAGCACAAACGCAATTTATACTTTTGACACTTACATCATATAATAAAGAGCAAGTGTCTATAGAACTCACATGACACAACATAAGACAAGTTTACGAAACATAAGAAGATGAGGAGGGCATAAAGATGCCTGGTATTATTTTAGAAGGAGGAACATTTCGTCCGATCTTTAGTGCAGGAGTGATGGATGCACTGTTGGATGAAGATATCATGTTTCCTTATATGATCGGAGTATCTGCGGGAATCTGTGATGGTTTTTCCTATATATCCAAACAAAAGGAAAGAAATTTAAAAATCCTGATGAACCACAGGAATGATAAAAGATACATGGGAGCGAGGAATCTACTGAAGGAGAGAAGTCTTTTTGGACTGGATTTCGTATATGATACGATCCCAAACAAACTGTATCCATTTGACTGGAAGACATTTAATGAATACAAAGGAACGATCAAGGTCGGTGTAACAAATGCATGGACAGGGAAAGCAGAATACAAAGATGGAATGAAACTGGATAAGAAGTGTACGATGCTTCGAGCAACTTGTGCGATTCCGTTTGCATTTCCAACGATCAAAGTAGATGGAAAGCCTTATTATGATGGTGGAATTGCAGATCCGATTCCGATCAGACGATCAATAGAAGATGGGAATGATAAGAATCTGATCGTACTGACAAGGCCAGAAGGGTATAGAAAAGAATTAAGCAAGAGTAACAAAGCTGCGGCAAAACTTCTCAAGAGAAAATATCCACATTTACCGGAACTGCTGTTAAATCGTCATATAAGATATAACAAAACGGTTAGGTATTGTGAGCAGTTAGAGAGCGAAGGAAAGGCAGTGATCCTAAGACCGGAATATACGATCGATAGTCTGGAGAAAGACATTGATGTATTAAAACAAACGTATGATATGGGATACCGCGTCACAAAAGAGAATATAAACAGAATTAAAGAATTATTTTAGACGACTCTTTATGCCTGTTCCACTGGACGGAAGAAGCTCGATAAGATATACTTTATAAGATTAAGACAAAGGAGGGATCGGGCGATGGCAAGAATTGAAGAATCAAAACGAACTTATATAGAAGAACTTGCGACCAATCCAAGAGTCAACCTGATGGTTTTATCGGAACGAATCGATATTGTGTTTCATGAAGACGAAAGTGAAGTATCTCTGGCAGAGAAGATAGCAGAGAAACTTTATGATATGCCACAATTGATCACTAAGTTATTACAGCAGGAAGCAATCGAATTCTTGCTGCAATGCTGGGATATGGAAGGTGAGAGTCTGATTGCTGAGATGTACGCAAGAGAGATTGAGCAGTTACATTTTCTTGGATTTCTCTCATATGAAGACGATACGATCTTATTGAATATAGAAGCAAAGGATAATTTTTTCTTCTCTCTGAAAAGCCGCAGAGTTCAGGAAGAGTTAGAAGAGGGTACCAGACTTGAGAATATTCTCTTTGGAATGTTGTTTTTATATGGTATTTTAGATATTTATGAGTGTTGCCAGATGATCCAGGAAGAGATGTTCCCAGAGCTGACTTATGATGAGTTGGAAGAATTTATATTACTCCGTATTGTATTCTGGCAGTCAGGAATCTTATTAAGAAATCAGATGAATTCAAGACTGTTACTGGCAAGCCGTGAGGTAGAAAATCGTAACGAAGTATTTATTCAGTGGAGCCTTAGGGAAGATCTATCATGGAAACGTTACAGTGAAGATGAATATAAGAATCTGGCACTAGGCAATGGAATTGGAGGCTGGGATGGAATCCCAGAATTATATGATTTTGTGATGAAGAATATCGAGAATGATCAGTATAAGGTTATGATGATCGTAAAATCACTGGTTGTTAAGATTCAAAATGGATTGACTTATGAAGAGATTACATCTGCGTATGTGAATCTTCTGGACGAAGAAGATAAAGAACATCAAAGGATCCTTTGTGAATTGATCCGTACGCTTTATAAAACTGTACCATTATATAGTCTCAAGGGACATACGAGAACAGAAGTGGAAGAAGAAAGCCAAGAAGCAAGATTTCATGTGATTCAGGGTGGTAAAGAGTAAGGAGGAAGCGAATGAGACAGTCAACTGTATTAGTAGTAGATGACGAGAAAGAGATTGCTGACTTTATTGAATTATATTTAAAGAATGAAAATTATAATGTACATAAATTTTACAATGGAAAGGATGCCTTGGCGTGTGTAGAACATGAGAATATTGATCTGGCGATCCTTGATGTGATGCTGCCAGATATTGATGGATTTGAGATTTTAAAACAGATCCGTTTAACACACAATTTCCCTGTGATCATGCTGACAGCGAAAGTATCTTCTATGGATAAGATTAATGGATTGACATTGGGAGCTGATGATTATATTGAGAAACCATTTGAGCCGTTGGAATTGATGGCAAGAGTGAAGGCACAGCTTCGAAGATTTACAAGATACAACGATGGAAGCGGTATGAATCAGGAAGATACACTGGAGATCGCAGGTCTTATCTTAAATCGTGCAACACACCAGTGTACTTATGGAGAAGAAGAAATTACATTGACACCGCTGGAATTTTCAATTTTATGGATTCTGACACAGAACCGTGGGAAGGTTATAAGCTCAGAGAATCTTTTTGAGCAGGTATGGAAAGAAAAGTATTTTAAGAATAACAATAATACAGTTATGGTACATATCAGACATCTCCGTGAGAAGCTGGGAGAGGTCATGGGACACAAAGAATTGATCAAGACAGTCTGGGGAGTTGGATACAAAGTTGAGGAGTAAATACAGAAGTTTAAAGATAAGGATCATACTACAGACATTGGGAATCAGTTTGATCGTTGCATGTATCGGATATTTTGTACTTGATATATTTGTAGATGGTGTATTTCAGGATCCATTTGCCAAAACGGTCGTTTATATATTTGAACGGATCGGGATGGATGAGCTGGAAGCGATCCGTGTATATCGTCTGATCTTTGTACAAAATAAAACAATGATCATTGGTGCTGGATTTTTTGTGCTGCTTTTGTTAAGCTTTTATCTGGGTATGTCAAAATTCACGACATACCTAAGACAGGTTGAAGGCGGGATCCAGATGATCTTAAATGAATCCAAAGACCGCATATTGCTCCCACCAGAGTTGAATCCTTTGGAGAATAAATTAAATGAGATCAAAGGAACGTTGAAAGAACAGAGGCGGATTGCAGAAGAAAGTGAGCAGAGAAAGAATGATATCATCGTCTATCTTGCTCATGATCTGAAGACACCGTTGACGTCGATCATTGCATATTTATCATTGTTAAATGAATCGCCGGATATGTCGGAAGAACAAAGAGCTAAGTATATAGGAATTTCTCTTGAGAAAGCGAAACGTCTTGGAGAACTGATCAATGAGTTCTTTGAAATTACAAGGTATAATCTTCAGAATATTACCTTGGACAAAAAGGAATTTTATCTTTATGTTCTGCTTGAACAGGTGATGGATTCTTTTGCTGCGGTATTTAAGCAGAAAGGATTAGAGTGGAAGATAGAGGTAGATGATAAAATATTAATTTATGGTGATCCGGATAGGCTTGCCAGGGTTTTTGAGAATCTGTTAAGGAATGCAGTATCGTATTGTTATCCGAATTCTCTCATCGAGGTTTATGGAATGATTGATGGAGATAACGCAGAGATTTTAGTCAGGAATCAGGGAAAGACTATACCAGAACATCAATTAAATAACCTGTTTGAGAAATTTTACAGATTAGATGAAGCAAGATCTTCTGAAACTGGCGGGGCAGGTCTTGGACTTGCGATCGCGAAGGAGATCATAGAGCTTCATGATGGAACTATCAAAGCAAAAAGCCAGAATGAGTATACGACATTCATAATACGGCTGCCAAGAAAGAAGGAGGAACAATGAAAAAAGTATATGTCATTGGACATCGCAATCCAGATACAGATTCCATCTGTTCTGCGATCGCATACGCAAACTTAAAGAATCAAGTGGAAGGAAATGGATACGAAGCATATCGTGCCGGTAATATCAACGGCGAAACAAGATATGTATTGGATACATTTGGAATTAAAGATCCAAAATATGTTAGTGATGTAAGACCAAGATTAAAAGACGTAAATTTAAATCTAGTTAAAGGTGCAAAAGCGACAGATTCCCTGAAATCTGCACGTGAAATGATGCAGACAGAGAAGATCGTGTCTCTTCCAGTATTAGATGGAAAGAAAATGATCGGTCTGGTATCCATCAGTGATGTGTTGAAAGCAGATATGGATGTTTATGACAATGAAATCCTTGCCAAAGCAAAAACACCATATAAAAATGTTGTAGAAACATTAGATGGGACACTTCAGGCAGGAGATATCGAAGGATATATCACAGAAGGTAAGTTAACAGTATCTGCCGCAAGTGTTGATACAATGGAAGAATTTGTAACAGCTAAAGATACAGTGATCGTTGCAAACCGTGAAGATGCACAGATTGGTGCGATCCAGACAGGAGTACAGTGTGTTGTAGTATGCATGGGTACAGAAGTTACTGATAAAGTATTAGAACTTGCAAAGGAAAAGAACTGCAGAATCATCACAACACCATATGATACATTTACAGCAAGCCGTTTGATCTGCCAGGCAATGCCAGTATCTTATATCATGGCAACAGATACGATCGTATCTTTCAATGAAACAGATTTTGTAGATGATGTCAAAGAAGAGATGACAAAGAAACGTTTCCGTTACTTCCCTGTATTGAATGCAGATAACGAATTTGTAGGATTTATTTCTAGACGTCGTATCTTAGAATTCAACAAGAAACAGGTAATCTTAGTTGACCATAATGAAGTATCACAGGCAGTCGAAGGATTAGAAGAATGTGAGATCATGGAGATCATCGACCACCACAGAATCGGAAGTGTGGAAACTGTATCACCAGTTTACTTCAGAAATCAGCCAGTTGGATGTACAGGAACGATCGTTGCTCAGATGTACCGTGAACAGGGAATCGAGATTACAAAAGAGATGGCAGGATTAATGTGTTCTGCAATTCTTTCTGATACATTAATGTTCCGTTCTCCAACATGTACACCAGTGGACGAACAGATCGCGAGAGAATTAGCACAGATCGCAGGAATTGATGTAGAAGAACATGCCAAAGCAATGTTCCGTGCAGGAAGTGATTTAAGTGGTAAGACTCCAAACGAGATCTTCTACATGGATTATAAGAAATTTAATGCCGATACAATTGATTTTGGTGTTGGACAGATCACATCCATGGATCAGGGAGAATTAGATGATATCAAAGCATCAATCCTTGAATATATGGATTCTGTGAAAGAAGAACAGGGACTTGATTACGTATTCTTTATGCTAACAAACATCTTAGAGGAAACAACACATCTGCTGATCTGCGGACCAGAAGCTGAGGGAGTGATCGAACGCGGATTTGGTGTAACACCAGAAGATAAAGTTGCAATTCTTCCTGGAGTTATGTCACGTAAGAAACAGATGATCCCTAATCTTTTGAATGCGTTTCAGCAGTAATTTGACATAGTCGTTCAAATGTATATGAGAAAAAATAAATAAGAATAGGAGCCATCCGCCAGAGAATTTATGCTCGCCGGATGGCTCTTCTGTTATTAGTGCTTCTAAAAGAAGTATTGAAAATATGAAATAAGTGCAGTATACTAATAATAAATAAAATATGTGGAATAAACTGTAAAAAATACTTGCCAATATTTGTAAATTAATGTAAACTATAAACATCAATAATCTAGATTAAAGTCAAAGAAGTTCTATATAATTGTAATTCGATTCAGAGAAATTCTATGAATATGCAGTTCTGCAGATAAGATAACCAAATGATAGTTTACAAACAAGGAGTCAGGAATGGGAGAAAAGGATAAGATTGAAAAGTTATTGGAAGATTATTCAGATGTATTTGCAGATATTATCAATGTATTAGTTTATCAAGGAGAAGAAGTAGTTAAACCAGAGGAACTACGGACAACAAATATACGGTCACAATATAAAGCATCAGATGATGTGCTTCATGAAGAAGAGAGAGATACTTTGAAAGAATGGAATAATAAAAAAGGTTTCAAGGTATTATTTGGAATTGAAAATCAGACAATCAAAGATAAAAAGATGCCACTACGTGTAATTGCATACGATGGAGCAAGTTATCGTTCTCAGATGTTAAAGAAAGGTGCAAAAGAATTTTGTAAAGTAATAACACTGATCTTACATTTTGGAGATAATCAATGGAAAGATGATAAAGAACTAAGAGAAGTTATCAATCAAGAAAGTGTGAATGAGGAGCTGTTTCAAAATTATAAATTGAATGTATTTGACATAGCATATCTGACAGAAGAACAAATAAAAATGTTTCAAAGTGACTTTGGAATTATTGCGGATTATTTTGTAAAACGAAGAAAAGGTTATAAAACAATTGAAAATCATAAACCAATCAAACATGTGGATGAAATGTTAAAATTTATGAGAATTTTTGCAGAAGACGAAAGATTTTTGCAATTGGATGTAAAGAAAAATGAGGAAGGAGAAGTTACTATGTGTACAATATTAGATACAGCAATTAATAAAGGAATTGAGCAAGGAATAAGTCAAGGAATAAGTCAAGGAATAACACAAGGTATAGCGCAGGGAAAAATTATAGGGGAAAATGCTACATTACAGTTAGTAAAAATTTTATTAGCTAATAATAAAATTCAAGATATAGATAAGATATACAATGATATACAGTATAGAAATAAATTAATGGAAGAGTATAAAATCTATGAGAGGATATAAAAAAGACCGCCCATCTGGGCGGTTACTTTTCTGAAAAGAGAGGATTAAAAAATATATATGAAAAACTATGTCTTAAGTATACCAAAATCCCCGAGGCATTCAATATACAAAGTATGAACAATTCTAAAGAATTTATAAACAGTTCTAAACAAAATAGGTTTCGACGTTGTTGTACTTTTGACACTTACATCATATGATAATATTTAGCATAAAGACCGCCAGAAGCAATTAGTTCTTCATGTGTTCCTCGTTCTTTGATCGTTTGTCCATCGATAACAAGAATTTCATCTGCATTCTGGATCGTTGATAAACGATGGGCGATCGTGATTGTTGTTCGATTTTCAGACAAGGCGTCCAGACTCTTCTGGATATGCTGCTCGCTTTCATTATCTAATGCGCTGGTAGCTTCATCTAAGATTAAGATTGGCGGGTTCTTTAAGAAAACTCTTGCAATAGAGATTCTTTGCTTCTGACCACCGGATAATCTTGTACCACGTTCTCCAACGAAAGTATCATAGCCATTAGGTAATGTCATAATAAAATCGTGGATATTGGCTTTCTTAGCAGCTTCGACAATTTCATCAAAGGTTGCATCAGGGTTTCCGTAAGCAATATTTTCTTTGACACTGCCGCCAAATAGATAAACATCCTGTTGAACAATACCGATGGAGCTTCTAAGACTTTTCTAATTTTATATCCTTGATATTCTGACCACCGATCGTAATCAAACCATCTGTAATATCATAAAATCGAGGCAGCAGAGAACAGATCGTTGTTTTTCCACCACCGGAAGGTCCAACGAGTGCAATGGATTTTCCTGATTTGATCGTGAAATCAATGTGATTTAATACAATCTCATTATCCTCGTAACTAAATGAGACATCATGATAACAGATATCCCCATCAGGATGTTTCATATTAACGGCATCAACAGAATCTGTGATCTCAGGTTCAATATCAATAACAGACTGATAACGGATAAAACCAGACATACCTTTCTGGATCATTTCTGTTAATTCTACAAGAATCTGAATCGGGCTGATAAAGATTCCAATATACAATGCATACATAGCAAGGTCAGCAGCACTCATCTGGCCAAGAGCGATAAAATAACCACCAGCAAGTAAAGTGACAAGATACATCATTCCTTGGAAAAATGTATTTCCACTCTGAAAACTTCCCATAGCACGATAATTATCACGCTTGGAATCTAAAAATGCCTCATTTCCAACACGAAATTTCTCACGTTCAATATCTTCATTTGCAAAAGACTGCACAATACGGATTCCAGCAAGGGAGTCTTGCAAAGAAGCATTGACATCACCAATCTTCCTGCGGTTATCAAGGAAGGTAGCCTGCATCTTACGGTTTTGCTTTGCACTGAAGAAGATCATCAGTAAAACGATCGCAAGAAGAATAATCGCTAATTTCCACTGAATGATAAACAGGAAAATAAAAGATCCAACGATCTTTACAAGAGAGATAAATAAATTCTCAGGGCCGTGATGGGCAGCTTCGGAAATATCAAACAGATCAGAAACAAGACGGCTCATCATTTGTCCGGTGTTATGCTGATCATAATAGGAAAAAGAAAGATTTTCATAATGGTCAAACAGTTTACGGCGCATATCACGTTCCATCTGAGCTCCCATGATATGTCCCTGACAGCTGACATAATATTTACAGAATGCCTGAAAAATATAGCAGATAAATAAAATTCCCCCGATGATCGGAAGAGTCTTAAGGATCATAGAAGCATCCTTAAGAAATAAAGTCTTTGTAAGTGAACGAAGGATCTGTGGATAAGCAAGATCAACCAGACTGATAAATGCTGCACAGATCAGATCAAAAATGAAGACTTTTTTGTAGGGTTTATAATATTGGATGAATTTTTGAAAAGTACTCATTGGTGATAACTCCTTTAAAGAAAAATTTGATTGTATACAAACAACCAGAGACTATCATACACCAATTTTTGAAAAATAAAAAGACCGCTCAATAAAATGAGCGGTTACTTTTCTGAAAAGAGAGGATTAAAAAATATATATGAAAAACTATGTCTTAAGTATACCAAAATCCTCGAAGCATTCAATATACAAAGTATGAACAATTCTAAAGAAAGTATAAACAGTTCTAAAGAAATTGAATATATTCAAACAAAACTTGTTTAAATGAAGTATAAATGATAAAATAATAATAGATAAAATATTATCTATTATTATTAAAAATATGAGATTTTGGATAAAATATTATCTATAAAATGAGGAGAAATAAATGGAACAATTAGTATGGGAAACAGCAGAAGAATTAGATCAGAAACTTGCACAAAGAGTACGAAAGATCAGAAAACGGCGTTCTATTTCTCAGATGAAATTAGCTTCTATGAGTGGTGTAAGTTATGGTTCGATCAAAAGGTTTGAGACAACAGGACAGATTTCATTAATTTCATTAACTAAGATAGCAATGGCATTAGATATTGCAGATGAACTTCGAAATATTTTTACACAAGTGCCATATCGGAATATTCAGGAGGTTATCAATGAGCGAAACTAAAACGTTACAAGTTATGTATGATGAAAAGCTTGTGGGAACACTGGCTATGGCATCAGGGCATAAAGTTGCATTCCAGTATAGTGAGGAATGGTTAGAAGATGGTTTTTCAATCAGCCCATTTTCATTACCTTTAAAAAATCAAGTGTTTGTTCCGCAAAAGGATTATTTTGATGGCCTTTTCGGAGTATTTGCGGACAGTTTGCCAGATAACTGGGGAAGATTATTATTGAATCGATTATTGCGTGCACATAAACAGAATCCAGATAGATTAACTGTTTTGGACCGCTTAGAGATTGTTGGAAAGTCAGGAATGGGAGCAATTACCTATCATCCTGAGCGGACATTGGAACAAACAAATGGAAATACAAACCTGGATGAACTGGCAGAACAATGTCAGAAAATTCTCAATACAGAATATTCAGATAAACTAGATGAATTATATCGCCTTGGAGGAACCAGTGGTGGTGCAAGACCGAAGATCATGACGACAATCGATGAGGAAGAATGGATCATAAAATTTCCAGCTCATGTAGATGGAAAAAATGCAGGGAAAATGGAATATGATTATTCATGTTGTGCGAAAAAAAGTGGGATTACAATGAGTGAAACAAGACTTTTTCCATCAGAACAGTGTGATGGTTATTTTGGAACGAAACGCTTTGATAGAAGAATAGACCAAACAGGAAAAAAAGAATTCATATGTTAACTGCTGCAGCTCTTTTGGAATTGGACTTCGAGCAGCCAAGTCTTGATTATCATAGTTTAATGAAATTGACAAAGATATTAACAAGAGATAATACGGAGGATATTGAAAATATGTTTCGTAGAATGTGTTTTAACGTTTTTGCACATAATCGAGATGATCATTCAAAGAATTTCACATATTTATATGATGAAGAGAAAGATAGTTGGCGACTAAGCCCAGCATATGATCTAACTTATAGCAGCACATATTATGGAGAACATACCACGACAGTTGACGGGAATGGACGTAATCCTGGAAGAAAGGAAATTTTAACAGTTGGAATTACGTCAGGGATGAAAAAAGAGGTATGTGTGGATATTATGGATCAGATAGAGAAATGTGTAAGAGATATGTTAGGAGAATATTTATGAAATAAAAAGACCGCTCGATATAATGAGCGGTTACTTTTCTGAAAAGAGAGGATTAAAAAATATATATGAAAAACTATGTCTTAAGTATACCAAAATCCTCGAAGCATTCAATATACAAAGTATGAACAATTCTAAAGAAAGTATAAACAGTTCTAAAGAAATTATTGTAAATGCCAGTTGATCTTAGATATCCATATAATAATTTCTAGTTATCTCATCAGCAATTTTCTCAATATTACCATGCTTGACAGCATAATCAAGAATGCTATATCGTTTGCGAACAGTATTTCCTTCTAAGATGCTTCGATAAACAAATCATTGTCAATCCCCGCTTCCTGAGGATTTATAGGTGCATTTACATCTCTTAATAGTTGTGTAGTGTATTTTGCAGAGGGAGCCATTTTGAAAACAGATTCAGGAAGAGTGTCTTTCATCTTATCAAAGATTTTGGTAATGATCGGTGTGGCGATTCCAACTTTAATGCCGTGAAGCTCTGGATTTTTGCCAGTTGCAATTACTGCCATTTCCCAGTAGTGACTCAGCATATGTTCTGCACCAGATGCAGGTCTTGAAACTCCGATCAATCCCATGGCAACACCAGTTAAGATCAGAGCCTCAATCAGATAAAAGATGGCATCTTCGTCACGTTTGGCGAGATCAAAGCGGGTATCAACGACTTTATTGATTGCTTTTTGTACAAGCTTTACGATCGTCTCACAATAATATTCGCCGGTGATTTCATGAGAAAGTTTCCAATCGGCCAGAGCTGTAAGTTTTCCGATAATATCTCCATATCCAGCTAGGATCATTTTCATAGGAGCATTTTTCATAATATCGGTATCACCAATGATCGCATATGGAAGTGTTGCAGTGTAAGAAATTTTTCTTCCGCTATTCATTAAAGGAGCACCAGATGAAGCATATCCATCCATGGATGGAGCTGTGCAGACGATAGTGTATGGAATTTTTGTTCTTGATGACATATACTTCGCCATGTCATTTAAAGTTCCAGAGCCAACAGATATGATCATTCCAGTATCAGCAGGAAGTCCCATAAACATTTCACCGACAGCCTTTTCGTCAGGAATTAAAATATTTTCATCGCGCTCGATCATTGTAGAGGATACATCAAAATGATTTCCTTTTAATGTATGGTAAACTTTTTCACCAGCGGCTTTCCAAGTGTTATTATCACTTAAGATGTAGATTTTTTACGTTTAAAGTCTTCAAGAATAGAAGGAAGCTCTGAAATTACATTACTTCCCATGACAATCTTACGAATATCCAGATGGTGTGTCTTTCCACAACTGCAGTCAAAGCTTATGTTTGCCATTTCATTTATGTTCATATTTAAAATCTCATTCATAATAAAATCCTTTCATAAATAAATCAATAATTTCGTATGACCAGCGGTTATAATATTTTCTGTTTACAGCTTATATATTACCACTTGTAATATAAATGTCAACAAAAACTTGACAAATGAATTACAAATGGTAATATAAAAGTATGACCAACGGTAATATTAAAACGATAAGTAGAAGATTACTTGTCACAAAAGTAACAAATGGTAAGATTATCACATAATACATTGAAACATGAAGGGAAAGAACGATATGGCAAGAAAAACAGAACTTCTTTATATGAAATTATGTCATCAGTTAATGATTGACTATCAAAATAAGCCATACTATTCTCCACTTCCAGGTGAGCGTGAATTATGTGAGATCTATAAAGTAAGCCGTCCTACTGTAAGGAAAGCGTTGGAAGTATTGGAGAGTGAAGGCTGCATTGTAAGATTTGCGGGGAAAGGTGCATTTTTTATAGGAAATAAACAAGAAGAAAGCGAAGATGAGAATCCGGTTTCTACAAATATAGCATTTTATAATCAGGTAAGGCTTCGAGGAGATTATACAAGAAGTAAAGTTCTGTCACAGAAGGTAGAAACAGCAGATCAAGAAGTTGCAGAAGCACTTCAGATCAGGCAGGGAGACAGGGTGTTTTATCTGGAAAGACTGCGATATATCAACGAAGAATTATGGTCTATTTCTGATGCATATATTACGTATGAAAAATGTCCAGAGTTAATGGAGTATGATTTTACAGAGAGATCTTTGCATAATACATTATCTAATTATGGGCATGTACCATCGAAAGCAAAGAGACATTTGACGATTCGTAAGGCAGACGATTATGAATCTTTTAATCTTGGATTAGAAAAAGATGCACCAGTGTGCGTGGCAAAAACAGTCACGATGGATACGACAGGGAAACCGTTAGAGTATTCCGTGAGCAGAAGCGATGCATATCGTATGTCGATCGAACTTGTGCAGCAAAATAAGATCAAGGCAGACGAAACTGCAGCTTATACCAATATCATGTAATTTAATATTTCCAATTCTTTTTTTGTAGTGGCAAGGCGGTCACAGGTATCAAAGGAAGAAGATATGATAGATAGAATAGATAAGATTAAAACATTTGTATTAGATATGGATGGAACGATTTATCTTGGAAATGAATTATTTCCATTTACAAAAAGTTTTTTAAAAGATGTAGAAGATCAACACAAGAAATATTATTTTTTTACAAACAACTCATCTAAAGATCAGCAGACCTATATTGATAAATTGGAAAAAATGGAGATTGAGATCAAACCGGAACAGATGATGATCTCCAATCATGTTGCAATCAAATATTTGAAAGAATATTACGAAGGGAAAAGACTTTATATTGTGGGAACTCCTTTGTTAAAACATGAATTTGAAACAGCAGGTTTTGTTTTAACGGAAGAAGATCCAGATATTGTATTGCTTGGATTTGATACAACTCTCAATTATGAAAAGTTAAAAAAGGCATGCCAGTATATTCGAAATGGATGCATTTATTTTGGAATGAATGAAGATTTAAACTGTCCAATGGAAGGTGGTACATTTATTCCAGATTGTGGTTCTATGGCAAGATTGATCGAGGCATCAACCGGAAGATTTCCAGAATTCTTTGGAAAACCATCAAAATATACATTAGATTATATTATTAAGGAAACTGGATGTAAGCCAGAAGAGATAGCGATCGTTGGAGATCGTTTATATACTGATATCGCAGTGGCAGATGGAAGTGAGGTTACATCAATCTTGGTATTAAGTGGAGAAAGCAGCCGTGAGGATGTAGAAAAAAGTGATATTAAACCAGACTATATTGTGAAAGATTTAAGTGAGATCATAAGATGATCCAGATATAGATTCGCTATAGTAAAATTCTACAAATATTTTAACATATATGGTATAATCGTATCAGAATATACAGATTTAGAAAGAGAAGAATATATGTTAAATCAACGTCAAATAGAAATATTATTAGAACTCTGTAATCACACAGAAGAATATTTAACAGCTTCATATTTCGCTGACAAGTTAAATGTCAGTTTAAGAACAGTACAAGGAGATATGAAAGCGATCAAGACAGAACTGGAAGAAGAATCCTGCGCACATATTGAGTCGAAAGCATCAAAAGGAAGCTGTATCGTGGTGGAAGATGCAGATGAATTTTCCGCTTTTGTCAATTCATTGTATCAGGAATATACAACGGTTTCATTGAATTATCCAACAAGCAGGATCAGTAAGATTTTGCTACTGTTATTGAGCAGACATCGTGCTGTAACTCTTTCAGAGATGGAAGAGAAGTACTTTGTTTCTAAGTCAACACTGTTAAACGATCTTAAGAAAGTGGAAGAAGTTCTGGATAAATTTCATCTCGAATTAATGCATGGAAGCAATAAAGTTATGGTGGATGGTTTTGAAATCAATAAACGACGATGTCTTGCGGAACAGGATCTTTACCTTGCACATATTAAGAATGAACATGGTATGTCTTATATTGATGAAAGACAATTGGCAAAGATTAAGAATATTCTGACAGAGAAATTTGTAGAACATCAATATCATATTATGGATACAGACTTTAACAATGCGATCCTTTTCTTAAACATTATGATCTGCCGTATGGGAGATGGTTTCTATGTACAGTCAAATGAGTTAGATATCACAGAAAATCTTGGAAAAGAATATGAGATGTCCAAAGATATTTTTGAGAAGATCGGACGAAGATTTTTTATTAAAGTCACAGATGAAGAGATCAAATATTTTGCACTGTATCTAAAAGGTCAGGGAAATAACAGAGATTCAGACACGATCACTCCAGAGATGGATAAATTCATTACAGAAGCATTTGCACAGATCAAAGAAAACTTTGGTGTTGATTTTACAGATAATATCAACTTAAGAATTACACTAGCGCTTCATTGTATGTCATTACAGATTCGAATTAAGTATGACATGCAGATGAAGAATGATATGCTTGATTATATCAGAGAGACATTCCCGATGGGATATGATATCGGAACATATTTTGCTTTCCTTTTATCACAAAAATACGGAAAGAAAGTCAGTGATGATGAGACGGCATTACTGGCAGTACATTTTTACAGCAGTCTGATGGAACTTAATTCAGGTGTTGGAAAGATCAAAATCCTTGTGATCTCATCGTTGAAGAACAGTATGACATTATTATTAAAACAGTCATTACTCAGATGGTTCTCCGACAGAGTATCTGCAGTAGATTTTTGCAATCCAATGGATGTCACAGAAGATATGCTGGATGAATATGATATTTTCCTGACAACAGAGAAGGATGAATTTTTTGAAAAAGGACTTGCAATGTATGTAAATGCATTCCCGAACCAGCATGATTATGCAAATATCAAATTAAATTTAGATGGATTTAAAGATATTGAAGATATTGCAAGAATTTTTTACCCAGAATTATTCTATCAGGTAAAATCTTCAACAAAGAAGGAAGTACTTCAAGGTTTGTGTGATAGAGCAACAAAATATTTTGAAATCGAAGATCTTCATTCGCAAGTACAGCAGAGAGAAGAGATTGGAAGTACATATTTTAGCAAACAGATTGCGGTACCGCATCCGATGTATGCAGTTTCTTCGGATACATTTATATCAGTATGTGTTTCAAAACAGCCGATCGTATGGGATGAAGAGAATAATCAGGTGAATCTTATCATGTTGATGCATATCGGTAAGAATAATACACAGGCATTTCAGTTATGGGATTATATCTCTAAGATTTTTGCGGACAAGACGCTGGTTGAGAAACTTGTGGAAGAGCCGTCTTATGACAAATTTGTGTCATTAATGAAAGAAGCATTAGAAAGCGGATTAAATCAATAAAAACAGGTTCTGTCAAATGAAAAAGACAGAACCTGTTTTTTAAATTTATAGGAAAGTCCTATAAATTTAAAAATATGGATTATAATAAGAGTGAGGTTAAGTTAAATTATATGGATGATGTGAATTAAGAGTTAATGATCGTAACTAATTCAGCTGCTTTTTCACTTACGTTTTCAACAGCTTCGATACTTAATTCGATAACGCTGCATGCATTATGGTTTGCTTCATAAGCTCTACCAAATGTAGAAACAAATGCTTTTCTAAGATCAGAACCATAATTTACTTTCAATAAGTTAAATTCTCTTGCCTTCTGAATGATATCAAAAGGAATTCCTGATCCACCATGCATGACAAGTGGAACTGGAGAGATTTTTGAAATCTGCTCTAATAATGGAAGATCTACTTTAGGTTCAATATCAAGTCCGTGAACATTTCCAACTGCAACAGCTAATAAGTCACAACCTGTTTGTGAAACGAAGTCAGCAACCATATCCGGATCTGTTTTTGCATCTGCTTCATTTACGATATCTTCTTCTTTTCCCTGTAAGCATCCAAGTTCAGCTTCTACAGGTACATTATAGAAGTGACAGTATTCTACAGCTCTTTTTACCTCTTCGATATTTTCTTCAAATGGAAGATGAGAAGCATCGATCATAATAGAAGTAAATCCAGCATTTACACAAGCTTTTATATCTTCATATGATTTTCCATGATCTAAGTGAAGACCAATCGGAACATCGCTGTCAGCAAGTGCCTTCTTTGTTAAATATACGATAGCTTCAGGATCAGATAATCTTAAGTTATTAGAAGAAATCTGAATATAACCAGGAAGTTTCGCTTTATTTAATCCCTTTGCGATGGCATATGTCATTTCAAGGTTTGTTGTATTAAATGCAGGAAGCATATAATGATGATCCTGCGCATATTTCATAAGATCAAAACCGTTTACTATTTTCATTTTTTTGTCGCAGTTTCTATGATATAGATGAAACTGCTTCCTCCTATTCTATAAAGACAATACATTTTACAATTCATAGATAAGCTGTAGCTACCAAGCTTGTCTTCATTATATACAGAAATGTTTTTCAACGAATTTCATTTATTGCGCAAACCATGGTGCAACAATACCGAAATAGATTGCATGAAGTTTACGCAAAGTATTACGCAGAAATGATGCAGTCAAAAATAAAAAGTGCACAATAAATTGCGTAATATATCATGCAATTCATTTGTGCAGTCTGCGCAAAGTATCATGCAAATGTTTATGAAAAAATACACTTATCACATGCTATACTTTAGTCACATCAAAGATAGCCGAACAAAAAAGGTCAAAAAGAAAAACAACATATAAAGGAGGAAACGTGATGAAAGTAATCGCAGTATCGCATGGAAGCTATTCCAAAGGACTTGTAGACAGTGTGCAGATGCTGGTAGGAGAGCAGGAAAATCTTGTAGCATATGGATTATTTCCAGAACAGACAGTTGCAACATTAACAGAACAATTAGAAAGGGAAGTAAATGATACACCAGAAGGAGAAGAAATCCTTTTCTTAACAGATCTTTTCCATGGAAGTCCGTTTAATGCAGTTGTTTCATTAATGAGAAATCATGAGTTCCATCATATTACAGGAATCAATATTCCGCTGGCAGTTGAAGTTATGATGGGAAGATATGCAGACAAGAGTGCTGAAGAAATCTGCAGAGGAATTATGGAAGCTGCGCCAGACACAGTAAAATATGTAAAATGATTTATTTGATGATGAGGAGGAAGAAGAATGAAGAACATTGTATTAGCAAGAGTTGATGACAGGTTGATTCATGGAGAAGTTGTTTCTGTATGGACTCCAAGTTTAAATGTAAACAGAATCATTGTAGTAGATGATGAAGTTGCAGCAGATAAATTTAATAAACGTGTTATCAAAGCATTAGCTCCAAACGGAGTAAAGGTTAATGTATACGGAACAGAAAAAGGGGCAGACATCTTACAGAGAGATTCCAAAGATCCAAATGAAAGAGTTATGATCCTCACAAAAACACCAATTACTTACGACAGAATGGCAGATATGGGATTAAAACTTAGTGATGTAAAATCTTGGTGGTATGGGACTTCGTGGAGAAAGAACTCCATTTATCAAAAATGTAGCATGTTCTCCAGATGAAATTACATCGATCAAAATTTAAGGACCAAGGGTGTTCATGTGTATTATCAGTTAGTACCAGAACAGCAGGTAATTGAAGTTGATGGATATTTAAATGAGTAATGTGATTCAAAGGAGGAAAAAAATATGGAAATGACGATTTTACAGGCAGTGTTATGCGGAGTCGTTTACTGGCTTGCAGTTGGTAACTTGCCTTTCGTAGGACTTTGGTCTTTACAAAGACCATTGGTATGTGGAGCAATCACAGGTTTGATCCTTGGACATCCAGTACAGGGTGCAGTGATCGGAGCAACGATCAACTTGGTTTATTTAGGATTTATGTCAGCTGGAGGAAGTATGCCGGCAGATATGGGGCTTGCAGGGGTATTAGGTACAGCATATGCGATCGTTGGTGGACTTGATACAGATACAGCCTTAGCACTTGCAGTACCGATCGGTATCTTAGGAACGATCGTGTGGGCAGGACGTATGACATTTGACTGCTTTTTCGTACATATGGCAGATAAATACATTGAAGAAGAAAAATATAACAAAATCTGGATTGCAAACGTATTGCTTCCACAGATCTTATGCTTCTGTATGACAGCGATTCCTTGTGCCTTGGCAGCATATTTTGGATCTAGCTATATTCAGGGAATCTTAGCGATGTTAAGTGGTAAAGTTTTAACAGTATTCCAGATCATCGGTGGATTAATGCCTGCATTAGGAATTGCGATCACATTACAGTATATCTTTAAAGGAGAATCCAAAGTATTCTTATTTATCGGATTCTTATTAGCAGTATATTCTAAGTTACCATTATTAACATTAGGTATCATTGCATTATTAGTAGCAGTTGTATACGTACAGGTAACTTCAGCAGTACAGCCAGCAACAGCAGGCGCAGATTATGATGATGAAGATGATGAGGAGGACGATTAAGATAGGAAAACAATAAAAAGAAAAGTTTAATCCCGAAGGCCGCCCTGATCAAAGCCTGGCTGATCTGGGAGACATTTCCACAGACATGTTACAACTATGAGAGAATGATGGGACAGGTTGTTGCCCATATGTTCTCAGCGATCATTGGTTTCTTATATAAAGATGACCCTTCAAAACGTAAAGAGGTTATGAAACGTGAGATTGAATTCTTTAACGTACATATCGAATTTGGGTCTTGTATCTTAGGTATGGCAGTCGCATTGGAAGAGCAAAAAGCGATGGGCGAGAATATACCAGGTGAATTTATTACAAACTTAAAGACCTCTTTAATGGGACCTTTAGCTGGTATGGGTGATACGATCTGGCAGGGTGTAGTTATCCCTATCTTATTAGCAGTATGTATCGATTTAACACGTTCCGGAAGTGGAAATGTATGGGGAGCTGTGATCTATGCAGTTGTCATCGTAGTAGCAGCATACGCATTAAGTTACTGGAACTTCATGTTTGGTTACAAAGCCGGAAGTGAAGCGATCATGGACTTCCTTGAAAAAGGAATCCTAAATAAACTGATCAAAGGTGCCTCTATCATGGGTTGTATGGTAATGGGTGGTCTGATTGTTAACTATGTAAAAGCTGTATGTGGATTAAAGATCGTAAGTTCTACAACAACTTACAGCATTCAGACAAACTTCTTAGATCAGGTTTGTCCAAGTATTTTACCATTAGCGGTAACATTATTAGTTTACTATCTGATGAACAAAAAACGTTGGTCTTCCTTAAAGATCATTGGACTGATCGTAGTGATCGGTATCGTTGGTGGTATCACAGGAATCTTAGCATATTAGAAATTACGAGAAGGGAAGCATTTGCTTCCCTTCGATACTAAAAAAGAAAGTGTGGGAGAGCTATGAAAGCAATTATTTTAAATCAGCCAAAAGATTTTTCAATTAAAGAAATCGATAAACCACAGATCAAAGATGATGAAGTATTGATTCGTGTCAAAGCATCTGGAATCTGTACAAATGATGTCAGAGATTTTAATGGAGATTGTAATTACAGTTATCCAAGAATCGGTGGACATGAATATGGTGGAGTGATCGAAGAAATTGGAGCAGCAGTTAATAAAGCACATTTCAAAAAAGGTGATAAAGTTGTTCCATATATCATTGATGATTGTAAAGAATGTTATTATTGCAAACATGGAGATGAAAATATCTGTGAACATCATGCCCATAGTCATATCTTCCATAATCCAGAAGGATTGTCAGGATACGGTGGATTTGGTGAATTTGTCGTTGCAAAAGCAGATGATCTGTTTGTATATGCCAAAGATACACCATTTGAAAAAATGGCATTTACAGAGCCAGTAGCATGTGTGATCAACAGTATTAACCGCACAGATATTAAATTTGGAGATGATGTTGTAGTGATCGGCGGTGGAACTATGGGATTGTTACATGTCATGTTATTAAGACAGAGAGGTGCAAGAGTTATCCTGAGCGAGCCATTAGCAGAAAGAAGAGAAAAAGCATTATCTCTTGGATGTAGTAATGTGATCGATCCAATGGCAGGAGATGCTGTTGAAGCAGTTAAAGCATTGACTGGTGGCAGAGGGGCGAATTTTGTATTCAATACAACAGCAATTCCTGTGATCGCAGGTCAGGCAGTTGAGATGACAGCTCCAACAGGAACAACGATCATGTTTAGCTCTATTCACCCAAATGAGAAAGTACCAGTAGATATGGGAGCTATCCATTCTTATCAAAAAACGATCACAGGAGCAGTCAGTCCAACCGTTCTTTCATTTCATGAGGCGGTTCAGATGATAGGGAAAGGACTTCTTGATCCAACAGTTTTAACAGAGAAAATCTATGATTATCAGGAATTTGATGAAGCGATTAAAACAGCATCAAGACCAGATACCTATAAAGTGATCTTAAAATTTGGAGAGTAAGTTTATGAAGTATTATATTGGAATTGATATAGGAACTTCTTCTGTCAAACTAACATGCATTGATGAAAATGCGAAGGTAGCAGGAGAAAGCAGTAGGGAATATAAAATTGAAGAGCCAAAGTCTGGATGGAAGGAAATTGATCCGGAAAAATGGATCAAAGGGATGGAAGAAGCGTTTGCTGAATTGTTTGAAACAATTGATTCAAAGAAAGTCGAAGCAATTGGTGTAACCGGACAGATGCATACAGTGATTTTTGTTGATAGAGAAGGAAAATCTATTCGTCCAGCACTGATGTGGAATGATACGAGAACAGCGAATCTCATCCCAAAACTTCGAAAAAAAATTCAAATGATCAATGAAGTTTCTTATATCTCCAATATAATTTCCACAGGAAGTCCAGCAGCAAATCTTTTCTGGCTCTCTCAATATGAGGAAGAGAATTTTGCAAAGATTCATAAATTTCTGATTGGACCAGATTATATTGCATATCGCTTAACAGGAAAGATTCAAACAGACTATTGTGAAGCATCAACATCATCCCTTTGTGATCTCAAAACAGGTACATGGTCAGAGGAAATAAGACGATTATTTAAATTTCCGAGAGATATTTATCCAGAGATTAAAGGAACATGCGAAGTTTGCGGAATTGTGACAAAACAGTGGCAGGAAAAATTTCATTTCAAACAAGATGTAAAAGTGCTAACAGGAACAGGAGACAACCCAGCGGCAGCCATCGCAACAGGTTGTTTCGCAAAAGGGTATCCAGTACTTTCTTTAGGTACATCTGGGGTTTTAATGTATCCAAAAAAGAAAATAAACTTTGAAGTTAAAGGAAAGAATATATTATTTTCCATGGATGGAAAGGATGTTTTGATTTTAGTACAAGGTGTGGTACAATCAACAGGGAGCAGTCTTGCCTGGTGGGTGAAAAATACGTTACAGGCAGATGATTTTATGGAAGAAACTACAGGCGTTGATCTCAAACATCTAGGAGAGAATGAATTAATGTTTTACCCTCATCTTGTAGGTGACAAAACAATCTATCAAGATCCTGAATTAAGAGGATCCTTTGTAGGGATTGGAACAGACACAACAAGAAAAGAAATGACGATTGCAGTTATGGAAGGAATTGCATTTGCAGTGAAGCAGCTAGTCAGTGTGATGGGAGTGTCTAAGGAAGAGCTGGCAAGATTGAAAGTAACAGGTGGCGGGTCAAAGAATGAAGTCTGGATGCAGATTCTTGCGGATGTATTAAATACGAAAGTTGAACAGTTGGAAAGTGGAGCTGGAGCAGGTTATGGAATTGCGCTTTGTGCGGCAGCAGCCGGGGATGAGAATCTATCTATGAATGATCTGATCGAGCAGACAGTAAGTATTAAGAATACATTTATCCCAAGACAATATAACAGAGAGCTTTACGAACAGAAATATCAGAAGTATTTAAGAGTCTATGATGCATTAAAGCATATATATCAAGAATGATCGGAGGAAGCAAAATGAGAACTTGTGATGTTTGTCAAAAAACTTTTAGGAGTATTTAATAAATTTCGATACGCAGATGGTTATATTTGCAAGGAATGCTATAAGAAAGCAAGTAATCATTTCGCAGAAACCATTGTAAAGAAGAACTTATCTGAGATCAAAGCATTATGCGAAAAGTATGAAGAAACACAGACAGATGAATTTAAGATCACAGGGAAGGTTGGTAATTTCCTTTGATCGATAAAGAAAATCAAAAAATCTGTCTGCCAAATAATCGTATGGTAAAAAAGAGGCGGTGCTCCCAGAATTTTATGCGATTGAAGATATTGAACAATGCGAGATTGAAGTAGATCCAAAACAGCCGATTGATGAATTGGAACATAAAGCAGAAAAAAGGCAAGATGGAACAGTGAATTATCTGAAGGTAAAACTTTGGATCACAGGAAGCAAGAAAATTGCTGAGATTTCGTTAATATCAAATCCTGTAAGGATCAAAAGTTATGCATTCAGACAATCACTCCAATTTGCAAAGAAGATTGAACAAGAGATAAAACGTTTGACATCATGTGAAGGGACAGAAGGAGGCGGTCATGAAGCAATTTGATTTTGTAGTGCAAACTTCAGTGGGAATTCACGCAAGACCAGCGATGCAGCTGGTAAATATGACGAAGAAGTTTCAAAGTGATATTAAATTGTCTTATAATGGAAATAGTGCAAATGCAAAGAATATCGTAAGTGTTTTGATGTTACATGCGAATCAGGGTGCAGAAGTGGTATTTTTAATTAATGGACCGGATGAAGAAGAGGCGTATAAACAGTTGCGGAAGTTTTGTAAAACAAACTTATAAAAAATAATGATCCAGTAAGACAGATCAAAACAAATCTGCATTACTGGATCATTTTCAGATTATAATACAGGATCTTCGCCGTAAGTCCCCATATGATATGTCCATCATATTCATAGAATAAAACCTCATATTCCCCACGTGCCCAAGGGTACTCTCTTCCACCAGGTACTTTATCAAATGGAAAGTTATCTGTTGGATACATAGTTACTTTGTTATAATAACATTTCGGCGGGGTATTCTGAAAGAATGCTAATGGAACAGTGAAAATCTCAGAAACTTCATCATTACTATACTGACCATCATAATTTACTAATTCCCCAAGATAAGGATCGATCCGCAGACCAGCAGGAGATAAAAAGTAATCTAAAGGTCCATATAATTTAATATTAGATTCAGAAATCAGTAATTCTTCACAAGTTTCACGGATCGAAGCCTCCATGGATGTTTCATCACGTTCTCTCCGGCCGCCCGGGAAACAGATTTCCCCAGGCTGTTGTGAGAGTTTATTGGAACGGACTTCAAATAGGATATGGTATCCATCATTTTTCTTGATCAGAGGGATCAGAACGGCAGATACCTTGTCCTTTTCTTGTTCAATTCTTTTTGGAATTCGGGTGTTTAAGTGCTTGAACATAAAAATCTCCTAGAATCTGAAATCACGTTTTCCTTCATGAATATTTTCGATATATTCGGTAGCTTTCTGTTTGACAACAGGATTTGGAATCTTCTCAAGTTCCTGTTTGATCAATACCTCACCTTTGGCTTTGACTTCATCAGAAGCGTAATCTTCTAAGTATTCTTTTAAGGTCATTAAAGCATTAGGTGCACAGCAGTTTGCGATCTGACCGGATTTGACAAGAGTCATGAAACGATCACCAGTACGTCCTTCACGGTAACATGCTGTACAGAAACTTGGAATATGACCAAGATCCATCAGCCATCCGATGATCTCATCTAAGGTACGGTTATCATTTTTCTCAAACTGTGCAGAGTTATCTTCTGGTTTTTCTTTTTCAGCGTATCCACCGACACTTGTAGAAGAAGCACCACTGATCTGGGATACTCCGACTTTTAATACACGTTCTCTTGATTCCTGTGTCTCACGAGTAGATACGATGATCCCTGTATAGGGAACTGCGATACGGAGGATTGCAACAATCTTCTCAAAGATATCATCATTGATTGCATTTTCGAAATCGTCAGGATCAATATCCTCAGCAGGACGGATTCTTGGAACACTGATCGTATGAGGTCCAACACCGAATTTTGCTTCCAGATGTTCTGCATGCATTAACAGACCGGCAAAGTCATAACGATACATATCAAGACCGAATAAAACACCGATACCAACATCATCGATACCAGCTGTCATCGCACGGTCCATAGCTTCTGTATGGTAAGCATAATCATGTTTTGGCCCTGTTGGATGAAGAACTTCGTAACTGTCTTTGTGGTATGTTTCCTGGAATAAAATATATGTTCCGATACCGACATCTTTTAATTTCTTATAATTTTCAATTGTTGTAGCAGCGATGTTTACGTTCACACGACGGATCGCCCCGTTTTTGTGTTTGATGCTGTAAATAGTTTTAATACTCTCTAATACATATTCAATTGGAATATTCACAGGATCTTCTCCTGTTTCAAGAGCCAGTCTCTTATGTCCCATATCCTGAAGAGCGATAACTTCTTTCTTGATCTCTTCCTGAGTTAATTTCTTTCTGCGAATATGTTTGTTCTTATAATGATAAGGACAGTAAGTACATCCGTTGACACAATAGTTTGCAAGATATAATGGAGCAAACATAACGATACGATTTCCATAGAATTCTTCCTTGATCTTGATCGCAAGATCAAAAACTTTCTGGATCAGTTCTTTATCTTCACATGCAAGAAGTACGGAAGCTTCTCTGTGGGAAATACCTTTTAATTTCTTTGCTTTTTCAATGATAGACAGGATCAGTTCCTTATTGTCTTTGTTGGCATCTGCATAAGCAAGTGTATCTTTGATCTCCTGGTCATTGATAAATTCTTCTGCGATACCGGATTCTGGTCTGTACATAGTTTTCTCCTTCTATTAAATTAGTTAATACGTAATATTTTTATTGCATAGGAGATTTTATCGATATTTTCTATGCAATAAAAAAGCATATTCGGAAATGAATATGCCAGATAGTCGAATAAAAAAGTACGTAAGATCCCCAAGGGAACAGGTACTTTGTAAGCTCAATCTTGGCATCAGGAAATCCTTGGCTTCAGAATGAATATGCACTTATACATTCATTATAAATAAATGAAACAAAAAGTCAATAAAAGAAAAAAAGGGAATGATTAAGATTGTGTTTCCAAGCGTTTCATTGTATAATTTGAGTAATAGGGAAATAGCAATACAATGGGAGAAATAATTGGATATGGAAATACCAAAAGTCGATAGAAAACAAATAGAGAAACTGGCAATAGTTTTAAAGAATTCTCGGATTAAGATATTTGAATATCTTGTGGATGAAGATACACTTGTAGTCTATGATGAAAAATTCCATATCGAGAAAACGATAGCTGGATATATGGACTACATAGACGACAAAAGCAAGATTTATCCAGAAGACCGAGAAAAGGTAAAACAGCTTTATAAGGAAGCAAAAGAAGCAACGATAGAGATCCGTGAGTTTGGGGAAGATGGGGATATTAAATATTCGGTACTCGAGTTTATGAAGATCGTGAATGAAGATGGAAAGCTGACTTTGATAGGAAGTACAAGGGATATCACAGAACAAAGAAAACAAGAGAAGAAGCTCAAAGAAAGAGCGAGGAAAGACTCTTTGACAGGGCTTTATAATCAGGTGTATGGGAAAAAATGTATTAACAAATATCTGAATCATAAGAAGCCTTTCGATTCGTGTGGAATGATCGTATTAGATGTGGATAGTTTTAAATTGGTGAATGACAATTATGGCCATTTATTTGGAGATAAAGTTCTAGCCCGTTTGGCGATGCTGTTGAAAGAAGTATTTAGAGATAACGATAGTATTTTAATGAGAGCTGGTGGGGATGAATTCGTTATTTTTGTAAAAGATATCTTGAACATTGAGTTGGTTAGGAAGAATGTGGAGCTGATGCAGAAGATCAGGAATCTTCAATTCGGGAAGACAGGTTGTACGATCACATGTAGTGCAGGATGTTGTTATCTTCCAGAGAATGTATCAGGTTATACCTATGACCAACTGTTTGAGAATGCGGACATTGCCTTATATAAAGCAAAAGAGCGGGGAAAGAACTGTTATGTTTACTGTGACAGCCTGCAGCATTTTTCATCCATGATCGCTGAACAAGAGAAACAGGAAGAGATGCTGGAAGCAAGATATTTTCAGAATGATATTGTTGCTACAGCTTTTGAAATCTTCGAGAGAACCAGCAATTTTGAAGTGGCGATACATTTATTACTGAAAGTGATCGGAGTTCGTCTGGAACTTGATCGTATCACGATCGTGCAGACAGATATCAAGGCTCGAGAGATATATTCTGATTATCAATGGAACAGAGAAGGAATTCCGAAGGTTTTAGAGACGGTCAGACATTTTGATAAAGAGGATTTTCTCACAGTATTTAATGATTTTGATGAGAATGGGGTGCTTGTTTTACAGCATGATCATATGCAACGATATTCCGAATCAGCAACGAAGATCCTGATACAGGGAGAGGCAAAGACAATCGTAAGTGTTGCAATGTATTGTGAAGGACGCTATACGGGAGCAATCACATATGCTGTGTGTAAGGAGAAGAGAAGCTGGTCAAACGAGATGTTGAAGCAGTTATCCGAAGTAACGAAGATTATCTCCGCACATTTTGCCAAGAATCAGGTGATGAATCATGTCTATCAGGGAGCGATCACACGAATGGAGCATGATACGCTGACAGGTTTGATCTCATTTGGAAGATTTCATGAGGAAGTGGAACGTATCATTCTTGCAAATAAGACAAGTGATTACATGATGATATATATGGATTTTGAAAATTTTAAATATTTTAATTATAAGTATGGATATACTCTAGGAGATCAGGTATTAAAGGATTTTTGCAGTTTCATTATTGGAAAAACAGAAGAAAAACATAATCTGTACTTTACAAGAGTTGTATCGGATCAGTTTTTAATGTTTCGTACAGCTAGCCATGAGAAGGATGAATATCAAGCGATCATTGAAGAAACAGAAAAGATCAATGAAGAATTTATGCTGCGGCAGAAGGAGAAGTTCCCAAAATCCAACGTGGTATTGAGAACAGGAATCTATTATGTGACACCAGAATGCAGGAGCACTTCCTATGCGATCGATGCGGCAAACTATGTGAGACAGAAAGTGAAAAGGTGGAGAAAAAGGCAGCGTAAGATTTTATGACGATGAGATGCAGAAACAACGTGAGTTGGAAAATGAGATCGTCAATGATATGAAGGAAGCGATGGAACAAAAACAGTTCAAAGTATATTTTCAGCCCCAATATTCCATAAAAAGTCATGAGATCATAGGTGCGGAAGCATTGGTGCGCTGGGAGAGAGATAACGGAACCGTTTTAAGTCCCAATGCATTTATTCCAGTTTATGAAAATAATGGAAAGATCATAGAACTTGACTTCTATGTCTTTGAGACAGTTGTAGAATTCATTGCAGAGAATCTAAAAGCAGGAAGAGAACAGGTGCCGATATCGATCAATGCATCTAGTCTCCATGCATCTGATCCGCAGACGATCAACACTTATATAAATATTTTGAAGAAATATAGTGTTGATCCAACAATGGTTGAGATTGAACTTACTGAGACAGCAGTTGTGTCTGAATATGAAAGTGTTAGAAAATTATTTGACTCTTTTCAGTTACATGGGATTAAGACAGCGATGGATGATTTTGGAAGCGGATATTCTGTCCTGAATACGATCGTTGATATCCCAGTTGATGTGATCAAGATCGATCGAGGATTTATTACCAGCTGCTTAGAAACAGACCGTGGAATCTATTTCCTGAAACATTTGATCGATATGATTCGGAATCTAGGATATCAGATAATCTGTGAAGGTGTAGAAACAGATGAGCAGATTGAAATATTAAGACAGATCGGCTGTGATGAGATTCAGGGATATTGGTATTCGAAACCATTGTCGATGGAAGACTACAAAGAACTTCTTCAGTCGGAAAAAATTTCCAAGGGGGGGGCAAAACACCCAAACAGGCAAAAAGTCCTAAGATATACTTTAGGCAATGAAAATTTGAAAGAGAGGAAAATACAATGAGTGGCAGAAAGAGCCAAGAATTAGAAGGAATTACGTTATTAGGAAACCAGAAAACAAAATACCCAGATGATTATGCACCGGAGGTGTTAGAAACATTTGAGAATAAACATCCAGAGAATGATTATTTTGTCAAATTTAATGCACCAGAATTCACAAGTCTATGTCCGATCACAGGACAGCCGGATTTTGCAACGATTTACATTTCTTATGTGCCAGGAGAGCGCATGGTAGAAAGTAAATCATTAAAATTGTATTTATACAGCTTCCGAAATCATGGAGATTTTCACGAAGACTGCATGAATATCATTATGAAAGATCTGATCAAGCTGATGGATCCAAAATACATTGAAGTATGGGGTAAATTCACTCCAAGAGGAGGAATCTCCATTGATCCATACTGCAACTACGGAAGACCAGGAACAAAATGGGAAGATGTTGCATGGAACAGACTTTCAAATCATGATCTTTATCCAGAGAAGGTGGATAATAGATAAGTAATCACATACGAAAAAAGTAATCACATACGAAAAGGAGGAAAAAGTATGGGAAAGAATTTGAAAAAGTAATATTTAGTGTTTTATTGCTGGCAGCAGTGATCATTGTATCGCCTAAGGATGCAAAGGCAGCAGGAAAGGTATGGATGGCTGGATTTAATGATAACAGCATTACGATTCAGTGGACTCCACAGAGTTTGAATGGATATAGAGTGGATGGCTATTATCTTGAGGAAATTGGAACTCAGAGAAGCATTTGGCAGGGTTCTGCAAATACAACGCAGGTAACAGTTCAGGCAACAAAAGGATATTCAGGATATATCAGACTGGGATACAGACTTACAAGTCTTGCCACAGGAAAAACATATAACTGGTCAGTTGACAGTGTTTATGTTAACACAACGCCTGCCGATGTAGCGAAGAATAATTTTGGGATCACAGCAGCATACGCTAATATTAAGAAGGTAGCATTTAAGGTTAATAAACCTGAGATGGCAACAGGAGTACAGCTGGAAGTATACAATGCAAAGAATAAAAGAGTACTATCTAAGACATCAACATCTATGGGTTATGAGTCTATGAACGTGTCAAAAAATATGGCGTATAAATATCGTGCAAGATACTACTATACAAACAGAAGCAACAATCAGACATACTATGGAAGATGGAGTAATTATCGCTACTTCGCAATGCCATCTATTTCAGGAAAGACAACAAACAAGAAAAAGGGATCAAAGTAGTTCTGAAAAAGGGAACAGGAATTAAACAGTATACAGTTTCTGTATCAAAGAACTCAAAATCTGGATTTAAAAAGTAAAAACAGTCAAGGTTTCTAAGAAGAAGAGCTACTCTTTCCAGATCACAAAAACGGAAGAAAAATTTAAAAAGGAACATATTATGTTCAGGTGACTCCAAAAGTTAAATTTGGAAACAAAACATATTCCAGTGACGTATCAACTGTAGCAAGTGCATATGTATACAAATAAGGAGATGTAATATGGTTAAAAACTTTTTAAAGAGAACGTTATGTATAGCGTTGTCATTTGCAATGATGACAGGGACTGTACTGGTAGGAGCAAAAACCAAAACAGAAAGTATTCACAGCAAACTTCCTGCGATCACAGCAGTACAAAGAGTAAGAGCAAAACAGACAAAAGCATCTGCAGCGGCAGTGCAGTTAAATGCAACGAATGTTTACACGCTGTCTGATTTTGATACGCTGTCAAATAAATGGCAGGCAAGCCAGGAAATGATATTGTATCAAGGATATAGTGATGCAAATGAATATGTGAAAGTAGGAACAGTTCGTGTAGGAATTGATGGAACGGTTGTTATCCCATATGCAACACAGGTCGCAGGAGTAGATGGTGGACGTTTAAAACTGTGTTATGATGGAAATCCGGCTATGACACTTCCACAGACAAATAATGGAAAGGCGATCTGGGCTGGTGCAGTCAAAGCAGGAACATATGCATTATACCTTGAAACAGCATGTGAGAATGCAAATACACCAGTGGTTGCAGCATTTGGAGCAGCAGTGATATCAAGCCAGAATAACAGAACTTTTGGAGGGAATAATGTAATCGCAAGTGCAAGTACTGGAGCAGCTACATATCAGCAGTTTAAAGTAGCCAAAAGAGGAGTTGCAGCGATCGCAGTTTATAAAGAAAATGCAGCGGGAAATGTGTCTAGTGTTACATATTCTGTTCAGAAATTAAGTGGAAAGACATGGAAAACTGTAGCAACCGGATTATCTGGTGCAGCAAAAATAACTATGTAGTAACAACAGGACTTGCTGCAGGGACTTATCGTGTCGTTGCAAATGCGGCATCTGGAGAGATCCTTTATTTCATCAATGCAAATCAAAAAGCATCTGACAGTTATGGAACATCTAAGAAAAAAGCAAAAGAGATCAAGCGTAAGAAATCCAAGAAGCAGGTATTCTTGTCTAATGAAAGTACAAGTAAAACACACTGGTATAAGATCAAAGTTAAGAAGACTGGAATGACATATATCGATATCACAGGACTTGGAAATAGAAGCAAGATTTCTGTAACAGTCACAGGAGCAGCAAGATTAAAAAATAAAACAATATCAAAAGGTTTCCGTATCTATGGAAAGGCAAAAAAAGGAACTTACTATATTAAGATCAAAAAAGGATCCAAAGGTACAAGTGGATATCAGGTAAAATACACTAAATAATAATTCCTTCATATTTGTTTATACTTTCTTTAGAAATGTTTAGAAACAGAATATTGAATGAAGAGAGGATCCTGATATAATAAAGACATAGTTTTTCATATATATTTTTAATCCTCTCTTTTTGAAAATAAGTACCGTATCAGCCGAGATGTTGATGCGGTATTATTTCGTTTTAATATGTAAAGAAACAAGATTGTATTGTAAAAAAAACGAAAAATCTATTGACGGACCAACATATGGATGATATGATAAACACGCTAGACTTTAGCGTTGGAAGAAGGTCTTTTTTTTATGCCTTATTTTAATTAAACAACAAACAAAATGGAGGTGGAAGTTGTGCGCACAAGAGTAACATTAGAATGTACAGAATGTAAACAGCGTAATTACAACATGACAAAGGATAAGAAAACACATCCTGAACGCATGGAAACAAAGAAATACTGCAAATTCTGTAAAACTCACACATTACACAAAGAAACAAAATAATTTCCGGTAATTCCCTTTGAGAGAAAAGGAAGTGAAAACATGGAGAAAACTAACAAAGCAAAGAAACCAAGTTGGTTCAAAGAGTTAAAAGCTGAATTTAACAGAATTATCTGGCCAACGAAAGAAAGAATTGCAAAAGAAACAGCAGTTGTAGTGATCTGTGCTATTATTATCGGAGTCATTGTTGCAGTTCTTGATGTTGGAATCCAGTATGGAATTCAGGCATTGGTTGGATAGAAGTAAGGAGATTTTATGGCAGAGGCAAATTGGTATGTTGTTCACACCTACTCAGGTTATGAGAATAAAGTAAAAGTGGATATTGAGAAAACCATCGAGAACCGTAAGCTTCAGGATGAGATCTTGGAAGTCCGCGTACCACTTGAAGACGTGGTAGAGATGAGAAACGGTGTGAAGAAACAAGTTTCAAGAAAAATGTTCCCAGGTTATGTTCTGATCCATATGATCATGAACGACGACACATGGTATGTGGTTCGTAACACAAGAGGTGTTACAGGATTTGTAGGACCTGGATCAAAACCAGTACCGCTGACTCCTGCAGAGATGAAACCATTAGGAATCCAGATTGGAGGAGAACAGCAAGAAACACCAGCAAGAGAGAAGATTGAACTTGATATCGAAGTTGGTGATATGATCGTTGTGACTTCCGGTGCTTGGGAAGGAACAACAAGTGCGGTTACTGCAATCAATGAAAGCAAACAGACAGTAACTATTGAAGTCGAGATGTTCGGAAGAGCAACTTCAGTAGAAATTGATTTCTTAGATATTAAGAAAGCGTAACGAAGAATAAGAATAGAGAATCTTATTTGAAACAAAGTGGGAGGGCTATCCCGTAATTACCACAATAATCAGGAGGTTAACGATTATGGCAAAGAAAGTAGAAGGTTATATCAAACTTCAGATTCCAGCAGGAAAGGCAACACCAGCACCACCCGTTGGACCAGCACTTGGACAGCACGGAGTAAACATTGTACAGTTTACAAAAGAATTTAACGCAAGAACAGCTGATCAGGGAGACATGATCATCCCTGTAGTAATCACTGTATATCAGGATAGAAGCTTCAGCTTCATCACAAAGACTCCACCAGCAGCAGTTTTATTAAAGAAAGCTTGCAAAATCCAGTCTGGATCAGGAGAACCTAACAGAACTAAAGTAGCTACTATTTCTAAAGCAGATCTTCAGCAGATCGCTGAAACAAAGATGAAAGACTTAAACGCAGCTTCTATCGAAGCAGCAATGAGCATGATCGCCGGTACTGCAAGAAGTATGGGAATCACAGTAGAAGAGTAGTCACAAATTTGAAACGAAAGTGGGAGGGTGAACTCCCGATATTACCACAGGAGGTATTTTAGAATGAAAAAAGGTAAGAGATACGCAGAGCTTACAAAATTAGTGGACAGAACAAACAATTATGATCCACAGGAAGCAGTTGCTTTAGTAAAAAAATTAGCAAACGCTAAATTCGACGAAACAATCGAAGCACATATCCGTCTTGGTGTAGATGGACGTCAGGCAGACCAGCAGATCCGTGGAGCAGTTGTACTTCCACACGGAACTGGTAAAGAAGTTAAAGTTCTTGTATTCGCTAAAGATGCAAAAGCTGAAGAAGCGAAAGCAGCAGGAGCAGAATTCGTAGGAGCAGAAGAATTAATTCCTAAGATCCAGAAAGAAAACTGGTATGACTTCGACGTAGTAGTAGCTACTCCAGACATGATGGGTGTAGTAGGTCGTTTAGGACGTGACTTAGGACCTAAAGGTTTAATGCCTAACCCTAAAGCCGGAACTGTAACAATGGACGTTGCGAATGCCATTAAAGAAATCAAAGCAGGTAAGATCGAATATAGATTAGATAAATCCAACATCATTCATGTACCAGTTGGAAAAGCTTCTTTCACAGAAGAACAGTTAGCGGACAACTTCCAGACGTTAATCGATGCAATCGTAAAAGCAAAACCTGCAGCAGCAAAAGGTCAGTATTTTAGAAACGTAACAATTACTTCTACAATGGGACCTGGAGTGAAAATTGATACAACAAAATTTGCTTAATATTTAACTTTAAGCGGGGTCAGTCTCATGTAGTCTGACCCCAGATTTATGCAAAATCCTATGTTGCCATATGGGAATTGCATAAAAATAAAAACATTTCAAAAAAGTAAAAAACATTTGACATATATATAAAATGTCGTGTATTATATGTAAAGTATTACTGCCGAAGACAGCAGGTGCCGCAAGGCGCAACGTAGAACAACCTGCCGAGGAGAGTATTAGTGAATATGCTAATTAACACTCTATGTCTGTGCGGATATAGAGTTTTCTTTTTATATGTGCGGTGGTACACAAAATAAATCAAGGAGGTGCACCATTTCAATGGCAAAAGTTGAGTTAAAACAACCAGTAGTAAACGAAATTAAAGAATTACTTACAGATGCTCAGTCAGCAGTATTAGTTTCTTACCGCGGAATCACTGTAGAACAGGATACAGCAATGCGTAAAGAATTAAGAGAAGCTGATGTAGAATACAAAGTATATAAGAATACAATGATTCGTTTTGCAATCCAGGGAACAGAATTTGAAGCATTAGCTGATGATTTAAAAGGACCTACAGCAATCGCTGTTTCTAAAACAGATGCTACAGCTCCTGCAAGAATCCTTGCAAAACATGCTAAGAACATCGAAGTATTAGAAATGAAATCTGGTGTTGTAGAAGGAACATTCTATGACAAAGATGGTATCCAGGTTATCGCAAGCATCCCATCAAGAGACGAATTACTTGCGAAATTCCTTGGAAGCATTCAGTCCCCAATTACAAACTTTGCTCGTGTTATTAAGCAGATCGCTGAAAAAGACGGAGAAGGGGCTGCAGCTGAGTAAGATCAGTTATCAGTAAATTTAAAATATTAGGAGGAAATTATAATGACAACTCAGGAAATTATTGAAGTTATCAAAGGTTTATCAGTATTAGAATTAAACGATTTAGTAAAAGCTTGTGAAGAAGAATTTGGAGTATCTGCAGCAGCAGGTGTTGTAGTAGCAGCAGCTGGAGCTGAAGGTGGAGCAGAAGAAAAAGACGAATTCGACGTAGAATTAACAGAAGTTGGTGGAGCTAAAGTTAAAGTCATCAAAGCTGTTCGTGAAGTAACAGGATTAGGATTAAAAGAAGCTAAAGAATTAGTTGATGGAGCTCCTAAAGTAATTAAAGAAGGTGCATCTAAAGCAGAAGCTGAAGACATCAAAGCTAAATTAGAAGAACAGGGAGCTAAAGTAACTCTTAAATAATTAAGAGATTTACTCCAGTAGATTTTCTATAAAGTATATGAAACTGTCACATTGGTGAAAACTAGTGTGGCAGTTTTTTTACTTTATATGGATCATAAGAAACTTCGATGGAATCCTCTATGAAATAAAATATTTCTAAGCTTTTATAATCGTATATTTGATGATAGAATAGGAGAGTAAAATCATACGAAAGGAGTATTCGACAATTATGAAATTAGTAATTATTGAACCACTAGGTGTGGAAGAAGAGAAATTAATGGAGATTGCACATAAGGCATTGCCAGATTCTGTCGAGATCGTATCTTACCAGACCAAAGTAACCGACACAGAAAGCCTGATCGAACGTGGAAAGGATGCGGACATTATTATGGTTGCAAACCTGCCATTGAATGCTGAAGTCATCAAAGGTTGCAAAAACCTTAAGATGCTGGCGGTAGCGTTTACAGGGATCGATCATATTGCGATGGATGCATGCAAAGAACAGGGAATCACAGTATGCAACTGTGCAGGCTATTCAAATGCTGCAGTTTCAGACCTTGTCTTTGGACTTTTGATCTCACTATATCGAAATATCATTTCCTGCGATCAGGTAGTCCGAGAAGAAGGAACCAAGGATGGTCTGGTTGGATTTGAATTGGAAGGAAAGAAATTCGGTGTGATCGGAACCGGAGCAATCGGAACCAGAGTTGCGAAGATCGCCCAGGCATTTGGATGTGAAGTTTACGCATATTCAAGGACAGTAAAAGATCTTCCAGGAATTCAATTTGTAGGGTTAGAAGAACTTTTATATAGTTGTGATATCATTTCATTGCATGTACCTTTAAATGAATCAACAAAAGGTTTGATCGGTAAAGATGAAATCGCATTGATGAAACCAGATGCAGTTTTGATCAACACGGCAAGAGGTCCGGTTGTTGATAGTGAAGCATTAGCTGAAGCACTCAATAACGGTAAGATTGCAGGAGCAGCCGTTGATGTCTTTGAGAATGAACCGCCGGTATCAAAAGATCATCCACTCTTACATGCAAAGAATCTGATCGCGACACCACACGTTGCATTTGCAACAAAAGAAGCATTGGTAAAACGTGCGATCATTGATTTTGATAATGTGAAATGTTGGATGGAAGGAAAACCAGTCAATGTAATGAATTAAATTTTATAAATAGTCGAATATACATTAAGAGAAACAAGATAAATGGGGAGAAATAAAGTGAAAAAAGTGATGAAAAAGCTGTGCGTATGTACGCTTTCAGCTCTTATAGGAATGTTATCGATTCAGATTATGCCCGTATCAGCAGCAAGTAAGACTGGCATGGGAAAGATAACGAATAAGATAAACAAAGCAGGGTATAATTTATGGGGCGGATACGATTCACCGGAAGAAGCAGCAACATATGATATTGATTTCTATGATTCTGGCATCAATGTAGGTGTTGCTGTTGGCGGAAATATTTCATTAAAATATAACGATTCTTATGATTATGGAGATAACCTGAAATATAACTGGCAGATCGTCAATGGAAATGATCATATTGCGATGGAGGTATCAGCAGATCAGAAGACTGCAAGGATTACAGGAAGATCCATAGGAGATGCAACAGTCCGATTAAATATCATAACAGATGAAGGAACAGAATATCAAAGTATTGAAACAAAAGAAATGCATATCCAGATTTCCAATCCGAGATTAAAGAATAACAAACTTGCAACGGTTCTTTATAACGAAGGGAAAGTTGAATTAGAAGGCAACTCGGCGAATGGACAAGAACGCATTATCTATCGAGCAGATGACAACCATAATTTTTATGTATCGGATGATGGGACATTTTACGGATATGCAAAACAAACCAGAAAGATATACGTATATGTAGATGGAATTTGTCTGGAAGCAGCTGTAAAGTGCACAGATCCACAATATAGAGCCAGTTGTATTCTGAAAAAAGGGCAAAAAGTATCTTACAAAGTATCAGGAGCCAGCGGATATACACCAGTTACATATAAAGTTGGAAATACAAAATATGCATCTGTATCATCAAATGGATTAACAAAAGGGAAAAATACGGAAGGACAACCTTGACGATCAGTGCTGATAATGCGAGTGTATCTTTTGATATTTATATCTTAAAATCCAAAGTATACAAAGGAGTCAGTAAAGCTCAAGCAATCTGTAAGACAAAACCAAGATATAGTCAGGCAAAACGAATGCAGAAAGGTTATGTAGACTGCAGTTCTTTTGTGTGGAAATCTTATAAACCATATGGTGTGAATTTTGGAAGTAAGAGCTATGCACCAACAGCTGCAGATATTGCTAAATGGTGTGGAAAAAAAGAGAAATTATTAAAACTTTCTACATATAACGGAAAATCAGACAGATTACTTCCGGGAGATCTAATCTTTTACCGTAAACGAAGTGGAAAGAATGGAAGATATAAAAATATCGACCATATCGCCATGTATGCTGGAAATGACACGATCGTACATGCAGATGGAAGCAGTGTGTCTTACAGCTATCCATGGTACCGCAAAGTTGCAGCGATCGCCAGACCAGTAAAATAAAGAAAATATAAAGATAAAGAAGTACAAAAGGCAGATAACAAGGATACAAAATTCTTGCTATCTGCCTTTTAGGATGGTACAATATTGATGTAACTGAAATGGGAGCTTAAAAGGTGATACCTTAGCTGAGAGGAAACGAGAGTTTCGACCATGGACCTGATACGGATAATGCCGTCGTAGGGATTTGGATGCTATGAATACAAGACGAACTGTAAAGCAGCATCACAGGCTTTTAAAGTTTGTCTTTTTTATCTCAACAAGACAGAATGATGATAAAATAAACAAAACCGAATAAGAGTCTCCCAAAATCTTATATTTTGGAGGTTTTCAATCATGAAGTACACAACACAGATGAATGCAGCAAGACAGGGAATTGTAACGAAAGAGATGGAAGCAGTTGCTGCCTATGAAGGAATTGACGTGAAAGGCCTTATGGCAGAAGTTGCAGCTGGAACTATTGTCATCCCTGCAAACAAGAACCACAAGTGTTTAAAGCCATTTGGAATCGGGAATTCTTTGAAGACAAAGATCAATGTAAACCTTGGAACATCCAGAGACTGTCTAAACTTAGATGTTGAGATGGAGAAAGTTAATAAAGCCGTAGAGATGGGTGCAGAAGCTATCATGGATCTTTCTTCTTTTGGACATACTCATGTATTTCGTAAGAAACTTGTCAATGAATGTCCAGCAATCCTTGGTACCGTACCTATTTACGATGCGATTGTTTATTACAATAAAGCATTAAAGGATATCACATCTCGTGAATGGATCGATGTTTTTAAGATGCATGCAGAAGATGGTGTAGATTTTATGACGATCCATTGTGGGATCAACCGAAACACAGCGGAACGTTTTAAGGCAATGAAACGTAAGATGAACATTGTGTCTCGTGGTGGTTCTCTGATCTTTGCATGGATGGAAGCAACAGGCAATGAGAATCCATTCTTCGAATACTATGATGAAATCCTTGATATCTGTAACGAATATGATGTAACGCTAAGCCTTGGCGATGCATGTCGTCCAGGATGCCTTGCTGATGCAAGTGACATTTCACAGATCGAAGAATTAGTAACATTAGGAGAATTAACAGCACGTGCATGGAAGAAGGATGTACAGGTTATGATCGAAGGACCTGGACATATGCCAATGAATCAGATTCAGGCGAATATGAAGATCCAGCAGACGATCTGTCATGGAGCACCATTTTATGTTCTTGGACCTCTGGTAACAGATATTGCACCTGGATATGACCATATCACATCTGCAATTGGTGGAGCAATCGCTGCAGCTTCTGGAGCAAGCTTCTTATGTTATGTAACACCAGCAGAACATCTGCGTCTTCCAAATGTCGATGATGTGAAAGAAGGAATCATGGCTTCCAAGATCGCAGCACATGCAGCAGATATTGCCAAAGGTGTAAAAGGCGCTATGGATTGGGATAACCAGATGGCAGCTGCGAGACAGAAACTTGACTGGGAGAAACAGTTCGAACTTGCTCTTGATCCTGAAAAGGCAAGAAGATACCGTGCAGAATCAACACCAGAGAGAGAAGATACATGTACAATGTGTGGAAAGATGTGTTCTGTACGTAATATGAATGCCGTCCTTGCCGGAGAAGATGTGGACGTCATCTAAATAGAATTCAGCATCCAGGCTGGGAATCCTGCCATGCAGGATTCATATCTAAGATCTCCGGCAGAGCCAGATACATATCCTTACGTATCTGAATATATATGAAAGAAGGTACTTAATATTATGAGTAATGAAAGAAGTGGATTCTCGAGCCGTTTAGGGTTCGTTCTTGCAACGGCTGGGTCTGCCGTAGGTCTTGGAAACATCTGGAGATTTCCATATCTTGCAGCCAAGTATGGCGAGGAACATTTTTATTAACTTATCTGATCCTTACATTAACATTTGGATTTTCACTGATGATCACAGAAGTTGCCCTTGGAAGAAAGGCAGGAACCAGTGCGATCCGTGCATTTGGACACTTTTAGCAAGAAGCATACATTTATCGGATATCTTACAACGATCATTCCGTTTATTATCTTCCCGTACTACTGTGTTATCGGTGGATGGGTTACAAAATATGCACTGGTATCGCTTCAGGGAGGGATTCATAATGCCGCCTCTGATACATTCTTTACAGGGTTTATCAGCAAATCAGCAGAACCTATGATCTGTGTTCTTGTTTTCCTGATCGCTACAACAGTGGTTGTTGCAGGAGGAGTCAAAGGCGGAGTAGAACGTGTCAGCACGATCATGATGCCAGTTTTGATCGTCTTGTTGATCGGAGTTTCTTTATTCTGTATCACAAGACCAGGGGCGATGGCTGGAGTTGCATATTATTTAAAACCAAGTTTAAAAGGATTTGGTCCGACAACGATCTTAGCTGCACTTGGACAGTTATTTTATTCGATGTCCCTTGCTATGGGTATTATGATCACATTCGGATCATATATGCCAAAGAAAGCTGACCTTGAGAAATCAGTCACACAGGTTGAGATTTTTGATACAGGGGTTGCTTTCCTTGCAGGACTTATGATCGTACCAGCTGTGTTTGCATTCTCAAACGGAGATTCATCCATGCTTGCAAAAGGTCCATCTTTGATGTTTGTGATGCTTCCAAAAGTATTTAACAGTATGGCTTTTTCAAGTGTTATTGCAGCAGTATTCTTTATTTTAGTGTTACTTGCAGCACTTACCTCTTCCATTTCGCTGCTTGAAACACTCGTAGCAGTTCTGATGGATAAGTTCCATATGAAACGAGGAACTGCATGTATTACAATGTTTATCATTGCTCTGTTACTAGCAGTTCCATCATCTTTAGGATTTGGAGCATGGAGCAATATTACGATTTTAGGATTTGACTTCCTTGATTTCTTTGATTTCATCAGTAACAGTGTATTAATGCCGATCGCAGCATTCTTAACATGTTTATTTGTCGGTTATATCATCAAGCCAAAAGTAATTGTTGATGAAGTTGAAAGCTCTGGGGAATTTAAGAGAAAATCACTATTCCTTATTATGGTTAAGTATATTGCACCAATCTGCATTGTTGCGATCTTAGTGTTCTCAGTACTTGAAGGATTAGGATTTATTACAGTTTAATACAGAAGATATAGAAACGCACAGATGACTACTTAACATTTTGTGCGTTTCTGTTTTATTAGGAGGAAAGTATGATTACAGCAGTGATTTTTGATATGGACGGTGTGATCGCTGATTCAGAATATTTTAATGTCAAAGCAAAGCATCTCATCTTAAAACAAGCAGGTATTGAAGTTGACTGGCATTATCATGATAAGTTTTTGGGTACGACACATGAATATATGTGGACAGAGATGAAGAAAGAATTTGAAAGTCTTGATAAAGAAGTTTCATATTATATAGATCAGTGGGTTAAAACCAGAAAAGAGTTGATCAACCAGGAAGGACTAAAGCCAATGCCGGGGGTTGTTGATCTGATCCGTATATTAAAGGAAAAAGGATTTCATCTGGCAGTTGCATCGTCTTCATTGAAAGAAGATATCATGACAAATATGAATACGTTTGGGATTACAGACTGCTTTGAAGCATTTATAAGCGGTTCCGAATGTGAAAACGGAAAGCCGGATCCAGAAATCTTTCAAAAGGCGGCTGAGGCAATTGGACAGAAGGCGGCAAACTGTATCGTGGTCGAAGATTCCGAAGCAGGAGTAAAGGCAGCCAAATCTGCCAAAATGAAATGCATTGGATATGCACCAGAAGGAGCAATCAAACAAGATCTCCATCAGGCAGATACAGTGGTGAAGGAATTTTCAGATAAACTTATAGAATATATTATGGGAAATAAGTAAATAAAAAATAGACAGCGTTCTTATGAAAAAGAGCGCTGTCTATTTTTTTATAAAAACTTTCTCGTAAAAAGAGAAGATAGGACACAATATTCATTCATGCAATATAAACATCTGGACGACGTTCTGTCAACATTGTGTAATAGTCATGCTTCATTTGTTTTGCTATATCATAATCCAGAGATGCATGGATAATTCCATCTTTTTCATCATTGATCGATGCGAGAATCCTTCCTAATGGATCAAGAATTCTGGCAGCTTCTGGAAAGAATGCGTCATAACAGATAAACAAGCCGATACGACCGATCTTTGTATCAAATACTTTAAATTGATCCCCAGGTGTAAAATAATTTTTCTCGGAATCAAATAAATGAACTTTGCGATAAGTTCCAAGAAGAACACCAGTGTCATCAAGGAAAAACTGAGAATTATAAAGGATATCTTCTTCTTTTTTTCAGCCATTCCATAGACGATATGAACATGAAATTCCTTAGCTAAAGCATTCATCTTTTTTATGGATGTAGAGTCAATCATGGCAGTTTCTGCCAAATCTTTAAAATTTTCACCACATTGATAACCAGTAACAGCAAGCTCAGGGAAAACGATGAGTTGAGTATCTGGATGAGATTCCATAGCTTTGCGAAGAAGCGTTTCCATATGAGAAAGATTTTCCTCTTTCTGATTCATTTTTGGATAAGTTTGTATACAAACAACATTACATTTCATTTCATAATTTTTTCTCGGTCCTTTCTGAATGCTTTGTGATATATGCTCGTTTGGAACCTTGAACCAGCTAAACAATTCTCGAATTGCAAATACACTGATTACTGCAATTCCAACGGCAAACCATACATAGACAATTAGAATAAATAATTTAAATGCTGTAAAACTGATCATAAGAACCTCCTATTCTTTAGAAGCATGGACCAGATGATCTGGTTGATATGCTTTTAATTGTTCAAAATCAAAATGTTCTTTCTCGAATAGAGAGGCGATCATGATAACAACGATCGGAACACAAAGAGAAAATACATTACCTACAAAATAGTTGATATTATCATCAGGAATCATAAAGTAAGCAATGATTCCACAGATCATACCGATAAAGATAGATGCAACGGCAACTCTTGAGGATACTTTATCCCAGATCAATCCAGCAATAAATGCAGCACATGGGGCGGCAAAAAGTAGTTTGTTGTGTTTTAAAGTGATTCCCACGTTAAGATTTCCTTTCTTAATAAATGCAAAAGGCGCTATAAACATATATCTGTTTACAACGCCTTTGTTTATGACTAGTGTAACATACAAAATCTTTTTATTACAAGATAAGAGTGAAAAGAAGTGAAGAATTTAATGAAAAAGGCAGATGAGAAACATTTTCAGGTGCTTTTTTCATGTATTTAAAAATAGTTATTGACATGATAAATTCTATATGGTAATATAAGAAAATGTCTTAATGTGGGTTTGTCTGCCCACACTCTATGTAAAATTAAGAATAAGATTGTAAGAAAGATATAATAAGATAGAGGGTTTCTTACAGTTGATGTAGTATATAAACCAGGTTTAGATCAAGAGGTGAAAAACGTCCATGGAAAAGAACAGAATACAGCCAATAAAATCAGGTACAGGGATGCGAATCAGCTATGCCAGACAGGATGACGTCCTTGAAGTACCAAATCTGATCGAAATTCAAAAGGATTCCTATGATTGGTTTTTAAGAGAAGGATTAGCAGAGGTATTTGAAGATATCTCCCCAATCGAAGATTACAGCGATCAGTTAAGCTTGGAATTTGTTGACTATCAATTATGTAAAGATGACGTCAAATATTCAATTGAAGAATGTAAAGAAAGAGATGCAACATACGCTGCACCTTTAAAAGTGAAAGTAAGACTTCATAATAAAGAGACTGATGAAATCAAGCAGCATGAGATTTTTATGGGCGATCTTCCTTTAATGACAGCAACAGGAACATTTATCATCAATGGAGCTGAACGTGTTATCGTCAGTCAGTTAGTGCGTTCCCCTGGAATTTATTATGGAATTGCTCATGACAAGATTGGTAAAGAGTTATACTCTTCCACAGTTATTCCAAACCGTGGTGCTTGGCTTGAATATGAAACAGATTCCAATGATGTATTCAATGTACGTGTAGACCGTACAAGAAAAGTGCCTATCACAGTTTTGATCCGTGCATTAGGTATCGGAACAAACGCAGAGATCAAAGAATTATTTGGTGAAGAACCAAAGATCCTTGCAAGTATTGAAAAAGACCCATCTGATAACTATGAAGATGGTCTGTTAGAATTATATAAGAAGATCCGTCCGGGAGAACCATTATCTGTAGATAGTGCGGAAAGCTTGATCAACAGCATGTTCTTCGATCCAAGAAGATATGATCTTGCGAAAGTTGGACGTTACAAATTCAATAAAAAATTAGCATTAAGAAATCGTATCAGTGGATTTATCTTAGCAGAAGATGTTTTAGATCCAACAACTGGAGAAGTATTAGCAGAAGCTGGAACGAATGTGGACATGAAACTTGCAGATAAGATTCAGAACGCAGCCGTAGCAAGTGTTATGATCCAGACAGAAGAAGGTGCTACAAAAGTACTTTCCAACATGGAAGTAAATCTTGCTGAATATGTAGATTTCAATCCAGAAGAGATCGGTGTTCATGAAGATGTTTTCTATCCTGTATTAGAGAAGATCTTAGAAGAAGGATATGAAGGAGAAGAATTAAAAGAAGCTCTGAAGAAGAATATTCATGAATTGATTCCAAAACATATTACAAAAGAAGATATCTTAGCATCCATCAACTATAATATCCATTTAGAGTATGGAATTGGACATGATGATGATATTGACCACTTAGGAAACCGTCGTATCCGTGCTGTAGGTGAACTGCTTCAGAACCAGTATCGTATCGGTCTTTCAAGATTGGAAAGAGTTGTTCGTGAAAGAATGACAACTCAGGATATTGAATCTATCTCACCACAGTCATTGATCAATATCAAACCAGTAACAGCAGCAGTGAAAGAGTTCTTTGGAAGTTCTCAGTTATCTCAGTTCATGGACCACAACAACCCACTGTCTGAGTTAACACATAAGAGACGTTTATCTGCATTAGGACCAGGTGGTCTGTCTCGTGATCGTGCCGGATTCGAAGTCCGTGACGTACATTACACACATTATGGAAGAATGTGTCCGATCGAGACACCTGAAGGACCTAACATCGGTCTGATCAACTCTCTTGCTACTTATGCGAGAATTAACGAGTATGGATTTATCGAAGCTCCATATCGTGTACTGGATAAATCAGATCCTGAGAATCCAGTTGTTACAGACAAAGTTGTTTATTTAACAGCTGATGAAGAAGATAATTATGTAGTAGCACAGGCGAACGAACCTGTTGATGAAGATGGACATTTCGTAAATACTCATGTATCCGGACGTTTCCGTGAGGATACATCAGAATTTGATAAAGTAAACCTTGACTTAATGGACGTATCTCCAAAGATGGTATTCTCAGTAGCTACATCCATGATTCCTTTCCTGGAGAACGATGATGCCAACCGTGCGCTGATGGGATCCAACATGCAGCGTCAGGCAGTACCACTTCTTTCTACAGAAGCTCCTGTTGTTGGAACAGGTATGGAATCCAAGGCTGCATATGACTCTGGAGTCTGCATCACAGCAAGAAATGGCGGAGTCGTAGAAAAATCTACAAGTACAAAGATCGTAGTTCGTAATGATGACGGTCAGAGAGATGAGTACAATGTTATCAAGTTTGCACGAAGCAACCAGGGTAACTGTATGAATCAGCGTCCGATCGTATTTGTAGGAGACAGAGTAGAAAAGGGAGACATCTTAGCAGACGGTGCTTCAACAAGCAACGGAGAGATGGCTCTTGGTAAGAACCCATTGATCGGTTTCATGACATGGGAAGGATATAACTACGAGGATGCGGTACTGTTAAGTGAGCGTCTGGTACAGGATGACGTTTACACATCTGTTCATATCGAAGAATATGAAGCAGAAGCCAGAGATACTAAGCTTGGTCAGGAAGAGATCACAAGAGATCTTGCAGGATTAAGTGAAGATGTCTTAAAAGACTTAGATGATAACGGTATCATCCGTATCGGTGCAGAAGTACGTGCCGGTGACATCCTGGTAGGAAAAGTTACTCCTAAGGGAGAAACAGAATTAACAGCTGAAGAGAGACTGTTACGTGCGATCTTCGGTGAGAAAGCAAGAGAAGTCCGTGATACATCTTTAAGAGTGCCACATGGTGCTTACGGAGTTGTTATGGATACGAAGATCTTCACAAGAGAGAATGGAGACGAACTTCCTCCTGGAGTAAACAAGAGCGTTCGTGTATACATTGCTCAGAAGAGAAAGATTTCTGTAGGAGATAAGATGGCTGGTCGACATGGTAACAAGGGTGTAATTTCCCGTATTCTGCCAGTGGAAGATATGCCATACTTACCAAATGGACGTCCATTAGATATCGTACTGAACCCATTAGGTGTGCCTTCACGTATGAATATCGGACAGGTGTTAGAGATCCATCTGTCCTTAGCAGCAAAAGTTCTTGGATTTAATGTTGCTACACCAGTATTCAATGGTGCAGACGAGAACGATATCGCAGATACATTAAGAATGGCAAATGACTATGCCAATACATCATGGGAAGAATTTGACGCAAAATGGCGTGATAAAGTTAACGATGATGTAATGGATTATTTATACGAAAACAGAGACCACAGAAAAGAATGGAAAGGCGTACCAATCGATACAACTGGTAAAGTAAGATTAAGAGACGGTCGTACAGGAGAAGAATTTGACAGTCCTGTAACAATCGGATTCATGCATTACCTAAAACTGCATCATCTGGTAGACGATAAGATCCATGCACGTTCTACTGGTCCTTACTCATTAGTAACTCAGCAGCCACTGGGTGGTAAAGCTCAGTTCGGTGGACAGCGTTTTGGAGAGATGGAGGTATGGGCACTGGAAGCTTATGGTGCAGCATATACACTTCAGGAAATCCTGACATTCAAATCTGATGACGTTGTTGGACGTGTGAAAGCTTATGAAGCGATCATCAAAGGTGATAACATCCCTGAACCAGGTGTTCCGGAATCTTTCAAAGTATTATTAAAAGAATTCCAGTCACTGGCATTAGATGTTAAAATTCTTGACGAGAACGCTGAAGAAGTTGAATTAAGAGAAGATGTTGATGGTGGAGATGCAAATCAGGATCTTGCACCAATGATCGAAGGAGACGGTGTCTTCAACAATTATGAAGAAAGCGAATCTGAACTCGGTGCTTTAGGATATAAACACGGAGACTTATCAGAAGGTGAAGATAACACAATCATGTAGATTGGCGAGCAATTTAGGAAGGAGCAGCCTTAAATGATGGAATCAAGCAATGAATATCAAAGCAATAAAATTTCATTTGATGCAATTAAAATCGGGTTGGCTTCCCCAGAAAAGATCCGTGAGTGGTCTAGAGGAGAAGTAAAGAAACCTGAGACGATCAACTATCGAACATTAAAACCTGAAAAAAGATGGGCTTTTCTGCGAGAAGATCTTCGGGCCTACAAAGGACTGGGAGTGTCACTGCGGAAAGTACAAAAAAGTTCGCTATAAAGGTGTTGTCTGCGACCGATGCGGTGTTGAAGTAACAAAAGCAAGTGTTCGTCGTGAGAGAATGGGACATATCGAATTAGCGGCTCCAGTATCCCATATCTGGTATTTCAAAGGAATTCCTAGCCGTATGGGTCTGATTCTTGATATTTCACCAAGAACACTGGAAAAGGTTTTATATTTCGCATGCTATATCGTTTTAGATGCTGGAGATACAGATCTTGCATATAAACAAGTATTAACAGAAAAAGAATATAGAGAAGCGTATGAAAAATACGGAGATACATTCCGCGTAGGAATGGGTGCTGAAGCAGTGAAAGAACTGCTTCAGGCCATTGATCTTGAGGCAGAAGCAAAATCCTTACAGGATGAATTCAAAACTGCTACAGGTCAGAAGAGAGCCAGAATCGTTAAGAGACTGGAAGTTGTAGAGGCATTTTTAAACTCAGACAACAAACCAGAATGGATGATCCTGGATGCAGTTCCAGTTATTCCACCAGATATCCGTCCAATGGTGCAGTTAGATGGTGGACGTTTTGCCACATCTGACTTAAATGACCTTTACAGACGTATCATTAACAGAAATAACCGTCTGAAGAGATTATTAGAGCTTGGAGCTCCAGATATCATCGTAAGAAACGAAAAGAGAATGTTACAGGAAGCAGTTGATGCCCTGATCGATAATGGTAGACGTGGACGTCCAGTCACAGGACCAGGAAACCGTGCATTAAAATCATTATCAGATATGTTAAAAGGTAAACAGGGACGTTTCCGTCAGAACCTGTTAGGAAAACGTGTAGACTATTCTGGACGTTCCGTTATCGTAGTAGGACCAGACTTAAAGATTTATCAGTGTGGTCTTCCAAAAGAAATGGCGATCGAATTATTCAAGCCATTCGTTATGAAAGAATTAGTAGAGCGTAAATTAGCTCACAACATTAAATCAGCTAAGAAAATGGTTGAAAAACTTCAGCCAGAAGTATGGGATGTCTTAGAAGACGTCATTAAAGAACATCCTGTTATGTTAAACCGTGCACCGACACTGCATAGACTGGGAATTCAGGCATTCGAGCCTATCCTGGTAGAGGGTAAAGCGATTCGTCTGCACCCATTGGTATGTACAGCGTATAATGCCGACTTCGACGGTGACCAGATGGCTGTCCATCTTCCATTATCTGTGGAAGCACAGGCAGAGTGTAGATTCCTTCTGTTATCACCAAACAACCTGTTAAAACCATCTGATGGTGGTCCAGTAGCTGTTCCTTCTCAGGATATGGTACTTGGTATCTACTATCTGACATTAGAGAAAGATGGAGACAAAGGTGAAGGTAAATACTTCAAATCTGAGAACGAAGCATACTTAGCTTATGAAAATAAGGTAATCACACTTCATTCTAAGATCAAAGTAAGACGTACAGGTGTGGACAAAGATGGAAATCCTATTTCCCAGATCGTAGATTGTACACTTGGACGTATTCTGTTTAATGAGATCATCTTACAGGATTTAGGATTTGTAGACAGAAGCAAACCAGAAAATGCCTTAGCATATGAGATTGATTTCCATGTAGGAAAGAAACAGTTAAAACAGATCCTTGACAGATGTATCAATATTCATGGAGCAACAAAGACTGCAGAAGTCTTAGATGATATTAAAGCAATCGGATACAAATTCTCTACAAGAGGAGCTTTAACAGTATCCATTTCTGATATGACAGTGCCACCTGAGAAACCTCAGATCTTAGGAGATGCACAGAAACAGGTAGAATTTATCACAGAACAGTATAAACGTGGTCTGATGACTGAAGAAGAGCGTTATAAAGCTGTTGTTAAGACATGGTTCGATGCCGATGACGTTTTAACAGATAAACTGATCAGCGGATTAGACCGATTAAACAACATCTTCATGATGGCCGATTCCGGAGCCCGTGGTTCTAACCAGCAGATCAAACAGTTAGCAGGTATGCGTGGACTGATGGCCGATACATCAGGACGTACAATTGAATTACCAATCAAGTCTAACTTCCGTGAAGGTCTTGACGTACTGGAATACTTTATTTCAGCACATGGTGCTCGTAAAGGTCTGTCTGATACAGCCCTTCGTACAGCCGATTCAGGATACTTAACACGTCGTCTGGTAGACGTATCACAGGATCTGATCATTCGTGAACAGGACTGCTGTGAAGGTACAGGAGAAGAAATTCCAGGAATGTATGTAGAAGCATTCATGGATGGACAGGAAGTTATCGAAAGCTTAGAAGAACGTATCACAGGAAGATACGCAGCAGAAGAGCTTGTGAATAAAGAAACTGGAGAAGTCATTGTAAAAGCAAACCACATGATCACACCAAAACGTGCGAAAGCCGTTTGTGATGCAGGATATACATCTGTTAAGATCCGTACGATGTTAACATGTAAATCCGGAGTTGGAGCTTGTGCGAAGTGTTATGGATCTAACATGGCAACAGGTCAGGCCGTACAGGTTGGAGAAGCTGTCGGAATCATCGCAGCACAGTCAATCGGTGAGCCAGGTACACAGCTTACAATGAGAACATTCCATGCCGGTGGAGTAGCCGGTGATGATATCACACAGGGTCTTCCTCGTGTCGAAGAGTTATTTGAAGCACGTAAACCAAAAGGACTTGCGATCATCGCAGAATTTGGTGGAGAAGTGCAGTTAAAAGATACAAAGAAGAAACGTGAAGTTATCATCACAAACAGAGAAACTGGCGATGTGAAGACATATCTGATCCCTTACGGATCTCGTCTGAAAGTACAGGAAGGACAGATCCTTGAAGCCGGAGATGAACTTACAGAAGGTTCTATCAACCCTCACGATTTATTAAGAATCAAGGGAATCCGTGCAGTACAGGATTACATGATCCGCGAAGTACAGAGAGTATACCGTTTACAGGGTGTAGATATCAACGACAAGCACGTTGAGGTTATCGTACGTCAGATGCTTAAGAAAGTACGTATCGAAGACGGTGGAGACACAGGATACTTACCAGGAGCAATGGTTGATGTATTAGAACTTGAGAAGAGAAACAAAGAGATGGAAGAACAGGGTCTTCAGACTGCAACAGCAGACCAGATCATGCTTGGTATCACAAAAGCGTCTCTGGCAACGAGATTCCTTCTATCAGCAGCTTCCTTCCAGGAGACAACAAAAGTTCTTACAGATGCAGCAATCAAAGGAAAAGTCGATCCATTAGTAGGATTAAAAGAAAACGTAATCCTTGGTAAATTGATCCCAGCCGGAACAGGTATGAGACGTTACAGAGATGTCAAGATCAGCACAGACGAAAATGATTTCACGATCGGAGATGAAATCGATTTCGATGATGAAGAATTTGATATTGAAGAATAATTTGAATTTGTAGTTGGCCAACTGTAGGCTTTGAGTATATGATAAAAA
>ENA-OQOA01000038-OQOA01000038.1-human-gut-metagenome-genome-assembly--contig:-NODE-38-length-72897-cov-6.558870_pt1 | contig 72897 bp, 74 predicted proteins | sample MGYA00242633_ERZ504888 | MGnify/ENA primary metagenome ERZ504888 (study PRJEB26092, sample SAMD00036372) | human gut metagenome | host: Homo sapiens | study: EMG produced TPA metagenomics assembly of...
CTTATCCAGAAGATCCTGATAAAGACAATCTGGCAGGATACAGTACAACTGTCCATACTACGGAAGTGAACCGTATAATCGCCCTTAACTTTATCCTAAAAGCGTCCTTGATCTATGGTGCAATTGTTCTGATGGTGATGTGTCTTACCGTGCTGGCTCTTCAGCAGCTCCTGGATGCAGAAAAAACAACTACAGATTTTCGGTTCTGCGAAAAATGGGAGTGGAAGAGAAGGACCTGCATACTTTGGTTCTAAAACAGCTTGGTGTTTGGTTTGGGATGCCGATCACAGCGGCAATCGTTGTAGCAATTATTGTGATTGGCTATTTTCTTCAAAGTGTTTCTGCTGAAATCTCAGCTTATATTGGCTGCGGAGCCTTGATGGTACAAGTAGGGATTATCATTGGTATTCTTTTCTTACTGCTGATATGCTACTTCATAAGTACATGGATATTGTTTAAGCGGTCCATTTCGGAGAACTGATAAAGTCACAGTACAAAAAGGAAAAGCCGCCTGTATGAGCATTTGATATGCCCGCACAGGCGGCTTGCTTTATCTCTGGTAATCAGTCCAAAGGTTTATATTCTGTAACAGTTTTCAGGTATGTTTCCGGGTCGCCGTTGAGAACTAAATCTGCATAGGCTGCCGGATCGTTGTAAATCAGCCAGTCCAGCTCTGACCGCTGATATATATTATCGGCAACCTCATTCTCTACCGCAATCGTATCAATGGCAATCATGCTGCCATTTGCAAATTTCAGCTCCACACAGGCAGTATCCATATTGAACTCACAAGAAAGTAAACGCTTCATTTTGCCCTCCTTAGATCATGCCGAAGTGCTTGAGCGCCTCCTTGATTGCTTTTTCCTTATCGGGCGGGCATTGGGGCTGTTTTGCATCATCGGACTTCGGTTTGTTGTAATTTTCTCGCTCGATGATACCGCATTTCTGCTTCACCTGAGCGATATACAAGCTGCTGACCTTGAGTCCGGTATGCTCCAGCACATATTCCTTGATTTCCGAATAGGTGGCTTTCTTCTCTGCATCGGTGAGATCAAGTTCGTCCATGTGGATGTCTACCTCGATATGTTGCTTTGCATTAAGTTTGGACAATAAACATACCGTCTCAACGTGCACCGTTCCCGGAAACATATCAACACAGCAGACTTTTTCTACACGGTATCCATATTTTGCAAACTCTACCAGATCCCGCGCAAGAGAAGTCGGCTTGCAGGAGATGTAAAGCATTTTTTCACACCTATATAAATCAACTATCTTCGGCAGAGCCTTCGGATGGATTCCTTCGCGCGGTGGATCAAGAACGATGAAGTCCGGTTTTTCTTCGATTTCATCGATCACCTTCAGCACGTCTCCGGCGAGGAAACTGCAGTTGGTAAGGCCGTTTGCCTCTGCGTTCTCTTTTGCAGCTGTAACAGCTTCTTCCACGATTTCCACGCCGATCACTTCTTTTGCGACCGGTGCAAGGATCTGGGCGATGGTTCCGGTTCCGCTGTAGAGGTCGAAGATCGTGCGGTCTTTCGTCTCGCCGACGAACTCGCGGGCGGTGCTGTAGAGAACTTCCGCGCCAAGGGAATTGGTCTGGAAGAAGGAGAACGGGGTGATCTTGAATTTCAGTCCGAGGAGTTCTTCATAGAAGTAGTCCTGTCCGTAGAGCACTTTTGTCTCATCGCTCTTTACAATATCTGCCAGGGAATCATTTATGATATGGAGGAATCCGACAACCTTTCCTTCCAGCGGCAGACCAAGCACTTCCTGCACGAGCGGCATCAGATCCCATTCTTCCTGGCTTGTGGTGACGAGATTTACCAGGATTTCTCCGGTATTCTCGGCTCTTCGCACCAGCAGGTGGCGCAGGTAACCCTCGTGGCTTATCTTGTGGTAGTAACTTGCGTTCCGCTCTTTAAAGTACGCCAGCACGCAGGTCAGAATCTTTGTGAAATCCTCATGCACGATTTTGCAGTCGCACGCGGTCAGGACATCGTAGGTGCTTCCCTTTTTATGAAGTCCGAGAGACAACGGGCCGTCCTTGTATTCATCGCCGAAGGAAAACTCCATTTTATTCCGGTATGCAAACTCCTTCGGACTTCCCTTGATTCCAAGGAACGGATAATCGGCCTCCCCCGCCTCATTGACCTGGCCGGCCTCCACGAGGGCATCGTCGAGCAGTTTTTTCACCTGACCGGCCTTCATTGCAAGCTGATCCTCATAACTCATCGTCTGGTACATGCATCCGCCGCAGGACGGGAAAATACTGCAGACCGGATCGCGCTTTTCCATCGGGGATTTTTCTGTTACTTCGAGCAGGCGGCCCTCCATGCGGTTCTTTCTTTTTTTGTTGATCTGAAAGCGGATCTTCTGTCCCGGAATTGCATTTTTCACGGTAACCGTCTCGCCCTCCACATGTACACGTCCTTTATTCGGGAAATCGATTCTTTCCACGACTCCCTCGTAAATTTCTCCTTTTTTCATTCTCTTCTCCTTCTATGTCAAACTGATTTCCGGACAGAAAAACTCCGGTACCACGTTCCGGCACCGGAGTTTCTTTTTTCCATCCTACTTATCTTCGTCTTCATCCTCGAAGTAATCGTCGAAATCGTCATCGAAATCATCTTCGAAGTCTTCCAGATAATCCGGAGTTACAAACCGGTATACTGCGTATGCGATTCCTGCAACTGCCGCTACCGCTCCGACAATGGCAAGAACCCATAAAATCACGTTTTTCGGTTTTTCGTTCTCACATTCTCTCTGTTTTAAAAGCTCTAATACTTCATCAATCTTATTCATACTGTCCACCAACCTTTGCTTTAGATTAGAAACTTAACTTAACGATAGTATACCATACGAGCCGCAATTTTACCACAATTTCCGCTCTTTTTTATAAATCTTTTCGTTTCAACTCACAATCGGTATTTTCACGGAGTCTGACATGTCGAGAATAGTTCGACTGTGACTTTCCTCATGTCAGTGGAGGATACCGATTTCTCTCCGCCTACCACTGCCGTTATGTTTCTTTTAACAATTCATCCCACCGCTTTAGAAGCGGGGGACTTCTTGTCTACTGGTGTTAAAATTCAGAATCCGCCGGCAGTTCCCGCAGAATCTTGTGGAACTGACCGCCGCAGCGCTCCATTTCTCCTAACACCTGGTCGATCCATTCACCCTTTGTATGCCAGTTTTCTCTGGTGAACTCAATATCCGAAGGACAGACAAAAAACTCTGTCTCCGGGTAGACAAGCTGGTAATACAGAATACACCGTCTCGCATGGAGATTCCGGCAGCAGAGGATCGCTTTTTTTACCTCGATGCCCGCCGCATCTGTCACTTCCCGTGACCGCAGTGCATTTTCATACGTATACGTCGCCTGGTCTTCGCGCAGAATCGCTTTCTCCGGCACGCCGTTTTTCTGCAGTACCGTCCGCAGAAACTCCCACTCGGTTTCATAGTTCCCGCCGTACTGCTCCGCAAGATCCTGTACACCGGCGAAATGCCCGAGCACAGTACTGTATCTTCCCGACGGAAGCACATACGGCGCAAATCCTTCTTTCCAGAGTTCTGCCGCGTGCGCCGCCATCTGCGGATATCCGTTTCCCGGCACAAAAATCACATCGGCTTTCTGCGGCTCATCCTTCACGAAAATATAGTCCGTAAAGTAGTTTAAAAACTTCTCATACATGAAATGTTACCACTCTTTAAAGTCCATGAGGCACTCTACGACATATGCCATATCCTGTTCAGACAGGCTGTAGAACATTGGCAGACGCATCAGGCGCTCGCTCTCTTTTGTTGTGTATTTGTCCTCTCCATGGAAAACACCGAACTTCTGTCCGGCCGGGGAGGTATGGAGCGGAACGTAATGGAAGACACACATCACACCGCGCTCTTTCATATAGTTGATCAGTTTTGTACGCACTTCCAGATTTCTTGCCTTGATGAAGTACATATGTGCATTATGTACACAGCCTTCCGGCACAACCGGCTGCTCGATCTTTCCAGCCTCAGCCAGCGGACGGAGCTGCTCATGGTAATAGTTGTAGATGGCCATCCGCTTTCTGTCGATTTTCTCATGTTCCTCGAGTTCTGCAAGCAGGTAAGCCGCATTCATATCGCTCGGCAGATAGGAGGAACCGTAGTCGATCCAGGTATATTTGTCGATCTGTCCGCGGAAAAACTTGCTGCGGTTCGTTCCCTTTTCACGAAGGATCTCTGCTTTTTCCAGATAATTCTCATCCTGGAACAGCAGCGCGCCGCCCTCTCCCATCGTATAGTTTTTCGTCTCATGGAAGCTGTAGCAGCCAAAATCGCCGATCGTTCCAAGGGCTTTTCCCTTGTAGTACGCGCTCACGCCCTGTGCCGCATCCTCTACAACCTTCAGGTTATGGCGTTTTGCAATATCCATGATGGTATTCATTTCACAGGCAACGCCCGCATAGTGAACCGGAACAATCGCTTTTGTTTTTCGGTGATGGCATCCTCAATCTTGGTCTCGTCGATGTTCATCGTATCCGGACGGATATCCACGTAGACGATTTTTGCTCCGCGCAGAACGAAGGCATCTGCAGTGGAAACAAACGTGTAGGACGGCATGATCACTTCGTCGCCCGGCTGAATCTCAGACAGGTAAGCTGCCATTTCCAGTGCATGGGTGCAGGATGTCGTAAGCATCGCATGTTTTACGTTGAAATTGTCCTGCATCCAGGCAGAACATTTCTTCGTAAAAGGACCGTCGCCGCACAGCTTGTTGTTTTCCTCTGCCGCCTGGCGGATGTATTCCAGTTCTGTTCCAATAAAAGGTGGTTTATTAAACTCTATCATTGTTTTTTCCTTATCTTTCTTCTATCCATTACTGTTTTATTTACTTTCAGAGCCCAAAACAAGCTCTTAGGTAGTCTTATTTTCTCACAAATCCCTGTGGATTTCAAGACACGATTTTGACATGACAGCCATATCATCATACTGTCCATAAAGCCAAAAGAACCCTTGATTTCTCAAGGGTTCCATAAGTAGCGAGAGGGGGATTCGAACCCTCGACACCGCGGGTATGAACCGCGTGCTCTAGCCAACTGAGCTATCTCGCCATATTCATTTTCAACACCGTTTTTCATAAAATATGGGGCCTATAGGGCTCGAACCTATGACCCTCTGCTTGTAAGGCAGATGCTCTCCCAGCTGAGCTAAGACCCCACATCAGTGTTTTATCTGTTGGCTTTTTATCTGTATCACCAACCGACTTCGTTAGTATAGCATTCCACCCGCCAAATGTCAACACTAATTTTCAAATTTTTTCGATTTTTTTCAACTTTTTCTCCCGCCACTCTTTCAGGTACTGCTCCTGTTCCAGATCTTCCCGTTCTTTCTCCCATCCTGCCGCCCGGCAGAGCGTCCATGCAAGCAGAAGAAATACGGCAAAAATCCCCGCCAGACAAACGATTCCCATCTTTTCTGACCGCCTTTCCTGTTCTGATTCTGCTAAAAAGCAAAGGTTCTCCTTACTATTGTATCCGGAACGGCGGCGCTTTATTCCCTTTTCAGAACAAAAAGACAAAGCCGCCAGATTTCCCTTTCACCGGGATTCTGGCGGCTCCATTTTACTCAAAATTAAAATTCACATTCACGTTACGCTTCGTCAATCGCTTTTCCAATATCATGGCGGTAATATTTATTGTCAAAGTCAACCCAGTCAACAGCCTTATATGCATTCGCACGTGCCTCTTTCAGGGTATCGCCAAGTGCTGTCACGCCGAGGACACGGCCTCCGTTTGTCACGATCTCGCCGTCTTTGAACTTCGTTCCTGCATGGAAGCAGTAATAGCCCTCATGCTCTTTGAACGTCTCGAGTCCGCGGATCGGGAATCCTTTTTCGTAGGAAACCGGATAACCGTTCGAAGCCAGTACGATGCAGACACACGCATTATCTGCAAACTGCAGGTCGATCTGGTCGAGAGTTCCGTCGATGCAGGCTTCAAATACATCAATGATGTCTGTCTTCATACGAGGAAGCACAACCTGTGCCTCCGGATCGCCGAAGCGGGCATTGTACTCGAGCACTTTCGGTCCGTCCGGTGTCAGCATCAGTCCGAAGAAGATAACTCCCTTAAACGGTCTTCCCTCAGCTGCCATCGCATCTACGGTCGGCTGATAGATATATTTCTTACAGAACTTATCCACTTCTTCGGTATAAAACGGACTCGGGGAGAAGTTGCCCATACCGCCGGTGTTCAGGCCGGTGTCGCCGTCTCCTGCTCTCTTGTGGTCCTGTGCGGAACTCATCGTCTTGATCGTCTTTCCATCCACAAAAGAGAGAACGGAAACCTCACGTCCCGTCATAAACTCCTCGATGACCATCTCGTTTCCGGCACTGCCGAATTTCTTGTCGAGCATGATCGTCTTGACACCCTCTTTTGCTTCCTCTAAGGTATTGCAGATCAGAACGCCTTTTCCAAGAGCCAGACCGTCGGCTTTCAGCACGATCGGGAATTTTGCAGTCTCGAGATATTTCTCTGCCGCTTCCGGATCGGAGAATGTCTCGTATGCCGCCGTCGGGATATGGTATTTTTTCATCAGGTCTTTGGAGAACGCTTTCGATCCTTCCAGGATTGCCGCATTCTTTCTTGGTCCGAATACGCGCAGTCCCTCTGCCTCAAACGCATCGACAACACCGCCGACCAGCGGATCATCCATGCCGATGACGGTCAGGTCAATCTCTTTTTCTTTCGCAAAAGCAACGAGCTTGTCAAACTCCATCGCTGCAATATCGACACACTCTGCGTACTCCGCAATTCCTGCATTTCCAGGAGCGCAGTAAATCTTGTCTACCTTCGGGCTCTGTGCCACCTTCCAGGCAATCGCATGCTCTCTTCCGCCGCTTCCTACAATCAGTACTTTCATCGCTCTTACTCCTTTATCTTTACGTGTCCGTCTTCTACCGTTACTTTTCCGTTTGCAATCAGATCAATCGCACGCGGCATGATGACCCACTCGGCCTCTTCCATGACGCGCTGCTGCAGTGCCTTCGGTGTATCGCCCTCGTGCACTTCGACTGCCTTCTGCAGAATAATCGGGCCGGTGTCTGTTCCGCCGTCCACAAAATGAACCGTCGCTCCCGTCACTTTGACGCCGCGGGATAATACGCCCTCGTGCACTTTCAGTCCGTAATAGCCCGTTCCGCAGAACGACGGAATGAGGGACGGATGAATGTTGATGATCTTATTCGGATAAGCATCCACAATGCTCTGCGGGATCACAACCAGGCATCCTGCGAGCACAACGAGATCGACGTTGTACGACTGCAGTTTCGCCAGCAGTGCCTCGTTGAATGCTTCTCTCGATGCAAAGGTCTTCGGGGAAAGGCATACCGCATCAATCTCCTTCTTTTTCGCACGCTCCAGCGCATACGCTCCTGCATTGTTGCTGATGACAACAGAAACCTCCGCGTTTGTGATGATTCCCTCGTCAATCGCATCCAGAATCGCCTGCAGGTTCGTGCCGCCGCCGGAGACGAGAACTGCTAATCTTAGCATAACTGTACTCCTTTTTCTCCGTTTTCAATGTGGCCGATCACATATGGCGTATCTCCTGTGGAACGGATGGCTTTCATCGCTGCGTCTACATCTTCCGGATCAACAGCCAGTACCATACCGATACCCATGTTGAAGGTGTTGTACATCATCTGCTCGTCGATATTGCCTTTCTTTGCCATCAGATCAAAGATCGGCGGTACGGTGTAGCTGTCTTTCTGTACAACGGCTACGGTGTTGTCTTTGAGCATACGCGGAATGTTCTCGTAGAAGCCGCCTCCGGTGATGTGGCTGCATGCTTTTACGGTTACACCGGCATCTTTGATGGCGCGGAGTGCTTTTACGTAGATACGGGTCGGTGCAAGCAGGGTCTCGCCGAGGGTTGCGCCGAGCTCATCATAGTATGTATTTAAAGAATCTTTTGTCATATCGAAAACTTTGCGGACAAGAGAAAATCCGTTGCTGTGAACGCCGGTGGAAGCCATGCCGATCAGTACGTCTCCGGCTGCCAGATTTTCACCGGTAATCATGTCTTTCTTGTCACATACGCCGACAGCAAAACCTGCCAGATCGTACTCATCCTCCGGCATCAGGCCCGGATGCTCTGCGGTCTCACCGCCGATCAGTGCCGCATCGGACTGCAGACAGCCTTCTGCAACGCCTTTTACGATCGAAGCGATCTTCTCCGGAGAGTTCTTTCCGCATGCGATGTAGTCGAGGAAGAACAGCGGTTCTCCGCCGGCACATGCGATATCATTCACACACATGGCAACGGCATCAATGCCGATGGTGTCGTGTTTATCAAGAATCATGGCGAGCTTCACCTTGGTTCCGCATCCGTCTGTACCGGAAAACAGCACCGGCTCTTCCATTTCTTTGATTTTTGCCAGGGAAAAAGCGCCAGAAAAACCGCCAAGGCCGCCTAATACCTCCGGGCGCATGGTTTTCTTTACATGCTCTTTCATTAATTCTACTGATTTGTATCCAGCTTCAATATCTACTCCTGCGTTCTTGTAATCCATGGTGAACCTCCCTTGTCCTTTGTTTTTATTTACTGTAGTTACGGTATCCTGTTTCCTGCAGTTTTGCGTCTTTTGCCTCAACCTGCTCTTTCATTTCCTGTGTATATGCTTTCAGTTTTGCAAGCAGTTCCGGATCGGAAGTTGCAAGAATCTTTGCTGCCAGGATTCCGGCATTGGCACCGCCATTGATGGCAACGGTTGCTACCGGAATGCCGCTCGGCATCTGTACGATGGAGTACAGGGAATCACGACCTCCAAGCGATGTGGTATGCATCGGAATTCCGATGACCGGCATTGGGAAAATAGCTGCGCACATACCCGGCAGATGAGCTGCCATACCTGCGCCTGCAATGATAACCTTGAAGCCTTTCTCCTCTGCGGTTTTTGCATATTCGAAAAATACATCCGGCTCGCGGTGTGCGGAGATGATTTTCATCTCGTACTCAATTCCAAATTTTTCCAGCATGTCGGCTGCTTTGCTCATTACCGGCATATCAGAGTCGCTGCCCATCACAATTCCTACTTTAGCCATGTTGTTCTCCTTTTCTGATTAACTGTTCTAAGCGTTATTCATTAGTTATGCTTATATTTATGTTTTAATCATTCAGTTCTGCTTATAATATACTAAGCAGGCGCAGAAATGTCAACCCATAATCAGCCAAAAGGTTCATTTAATTCTTCCGTTCCCGGCAGGACGAAGCGTCCGTCCTCAATGAGAGGGATCGTCGTTCCGTCTGCTTTTTCGACCGCAACCGACTGCAGTTCGCGGTACGGAATCGTGATGTCCGTGTGGCATCCGAAGTATGCTTTCGACGGATCTTCTTTCCGTTTTGCCGAAACCTCGTTCTCGCGCGCGATTACTTCTTTTCCGTCCGGGTTGTACATCGGGCTGTCCTCCGCCCAGGCGTAGCAGGTGTCGCCCATCGCAAAATGCGGGCCCATCTTCTCTGCGATCAGGATCGGCAGTTTTCCGGCGATGCCGTACTGCTCTGCCATCACGTACGCCATCGTGTTCGTTCCGATGGCAAACTCACCGATCGGCAGCGTCCTGTGGTGATACAGCAGGTTTTCTTCTATATAAGTACGATTGTCCTCTTCTTTTTCGAAGTTTGCGCAGTCATACGCGGTGATCATGCCGTCGGTCAGCGTCAGGCAGAGATCGCGGTAATACAGCTCGTTCAGGTAGACTCCCGTCACATGGAGCACGCCTGTCGTGCCGGTAAGGCTCGGGGAAGTAAAGACCTCTCCGACCGGAATATTGCAGTCGGCAACACAGTTCTCGAAATTCGTCTCTTTCGCAGGATCGTTCAGATGATGCAGCATCACGCGCAGATCCGTTCTGTTCTCTCCTTTTCCAAGCACATGCACGGAAACACCCTCGTCGAGCGCATCGATCAGGTACTGCTGGATGCGCTGGTATTTTTCGTAATCGAGCGTGTTGATCTTTACGATCTCACAAAAAATTTTTTCGTAGCGCGGATCGATCTCCGGCATCGGGTAGGCGATGATCGTGTAGCCGTACTCGTCATCCTTGATATAGCGGTTTACAATCTGGCCCGCCTCGTTCTGGAAACCGACACGGAGCTTTTGCTGGCGCTCATTTAAGTGCAGTGCCTGTTTTTTATTTACTGGCTCAAACGGAACTTCGCCGAAGGTTTCCACCACGGCAGGGCCGGCATAGCCGTCCGCCAGTTCTTTGTACTCGTCGTATTTCACCTGCATCGCGCGGAGCCGTCTCTTCACGAGATCCTCGTTGAGATACAGCGCCTCATCGTTCCGGTGATCGTAGTCATACTGCTTATTCGCAGACGCACCGGCAACCCACGTTCTCCGCGCGCCGCTGGAAATCACCGGCTCGAGTCCCATCTCGCGGAACTGTAATATTGCCGCACGGATCATGCGCTCAAAACCGATGTGGAAGCGGATGCTGACTGTCTTCTTTTTCGACAGATCTTTTCGCGCCACGAGAAAGCACTTGCGGAAGCCTTCTGTGTAGGTGCGTGCCATCGCGTCGATTTCTTCCTGGCTGAACGTATTTAAAAAGCGGGCTGTACCCTTCTCATTTTCGGTGATATATTCGCCGTACTGGTACAGATACCGCAGATCCGTCAGATCAGATTCCATCACAATATCCTTCACAAAGTGCAGCGACGGGTCGACGATTTCGCGCACCTGGTATTCCTGGCGCTCCTCGGCGTAATCGCTCACATACCAGTAAATGCTCTCTTTTACATACTGCGCGGACGGCAGCGTCTTCTCCTCGAACATCGCATACAACTCGAGATACAGCTCCATCGCCGCAGTCAGCTCCAGCAGGCGGTCCTCATAGACCCAGACAACAGCATTTCCCAGCTCCCGGTACAGGCAGCAGAGGCTCCTTCCATGCGTTTCACCAAGTGCCCGCACGGCAAACGCCGGGTTTCCGTAGGAGGTCTCATACCACTCCCCGATCACATCTTCATACGGCTCGCGGTTAAAACAGCCAGCTCTTCCTCGGATGCTGTTTTTAGATATCCTTCTGCGATTCTGCTCCGGATCTGGTCCATTTTGCAGAGGTACTGTGCCATCTGTGCAAAAAAATCGCGGTACGGCTGCGGAACGCTTTTTTCCGCCGGAATCTGGCGGATCCGCTCAATTGCAAGCGCATACCGCTCGTTTAATAATTCATCCGTCATAAAAAATCCCTTTCTGTTTCTCTTTAACTGTTACGAGGGGCAGATCTGCCCCTCATTCTTCTTAACTTATTCCTGTTTTTCTTCCCGGTCGTCAATAATTTTTCCATCCCGGATACTCTGTTCGAGAATCTCTTCCATATAACTCCAGATCTCCTCGGAGCCGGTCGCCGTCTTCTCGTTTCGTTTTAACGGCTGGGAAATCCGCACATTGTGGCGGGTCCAGTCTTTTCCATCGTTCTCATGATTTAAAAGCAGCGGCTGGAAATTGTCCATCACATGGGCAAAGCGCGCTTCCGGTGTCTCATACGCTTCGAACTCGAGCCAGAGATCCATCAGCATTTTTCCCTGATCCTCCGGCAGCAGGCCGTAGATGCGCTCGGCCGCTTTGTGTTCTCTCTCGTCTTTTGTTTTGTTTGCCTCCGCGTCGTATGCATACGTGTCGCCTGCATCAATCTCCACGAGGTCGTGGATCAGCAGCATGAGCATCGTTCTGCCGATGTCGATTTTCTCATTCGAATATTCCTGCAGCAGAAATGCCATCACCGCCATGTGCCATGCGTGCTCCGCGTCGTCCTCCTGGCGCGAATAGCCGCGGATGTGCGTCTGGCGCAGGATCTGTTTTTCTTTATCAATCTCCAGAATAAAATTCAGCTGTTTTTCAAAACGTTCGCGATCCATCTTTTTCCCCTTTTCTTTTATATGTACTCCCGGAGTCTTTCTGTGCTTGATTTTACGAGAGTACATTTATCTCACACCGATCAGAAACAATGCAAGCCATGCGACCAGCATGCCGCCGCTCGTAATCGAGCCGAGAACCGACATTCTGTGGCTGACCTGTTCTTCTTTAAAGCTCTTCATTCCCACATAGAAGCCGTATCCCGACAGAAGGAATGAGAACAGTCCCGCTGCTCCGAGAAAAATGCCTCCGTTTCCGCGGAATGCAAACGATACGACCGAAGCCAGCAGAAACAGAAAGACCGAAGCACCTGCCATATAGAGAGCTTCCTTTCCGCCTTCCGACGGCTTCCGGACAAAATTGTAATTATACTTCTTCCTCGCCATATTTCCATCTCCTGAATTTATTGCAGATCAGGAATGCGCCGCAGCCGATCATGGCTCCAAGCGTATTCAGGATCAGATCATCTACATCAAAGCAGCCCACCTTCGTGATGAGCTGAATCGTCTCCACGCAGAGGCTGAACAGAAAACCAAGAAGCGATACTTTCCAGAAACTCTCCATTTTTTTGTGCATCACCGGAACGATAAAGCCGAACGGCAGAAAACCGATCACATTGCCCGCCAGATTTAAAAATGCGGCAAGGAATCCCACCTTTTCGCGGTAAATCCAGAACCGTCTGATTTCCTGAAACGGCACCAGATTGTAACGGTAATCCAGTTCAAAAAAGTTCCTTCTCCCGTATTCTTCTGCAAAAAACAGAAAATAAACGAGCGCAAGAAGATACACCAGAAATAAAATCCGTCCCACAACGCGGATTCTGGCTTTCGTCTCCTGCTTCATCTTCGTTTCCCCTTTCTGCGTTGTTCTCCCCTCTGCTGTCAGAAACGCCGGCATACCTCATCGGCGCACGCGCTTCCGAAATATCCCGGCATTTTTTCTTTTTGAAAGGCGCTTTTAGAACATGATTTCCCCGCGTCGTTTCAGCAGGCCTGCCCCGCTTACGATCATCAGAACACCGGTTGCCACGCCAACAACAACCAGTACGGCGCCCATAGCGATATTTCCGCCGCCGACACGTCCCATGGTTTTATAAATCTTTTCATTCATAGCGCAAAACTCCCTTTCCCGGTGTACCGCATCTTATTTCACGCCGTACTCCTCATAATATGCATCAATGGCAGCCTTCATCCTGTCATCGATCTGAATTTTGCCCTGGCATGGACGGTTGTACAGATACGTGATAACGTCCTCCATGGTTACAATGGCATTTGCCGGGAAGCCATAGGTTTCCTGGATTTCCTCGAGTGCGCTCTTATCGCCTTTTCCGCGCTCCATGCGGTTTAAGGATACCATCAGTCCTTTGATCTCCACATTGCCCTGTGCCTGGATGATCGGGAAGGTCTCCTCGATGGATTTTCCGGAAGTGGTTACATCCTCAATAATGACAACGCGGTCACCGTCTTTGATCTTGCTTCCAAGCAGCAGTCCTGCATCTCCACCGTGGTCTTTGGCTTCCTTCCGGTTGGAGCAGTAGCGTACTTCTACACCGTAGAGATCATGAATCGCAATTGCTGTTACAACACTGAGCGGAATTCCTTTGTATGCCGGTCCGAACAGAACGTCAAAATCCAGCCCGTAGTTGTCATGGATTGCTTTTGCGTAATACTCGCCGAGACGTTTTAACTGGCTGCCGGTTACGTAAGCGCCTGCATTCATAAAGAACGGGGATTTTCTTCCGCTTTTCAGGGTGAACTCTCCAAATTTTAATACCTGGCTCTCGACCATGAATTCAATGAACTCTTTCTTATACTGTTCCATCTTATTTTCCTCCATATTTTCAGGGGAAGGCATCGGTTCTCGCATGCCGCCCGTTTTTACTTCTATTCTGTTCTATACTACCATAAACGCCTCTGTTTTTCCAGTCCAGACACAGGATTTCGCATAAAAAACATAAAATCCACACAAATAAATTTCATTCTCTGACGCAAAAAATCCCTCCGCCCAGAGAACGGAGGGATTTTGATATGTTTTCTTTTTAGAAATCTACTTCTGTATCATAGTAGCAGCATTTCAGCAGTTTTTCCATCTCTTCAACAGATGGCTGTCTCGGGTTGGATCCGGTGCAGGCATCGGCGATGGCATTTACAGCGATGTCGTGCAGTCTCTCCAGGAATACGTCTTCCGGAACGAAGCCCTGCTCGGTCGGATAGCTGTCTTTTCCGTAGTTCTTGATGCAGTGCGGAATGTTCAGTTTGTCGTTCATGCCGCGCAGATAGTCAATGAGGAGTTTTACTTTCTCTTCCGTTGTCTCGCCGCCAAGTTTCATCTCGTCAGCGATCACTGCATAACGTTTTGCTGCAGTCTCGTCTTTTGCGTTGAACGCGATAACCTTCGGCAGGTACATAGCGTTTGCTGCGCCGTGGATCAGGTGAGCGCCGTAATCAGCGAATGCTGCGCCTGTTTTATGTGCCATGGAGTGAACAATACCAAGAAGTGCATTGGAGAATGCCATACCAGCGAGGCACTGTGCGTTGTGCATGCTGTCACGTTTTGCCATATCTCCGTTGTAGGAATCTACCAGGTCTGCCTGAATCATCTTGATTGCATACAGTGCCAGCGGATCGGTGAAGTCACAGTTCGCTGTGGAAACGTATGCCTCGATTGCATGGGTCATAGCGTCCATACCGGTGTGAGCAACTAACTTTTGCGGCATCGTCTCTGCCAGATCCGGATCTACGATTGCAACGTCCGGCGTGATTTCGAAGTCTGCCAGCGGGTATTTGATACCTTTTTCATAGTCTGTGATAACTGCGAACGCGGTTACCTCGGTTGCTGTTCCGGATGTAGAAGAAATTGCACAGAAATGAGCTTTTCTGCGGAGTTTCGGCATTCCGAATACCTTGCACATTTCTTCGAAGGTGATGTCTGGATACTCGTATTTGATCCACATTGCTTTTGCTGCGTCGATCGGAGATCCGCCGCCCATTGCTACGATCCAGTCCGGCTGGAACTCTTCCATCGCTTTTGCTCCGCGCATAACAGTCTCGACTGACGGATCAGACTCGATTCCCTCAAAAAGCTGTACTTCCATGCCGGCTTCTTTCAGGTAGTCTACTGCGCGATCCAGGAAACCGAAACGTTTCATGGAGCCGCCGCCTACACAGACGATTGCACGTTTTCCTTCGAATGTTTTCAGTGCCTCTAAAGCACCCTTTCCGTGGTATAAATCTCTTGGTAATGTAAATCTTGCCATTGTTCAGAACCCCTTTCTTGTTTTGCTTCTGATGGACAGCTCCGGCAGATCAGATCAGCAGAATTTCTGTTTTTCCTACTCTCTGTTTGAGCCGCCTTTTGTCTTTTGTTTTCGACTTTGTTATTATTATAACAAACTTTTTCAGGGATTTCCAATACAAAAATGATATTTCCTGATGTCAATTATATATGTCTTATTTACTCCCGTGCCGCCCGCGATGCCTGTTTTTCACGGTACATCGCTCTTTTCCTCCAGCTTTCCGCTTCCAGATATTTCACGAAAAACACTCCCAACCACTTTCAACGCCTCCGCCAGATCCTCCCGAAAATCCTCATCCCCTCTCCGCAGACTATTCACCCTGCACCCAAACACCCTCTCATGCCCCGTACAGTGCAGATACCTGCCGTCCCCCAAATACATCCCCACATGCCCCCTCCAGAACAGCAGATCCCCGGCCTTCGCCCGTTCCTCCACCAGACACATCTCCTCCCCTTCTCTCCAGATCGCTTTCATCGGATACCCTTCCCTGATATCCGCATCCCGCCAAATCAAAACCCCATTCATCAAATACACCATAAACACTACACCCGAACAGTCAATCCCATCCGCCGCCTTCCCGCCCCACCGGTACTGGCATCCAAGATACCCCTTCGCACACTCCACAACCTTCCTCCGAAACTTCTCTTCCGACCACCCCTCCGGAATCCCCTGCTCCACAAAAAACCGCTCTTCCGATTTTCCCCACAAAAACCGATCCGAATCCAGTCTTTTTCTTAATGCCACCTCCGGCACAAACCCACTGATCCCATTCGCCAGTTTCACCCTGCAATACCCATTCTCCGTCTCCTCCATTTTCTCCACAAAACACCCCCGTCCCAGCGTCTCCAACATCCGCGACTGCACCCGCGCTCCCCTCATCACATCCGCAAACCCGCGTGTCACCACATACGTATTCCCTGCCTTTTCCCTCTCCTCCATCCACTCCCGGCTTTTCTCTTCAATCAAATTCCTCTCCATCCACCCCCGATACCCATAATGCGTCCAAACCTCAATCCACTCCCCCTCATCTTCCCACATCACGCTCCATCCAAAAAACACCTCATCCACCACATCCACCACATTCTCCTCATGCAAAAACGCCCGCTTCACTTTAATGATCCCATACTTCATCTCACATACCACCTTCCATTTTCTATATACTATGCACCCACCACAACACTCTCACGCCGATCCGCCCCCGGCGGATCCAGACCTACTTCGTTTCAGCTCCACACAACCAGATCTCACTGGAATTTGCGCCTGCGGTGTGGCGGGCATAGAAAAAGAGGGCGGAACTGTGCCCATTCTGAGCCACAGTTCCGCCCTCTTTTTCTCGCCCGCCGCACCGCAGATGCGAAGCCGCTCGAGGCCGTCCGTCTTATCTCACCGCCCCGATCAGCGAATTAATATCGTCAACCTTATGCCTTCTCATATACTCTTCGATACCGCGAACCGTTTCAACAGTCGCATACGGATTAAAGAAATTCGCCGTCCCAATCGAAACCGCCGTAGCCCCCGCCAGAATAAACTCCAGCGCATCCTCCGCCGACGCAATACCGCCCATACCAATAATCGGCACTTTCACTGCCTGCGCCACCTGATACACCATCCGCACCGCAATCGGCTTCACCGCCGGCCCCGACATACCGCCAGTCTTATTCGCAATCGCAAACTTCTGCCGTTCAATATCAATCTTCATCCCAGTAAGCGTATTGATCAGCGACAGCACATCCGCCCCGCCGGCTTCCGCAGCCCGCGCCATCTCCGTAATATCCGTCACATTCGGGCTCAATTTCATAATAATCGGCTGCTTCGCATATTTTTTAACTTCTCTGGTGATCGCCTCCACCGCCTTCGGATCCTGTCCAAACGCAATACCGCCCTCCTTCACATTCGGGCACGAAATATTAATCTCCAGCAGATCCACCGGCTCCGAAGTCAATCGCTCCACAACCTCACAGTAATCCTCCGTCGTCCGTCCACACACATTCACCACAATCTTCGTGTCAAACTGTTTCAAAAACGGAATATCCCTCTCACAGAACACATCAATACCAGGATTCTGCAGCCCGATCGCATTCAGCATTCCGCCGTAAACCTCCGCAATACGCGGCGTCGGATTCCCCGGCCACGGCACATTCGCAACACCCTTCGTCACAACCGCGCCAAGCTCCTTCAAATCCACAAACTCACTGTACTCCGCGCCGGAGCCAAACGTACCAGATGCCGTCATAACCGGATTCTTCAGTTCCACACCCGCCAGATTCACACTTGTCTTCATCGATTTTTCTCCTCCTCGCGTCACTTACAGCTCAATTTCCGTACTTAAAAAGACCGGTCCGTCCTTGCAGATCCGCTTGTTGTGCACATGTGAATGACCATCCACCTCAGTCGACTGGCAGACACACGCAAGACATGCGCCAACGCCGCACGCCATCTTCTCTTCCATCGAAATCCAGCATGGAATTCCCTTTTCCAGACCGTACGCCTTAATCGCACGCAGCATCGGAGCCGGACCGCAGGCAAAAATTACATCTGCTTCCAGATGATCCTCGCGCACCGCATCCATCACATTGCCCTTCACACCGGCACTTCCGTCCTCCGTTGCAATATGAAGATCGCCTGCCGCAGCAAACTCCTCATTTAAGAACAACTCATCGCGGTAACCACAGCAGATGATCGTGTCCGTTCCAAGATCCTTCGCCGTCTGCAGCATCGGCGGAACACCGATACCGCCGCCCATCAGCATCACACGTTTTCCCTTACCTTCCTCGATCGGGAATCCATTTCCAAGCGGCCCTAAAATATCAACCTCATCCCCCGCTTTCAGATGCGAAAACTCCTCCGTTCCTGCACCTGCCACACGGTAGACAATCCGAAGTCTTCCTCCCTCTCGGTCGATCTCACAAAGAGAAATCGGACGCGGCAGAAGACGGCTGCCGTCCTTCGAAAACAGAGAAATAAACTGGCCGGCCTTCGCCTCTTTCGCAATCACTTTCGTGGAAATCCACATGCTGTAAATTCCTTTTGCAATGCACTCCTGACTTTCCACAGTACAGCATTCCTTGATTTTCATAAGCTGAACACTCCTTTTATTTTCTTGAATCGGCGAAAAGCCCAAAATATCCTCCGGCGGACATAACATCTACCCGGCAGACCTTCTGAGCTTTTCACCCTGTATTCTTATTTTGCAGCAGCAAGCGCCCCGCTGATATCCTCAACCATATCCTTTACAGCTGCTCTCGAAGCATCCGCAAAGTTCTCAGTGCCAAACTCGGCATATTTTTCCTGTTTGTAAGCAGCGATAATACCTCTCGAAGAGTTTACGATTGCACCCAGTCCGTCCTCATTGAAGAAGTGAACGAGGTCTTTTCCTTTTCCGCCCTGTGCACCGTAGCCCGGTACCAGGATGTAGGATTTCGGCATTACCTTACGCAGCACCTTGCCCATCTCCGGATATGTAGCGCCGACAACAGCTCCCACATAGCTGTAATCATCGCCCATGTGCTCCTCGCCCCACGCGGCAACCTGCTCGCCGACCCACTCATACAGCGGACGTCCGTCGATGATGCGGTCCTGGAACTCGCCGCTGGACGGGTTCGAGGTTTTTACCAGAACAAAGATACCTTTTTTCTCCTCTTTGCAGACCTTGATGAACGGTTTTACGCCGTCAGATCCAAGATACGGATTGACAGTTGCAAAATCCTCATGGAATCCGGCGTAGGATTTGCTTCCCACCTGCACGTGGCCGAGGTGGCCGACTGCATACGCCTCAGAAGTAGAACCGATATCGCCTCGTTTGATATCGCCGATGACAACGAGACCCTTTTCCTGGCAGTAGGAAACGGTCTTCTCATACGCTGCCATTCCCGGAACGCCGAACTGCTCATACATGGCAACCTGCGGTTTTACAGCCGGAATCAGATCGTATGTTGCGTCGACAATCGCTTTATTGAACTGCCAAACGGCCTCTGCAGCTCCTTCAAGTGTCTCTCCGTACTCGGCAAATGCCTTTTTCTGTACGTGCTCCGGCACATAGTTCAGCATCGGGTCCAGACCTACGACGATCGGTGCATTTGTTTTTTTAATGTTTGCAATCAGTTTGTTAATCATCTGCTTACTCTCCCTCTTCTGTTTTTTCTTATTAGAAATTACTCAGCTTCGTATACAATCTTGCCGCCGCATACGGTAGCCATAACTTTTCCTTTGACTTTCTTGCCGCCGAACGGAGTGTTTTTGCCCTTGGAAACAAACTCCTTCGGATCGATCACATACTCTGCTTCCGGATCGATGACAACCACATCGGCGTCCATGCCAGGTGCAAGAGAACCTTTCTTGTCCAGGTGCAGGATTTTTGCCGGATTATAGCTCATCTTCTCCGCCATCTGCATCGGGGTGATGATCTCGGTATCCACAAGTTCGGTGATGGTAAGAGCCACGCTCGTCTCCAGTCCGACGATGCCGAACGGAGCTTTCTTGAAGGACTCCTGTTTCTCGGTCAGCGCATGCGGTGCATGATCGGTGCTGATGACATCGAAGACATCGTCTTTCAGACCCTGGCGCAGTGCCTCGAGATCCTCTTTCGTACGGAGCGGCGGATTCATCTTGTAGTTGGTGTCGCCCTTTACGATGTCGTCGCTGCAGAGGGTAAAGTGATGCGGGCAGACCTCGGCGGAAATCGAAACGCCGGCCTTTCTCGCCTCACGCACCATATCCACGCTCTCTTTGGTCGAGCAGTGGCACAGATGCAGGTGTGCACCTGTCTCTGCAGCAAGTACGATATCTCTTGCAACAATCGTGTTCTCTACGGAGTTTGTGATGCCCGGCAGATGCCACTCTCTCGAGTTTGCATCCTCATTCATGCAGCCGCCGTTTACGAGGTTCTTGTCCTCGCAGTGAGCCAGCACCGGAATGTTTTTCTCTGCGGCAATCTCCATGGCCTCTTTGTAGAGCAGCGCGTTCATAACGGATTTTCCGTCCTCGCTGATCGCCGGGATGCCGGCTTTTACCATGCCCTCGATATCGGCGAGCTCTTCACCCTTCTGTCCTACTGTGATGGCGCCTGCCTGCAGTACATTAATCGGAGAAAAACGGTCTGCTTTGATCGTTACATAGTTGACGCGGTCCGGGCTGTCGATGACCGGTTTTGTATTCGGCATCGCTACCAGCGTTGTCACGCCTCCTTTTGCTGCTGCTTTCGAACCGCTTTCAATATCTTCTTTATATGTCTGCCCCGGGTCGCGGAGATGTACATGCATATCGATGATGCCAGGCATTACATAGCAGCCTTTTGCATCTATTACCTGCGCATCTTTTACGCGGATTCCTTTTTCAACCCGTGTAATAACGCCGTTTTCGATCAGAACATCACTGATTTCGTCTTTTTGGGTGGCCGGGTCGATGACCTGTCCATTTTTGATTAAGATACTCATCTTACGTTCTCTGATCCTTTCTTTTCTTCTGGCCGTCGTCCGACCATTTATTCCTTTTTATAATACACGAAATCTTTCCTGAAATAAAGAGTTTTTTCTTGACTTTTTTGATTTGCAAGATTATAATAGTCTCAATCGAGAAGATGTTGAGATGTAATACGTGGTCACTAGCTATTAGAGATTATATTAGCATTCACCTTCAATATAATCTGTAATAGCTAGTGAATTTTTTTACCAAAAGTTCACTCGCTTATGGGGGAACATATGCATTCCCACATCATGCTTATTTTTAATTTTATGGAGGTAACTCACAATGAACAAGGGAACAGTGAAATGGTTTAACGCAGAGAAGGGCTATGGCTTCATCACAGGCGAAGACGGAAACGATGTATTCGTACATTTCTCCGCTATCCAGGGTGAAGGATTCAAAACTCTTGACGAAGGTCAGGCGGTTACTTACGATCTTACCGAGGGTGCTCGCGGAATGCAGGCTTCCAACGTTGTTAAATGCTAATTAACCATAAGCGAAAGGCCGGAGGATGTATGTCCTCCGGTTTTTTAATTTACGCGGACAACGAGCCAAAGTCCGTGCCTGCACGAGACCTTGGCGACTGCCGCGATAACTTAAGAAACTCGTGGAGCGTGTTTCTCATAGTTTTTTCTATAGCAAGACCCGAAAATAATGCAAAAAAGGCAGTGCTGCAGAGCGCGAATTGCAAGGAACAGATTTGAAGGCGTACCGGGGTACGACGAAAATCTGTGACGCAGTAATTCACGCTCTGCGGTGCTGAATTTTTTGCATTATTTTCGGGGATTGCTATAAATCTCTATAACAAAAGCGCTTATCACTCCGGGATTTTCCCGTCTGTGGTAAGCGCTTTTACTTTCTTTAACAATTCTGCTTATTCCGCTGTACTTTCGCTGATGGAATCTGCTGTGCTGTCACTTGCCGTATCTGCTGTGCTGTCCGAAGATGTATCGGAAGCATCAGAGCTGTCGCTGGTGTCATCTGCACTGCTGTCGCTGGATGTGTTGGTCTCGCTCAGATAATTCTGAATATCCGTCACGTTCATCGTTGTGGTTTCTGTCGTACGGTTCGCCTTTTTCTCTGCTACCGAGTTCTGGTAAACAGCAACGGAGAACCAGCCGATCAGGGTAGCCAGCACAACGACGAAAGCGGTAACTTCCAGTCTCGTGATCCATCTTTCACGTCTCATGATTTTCTCACGGTTCGCTTTTTCCTTTTTATAGCGGTCAACTTTTTCCTGACTCATGGTTCTACTTCTCCTTTGATTTCTAAAAAGTGCTCGGCGGCACTTTCAAACATGTTAAAAATTATACTACATTTTCAACAAAAAGGGAAGAGAAAAGTTATAATGCAATGATAATTCCGCCGTCATTTGCATACATACTGCTGACGCCCTGGGTATCGAGTACGAAGACATCCTGTACCGCAAGGCGCTCCAGAAGGGCTTCTTTTACCATCTCGGCGCGCTCCGGGCAGTTGCAATGAGAGATGGCAAGCGTTTTGTTTTCTACATGCTGTGCGTCATTTACAATGGCATCGACCATTTTCATCAGTGCTTTGTTGATGCCGCGCGCCTGATCGAGCTGTACGATATCGCCCTCCGGTGTGGCTCCCATAACCGGTTTGATCTTAAGCGCGGATGCAACAAGTGCTTTTGTTTTGGAAAGGCGGCCGTTTTTCCGCAGAGTTTCGAGATTTTCCAGCACGAAATAGGTGTGCTGTGTGCTGATATAGAGTTCTACTGTCTCTACGACGCGCTCAAAGCTCATGCCGGCTTCCTCGCACTCCACGATTTTTTTCACGATCAGGGTCTCTCCTATCGATGCGCTTCTGGAATTGAATACGTGAATCTTCAGATCCTCGTTCTCCTCCTGCGCCAGGTTTGCACCGAGCACTGCGCTGTTATAGGAACCGCTGAGCTGTGCGGAAAGTGTGACCGCGTAGCACCGTTCTGCTCCGTTCAGAAAAGATTTCCGGAAATAATCCGGCGACGGGCAGGCGGATTTCGGGCACTCCGGGCATTCCGCTACTCTCTTTAAAAAATATTTCTGGTCAAATGTCTCGTCATCCAGAATGGATTCTCCGCCGACTTCCAGGGTCAGCGGTGCAATTTCAATATTTCCTCTTTTTTTCATATCTGCTGTCAGTTCACAGCAGCTGTCTGCAACAATGTGAAAACTCATATATTTTGTCCCTCCAAACTTGATTCCGCTTTTTCTCACTGCGGACGTTTCGTATTTCCAATCACCGCTCTTTTTCAAACCTTCCTAAACTAGGGACGAATTCGACACAGTGAATTTTTTGATATTTTGTCATGTAGTTTTGATAACTACATTTTATCATAACACACTTAGTGCTCCATTGCAAAAAGTTTTTTCCCAATAAAAGTTTTTCCGTTAAAAAGTTTTTTCCTTTTCTTGTCGCACTCCCCTTTTTGCGGTATACTACGGTCATACGGCTTTTTTGTTTATGGATATTTTTCCATTGCTTATTTTCAGGAGGTGGTACGTATGGAATGGACTTTTTCGGATTCGGTCCGGCTTTCCCTGCTTTCGTTTTCGGAAGCTTCCAAAGCCTGCGCGGCGCTGCCCGGATTTTCTCTTTTCCGGCGCAGTCTGCAGCCGGAGCGCATCGAATACTGCCGCGCAGAGCTGCTGCCTGACTGCCTGGTCGGATCGCTTGCCGTCCCGGACAAGACGCATCCGCTTCACCTTGCATTCTCGCTTGCGTTTTATCTCGACCGGGGGCAGCTTATTCTGGCAGCCGACGAACAGACACTTCCGGCTTTGCAGAGCCTCCTCTTCCCGGAAGAACCGCTCGATACTTCCGATGTCTTCCACCTGTTTTTCTCGTTTCTGGAATCGCTGATCCAGGAGGATATGCTCTATCTGCAGAATTTTGAGAAGCGCCTTGCGACAATCGAGGAGTCTCTTCTCGACACTCTGCCAAAAGAGCTGCAGCGGACCCTGATCACGATCCGTCGGGAGCTGCTCGTGTTCCATGCCTATTACCAGCAGCTTCTCGACATGTGCGAAATACTCTCCGAGGACGAAAATCACTTTCTTCCCCAGGAATGCGCCCGTCAGTTTTCGCGCCTTGGAAACCGCGTGGACCGTTTGTACGACCACACCCAGATGCTGCGGGAGTACGCCCTGCAGATCCGCGAGATGCAGCAGGCGCAGATCGACCTGCGTCAGAACGATACGATGCGGATTCTGACGGTCGTCTCGACGATCTTTTTCCCGCTTTCCCTGATCGCCGGCTGGTACGGCATGAATTTTACGCATATGCCTGAGCTTTCTGCCCCGTATGCGTACTTCATCCTGATCGGCGTCTGTATTCTCATTGTTGCTGTTGAAATTTGGTATTTTAAAAAGAAAGGCTGGTTTTAACTACGGATGATTATCCTGCAGATTACACAGTTAAAGAATTTTATGAACACCCTGCTCCGTCTCGAGACATTTGACCGCTTTCCCGTCTCCGAGGCGTCGATCACAACGTTTACGACGTTCTCCCTCGACGGCAGTCTTCACACGGACTTTTTCGATCCCGATGACGCGCAGCTCTTAAAAGAAAAAGGGCGGACGCGGCTTCTCTGGAAAGATGTGAAATCGTTCTGCTATTCCGTCATCAAAGGAAAACGGACACCTCTGCAGTTCAAATTTGTGTTTCAGCTTCCGCAGGCGGCGTGCGAAAAAATGATCGCGGACCATGCGCTGCCGCTGGAAATAGAGAACGTGTTTGGATGCTTTCTAAATTTTCAGTATAAGGACGGAAAACTCTTACTTACCACCGGAACTTCCCTCAAAATCTTTACGATGGACAAGTCGCTCGACCGCGTCTTCGATGAGGAAGTCCGCCAGTTTCTGCTGAAAAATGAAATTGCATTTGAAGAACAGATATAAAGACAAAATACTTATTTAGAAAGGTTCTCTTTTTATGAATCAGATTATTATGTGGATCATGGCAGTCGGCGCGGTACTCGGCGGTGTCGACCGGATCGCTGGCAATCGCTTCGGATTTGGAAAACGGTTTGAGGAGGGCTTTATGCTGCTTGGACCGACGGCACTTTCCATGTCGGGCATCATCTGCCTCACCCCGCTGCTCTCCCGCTTTCTCCGTTTCGCCCTCGTTCCCATCTGGAACTTTTTTGGTCTGGATGCGGGACTTCTCGCCGGCATTCTCGCCATTGACATGGGCGGCTACCAGCTCGCCGGAGAGCTTTCGGCATCGCAGGAGATGGTGCGCTACGCAGGACTTGTGATTGCGGCGACGCTTGGCTGTACCATCACCTTTACGATTCCGGTCGGCATGGGAATGCTGAAAAGCGGCGACCGCCTCCTTTTCTCCCGCGGCATGCTGATCGGCACGGGCACACTTCCCGTCACGATGATCGTCGGCGGACTGCTCTCAGGACTCTCTTTTCTGCAGATCGTACTTCAGTCGCTCCCGGTGCTCCTCTTCTGCTTTCTGCTGATGTTCGGCATCTGGCGTTTTCCGGAGCAGACCGTGCGCGCGTTCACGGTATTTGCAGATGTGATCCGGCTTCTGACGACGATCGGCCTCATCGCGGGCGCGTTCTGCTATATGACCGGCTTTTCGCTGCTCCCGGACCTTGCGCCGCTGGAGGACGCGATGGCGGTCGTCTCGTCCATCGGCATTGTACTGCTCGGCAGCCTTCCGACGGCGGAGCTTTTACAGCGGGTGCTCAAAAAGCCGCTCTCTTTTATTGGAAGAAAAACCGGCATGAACGACAGCAGTGCCGCCGGTCTTCTGATGGGCATTGTCAGCCCTGTTCCGGCGATCACAATGATGGAAAAAATGGACGAGCGCGGAAAGATTGTAAACGCAGCTTTCCTCGTCTCCGCCGCATCGACCATCGCCGCACATATGGGATTTACGTTCGGCACCGATCCTGATTTTGTCGTGCCGCTTCTCGTTGCAAAGCTCGATGGAGGCATCGCCGCCGTCTGTGCCGCGCTGTTTTTCACGAAGAAATCTGCTTAATTGTTTGAGAACATACATAGCAACGCAATAAGACCTGCGCCGTTTGAAAGCGCAGGTCTTATTGCATTTCTTACTTATTTTCTATTTCTTATTTCACCATATCCTCTTTGATAATTCCATGCTCTTTTAAGAGATCTCCAACTACATTTCCATCTACCAGTTTCAGCAGAGGTTTTTTCAGCAGGTTGAGCGGTCCAGGAAGCTCGATTTCCAGCGGGGATTTTCCATCCATCAGTTTCACGGAGCTGTCCAGCAGGTCGCGGATATCGTAAACGCTGCCCCATACTTCCGGCACGCCGCGGTCTACGCCGAGGAGTCCGTAAACAGCTTCCATTGCGGTACGAACGGAATACTCTGTCGTGAAGATGGTATCTCTTGGTGTCTCAGCGAACTGTCCGAGGAATGCGAAGTTGACGCAGCCATCCGGGATGACATCCGGGCGGTCGCCCTTTCTTCTTGGCATAAAGAATGCGGTGATGTACGGCATCATGGTCGGTACGCAGACAGCGCTGTTCTCTGCCAGCTCCGGAATCTGGTCAACCGGCACGCCGAGGTGGTACAGCCACTCTTCGGTGATCTCTTTACCAGTGCACTCTTTCATCGGTTTCTTCACATAGTCGCCAGGTACATCGGTGAACAGGCTGTAAACCCATACGCATACCTTATCTTTATCCTGCTCTTTGAACTGTCCCTGACGGTTGATGGTCCAGCTTAAAAGCCACTTGGAATCCTGGCAGCTTACGATACCGCCGGTAACAACCTTTCCGGTTCTCGGATCACGTTTGCAGATATTGGTGATATACGGAATGATCTTATTGTCGAGAGTGGTAATTGTTGCGGATTCCCAGTTTGTCTTTGCAATATCGGAACAGAATTTCTCCGGATGTCCAAAGGACGGATCCTGTTTTGCAATGTTTTTCCACAGGCTCCAGCAGCCGCTCGTGCGGACCTCTGCATCACCGTTCGGTGCATGGTTCTGATCGCCGTAGATCGTGCCTTCGGTGCAGCTTCCGTTGGTAACGAAGACGAGGTCATTCTCGGTGAGAACGATGCCTTTCTCGACGCCGTTTACTTTGCACTCGATGGCTTTTGCTACTTTCTTTCCATCGTTGATTTCAAAGATAACGTTGGTTACTTCGGTATTGAACTGGAAGTCTACGCCGGCATCCTCGAGGTATTTCTTCATCGGAAGAATCAGGGATTCATACTGGTTGTACTTCGTGAATTTCAGTGCGGAGAAGTCCGGCAGTCCGCCGATGTGGTGAATAAACCGCTGGAAGTACAGCTTCATCTCCAGTGCACTGTGCCAGTTTTCGAATGCGAACATCGTTCTCCAGTACAGCCAGAAGGTGGAATTGAAGACTTCATCATCGAAAACATCCTCGATCGTCTTGTCGTACAGATCCTCGTCTCTTGTCATGAAGAGTTTCATGATCTCCATGCAGCCTTTCTGGCTCAGGTTGAACTTGCCGTCGGTATGGGCATCCTCGCCGCGGTTCTTCGTTGCACGGCACAGGGAGTAGTTCGGGTCTTTTTGTTCAGCCAGTAATACTCATCAAGAACGGATACACCAGGTGTCTCAATTGACGGGATGCTGTGGAACAGATCCCACAGGCACTCGAAGTGGTTTTCCATCTCACGGCCGCCTCTCATGATGTAGCCGCGGGTCGGATCGTAGATACCGTCGCAGGCACCGCCGGCGATGTCCATGGCTTCCAGAATGTGGATGTGATCGCCTTTCATCTGGCCGTCTCTTACAAGGAAGCACGCTGCTGCGAGGGCTGCGAGGCCGCTTCCTACGAGGTATGCGCTCTTCTCATCGACGCCTTCCGGTTTTTCCGGTCTTGCGAAGGCTTCGTAGTTTCCGTTGGTGTAATAAATGCCTTTGCTGTTTTTCTTATCTTTTCCGCGCTCGGTGTTGCGGTAATCATTCTTTGGTTCTGATGTTACAGTGGTTTTCTCCGCTGCTTTTTTTGCTTCACTCTGTTTTTTGCCTGCAGCACTGCTGCTCCAGCTCCGATGACTGCTGCTGATGCGATTCCGAATTTTAATCCTTTTTTTGACATAGACGTTCATCCTTTCTTTTCTAAATACGACTGCCGGAATGTTTTTTCGAATTTCCGGTTCGTATAGGTTATGCTGCTTTCTTTGTTTTACAAGTTTCTATTTGTGTTGCCATTGTCTGTTGACAATTTGAATCTTACTTCATTTTTCCCCGCTTTTCCATTTACAAAACAGGGCGGATGATTAAATTTTTATCATCCGCCCTGTTTTGTAAAGTGTAACTATATTTTATTTCTTTTTTCAAAATTTCGGATGGAATTGACGACATTTCCTTCCATCGTGCGGTGCATTTTTTCCGCAATCATATGGTAATCCACTTTCATTCCGTCTTTGATCCAGTCGAGCATGACACCGGTAAAGCTATACTTATAGAAATCTGCGATAAAACTCTGATCCGCCTCGGAGATGCCGGTTCCCTTTGCTTTTTCCTGTACGACACCGTACAGCAGATCGTGCGTCAGATGAAAGAGATATGTTTCGATCTGCTCCCGGCTTACAGAGTGATAGACATTCATAATAAATGGTTTATTCTCGAGCACTGCCTCAAAAATCTGCTGCAGGCCTTCCTGCCATGTCTCATACGTTTTCTTCCCCTGCAGCGCCTGCGTCGCATCCTCCAGGCACGACCATTCGACAAGATCATAGATATCCTTAAAATGATAATAAAACGCCATCCGGCTGATGCCGCAGTCTGTCGTCAGATCGTTGATCGTAATTTTGTCCAGCGGCTTTTTCAAAAGCAGCTTTTTTAATGACGCTTCCAGCGCCGCCTTTGTCGCATTTGTCATGTATTTCCTCCATTTTTCTTTTATGTACCCTCGGAATCTTTCTGTTCGAAACGCTTCTATGCTTTTTCATTGTAGCATATCCATTCTCCAGAAACAACTGCGCAGCCCTTCTGATCAGACTTTACAAAAAGTTTAGAAAGTACCGTAATACCAGTAAATTCAATACTTTCCGTCGTTCTGTTAGCACTCTTTTTTCTCGAGTGCTAATTTTCCCTTGACTTTTCCCTGTGCCAGTATTACTATAACTATCAGAGCAGTAAAAAAGCTGCAGACATCTAAAAAAGCATGATATCCCCGCTTTGCTGGATCAAAATATTTTTATAAGAAAAGGAGTGTGTTTCTCATGAGTGCGAAACATGGAAATCTTTCAATCAACAGCGACAATATTTTCCCGATTATCAAAAAATGGATGTATTCCGACCACGATATCTTCGTCCGCGAGCTCGTTTCCAACGGCTGCGATGCCATCACCAAACTGAAAAAACTCGACGGCATGGGCGAATATACTCTGCCGGATGACTACAAAGCAGCCATTCAGGTGATTGTAAACCCGGATGAGAAAACCTTAAAATTCATCGATAACGGTATCGGTATGACCGCAGACGAAGTCGAAGAATATATTACCCAGATCGCCTTCTCCGGCGCTACCGAATTCCTGGAGAAATACAAAGACAAAACGAATTCAGATCAGATGATCGGCCACTTCGGTCTTGGTTTCTACTCTGCTTTCATGGTAGCAGATGAAGTTCACATCGATTCTCTTTCCTATAAAGAAGGATCCACCCCGGTACACTGGACCTGTGACGGAAGCACCGAGTACGATATGTCCGAGGGCAGCAAGACAACTGTTGGTACCGAAATCACTCTGTTCCTGAACGAGGACTGCCTGGAATTCGCAAACGAATACCGTGTCCGCGAAGTTCTGGAAAAATACTGCTCCTTCATGCCGGTTGAAATTTTCCTGTCCAAAGCAAATGCGCCGCAGGAATACGAGACCATCGATGAAAGCGAATTAAAAGATGACGACGTTGTCGTAGAGCACATCCACGAGGACGCAAAATACGAAGAGAAAGAAAAAGAAGACGGAACGAAAGAGCAGGTTGAAGTTTCCCCGGCCAAAGAGAAAGTAAAAATCAACAAACGCCCGGTTTCCATCAGTGATATCCACCCGCTGTGGACCAAACATCCAAACGAGTGCAGCGATGAGGATTATAAAGAATTCTACCGCAAAGTCTTCAACGACTACCGCGAGCCGCTGTTCTGGATCCACCTGAACATGGACTATCCGTTCAACCTCAAAGGTATCCTCTACTTCCCGCGTATCAACACCGAGTACGATTCCATCGAGGGAACCATCAAGCTGTACAACAACCAGGTATTTATTGCCGACAACATCAAAGAAGTCATTCCGGAATACCTGATGCTCTTAAAAGGCGTCATCGACTGCCCGGATCTGCCGCTGAACGTATCCCGAAGCGCACTGCAGAACGACGGATTTGTCAAGAAGATCTCCGAGTACATCTCCAAGAAATTCGCTGACAAGCTCTCCGGCATGTGCAAAACCGACCGTGAGAATTACGAGAAATACTGGGATGATATCAACCCATTCATCAAATACGGATGCATCAAGGACGAGAAATTCTCCAAGAAGATGATGGACTATATTCTGTTCAAGAACATCGACGGAAAATATCTGACTCTTGAGGACTGCATCAACGAGAATAAGAAAGAAGAAGCTCCTGCAGAGAACACCGAAGAGAAGGCTGAAACTACGGAGAATACCGAAAATACGGAAAACGCTGACGAGAAGAAAGAGCCGGAAAAAACGACTGTTTACTACGTCACCGACGAAGTTCAGCAGAGCCAGTACATCAACATGTTCCGCAGTCAGGGCATGGATGCTGTCATCCTGAAACACAACATCGACTCCGCTTTCATCACCCATGCAGAGCGTTGCAACGAGCATGTAACTTTCCAGCGCATCGATGCAGATCTGACCAACGATATGAAAGACGAGTCCGGTGAGGATCTGACCGACGCTACAAATACTCTGACCGATCTCTTCCGCAAAGTCCTCGACAAGAAAGATCTGACCGTCAAAGTTGAGAACCTGAAAGACGAAAATGTATCCTCCATGGTAACGCTTTCCGAGGAGAGCCGCCGGATGCAGGATATGATGAAGATGTACGGCATGACCGGCATGGATCCGTCCATGTTCGGCGGACAGGAAACCCTGATCCTGAATGCAAAACATCCGCTCGTTCAGTACATTCTGAAGAATGGCGAGAACGACAACACATCCCTGTTCTGCGAGCAGCTGTATGATCTGGCAATGATCAGCCACAAACCGCTCTCTCCGGACGAGATGACAAAGTTCGTAAGCAGAAGCAATCAGATTATGATGCTCCTTGCAAAATGATAAAGCACAGGCACAGCAAAACGCACCTCTTATAAAACACGCCGGATTTCTGGAATTTACCAGATGTCCGGCGTGTTTTTCCTGCTTTTTTACTTTACGATTTCTGATCCAGATGATAGAATAATTCTATTCGCCCTATTGAAAAATAAGGAAAATCACACGAAAGGTCTGGTATTTATTTCTATGAAAAAAGGAAAGCCATCCGCCCTGCTCCCGATCGCCGTTTTTCTGGTGTTTTATCTGGGGCTCGGCATTTATTCCGAGTATATTTTAAAAATTCCGATGGGCTTCTACAACATCCCCATCGTCGTCGCGTTTCTGGCAGCGATCCTCGTCGCCTGTCTGCAGAACCGCAGTGTCCCGTTTGAAGAAAAGCTCGCCCTCATGGGACAGGGCATCGGGGACAAAAACATCATCACAATGCTGCTGATCTTCCTCGCCGCAGGCACGTTTGTCGGCGTTGTCGGAAGGAGCAGTGCAGAGAGCGTTGCCTATTTCATGCTCTCCTGGATTCCGGCAAAGTATGCCGTCGCTGTGCTCTTTGTCGTTGCCTGCTTCGTCTCCACGGCCATGGGAACCTCCGTCGGAACGATCACGCTTCTCGTGCCGATCGCCGCTGCTGTTGCCGAGACCTCCGGCTTTTCGCTGGCGCTCTGCGTCGCCTCCGTCATGGGCGGATCCATGTTCGGCGACAACCTCTCCTTCATCTCCGACACGACAATCGCCGCCTGCAACGGACAGGGCTGCGAGATGAAAGACAAGTTCCGCGAAAACTTCTGGATCGCTCTCCCGGCTGCTCTTGCCGCGCTGGCGCTGATCCTTGTAATCTCCTTCCGACAGGCGCCGGGCACACCGATCGTCCACGAATACCATCTGCTGCAGATGGTTCCGTACCTGCTCGTGCTGATCGGCGGCATCGCGGGCATTCAGGTGTTTGTCGTACTCCTTATCGGTATTGCTTCCGGTGCCGTTATCATGCTCGGTACGGGACAGACGACGCTCTGGGATATGCTCTCCAGCATGGGAAGCGGCACTTCGGGTATGTTTGAGACATGTATGGTTGCGATTCTTGTCGCTGCGATGTGCGCGCTGATTCGGGAAAACGGCGGCTTTACTGTCCTGCTTCGTGCCATTCACAAAATCTTCCGCGGAAAAAAGGGCGGCCAGCTCGGTGTCGGCATTCTCGTCGTGCTGCTCGACATTGCGACCGCAAACAACACCGTCGCGATCGTCATGGCAAACCCGATCGCAAAGCAGATGTCCGAGGACTACGGCATCACCCCACGGAAAACGGCATCGCTCCTCGATACCTTCTCCTGCATCTCACAGGGCATCCTGCCGTACGGCGCACAGATGCTCGTGGCGATTTCCGCGGTGCATGAACTGGGATATGAGCTCTCCGCCTTTGAAATCATGGCAAACCTCTTCTATCCGGGCATGCTGCTTGTCAGTTCGCTGATCTTTATCTTCGTTCTGCCGGATCGGAAAAATGCCGAAAGCAATGCTTAAAAAGTTCCGTATCGGATCAACTCAAAAAATTATGTTAAAATGCCCACCGATTTCACTTTTTCGTTTGATCGGCGGGCATTTTTTTGCTTTTTTTGGCAAAAATCGCCAAAATTGCAGTAACATTTACGGTTGAAATTCTTTTATGCGGGTAGTATAATCGGGGTCGTGACATTGAGAAGGAGTGATGTTATGTGGGTTATGGGGAGAAAGGACAACAGAAAAAGTGAAATTATTAAGACAGTTCCTTGTAATTATGGCGGTTTCGTTCGTCGGAGAAATCCTGCACGCCGTGCTGCCGCTTCCGATTCCGGCAAGTATCTACGGTCTTGTGCTGATGCTGGCGCTTCTGATGACGGGGGCATTAAAACTTGATGCCGTCGAGGACGCAGGCAAGTTTATGATTGAGATCATGCCGGTCATGTTCATTCCGGCGGGCGTCGGCCTGATGGAATCCTGGGGTGAATTAAAAGCCGTTCTCGTTCCGGTTCTCGTGATTACGCTCGTCAGCACCATCGTCGTTATGGTTGTGTCCGGACGCGTGACACAGGCGGTCATCCGGCTGGAAAAGAAACACAAAGGAGGGGACGCAAAATGACAAATATGTTCTGTGAATCTGCATTTTTCGGCGTTGTCATCAGCCTTCTGGCGTATGAGCTCGGCATGCTGTTAAAGAAAAATTTGGGCTTCCGATTTTCAATCCGCTGCTGATTTCCATTGCAGTCGTCATTGTATTCCTTGCTGTTTTCGATATCGATTATCAGAATTATAATGACGGTGCAAAATACTTGAGCTATCTGCTGACTCCTGCAACGGTCTGCCTTGCGATTCCGCTGTATGAGCAGATGGAGGCATTGAAAAAGAATATCAAAGCCATCCTCGCCGGTATTCTCTCCGGCGTGCTGACGAGCCTTACCGTGGTTCTCGCGCTGGCGCTGATCTTCAATCTGAATCATAAAATGTATGTAACACTGCTGCCGAAATCCATCACAACGGCCATCGGCATGGGTGTTTCGGAAGAGCTCGGCGGTGCGGTGACGATCACGGTTGCCGTTATCATCATCACGGGTGTGCTGGGAAATATGCTGGCGGAGACGCTCTGCAAGCTGTTTCACATTGAGGAGCCGATTGCAAAGGGCATCAGTATCGGATCGGCCTCCCATGCGATCGGTACGGCGAAGGCCATGGAGATGGGCGATGTCGAGGGCGCGATGAGCAGCCTTTCGATTGCAGTTGCAGGTATTCTGACTGTGGTCGGAGCGTCGATTTATGCGATGTTTATCTAAAAACGAACACTGATAAAAAGCAGAAAAATCCGGGAATGGAAAGCAATGTAAAACTTTCCGTTCCCGGATTTTCTATCCCTGAAATTCTATAACTAAAAATTAAAATTCCGACTGCAGAAACTCTTCAATAAAAAGAAGCGCAGTAGCACTCCGGCCCTTCCGGGTCGATGCAGATATGCTCGAGCGTTCCGCTGTGCATCGAAAGCCCCATCGTCAGATCCTGCACAATCTGCTGCTTCGCCGTCTGGCGGTGCTCATAGATGTACTGATACACACTTTTCTTATTAATCTTTTTTAACGTAATTGTGGTAATACTCTTTTCGTTCACGCAAAAACGTCCTCTCTTTTACCGCTCCATCACATTGATCGACTCGATACCGACGCTTCCGCCGCGCACGACTTCGATCTTGCTGAATTCCTCTTTCATCAGCTTCACAACTGCATCGTTTTTCGTCGCCGTCTGGACAAACTCGAGCAGCAGGCTGTCTTTTCCGTAGTCGATGACCTTCGCCTTGAACGTCTCAGCGATCTGGAACAGCTCGACTTTGTCAGCTGCGCTGCAGTTGAATACCTTGATATACAGAATCTCTTTCATGCGCACAAACACGTCGGTGAAGTCGATGACTTTGATGACCTCGACCATGCGGTTCAGCTGTTTTTTGATCTGCTCAAACGTCTCATCGTCACTGACCGTGGCGATCGTCATACGCGATACGGTCGGGTCCTCGGTCGTTCCGACGGTCAGGCTGTCCAGGTTATAGCTTTTTGCGGAAAAAAGCCCGGAAATCTTGGAAAGGACACCAACCTGGTTTTCTACGTACAGTGAAATCCATCTTTTTTTCATTCCCTTATTCATCGCGCTCTCCTCCTAACAGTCCATAATCATATCTTCGAGCGTTCCGCCCGGCTTGATCATCGGGTAAACCATCTCCTCCGGATCGATGATAAATTCGATGATCGTCGGAGTCTTGGTGTTTTTCTTCGCCTCTTCAAACGCTGCGGCGATATCCTCTTTCTTCATGACGCGGATGCCTTTTGCGCCGTAACTCTCAGCCAATTTGATAAAATTCGGCGTGTATTCCGGGTACTCTTCTCCGTCTGTTCTGCGGGAAAGTGCACCGGCGCGCAGGTTTGTCATGCTGTACCGTTTGCCGTAAAACAGCTTCTGCCACTGGCGTACCATGCCGAGGTATTCATTATTGAAGATACACAGGATGACCGGCAGCTCCTCGAGAACGGCAGTTGCCAGCTCCTGAATATTCATCTGCATACCGCCGTCACCGGAAATCGCGATGACCGGTTTGTCCGGGTTGCCGATTTTTGCTCCGATCGCGCCCGGAAGGCCGTATCCCATCGTTCCAAGGCCGCCGGACATGATGATCTGGCGGTTTTCGGTAATGTCGACGTACTGACTTGTCAGCATCTGGTGCTGTCCGACGTCGGTGACGATAATCGCATCGTCAAACTGCTCGTTGATCGCGTTGAAAATATCGAGCGGTCCCATCACGCCGTTCGGGCGCATCGTCAACGGATGCTCGTTCTTCCAGGCATCAATCTGGGCAAGCCATTTCGATGTGGAGCATGGCTCTACGTACTCTGCCATCTTCGTGATCGCCTCTTTTGCATCGGCTACGATCGGGATATCGACATGGATGTTTCGAGAGATCGAAGCGGTGTCTATGTCGATGTGGACGATCTGCGCGTGCGGGGCAAATTCATGCAGCTTTCCGGTGATACGGTCATTGAAACGTGTTCCGATCGAGAACAGCAGATCGCACTCGCTGACTGCCATATTCGCCGCATACGCGCCGTGCATGCCAAGATTTCCGATGAACAGCGGGTGTTTCGTGGAGATCGCGCCGCGTCCCATAACGGTTGTGACAACCGGCACCTGTGTTTTCTCGACCACTTCGCGGAACACTTCCTGCGCATGTGCGATGTTGACGCCGCCGCCGGCAAGGAACAGCGGGCGTTTTGCTTTCGAAAGCATCTTTAACGCACGTTTTAACTGACCGATGTGAACGCTGGTGTTCGGTTTGTAGCCGCGGATGTTGACGTTTTTCGGATACTCTGCGCTGCCGAACTCTGCCATGACATCTTTTGGAAGGTCAATGAGAACCGGGCCCGGTTTTCCGGTGCGTGCGATGTAGAATGCCTCTTTGATGATGCGTCCGAGATCTTCACGGTTTCTTACCGTCACGCCGTATTTCGTGATGCTGCGGGTGATGCCGACGATATCAACCTCCTGGAATGCATCGTTTCCGATGAGGTGGCGGGCTACCTGTCCGGTGAAGCAGACAAGCGGAACGCTGTCGTAGTTTGCCGTTGCAAGACCGGTGACCAGGTTGGTTGCGCCAGGGCCGCTGGTAACGAGGCATACGCCGACTTTTCCTGTCGTTCTCGCATAGGCATCCGCCTCATGCACCAGCGCCTGCTCGTGGCGCGGCAGAACGATTTTGATTTCATCCTGTTTGTAAAGCTCATCGCTGATATCAATGGTGCAGGCTCCCGGATAACCGAAGAGATACTCAACACCCTCCTCCTTCAGAGCCTTTACCAGAAGTTTGTTTCCTGTAATCTGTTTCATATGAAAACCTCCTGTTCTAAATTTGCTGCATAAAAAATCCCCGAACATAAAACACCTTTTCTGTGCCTTACGTTCAGGGAGAATGTTTCCATCCACGGTACCACCTGAATTCCAGAAGAATACACTTCTGCTCATTCCGTACAGGATTTAACTTTTTTCATCCGATACGGCATCCCGGTAACGTGGGAACTACGTTGGAGCCTACTTGGAAAACATTGCTGTCCGCTTTTTCTGTTCAGTCCACTGCTCGAGGGCTACTTCCGCAGGCACGCTCACGGAGATTCTCACCAGCCATCTCCTCTCTTTGCTTTGCGCCGCCAGGTACTCCTCCCTGTCACTGCATTTTAGGTTTTGTTTTTTCTTAAATTACTGTCTATTATAGTCAGAAATGCCGCTCGTTGTCAATCGTTTCGCGCCCTTTTCTTGACTTTTCGCCCTGCGTGTGCTTTACTTAATCAGGTTTGTCTAATTAAAATAAGGAGTTTATACCCATGATGATTACATACACACAGGAAGAACTCTCTTCCATTGTCCACGCATTTGCTTTCCCGGGAACGATTACAGACTGGACGCCGCACGGGAACGGCCATATCAACGATACGTTTCTGGTGCGCTCCACCGAAAACGGCGTCCTCCGCAAATCGATTCTGCAGCGCATGAACCGCACCGTTTTCCACAATCCAACGGAGCTGATGCAGAATATTGCACAGGTAACATCATTTCTGCGGAAAAAAATCACAGCCGCAGGAGGAGATCCATTCCGCGAGACGCTGAACCTGATTCCGACGACAGACGATGCCTGTTTTTTCGTCGATGAGCGCGGAGAATTCTGGCGCGCATTTCTCTTTATTTCCGATGCGTCCTGCTATGATGCCGTGACAGATCCAAAGCTGTTTTACGAGACCGGTAATGCTTTCGGCCGCTTCCAGCAGATGCTCTCCGATTTTCCGTCCGCCTCTCTTTTCGAGACGATCCCGGATTTCCACAACACACCGCTCCGCTACCAGGCGCTTTTACAGGCGGCGCAGGCGGATCCGAAAGGACGGCTGAAAAACGTTTCGGATGAGATGGCGTTTTTCCTCGACCACGCAGACGATTACGGCGTAGCCGAGCGCATGAAGGCCTCGGGCGAGCTGCCGCTCCGCGTAACGCACAACGATACGAAGCTGAACAACATTATGATTGATGACAAAACCGGCGAGGGCATCTGCGTCATCGACCTGGACACCATTATGCCGGGACTGTCGATCTTTGACTTCGGCGATTCCATCCGCTTCGGCGCGAATACGGCTGCTGAGGACGAACAGGATGTCTCGAAGGTGTCTCTTTCCCTTCCTCTCTTTGAGAGCTATACAAAAGGCTTTCTCGCAGGCTGCGCAGGCTCTTTGACCCGCGCGGAAGTCGAAATGCTGCCGATGGGTGCAAAATTAATGACCCTCGAATGCGGCATCCGTTTTCTCGCCGATTACCTGATGGGCGATACCTACTTCAAAACCGCTTACCCGGAGCACAACCTCGTACGGGCGCGGACACAGATCGCGCTTGTAGCGGATATGGAGGAGAAATGGGGCGAGATGGAGAACATCGTCGCACGGGCTTCGTTTTCCCACTAAGCACCCGCATAAATTCACAGCATCAAAAAGACACAGCTGGAAGTATCTTTCTGCCTTCTGCTGTGTCTTTTTTGTTATCTTTCTGCTATATAATATGTTTTATATTATGCTCTCGGAACGCTGACAATCTGCAGATCGTATTTCTTCAGCATCTCGCCGCCCTGTACTTTCTCGCCGGTCAGGATATCTTCTTTTCCGTCGAAGACTGCCGGAAGCGGAATCTCCTCATCTTTGAAGTTGATGATAAAGTACAGATCCTCGCCGTCTGCCTGGCGTTTTGTGATCTCAAGTGCTGTTGCTTCTCCAATCACCGGCTGGATGGCTGCGCCGTCTGCTGCCATAGCAAGAACTTTTGCAAGGCCGCTCTCAGAAAGTTCGGTTCCGACATAATATACGGTTCCTTTTCCGAACTGATTTTTTGCAACAGCAGTCATGCCTGCATAGAAATCGCTCTCATACTGTGCGATTTCTTCAGCTCCTTCGAGGTGCATCAGGTCGCATACGAGACGGCACTCTTCCTCGGTTCCGTCTGCGAAACGGATCTTGTTTCTCTGCTCCGGTGCAAGAGCGTCGATCTCTTCTACCCATACGCCTGCCATTTTTCTGAGCGGTCCCGGGTATCCGCCGAGATGAACGTTGTCCGACTGTCCGACAATACCGCTCATGTAGGTGGTGATGAGGGTTCCGCCTGCCTGTACATAAGCCTCCAGGCTCTCTGCCACACCGTCTTTTACCATGTAGAGAACCGGTGCTGCAACGAGGTCATATTTGGAGAAGTCCGCGTCGATCGGGATCATATCGACAGCGATGTTCTTGTTATAGAAGTAATTGTACATCTGCTCGATCTGGTCTACGTAACGTAAATCGCGGTTCGGTCCGCTGGTGTACTCCAGTGCCCAGTAGTTTTCCCAGTCGAAGATGATGCCGACTTTTGCGTGGTTCTCGGAGCCCATCACACGGCTTCCGATTTTCTCCAGTTCTTTTCCGAGCTGGGTTACCTCACGGAAGACACGGGTATCTGCGGTTCCTGCGTGTGCGATAACAGCACCATGGAATTTCTCGCATCCGCCGACGCTTCTTCTCAGCTGGAAGAACTGAATCGTGTCTGCGCCGTGTGCAACGGTCTGATAGCTCTGTGCGCGCATCTGGCCCGGTTTCTTTAAGGAGTTGTACGGCTGCCAGTTCTGCTGGCTCGGAGTCTGCTCCATCAGCATGAACGGTGCGTCTTTGAGGCCGCGCATCAGGTCGTGGGTCATAGCTACGTGGCTCCATGGTGTATTGTAGCTCGGGTAGTTGTCCCAGGATACGATATCCATTTCTTTTGCCCACTTGAAGTAGTCGAGACCTTTGTACGTTCCCATCAGGTTTGTGGTGATCGGTGTTTCTTTGTCGTATTTGCGGATCGCGTCACGCTCCATTTTGTAGTTGTTCAGCATGCCGTCGGAGTTGAAACGCATGTAGTCGAGGGACATTCCTGCAAATGCAGTGCCGCTTCCCCATGGCATTCCGTCTCCCAGATCGTTCGGCGGTACAATCTCGTCCCAGTCGTAGATGGTGTGGCCCCAGAACTCCATGTTCCATGCCTTGTTGACTTCATCGAGTGTTTTGTATTTGTCTTTCAGCCATACGCGGAACGCTTTTGCACAGTTCTCGCAGTAGCACTCGCCGCCGTACTCATTGCTGATGTGCCAGCAGACGATGTTTTTGTTGTCGCCGTAACGCTCTGCCAGTTTTTCTGCCAGGCGCTTTGCATATTTCTGGAAAACCGGGCTGTTCGGGCAGGCATTGTGGCGATGACCGAATTTGTGATGGCGTCCTTCGAAATCGGTTCTTGCCACTTCCGGATAACGGTGTACCATCCATGCCGGGAGTGCGCCGGTGGATGTTGCCATGACGATCTGGACGTCCTCTTTTGTCAGGGTGTCTACGATCTCATCGAGCTCTGTAAAGTCGTACTCATTCTCGGACGGCTGGATTTTTGCCCAGGAAAATACGTTGATCGTGGTGCTGTTGATGCCGGCCTGATGGAAAAGTTTCATATCCTCATCCCAGATCTCTTTTGGCCACTGGTTTGGGTTGTAGTCTCCTCCGTATAACATTTTTTGAATTTTGGCTGCATTTTTTTGATTCCTCCTGTGTTTGGATATCTCGTTTTGATGGCTCTATTATATACTGGTCTTTGTGAGAAAAGTATGATATGCTTGTCTAAAAAGTATGAATTTTCGAAACTCATTCCGGAATCTTATTTTAGACTTTTCTTTCAGAAAGGAACTGACTGTTATGCCTATTTTCTTTAAACCATCCGCCTCTGATTTTTCCCTCTCCGCTGACAGCATCGGCAACCGCTGGCTGCAGGAGCCCGTTGTGCGCCCGAACGGATTCCCCTTATATCACTGGATTCAGACGGAACGCGGCGAAGGGCTGCTGACCCTCGAAGGTCAGGAACTTTTGCTGAAACCAGGTGACGGTGTTCTGATTGCTCCGCATGTGCCGCATGAATACCGCGAAAACGACGGCAGGGAGATGTGGTTTACATCCTTTCTGACCTTTGACGGAAAGCTCTCCGATGATCTCTATAAAATCTGTGCCGTCTCGCCGTATCTTTTCGTTCCGGCCTCAGAGGGCGCGTGGTTTCAGGAATGGATTGACCGCATAATCGACTCACACTTTCTGAAAAATGACATCGACGATGCTGCGCTCTCCGTCGGATGCTTTGAGTTCCTGACACGCCTTTCCCAGCTCCGCACCGGCCTTTCCCGGACGGAGCATCCGCTGTATCTCCAGTATGTCCGCCCGGCAATGCAGGAAATCGAAAGTCATCTTTCCGACCCGATCAATGTGGATGATCTCGCGGAACAGCTCCATATCACGCCGCAGTATCTGACACGCCTGTTCCAGCGTTTTGTCGGCAGCTCTGTCCGCTCGTACATCAGCGTTCTGCGCATCAGCCGCGCCAAGGAGCTTCTCATCAGCCGTCCCTACACTACGCTCGACGGCATCGCCGCCCTCTGCGGCTACCGCGATGTCAGCTACTTTATCTCGGTTTTCCGCCAGCAGACCGGGACAACGCCGAAGCAGTTCCGGAAGCTGTACGGCATATAATCTGAAACACCCCTCTTTCCGGCGCCAAAAAAGATCCTCCGTCTCATTTCACAGACGAAGGATCTTTTTTCGTTCTCTCTTATTTCATGCTTTTCAGAATGCTTCTCGCAACCGACAGTCCGTTTGCGCTTGCCTGCTGGAGGCCGCGGGTTACGGATGCGCCGTCGCCGATGGCGCGGAGACCTTTGACGCTGGTGCAGAAGTCTTTGTCTACGACAACTTTGTTGGAATAGAATTTGACTTCTACGCCGTACAGCAGTGTCTCATCGCTGGCGATACCCGGTGTTACTTTGTCGAGGGCTTCGATCATCTCGGCAATGTCGACCATGATACGGTGCGGGAAGACCCAGGGAAAAGGTCGCCCGGAACGGCATCTTTTAAGGTCGGGATCAGGTTATTGCGGCAGAGACGCTCTTCTGTCGTTCTTCTTCCGCGTTTGAAATCGCCGTACGTCTGAACGAGGATCTTGCCGTCGCAGAGCATGTTGGAAAGCTGTGCGATCTGTTTGCCGTACTCGATCGGGGTCTTGAAGGGCTTTGTGAAGTTCTTGGAAACCAGGATCGCAAAGTTTGTGTTGTTTGTCTTATATTCTTTTGATTTATAAGCGTGACCATTTACGACAGCCAGGCCGTTCTCATAGTATTCGGTAGCAACCTCACCGGACGGGTTCGTACAGAAGGTACGCACTTTGTCGTCAAAAGTCGGGGTATAGTAAACGAGTTTTGCCTCGTACAGGTTCTTGTTCAGGAACTCCATGACCTCGTCGCGGACTTCCACGCGGACACCGATATCGACGGTTCCGACCTCGGTCTCGATGCCGTGGCCGTTGCAGATATGTGAGAACCAGTCGGCTCCCTCGCGGCCTACTGCGGAGACAATCTCATCTGCCTCGTAAACCGTTCCGTCCTCAAGTGTTACAGCTGTCGCACGGCCGTCCTCGATCGTAATATCATTGACCATCGTGTTGAATTTCATTTCCACGCCGATCTCTTTTAAGTGATCCTCGAGGCGGCTGTAAATCTTGTAGCCCTCCTCAGTTCCGAGATGGCGGATTGGACATTCGATCAGCTTCAGGTTGGCGTTGATCGCTCTGCGGCGGATCTCACGGATCTCTTTTTCTTTATCGACACCGTAAACATTCTTGTCTGCGCCGAAATCCAGATAGATCTGGTCGGACTCATGGATCAGCTCAACCGTCTTTTCATATCCTAAAATCTCCGGCAGATTTCCACCGACATCCGGGGAAAGAGAAAGCTTTCCGTCGGAAAATGCGCCTGCTCCGGCAAATCCCGTTGTGATCGAGCACGGTTTGCAGTTCACGCATTTTTCGTTTTCTCTTTGGACACTGACGGCTCTCGATCGAACGTCCTTTTCGATCATCAGCACCTTCAGATCCGGTTTTTCTTTCAGCAGTTCATAGGCACAGAAAATACCTGACGGGCCTGCGCCGATAATAATGACATCATATTTCATTCTTTTTAATTCCTCTCGTTTTTATCCCATCACGATCAGATACTGGCCGTCCGGCAGGGCAAAGACTTCGCTCTGCTCTTCTAATTCTGCATCCGACATTTCTTCCACGTCCATGCCCTCTTCTTCCATGTAGGCGCGCACGTCGTCCAGATTGTCGGCAACGACTGCAAGGCAGTCCTCCAGAAAGGCCTCTGCCTCATCGTAATTTTCAGCCACCGGCTCGTCGAATAACTGGCCCTGATTCATTAAAAATGTGTTGATGCATTCTTCAGTATATTCTCCCATTCTGGTTTTCTCCTCTGTTCGTTTTATTTTTCCTGATTCTTTCTGTGAAAAAGCGTTAAGATTTCCTCCGGCCGGTCGAGCAGCTCCATCGCATGGTTGTCGATCAGCTCCTGGCGCGGGCGGAATCCCCACGTCACACCAACGGTAAACATGCCTGCGGCGTTTCCGGTCTGCATATCCGTATTGGTATCGCCAAAGTACAGGCACTCTTCCGGTCTGGCGCCGAGTGCGTCTGCAATCGCGAGCGCACCGATCGGAGACGGCTTTCTCGGGATTTCTGCGGTCTGCCCCTGAATCCGGTTGAAAAAGCCCGGTCCGTACACGCTCTCCACGACGTGGATGGCCGCCTCGTGCGGCTTGTTGGAACATACGGCAATCGGAACTTCTTCCCGCAGCGCGGTCAGGGTTTCCCGCATATTAGGATACGGTTTTACGTGATACAGCGGGTCCTCGTTGAACCACGCGCGGCCAAGGCGGATGCCCTCCTGCAGATAGTTGAGCTCTGCATCTCCGGCATCTTTTAAAGCGCGCTCCACTGCCAGATCGAAACCGTCTCCAGCGTAAAAGTTGAAGGCTTCTACCGGGCGCGGCACAAGTCCAAAATGTTCCAGAACGCGGTTGACTGCGTGCGCAATCGACTCTACAGTGTCTGCGATGGTGCCATCCAGGTCAAAGATACAAGCTTTTATCATATTCTGACTTCCCTTCTTTTTCTCTTTTGTTCTTCGATTTTCTTTCTTCTCTCTCTTCTTGTCCGCAATCATTATATCCTGTATTTTTTCCCTGCGCAACCATATTTTCTTTTCCGGCACTTTGTGCTAAAATGAATCTGTTTTTCAGATTCTTGGAAAGGAAAAAAAGAGAATATGAATCAGACTGTGAAAATATTTTTTACCGATATGGATGATACCCTGCTGAATTCCGAAAAGCAGGTGACAAAAGAAAACATGGATGCCATTTCAGAGGCACTTGCTGCCGGCCACAAAATTGTGTTCAACACCGGCCGCCCGCTCTCCGGCTTTCTGCCGATCTTAAAAGAGCTCGGACTTGACCGCGAAGGCTGCTATGCCATCGCTTTCAACGGCGGACTGATTTACGACTGTGCTGCAAAGAAAACGCTGTACCGCCGCACGATTCCGCTCGAATATGCACGCGTGATCTTTGAAAAAACGCAGGAGGCAGGCCTCTACTGCCACACCTACTCCGACACCTCCCTTCTCTGCCGCCATGCAGGCGAGGAAACGCGCGTTTACACACAGGCAATCCACATTCCCGTCGTGGAAGATCCGCTTCTGCCGGAACACCTCGCCGAGGAACCATGCAAGATGATCGTGATTGATCTCCACGACCGTACAAAAATGGACGCTTACCGCGCTGCCATGGAGCCGTGGGCAAAAGGAAAAATTTCGATGTTCTACTCCAGCCCGCATTACCTCGAGCATGTCCCGGAACACGTTTCCAAGGGCCATGCCGTGAAAAAACTCTGCGAGCTTCTTCAGATTCCGCTTGCCAACACCGTGGCTACCGGAGATCAGGAAAATGATATTTCGATGATCGAGGCCGCTGCCGTCGGTGCCGCCATGAAAAATGCGACCGATGCCGTAAAGGCGAGTGCCGATTATATCACGGAAAACGACTGCAATCACAGCGGCGTGGCGGAGATTCTTCGTAAGTTTATCCTTGCCTGATTCTGTTTCTGTGTCAGGAAACCTTCTTTTTCTTGTTTTCTTTGGCACTTTTTCCGAATTCTGTAAGATTTTACTTTCTTTTTGTTGAAACTGTATTACAATAGTTTCAAAGGACGGCATTTGAAAGGAGACTTGAATCGAGATGTCACGAAAATCAAAACGTATTCTGCTTACTCTGGCTTCTGCCGCTGTCGGCGCAGCCTGCGGTGCGGCAGTCTATTTTATCCGGAAAGGAAAAGCAGATCTTGAAACAGATTTTGACGATTTTAAAGACGAATTTGAAGAGGAAGAGCCTGCTCCTGCTGAACGTACTTATACGACCCTTCCGAAAACGAAAGGTGCGGAGGATGCTGCACCGGATCCGGAATCTGCAGCTTGCAATAAAGGTTCCGAAACAGCTGATACAGAAGCTGAAAGCGCAACCGCAGAGTCCGAAGAAGAAGACGCTGAAAAAGAAAGCTGTGCGGATCGTGAAGTTTCTCCGCAGGAAGAAAGCGAAGTAACCGCAGAATAAAACCCAAAAACAGAATATAGAAACATAAGGAAGTAATTCCTGGGGAGGGAAACCTCCCCTTTTTTATGGAAAGGAGATTGTTATGGAACTTGCAAAACGCGATGACGTTCCTGTAGAACTTACCTGGGACCTGTCTTTAATTTATCCAACCGAGGAGGCCATGCTGGCTGATGCGCAGAAAATGAAAGAATTAAGTCTTTCTATGGAAGCATCCTACAAAGGAAACCTCACCGATGCAGCCACGATCAACCACTGCCTCGACGATTACCAGGAGGTCTACCGTCTGATCACACTGACCGCCAACTACTGCGATCTCGCCGTTTCTGTCGACTATTACAACAGTGCAAACCAGACGCGCAACGACCGCATCAACAGCCTGATCTCTGAGATTTTCAGCCGTCTCACCTTTATCGAGAGCGAGCTTTCCGAACAGTCCGAGGATGTTTTGAACGAGGCCATGCAGCAGTCAGATACGAACCGCTGCTATCTCGCCGAGATTCTCCGCAACAAGGCACACCGCCTGAGCCCGGAAACCGAGCGTGCCATTTCCGCTCTGTCCCAGACCTTCTCGGCTCCGTACCAGATCTACAACATGGCAAAGCTTGCCGATATGAAATTTGATCTTTCACCGTAAACGGAAAAGAATATCCGCTCGGCTACTCCCTGTTTTGAAGATAATTACGAATACGAAAAAGACACCGATATCCGCCGCAGTGCATTCTCCGCCTTTTCTGCAAAAATCAGACAGTACGAAAATGTAACGGCAGCTGCTTACAATGCCCAGCTGCAGACAGAAAAGACCATGGCCACGCTGCGCGGCTTCAATTCCGTCATCGATTCTCTGCTGTTCCCGCAGCAGGTCAGCCGTGAGCTGTACAACCGCCAGATCGATCTCATCACCACCCGCCTGGCTCCGCATATGCGCAAATATGCCCGCCTGCTGAAAAAGGTTCACAACCTTGACCGCATGACCTTCGCCGATCTGAAAATCGCCGTCGACCCGGAGTACGATCCGTCTGTCACGATCGAGGAATCAAAACAGTACATCGAAAAAGGCCTTGCCATTCTCGGTGATGATTACGTTTCCATGATTCAGGAGGCCTACAAAAAACGCTGGGTTGACTTTGCACAGAACCAGGGAAAATCCACCGGCGGCTTCTGTGCCAGCCCGTACGGAAAAGGTTCCTTTATTCTCTTAAGCTGGAATAACCGCATGGCAGATGTTTTCACGCTGGCGCATGAACTCGGCCACGCCGGCCATTTCCGTCTCTGCAACGGCGCACAGGCGATTCTCGATACCGAGGTTTCCTCTTATTTTGTCGAGGCGCCGTCTACCATGAACGAGCTTCTTATGGCTCATTATCTGCTGAAAACGACCCCGGACAAACGGTTCCGCCGCTGGGTTTTAAGCTGTATGATCAGCAACACATATTATCATAACTTCGTCACCCATCTGATGGAGGCTGCTTACCAGCGCGAGGTTTACAAGCTCATCGATGCCGGCGACAGCGTACAGGCTGAGACGTTAAGCAGCATTATGAAAGAGACCCTGCAGAAGTTCTGGGGCGATGATGTGGAAATTTCCGATGACGCAGCGCTCACCTGGATGCGCCAGCCGCATTACTATATGGGACTTTACTCCTACACCTACAGCGCCGGACTGACCGTTGCCACACAGGTCTGCAAGCGCATCGAAACCGAAGGCCAGACCGCTGTCGATGACTGGAAAAAGGTACTGACCGCCGGAAGCACGAAGACACCGGAAGAGCTGGCAAAAATGGCCGGCGTTGATATCTCGACGGATGCACCTCTTCTCGATACGATCGAGACGATTGGATCGATCATCGATGAGATCTGCGAGCTGACCGAAGAGCTGGGCTGCTGATCCTGTCCGCATTGTAACTCTCTATCAAACAGTAAAAACGGATTGTTCCGTCAGTTTTTGTTACTGGCGAAGCAATCCGTTTTTTTCATATCTTTTTTCACGCATTCCAGCACTTTTTCAGAATCGCAGCTGCCTCTGCAATCTCCTCCTCAGAAAGCCCGGCGTACCCAAGCAGCACTGTGCCGCCCTGTGCGGGATCTGCGGCAGCGCCGATGCAGTACCGTTCCAGCCCGTACACGCGCACACCATCCTCTTTTGCCCGCTGCACCGCCTCCGCTTCGGAGAGTCCTCTCGGCAGGTGGACCAGCACATGGACGCCCGCATTCTCGCCGGACACCGTGTACTCCCGCCCAAACTCCTTCAGAAGCCGGATCAGCAGGTCGTGTTTCCCTTTATACTGTGCACGCATCCGGTTCAGATGGCGCTCGAACGCGCCGCTCCGCATAAACTCTTCCAGAATCTTCTGGTCCGTCTTCGAAACTGTCGCGGAAAAGCATCTTCCGTTCTCCTCGTAGGCAGGCAGCAGCGTCTCCGGCAGCACCATGTAGCTGATGCGGATGGACGGCGCAATCGCCCGCGAAAACGTTCCAAGATAGATCACTTTTCCCTCTGTGTCATTGCCCTGCAGTGCCGGGATCGGGCGGCCCTTGTAGCGGAATTCACTGTCGTAATCATCCTCAATCAGATACCGCCCATTTTCCCTCGATGCCCACGCAAGGAGCTGCATCCGCCGCTTCATCGGCATGACCATGCCCATCGGGAACTGGTGCGACGGCATGATGTACGCCAGATCCGCCCCGCTTTTTTCCAGCTCCGCCGGCCGCATGCCCGCTTCGTCCATCGAAATCGTACACATCGCATAGCCAAGCTTCGCAAAACAGCGGTAGGCACTGATGTAGGTCGGATTTTCCATCGCCACTTTATGGCCACGCCCTAAGATCACCGAAAGCAGCATCAGCAGATAATCATTTCCCGCTCCGACGATGATCTGCTCCGTGCGGCAGTTCACGCCGCGTGCGTGGTGCAGATAGTCGCGGATTGCCTCCCGAAGACCGTGCTCGCCCTTCGCATCCCCGAGCTGGAACAGGCTGTCATCTGCGTCCAGCAGGACTTCTTTCGAGATCTTCTTCCAGCTGTTCTGCGGAAATCCGCCCGGCGCCGTACCGGTCACGGCAAAATCGTAGCGGAACGGCATCTGTTCCGCGGCATCATCCTCTTTTGTCTCCTCTTTCTTTTCATCGAGGCGGTACAGCCCCTCAATTTCACAGACAAAGTAGCCTTTGCACGGCACACTCTCCAGATACCCTTCGGATACCAGCTGCTCATACGCCAGATCCACGGTACTCCGGCTCACCGACAGATAGCCCGAAAGCGCCCGCGCCGACGGCAGCCGCTCCCCTGCACGGATCCGTCCGCCGCGGATTTCCTCGCGGATAAAACCGTAGATCTGCTCATAGAGCGGTGTCTTCCGATGCGGATCCAGCGAAATCGTCAATTCATTCATCTTCCCATCTCCCTGACAAAAAGAACAGCCGCTTGGGATGTCGGTTTCATCCAGGCGGCTGCTCTGTTCCATTTCAAAATTCTTATTTATTTCGCTGCCGGCAGCTTGAAAGAGCTCTTCAGGGATACGATACGGTTGAACACCAGCGCATCCTCTTTGGAATCTTTTGCGTCTACACAGAAGAATCCGTTTCTGACAAACTGGAAGCTGTCGTATGCTTTCGCATCTTTTAAAGACGGCTCCAGATAGCACTCTTTTAATACGGTCAGGGAATTCGGATTCAGGTTCATGGAACCATCCTCGTTGTAAACGCCCTTCTCCTCGTCGATCAGGTTTTCGTACAGACGGCACTCTGCTTTGACGGCGGTCTTTGCTGCTACCCAGTGGATCGTTCCTTTTACTTTTCTTCCGTCCGGGGAATTTCCTCCCTTGGACTCCGGATCGTACGTTCCATGGATTACGGTGATATTTCCGTTCTCGTCTTTCTCGCATCCGGTGCAGGTGACGAAGTATGCGTTCATCAGGCGGACTTCATTGCCTGGGAACATACGGAAGTATTTGCGGACCGGCTCCTCCATGAAGTCTTCGCGCTCGATGTACAGCTCTCTTCCGAACGGTACCTGACGGCTGCCAAGCTCCGGATTCTCGAGGTTATTCTGTACTTCCAGCATCTCAATCTGGTCTTCCGGGTAGTTGTCGATGACAAGTTTCACCGGATTTAAGACTGCCATGGTACGGGCTTTTTTCAGCTTCAGATCCTCGCGGATGCAGTACTCCAGCATCGCATAGTCAACGGAGCTGTTTGCTTTTGATACACCGCACAGATCTACGAATTTCTTGATGGACTCCGGTGTAAAGCCTCTGCGGCGGAGTGCTGCGATGGATACGAGACGCGGGTCATCCCAGCCGTCTACCACGCCGTCCTCTACCAGCTTTTTGATGTAACGTTTTCCGGTAACCACGTTAGTCAGATACAGCTTTGCAAACTCAATCTGGCGCGGCGGCATCGGATATTCCAGCTCGCGTACAACCCAGTCGTACAGCGGACGGTGGTCCTCAAACTCCAGCGTACAGATAGAATGGGTAATGCCTTCGATGGCGTCCTCGATCGGATGCGCGAAGTCGTACATCGGGTAGATGCACCAGGTATCGCCGGTTCTGTGGTGATGCATATGGGCTACACGGTAGATAACCGGGTCTCTCATGTTGATGTTCGGTGATGCCATATCGATTTTCGCACGGAGTACTTTGCTTCCGTCCTCGAATTCGCCGTTTTTCATGCGCTCGAACAGGTCCAGGTTTTCCTCCACGGAACGATTGCGGTACGGGCTCTCTTTTCCAGGCTCGGTTAAGGTTCCGCGGTACTCACGGATCTCCTCTGCGGACAGATCGCAGACGAATGCTTTTCCTTTTTGATCAGTTTTACGGCTGCCTCATACATCTGTGGGAAATAATCGGATGCGTAGTACAGATGATCTTTCCAGTCTGCACCAAGCCACTGGATATCGGCTTTGATGGAATCAACAAACTCGGTTTTCTCTTTCGTCGGGTTTGTATCATCGAAACGCATGTGGAACTCTCCGTTGTACTCCTGTGATAAACCGTAGTTTAACAGGATGGATTTTGCATGTCCGATATGAAGATAGCCGTTTGGCTCCGGCGGGAATCGTGTGCAGACATGGTCGTAAACGCCCTCTGCCAGATCTTTGTCAATCGCAAGCTCGATAAAATTTTTGGAAACAACTTCTTTTTCTTCCATAATAAGGTCAGGCCTCCCTCGAATCTTTTCGTTTGGAGCACTGCCCCGAAAAGGGCGCAAAATGCTCTGTGTATTTTATCACTATAACACAAAAGCATTCTCCTGCAAAGCATTTTTTTCGATACACAAAGCCGCCGGAGCGGACCGGTGCCTATTCTTCTGCCTCGTGTGCGGTCACCTGGCGGTGCTCCACGGAGGTCGAGAACACGATCTGCGTCCGCGTCCGTCCAAAATGCTGCAGCTCGCCGATAAACTGGTCGAGCTCAATGGTACTAACAAAAAGGCCCTCAATGAGCATGGAGTAATCACCGGTAACGCAATTACATTCCACGACATTGTGGACCTTTTCAATATAGGGATAAAATTCTTTTTTCTGAACCGGCTCAACCTCAAGGTTGATGAACGCTTTGATCGGATATCCCAAAAGCGCCGGATTTAATTTGACCTGATATCCTGTAATGTAGCCTTCCTTCTCCAGCCGCTCAATTCTGGCGGAAACTGCCGGGGAAGATAAAAATACGTGTTCCGCGATTTCTTTCAGCGGCATCCTGGCGTTTTCCCGAAGGAGATTCAGGATTTTGCATCGATGTGATCGAGCTCATGGCGCGATCGCATCGTTCTTGCTTTTTTCATGTTTCATACGCTGCTCTCCTGTTTTTTTCACTTTTATACTGTTCAGCATATCACGTTCGCCGGTTTTTTGTCTACGAAAACGTGTCCTCGCGGAAACTGCTTTCGAAAAATAAGTAAAAGTGCCTCTTCCCCTTGGTATTTAAAATCAAATGCAAAAATAAATAAGATTCCACAGTTCTTCGGCGGCGGTATTTACAAATTTCTGCCCTGGTGTTATTCTTCCGGTATCGAAAGGCAAAGCAAGAATTGTTTCAGACAATATACACAACTCAATGCGTGCAGAAAGAAGGAGATTATTATGAAGACAAGAATTGAAGCAGATTCCATTGGTTCCCTTGAAGTCCCATCCGACGCCTACTACGGGGTACAGTCCCTGCGGGCAAAACGGAATTTTCCCATCACGGGAACGTCGATCCACCCGGTCATGATCCAGAATCTGGCGAAAATTAAAAGGCAGCTGCCATCTCCAACCGCGAAGCACAGAGACTGCCGGAGGAAAAAGCGGCTGCCATTATCTATGCCTGTGATGAAATCATTGCCGGCAAATTAAAAGACCAGTTCATCGTTGACGGCATCCAGGGCGGCGCCGGAACGAGTGCTAATATGAACGCAAACGAAGTCATCGCAAACCGCGCCATCGAAATCCTGGGCGGCACCAAGGGTGATTATACCATTGTCCACCCGAATGACCACGTCAACATGGCACAGTCCACAAACGACGTTATCCCAAGTGCAGGAAAACTGACCGTGCTCGATCTGCTCCCGGATCTTCTGCATGCGCTCGAGTCACTCCACGCAGCACTGCTCGATAAGTCCCAGGAATTTGACCACATTTTAAAGATGGGAAGAACCCAGCTTGAGGACGCTGTTCCGATGCGTCTCGGCCAGAGCTTCCACGCTTACGCAACGATGATCGAGCGTGATATCCGCCGGATCGAACGCGCCAGAAAAGAGCTGTTCACCCTGAACCTCGGCGGAACAGCCATCGGTACGACGATCAATGCTTCCGATTACTATCTCCACCACATCGTGCCGACCCTCGCTGCTGTGACAGGCTATCCGCTGATGCAGGCGGACGATCTGTTTGACGCGACGGAGAACCTCGACGGATTTGTGACGATCTCCAACACGTTAAAGACCTGCGCCGTCAACCTCTCCAAGATGTGCAACGACCTGCGCCTGCTGTCCAGCGGACCGCGAACCGGATTCGGCGAGATCAACCTGCCGCCGATGCAGAACGGATCCTCGATTATGCCGGGCAAGATCAACCCGGTGATCCCGGAGGTTGTGACACAGGTTGCCTTCCATGTCATCGGAAACGACACCACAATCACGATGGCGGCTGAGGCTGGCCAGATGGAGCTGAACGCGTTTGAGCCGGTTGTCTTCTACTCCCTGTTCTCTTCCATCACCTCGATGACAGGCGCTGTGAATACGCTTGTGAAGAACTGTATTCTCGGCATTACCGCAAATGAGAAACGGTGCGAGGATCTCGTTTCGAAGAGTGTCGGCATCACAACGGCGCTCTGCCCGTATATCGGATACCAGAAAGCGGCCTCGATTGCAAAGAAATCGCTGAAGACGGGCGAGAGTGTTACTTCTCTGGTTCTGAAAGACGAACTGCTGACACAGAAACAGCTCGACGACATTCTCGATCCGTACGCTCTGACCGGACCGGAACTGCCGGCAGAAGACGATCTGGCTGGCTGAATGTAACTGCTGCTTTCCTTCATAATTTCTTAACGATACGCAAAAAGGCTTCCCGGATTTCCTTGCTGTCCGGGAAGCCTTTTTCTGTCGTTTTCTTTTGTATCAAACTCTGTTTAAATTCTCGCTACGCCGCTCTTTCTTGCTGCCTCTGCAACGGCTGCTGCCACCGCATCTTTGACACGCGGATCAAAGGCGGCCGGCAGGATATAGTCTGCATTCAGTTCCTCGTCGCTTACCAGACCGGCAATTGCGTAAGCTGCTGCGACCTTCATTTCATCGTTGATATCAGATGCTCTCACATCGAGCGCTCCGCGGAAGATGCCCGGGAAGCAGAGTACGTTGTTGACCTGGTTCGGGTAATCGCTTCTTCCTGTGCTGACAACGGCTGCTCCTGCTGCTTTCGCCTCGTCCGGGAAAATCTCCGGCGTCGGATTTGCGCAGGCAAAGATGATCGGATCTTTTGCCATCGTACGTACCATATCGGGAGTGAGCGTACCCGGCGCAGAAACGCCAATAAAAATATCGGCTCCTTTGATTACCTCTGCAAGCGTGCCCTTCTCATGGTTGTAGTTTGTGATCTTCGCCATCTCCTCTTTGATCGGGTTGAGGCCGTCGCGTCCCTCGTAAATCGCACCTTTGCGGTCTGTCATGATGACGTTTTTGAGACCCATCGAAATCAGCAGGCGGATAATGGCGATTCCGGCTGCACCGGCTCCTGAGGTAACAATTTTGACTTCATCCAGTTTCTTTCCAACCAGTTTCAGCGCATTGATGACACCGGCCAGTGTGATCACGGCTGTTCCATGCTGATCATCGTGGAAAATCGGAATATCACAGCATTCCTTTAATTTCTTCTCGATCTCAAAACATCTCGGTGCGGAGATGTCCTCCAGGTTGACACCGCCGAAGCTTCCTGCGAGAAGACGCACGGTATTGACAATATCATCCACATCCTTGCTGCGCACGCAGAGCGGGATTGCATCGACACCACCGAATTCTTTAAACAGCACGCATTTTCCTTCCATGACCGGCATGCCGGCCTCCGGGCCGATATCTCCAAGTCCGAGAACTGCGGTTCCATCTGTAACAACAGCTACCGTGTTCCATCTTCTGGTCAGCTCGTAGCTCTTGTTGACATCTTTCTGAATTTCCAGGCACGGCGCCGCCACACCCCGGTGTATAGGCAAGACTCAAGGCATCTTTTGTATCTACGGCCGCCCGGGAAGTGACCTCAAGCTTTCCGCGTAATTCATAGTGCATTTTTAATGATTCTTTTGCGTAATCCATCGCTTTTTTCCTCCATTTCATGTGTGACTGCGTCTCATTAATAATAGGAAGAGAGATTCACGCGTCACACGGGATGTCTGTTCGCTGCACCCCTATTATAACAAGCGTTCTCTAAATTTCAACCGGTGTTTTGATTAATGAAAAAATTTCCACTTTTCCGCCAAAAACAGCTGCTTCATTTGCGAAATTTTATCAAAAATACTCTTTTTCTTTCTCTCAGCCGCAGTCCGATCCTGCCCGGAGGGCTTTTTTTGCTTTACAGTAAAATTCAACAAAGTTTTTTATAAAGCAAAAAATCTGCCCGCCTCCCATCCTTTTCAGACTGGAAAACAGACAGATTTTTTTCTTACTCCGCCACAATATTCTGCAGCCAGACTCCTTTCTTGACAAGGACAAATCCAATCACGCACTTGATCAGGTCAACCGACATAACCATAAAGTAGATTGCGTAGATCGAAAGTCCGGTAAAACGGCTCAGGCAGAAAGCCACCGGCACACTGACAACCCAGATGAAGACGCTGTCGAACAGGAACGTGATGATCGTTTTTCCACCGGAGCGCAGGGTAAAGTAGCTTGCATGCAGGAATGCATTGACTGGCATGAACATGGCCACTTCCACGATGAAGATTGCCGCCATGTGGCGTACTTCGTCCGTCGTGTTGTAGAGGCGTGGGAAGAGCGGAGCCACGAGCGCCATCAGCGCGCCGATCACAATGCAGAGTAATACGGAAAACGTGATCAGCTTCGTATCGGTATCCTTTGCCTCTTCCATCCTTCCGGCTCCGAGGAGCTGTCCGACGATGATGGCAACGGAATCGCCGAGTGCGATGAAAACGACGTTGAACAGGTTCGAGATCGTGTTGGAGATATTCATCGCGGCTACGACATTCAGTCCACGCACGGAGTAACACTGCATCAGGATCGCAACGCCGCCTGCCCAGAACGTTTCGTTCAGCATCAGCGGTGTTCCTTTGATGAGGATCTGTTTCGTCAAAGCCGCCGGAACACGGATCGTGCGGTACAGATGCTTCGTAAAACGATATTTTTCTTTGTTTCCGTGCGTGCGGATCAGCACGATCGCCATCTCCACGTAACGGGACAGCACCGTTGCGACTGCCGCGCCGACAACGCCGCGCTGCGGTGCACCGAATTTTCCGTAGATTAAAATGTAGTTAAAAACCAGATTAACGAAGACAGCGGTAATACCGGCCTTCATCGGAAGCATTGTCTCGCCGCATTCGCGCAGCGTGCTGGCATAAAGCTGCACAAACAGGAACGGCGGAAGTCCTACCAGCATGACCTTCATATAAGAAATGCCATAGGCTAATGTCGCATTCATGTCCTGGCTTCCCTGATCTCCTGTCAGGTAGAGACGAATCAGAGGCTCGTGCGCACCAAGGAAAATAGTGATTGCCGCTGCCGTCAGGATCACGCCGATCCAGAGCTTGAAGCGGAAGGTGTTTCGCACACCCTCGTCGTTGCCCTGTCCGAAATACTGCGCAGTGAAGATTCCTGCGCCAGACACGCCTCCAAAGATACAGAGGTTATAGATAAAAAGAAGCTGATTGACGATCGCAACACCGGACATCTGCTCGGTGCCGACCTGTCCTACCATGATGTTGTCGAGAAGGCTGACAAAGTTGGTGATACCGTTCTGAATCATAATCGGCATCGCAACGCCAAGCACCATCAGGTAAAACCGTTTGTCCCCAATAAATTTTCTGTGTTTCTGCATGGTTTCCCCCTTTTCTTGTTGTATAAAATAAATGACATAAATCGGAGCCCTTCTGGATTTCTCCAGGCAGGCCCCGAACAGTAATGCTTATTATACACGATTCATGTTTAGAAAGAAAGATCCTTTTTATCTTTTTTCTGGCTTTTTTTGACATAAATCGCCGCAGTTCCAATTGCTTCAACAGGATTTTATTTTGTTTTTCCCATCATCTTCTCAAATTTTCCCGGAACTTTCACATAAACCTGGTATTTCTCCTTGTCAATGCTGCAAAGCGGCACAAAGGAAATGCCATCAACCGAAAAGTGCAGACCGTCTTTCTTTTCCACCTGCGCATCCAGTGTTTCTTCCGTTAATGGCAGGTGCAGGAAATCTTTTTCTTCCGTCAGCGCTGCCAGTACGTAAGGGCCATACAGCAGTGCTGCCGTATCACGCACATCTGGTGTCTTCTCCAGTCCTCCTTCTTGACCTTGATTTCATCCGCCCGGATCACATCGCGCCTTGTCTTTTCGGACGTCAGCAGCTCGATAAGATCCTGTTCCTGTGGACTTTGTCAAATCAATTTCTCAAGTAATGACAGGATCACCTTCAGCACACCGGCCAGTACCATCACAAAGATGGGATTCTTTTGCCTTTCCGTAATAGAACAAGGCAGATGATAAAAATCGCGACAAGACTCCAGTTCGTCTGGGCCAGCCGGATGACCGTTCCGCCTTCGCTGCCCCAGAACGCCGTGACCAGGATCGAGATTCCTGCCGAACCAATCATGGCCACAACCGCCGGGCGGAGGGAATGAAGGATGCCCTGGAGCATTGCCATTTCGCGATATTTCAGATAGAGCTTTGCCAGCAGCGTAACGAGAATGCACGACGGCAGAATGCATCCGAAGGTTGCTGCGAGTGCACCTGGAATGCCGGCGATTTTACTTCCGACAAAAGTGGCCGAATTGACTGCGATCGGGCCTGGTGTCATCTGGGAAAGAGTGATGAGATCGGTAAACTCCGACATCGAAAGCCAGCCATACCCCTGCACTACCTGTCCCTGGATCAGCGGCATTGCGGCATAGCCTCCGCCGAAGCTGAACAGGCCGATCTGGAAAAAGCTTAAAAACAGCTGAAAATAAATCATTTCCCATTCCTCCGTTTCGCCAGAATCGTCCGCACCGCACCGATGGCACCGCAGACCAGTACAATGTAAATCACGTTGACCTTGAAAAAGCAGGCTGCAGCAAATGCACAGACAAGAATCACCAAGGAAAATGGATCCTTTTCTTTTACAACACCAGTCCCCATCTCATACGTCACAGATGCAATCACTGCTCCGACACCTGCCTGCATCCCTTCCAGCATCTGACTCACAAAAAAATTATCCCGAAACGCCTGGTAGCAGACCGAAATCACAGAGATAACCAGAAACGGCGGAATAATCGTTCCAATAATGGAAACCAGCACACCGATCAGCCCCGCCAGCTTATACCCGACGACAATCGCTCCGTTTACCGCAATCGGCCCCGGCGACGACTGTGCAATCGCTACCAGGTCCAGCATCTCATTTTCCTCAATCCAGTGGTACTCATCCACGAACTTTTTCTTCATCAGCGTCACAATCACATACCCGCCTCCGAACGTAAACGCGCTCAGATACAGCGTGGAAAGGAACAGCTTCTGCAGTACCTTACGTTTTGACTCCATTCTTTTCACCTCGTTTTTTCCGATCTGTCTCCCGTTGTTTTTATATAATGAAAAAATCCCGGTTTCCCGGGATCTTTCTTAAGTAAGCTGATGACGGGAATCGAACCCGTGACCTCCGCCTTACCAAGGCGACGCTCTACCGACTGAGCCACATCAGCATTCGCAAGTTGTTTGTTTTTTTGTTTAGCTCCTTGCTACATTTGGTATTCTATCAAAACTATAGTGAATTGTCAACAGTTTTTTCTACAAATTTGAAAATTTTATTTGTTCACAGATTTTCCTGCGCTTTTGACAATTCACCGAATTTTTTCGGCGTTTTTCCATCTCACGAACAGACCTCCCGCACTTTACTGCGGATTCTCTGCAGTGCATTGTCGATTGCCTTCGGCTGCTTTCCAAGTTTTTCTGCAATCTGCGTATAATCGTACCCTTTCAGATACAATTCCAGCACCTGGTACTCAAATTTGCTGAGCCGTTCTTTGATCCGCTCATGCATGCCGATTACGTTTTCCCGGCTGATCATGATCTCCTCCGGTGTCTCCTCGTCCACCAGGCGCAGCTCCTGCTCGGAAACCGGTTCACTTAACGAGACGAAGCTGTTCAGCGGCTGATGCTTCTGGCGCTGGGACGATGCCACTGCCGAATACATCTGACGGTCGATGCACAGGCCGGCGAAGGTGGCAAACGATGCCTCCTTCCCCGGTTTGTAGTCACGCACTGCCTTAAAAAGTCCGAGCATGCCCTCCTGGATCAGATCCTCGTGATCTCCGCCCACCAGGTACAGCGCCCTCGCCCTGGTCCGCACCAGCGATTTGTATTTGTCGATCAGATAATCGGTAATCTCGCGTTCTCCTGCCCGCAGACGCGCAATCAGCTCCTCATCCGTACAGGTATCGTAATCTTTCACCATCATATCTCTTGTATCCTTCATCTTTCTTCCGCCGGAGCGTAATGTGATTTTCCGCAATTTCTAGCAGCTTCTCTGTCTTACAATCTCATAAGCGAGCACGCCGGCTGCCACGGAAGCGTTCAGAGAGTCGATATCGCCTTTCATCGGAATTGTGGCTGTGAAGTCGCAGTTTTCTCTCACCAGACGGCTGACACCCTCTCCCTCATTTCCGATTACAAGGCCGATCGGTCCTTTGAGGTCGAGATCATACATTCTCTGTCCGTTCATGTCCGCGCAGACAAACCAGATGCCCTTTTCCTTCAGCATTTCCATGGTCTGCACCAGATTCGTCACCTTTGCCACCGGTGTGTAATTTAATGCACCTGCCGACGTTTTGGCAACGGTTGCTGTCAGGCCGACTGCGCGGTGCTTCGGCACGATGACACCATGTGCACCTGCCAGGTTTGCGGTACGGATGATCGCACCGAGATTATGCGGATCCTCAATGCCGTCCAGCAGAAGGATAAATGGCGGCTCCCCTTTCTCCTCTGCGCGCGCGAGGATGTCCTCAACGGTTGCATAACTGTAGGAAGCCACCTGTGCAATGACACCCTGATGCTTTCCGGTGGTGGACAGCTCGTCAAGACGTTCTTTTTCTACATAATTGATGATGGTATCGTGTTTTTTCGCCTCACGGATGATCGTGCGGATCGGGCCGTCCTGGCTGCTTGCAAGGACGAACAGCTTGTCCACGGTCTTGCCGGAGCGGAACGCCTCGATGACAGCGTTTCTTCCCTCTACCATGCCGCCTGTAAACTCCTCATCCGCCTGCTGTACTTCCTGTTTTCTGTCTCTGTCACGGTAATCTCGTTTCCCCTTAAAGTCACGTTTTTTTCCGTCTCTTCTCTCAAAGTTTCTCTTGTCGTTTCTGTTGTTTTCTCTCATATCATTCCTGTTCCGCGGTCCCAAAAGCAGTGGGAACTTTTGCTTTTTCAAAAGCCCCACTGCCCTGCCGCTTCTTTCTTATTTTCTGAATCTTATCTGCTCTCACACTTCGCCAAGTCCTGCCCGGATCAGGTCGATCATCCGCTTGTAATCCCCTTTCAGGTACAGATACCCCATCACGGCCTCAAACCCGGTTGCCCGGCGGTAGTCGATCGTGGACGCATTTTTTGCCTTGGTATAGGATTTCGCATTTCTGCCTCTTTTATAAATCTGTTTTTCCTCTTCGGTAAACAGCGGCTCCAGAATTTCAATCATCGCCGACTGTTTCTCCGCCTTTACAAGCCCTGCCGCATGGCGGTGCAGCTTGTTGACCTGCATATTTGCTTTCCGCACCAGAATCGTGCGGATGACGATCTCATACGCAGCATCCCCGATGTAGGCCAGCGTAAGCGGCGAATACATGCGGATGTCATGCTGTTCCAGTCCGAATACCTCCGAAAGATAATCCTTCTCCCCGAAAACCGCCTCTGGAAAAAGCTCCTCGTTTTCTGTCTCTTTGCCCACTTCCGTCACTTCTGTTCTGTCCTTTCTTTTTCCTCATCTGACGCAGCTCGCCCTCCAGCTCGAGCACACGGTTCGTAAGCTCCGTATTCTCCTGCTGGAGTACTTTGATATCCTCGAAAATCGGGTCCGGCAGATGAATGTGATCCATGCTTTTTCTCGGAATCCGCACATCATTCTGCTTCACAATGTGCCCCGGCACGCCGACGACGGTACAGTTCGGCGGAACCTCCTCGATCACAACCGATCCGGCTCCGATTTTGGAGTTTTCCCCGATCGTAAACGATCCGATGATCTTCGCACCGGCGCTGACCATAACATTGTCCTTCAGCGTCGGATGACGTTTCCCGGTCTCCTTACCATTACCGCCAAGCGTCACGCCCTGATACAGCGTCACGTTGTCTCCGATAATGGCTGTTTCTCCGATAATCACACCAGAACCATGATCAATAAACAATCCCTTTCCGATCGTCGCACCCGGATGGATTTCGATACCGGTTTTTCTCGCTGCCCGCTGTGAAATCCACCTGGCCAGAAAGTAATGGCCTTTCAGATATAGCTTGTGCGCCCGTCTGTACTTCAGCATAACACGAAATGAAGGATACAGCAAGACTTCCATGGGAGAATGTATCGCCGGATCCCGCTCCTGAATCACCTGAAATTCCTCTTTAAAATACGCGAAAAAACTCATCTTTCCTCTCCTTGCCTCCTGCCAGGACTTTTTCAGATTTTTATTTCTTACCACCTTTTTTGCCCGAAGGGCAATATTCAAAAACGGAGCTGTTTCATCTCCGATAAAGACGAAATAGCTCCGTGGTTCCACTTTACTTTAAGGGCATGCATGCCCTCTTCTTTTCTTCTGCATAACGTGCAGGACCCGTGCCGGACTACCCACTTTTTCCGCTTCACCCGGCCAGCTTCCGGACGCACTTCAAAAACCCTCGTTTCAGGCAGCTTCCAGCCCCATTTGTCTGCCATTCTCTGTGAAACAATTCTGATTTTCTACTTTTTCCGTTCCAAGCCTTTTTCTGTTTCCGTTTGTTCTAGTTTATGCAAATTTTTCTCGTTTGTCAAGCAAATTTCCGCCGGATCCACTTGCTGATTTCGACCGCCGGAATGACAAGCAGTCCAAGGCCGATCGCCACATCATATTCCAACGCGCTGATCCGCTCAAAACCGAACGCACTCGACAGTACCGGGATGTAAATGACGGCGGATGTGAGGACAAATGAGAGTGCCATCGCGCCCCACAGATACTTGTTCTGATGCTTCATGTGGAAAATAGAACCTTTCCGTGATCTCATATTGAAGGAATGGAAAATTTCCACCATAGAGAGTGTCAGAAACGCCATCGACATGCCGTCCGGGCTGTTGACGATTTCCCAGCGGCCGGCTTCCAGATAGTGGCCGATGAAGTAGGACGCCAGCGTCAGCACCGTAATCACGATGCCCTGAAACGCAACATCAAAGCCGAGGCCGTCCGCAAAAATACCGTCATCCGCATTTCTCGGCGGGCGTTTCATGATGTCTGCCTCACCGTCCTCCATACCGAGCGCCAGCGCCGGGAAGCAGTCCGTAATCAGGTTGATCCAGAGCAGATGCACCGGATTTAAAATCGTAAAGCCCATCAGCGTCGCGCAGAAAATCGACAGCACCTCGGCAAGGTTCGATGCCAGAAGGAACTGAATTGCCTTGCGGATATTATCGTAGATTCGTCTTCCTTCCTCAACCGCTACGATGATCGTCGCAAAGTTGTCGTCCGCGAGCACCATATCTGCCACGTTTTTCGTCACATCCGTTCCCGTGATGCCCATTCCGATGCCGATATCCGCACGCTTGATCGACGGCGCATCGTTGACTCCGTCTCCTGTCATCGCGGTGATTCTGCCTTTCCGCTTCCACGCATCGACGATCCGCACTTTATGCTCCGGCTGGACGCGTGCGTAAACAGCATATTCCTCGATTCTCCGGTCAAGCTCCTCATCGCTTAACTGGTCAATCTCGGCTCCTGTTACCGCTTTCCGGCCCGCCTCCAGAATACCCAGCTCTTTTGCAATAGCAACTGCTGTGTCTTTGTGGTCACCCGTAATCATCACCGGACGGATGCCTGCCCCGCGGCATTCCCGGATCGCATCGACTACTTCCGGTCGCACCGGATCAATCATACCGCAAAGTCCTAAAAAGCAGAGATCCTGCTCCAGAAAGTCCGGCTCCTGGGAGGACGGCATCTGGTTCCACGCTCTTCCTGCTGCCGCCAGCACGCGGAGTGCCTGGTCTGCCATCGCCTTGTTCTGCGACAGGATTTCCTGCCGGAATGCTTCTGTCATCGGCTGTTTTCTGCCATCACGCCAAACGGAGGTGCACCGCTTCAGAATCTCATCCGGTGCGCCTTTTGTGCAGGAAAAATACGTTCCGTCGTTTGCGCGGTGGATCGTTGTCATGCGTTTCCGCATCGAATCAAACGGCGCTTCCCCGACACGCGGATACTGGACGGACAGGCTCTTCTTCAGGCATCCCTCTTTCTGCGCATCGTTGACCAACGCACATTCCGTCGGTTCTCCGACTGCCTCGCCGTTTTCGTCCGGCTCCGCATCGGAGCAGAGTGCCATGACGGATACGAGACGTTTTATATCGCTTCCCTCATGTTTTACCACGGTCATCTTATTCTGAGTCAGCGTTCCTGTCTTATCCGAGCAGATCACCTGCGTACAGCCGAGCGTCTCGACAGCCGTCAGTTTCCGGATCACCGCATTCCGCTTTGACATTTTGGTCACACCGATGGAAAGCACAATTGTGACAACTGCCGCAAGTCCTTCCGGAATTGCCGCTACGGCAAGGCTGACGGCTACCATAAAGGTATTTAAGATGTTCTGCGGCGTCACGCCCTCTTTTAAAATACCGACAATGAAAATCACGGCACAGATGGCAAGCACCATCACGCTTAAGATTTTGCTGAGCTGGTTCAGCCGCTTCTGCAGCGGTGTGCTCTCATCCGCCGACTGCGTCAGAACATGGGCGATTTTTCCCATCTCGGTTTTCATACCCGTTCCGGTGATAACAGCGCGGCCGCGGCCATAGACAATGGTGCTTCCCATATAGACCATGTTTTTCCGGTCCCCGAGCGGAACCTCGCTGGCTGCGCCGGCGTTCAGAACATCCGCTGTTTTATTGACCGGGACAGATTCTCCGGTCAGCGCTGCTTCCTCGATTTTCATGCTGGCGCTCTCTAAAATACGGCCATCCGCCGGAACAGCATCGCCCGCTTCGAGAATTACAATATCACCGGGTACGAGCTCCTCGCTCTTTTTCACTTCCATTTTCCCGCCGCGCATCACCTTCGACGTGGCTGCCGCGATCTCCTGCAGAGCTTCAATCGCTTTCTCTGCCTTGCTCTCCTGCAGAACACCGAGCACCGCATTAATGATGACAACGGTGAGAATAATGACCACATCAGCGTACGATTCGCCTTCATACGCCGATGTGATGCCGGAAATCAGCGCTGCGGCGAGCAGGATCAGGATCATCGGGTCTTTCAGCTCTTCGAAAAACCGCTGCAGATTACTCTTCTTTTTCCCTGCCGCCAGCCGGTTCGGCCCGTGTTCGGAAAGCCGCCGCGCAGCTTCCGCCTCGGAAAGTCCCTGCTCCGTTGTCTGTAACTCATCAAGAATCTTCGAACTTTTTTCCAGATACTCTTTCATTTCCATCCGTCCTTTCTTCTGAAAACACTTTTTGCGTTCCTGTGATAAGTTCCCACTGGTACACCGGTCTCTTTCTATATAGAAAAAGACCTATCCGCACCATATTTGTTGATACAGATAAGTCTTGTCATTTCATACAAAGCCAGAAGAAATGCTTTTTCTTCGGTTGTTGGCCTTATAGCGTCACGTATGCCGCCGACTACTCCCTTATTCTTCTTCCAGTCTACCACATCTTCCGGCCTTGTGCAATCGCATTTCTCTTTTATTCTTCTGCGTTCTTTGCGCATCCCGGGCAACCGCTGCATCCGCCTGTGATCCGGTCATCCGGCATCAGGTCGAGTGCCTTGGAAATGCAGCAGATCGCCTGTGCGGAAATTCCCTCTTTCTTTCCGGTAAAGCCAAGTCCTTCCTCGGTCGTTGCCTTGATATTGACCTGATCCTCTTCGAGATGAAGCGCCTCCGCCACATTTTTCACCATCGTGTCGATGTATGGCAGGAGCTTCGGCTTCTGTGCAATAACGGTTGCATCGATATTTTCAATCAGATACATCCGCTCCTCGAGCATCTCACCGACTTTTTTCAGCAGTTCGATGCTGTCTGCGCCCTCATACGCCGGATCATTGTCCGGAAAATGGCGTCCGATGTCCCGCAGTGCTGCAGCGCCGAGAAGCGCATCCATAATGGCATGGACCAGCACATCCGCATCGGAATGTCCCAGAAGGCCATATTCATACGGGATTTCCACACCGCCCAGAATCAGTTTCCGGTTTTCCACCAGTTTATGCACATCGTAACCCATTCCTACTCGCATTGTTCGTTCCTCCGCTTCGTTACTTTCTAGTTAAATCCATACAGTTTCTGCGCTACCTTGTAGGCATAGACTGCAATTTTCTGTCCCGGTTTTGATTTGCTGCTCATAACAGTTCCGAAAATGCCGTGGCGGATGCGGAAGTAATCGGCTGCATCCTCCTGTTTCAGGTATCTCCACAGATCGTTCTTTTTCTCGAGATTTTCTTCCGTTCCGGAGCGCATCATCATCACGGAAGAAACCGTCATAATAATGGTCAGATAGCTGATCATATATTTCCGCAGGTGCTTCGACAGCCCTTTCTGTTCACCAAGGTAATCGATCATCAGCTTGTTGACACGGATCTGCTGGTCAATTCTGCCGATCATGACTTTCTCGTTAACCGACTGGTCGGCTCTTCCGATAAAGTAGCGGTAGAAATTGACATCGAGATAATACATCGTTTTGACGTACGGAAGCGGAATAAACGCAACCAGATTATCCACATAGAAGGTGTGCTCCGGCAGCTTCATGCCGCACTCTCTTAAAAGAGAAGTCCGGTAAATCAGCGAATGCATCAGCAGATAATGTGTTTTGCCGAGAGCTTTCGCCTCATCCCATCCGAAAAAGCGGCCTTCCGGCAGCGATTTCGCATAGCGCATCACACGTTTTCTCTTGGCGCCCTCTTTTTCATACACATAGTTACTGATCAGAAGGTCGAGTGTTTTCGGTCCGCGTACGACTTCTGCCAGAACATTTAAAATCTTCTGGTATGCCTCTGGGTTTACCCAGTCATCACTGTCCACAACCTTAAAGTACAGACCCGTCGCATTTTCCACACCCGTGTTGACTGCTCCGCCGTGGCCCTTGTTTTCCTGATGAATCGCTTTTACAATCGTCGGATATTTTTCCTGATAGCGGTCTGCAATCTCTGTGGTTCCGTCCTTGGAACCATCGTCCACGATCAGAATTTCTACTTCTTCTCCGCCGACCAGCAGCGAATCGATACATTTCTCCATATATGCTTCTGAATTATAGCATGGTACTGCAATTGATAAAATCTTCATCTTTTTTTCTCCCTGCTCTTTTTTGCTCTTCTGCCGTTTCAGGCACGTTCCAGATCTGTATATTTTGCGTATTCCGCAAACGCAGACGGAATGGCATATCTTTCAGCCGCGGTTTTCGCATCCGCAAAAATCAATCCGGCTTTTTCTTCCCCTTCCTGCTCCACATCGTTTCCTGCAATTTTAATGGCGTATCCTGTGATATGCCACTCGACATGGGAAAAAATGTGCTTGTACGGCGGCAATGCCTGAATATGAAGCGGCGTCACGCCGAATTTTTCTGCCTCTTCAAGTGCTTCCTGTTCGGAGAGCACGCCATCGAAGTTCGGGAACTCGTAAAGTCCCGCCAGAAGTCCTTTTTTCGGCCGTTTCCGCACTGCTGTGTGCGCACCGTCCAGAAATAACAGAACGGTTCTGTCTTCGATTCTGCGCGGCTTTGCGCTCTTTTTAAACGGATATTCCGTCCAGGTCTGATGCCGTCCCGCCAGACACTGGTCAAAAAGCGGACAGACTTCACATTTTGGTGCTCCGTTCGGCAGACAGACCATTGCGCCGAGATCCATCATCGCCTGATTGAAGGCTCCCGGATCTTCTGCCGGCATGATTTCGGTCAATTCCGCTTCCACGCGGTTTTTCACGGACTGCTTTAAAATGTCCTCACCGTCCTCCCGGAGGCGTGCCATCACACGAAGCACATTTCCGTCCACCGCCGGCACCGGAATGCAAAACGCGATCGATGCAACGGCTCCCGCTGTGTAATTTCCAATTCCCGGAAGTCCTTTTAAGGCTTCGTAATCTGCCGGAAATACACCGTCATACACTTCCATAATTTTCTGTGCGGCCTTCTGCATATTCCGCACACGGTTATAGTAACCAAGGCCTTCCCAGAGCTTCAAAAGCTTTTCCTCGGGACAGACCGCAAGTGCTGCGACATTGGGCAGTTCACGCATAAACCGCTCATAAAACGGCTTGACCGCCTCCACCCTCGTCTGCTGGAGCATAATCTCGGAAACCCAGATTTCATACGGGTTCTTTTTTTCTCTCCACGGCAGCACTCTTTTATTTTCGCCATACCATTTCAATAATGGCTTTGTGATTGTGTCCTGCATAGTAATCTCCTGTTAATATATCATTCTTATTTTGCCACATTTTCCTCCAAAATGCAAAATAAACATTGCGCTCTCACGTGTTTTTGATTAAAATTAATAAATACTTTAAAAGAATAACCAAAACCCTTAAGATATGGAGGAAAAACTCTTGATCGACAGTATTATTTTTGATGTGGACGGCACCCTGTGGGACTCCACAGACGTTGTTGCCGACGCATGGAATCAGATTATGGAAAAAGAAACTGATATGACACCAAACCTCACCGGAACCGTGTTAAAAGGCCTGTTCGGCCGCCTGCTCCCGGATATCGCCGCCGTCATTTTCCACGAATATCCAAAGGAGCGCCAGTTAGAACTGATCGAGGCATGCTGTGCCAAAGAGCATGAGGCACTTCTTGCGACACCGGCTCCTGTTTATCCGGGACTTGTCGATGCACTTTCTATTCTTTCCAGACATTACCCGCTTTATATCGTAAGCAACTGCCAGGCGGGCTATATCGAAGTTTTTCTGGAAGCCACAGGCCTCGGTCACTATTTCAAAGGCCATCTCTGTCCTGGCGATACCGGAAAGGCAAAGGCAGACAACATCCGTACAATCATCGAACAGAACCATCTGCAGCACGCGGTCTATGTCGGCGATACCGACGGCGACTACAAGGCGACACGCGAGGCCGGAATCCCGTTTGTCCATGCCGCATACGGTTTTGGTCAGACCGAAAACCCGGACTACACCATCACTTCCCCGATGGATCTTGTCACACTGTTCGTACCGGAAAATTAATTTTAACAGTTTCTTTCTCAATAAAAATACGCATTCCTTGTTTTGATAACGGAATGCGTATTTTTTATGTTCTATTTCTTCTTTTCTCAGCTCTCGCCCTTACCTGGGTAATCATCGTCACCCGTATGGTCTCCCTGATCCGGTGCGCTCGGCTCCTGGGTCGGTTCCGGTGTGGACGGGGTCTCCGTCGGTGCTACGGTCGGCTCCGGCGTAGACGGGATCTCGGTCGGTGCTGTGGTCGGTTCCGGCGTAGACGGGGTCGATGGAGTTGATGGGGTTGATGGAGTTGATGGGGTTGACGGAGTTGACGGCGTGTAATCATCGTACGTGTAGGATGGCGTTCTCGTCGGCGTTACTGTCGTGGTATTCGTCGTATCATCGACATTTTCGTCATCTGCTTCCGGTGCCTGTGTCACAGTAAGCGTGTCTTCACTTACCTCATAAGCTTCGGAATAATAAATGATAACCGGTGTTCCGTCATCGACATTGTCATATAATGCCTGTGCCACTGCAGTCGGAAGTGCAACAGATCCTGTCGTCGATCCTGCAGTCAGATACAGGTTTCCGCCGAAACTACTTCTCCAGGAAGCATCGTAGAAACCAATCTCTCCGTTGAACGGAATCCAGGAATCCACATCTCTTTCCCAGGAATAGCTGCCGTCTGCCTGAAGCTCTCCGTGCAGTTTTTTCTGGCTTTCTTTGCTGCGGTTGTGTAGATACCCGGCTTCGTGTAGCTGCTCTGCTCCATCAGACCGGTTACACAGTCACCGTCGACAACCAGATTTCCATCTTTGTAGAGCCAGATATGCTGACGGCTGGCATCAACCTCAACATACGTCTTGCCGAATCCGTTGTTCTCTGTGGAAGCAGCAAACTCTCTCTGCGCATACTGCGGCTCTCTTGCGTCTGCTGCGTGAGCATCTACTTCTTCTGCGATCTTTGCTATCTCCTGCTCCTGATCCACTTTCCATCCGTAGCCTTCCTGGCTGATGGTCACGCCGCCTTCGATACCGGTTGCCGGGAAGGTGTGATCCTTGCCATCGGTATCAATCGCTGCCGCAAGATTTGCCACATATTCTTTTACTTTTTCATTCCACTGGTTTTCATCTTTGGAATAATTTCCATCCGCATCGACCGCCAGCCAGTCTTTCATGGTATTTCCGTCAAGAACCTGTGTTGTTCCATCCGGCATACTGTATGTGATACTTGCGCGTACCAGTTCATTTAACTGATCCTTCTGTGCATTCAGTGTTTCGTCATCTGCTGTTACCAAGGTTCCGTCGTAAACGCCTGCTTTTTCAAGATCCACTTCGGTATCCGCATTGATCAGCGCGTTTTCGATGCACTGTTTTGCAAGGGTAAGATCCATTCCCTCACCCATAACAGCATCCACAATCTCAAACTCATTGTTCTGGAAGGTGATGTAGGCGCTGGCCGGTGCATTCTCACCGTCTGCGGACTGGAATTCGTCAAATCCATCAATCACCGCATCCAGTTTTTCCTGACTGTACTGCATGGTGACCTGGGAATCTTTCTCTTTTCCGCCATTTCCCAGGAACCAGAGGAAACTGTTCTGTTTCTTTAACACGCTCTCCACGCTGCCGTCTCCGGCGTAGGTGTAGTCGATGTCTTTTCCGCTGACACTCTTCGTATCATTGTCTTTGAATTTTACATTTAAGGTATAGTTTGCAGCCTGCTCTTTGATTTTCGTTTCTGCCTCTTTGGCCGTCATATCCGAGCAGTCTACTCCGTTGATGGTTGTTCCGTTGAAAAAATAATTCTGGTAATGGAACATTTTGCTTCCATAGAAAAAGCCTCCCACAGCAATAACAGCAACGGCTGCAACGGCGATAACCGCACCGCCTTTTCCCTTTTTCTTCTGCGGTTTTGCGCCATGCGGAATGTACTCTTCGTCATCATCCTCATAACCGTCGTAGTCATCATCCTCATCGTCTATTTCCGGCATTGGGATATGGCCTACCGTGTCGCTGACGAGGCGCTCCATTGCGGCTTCCACCTGATCACCAAGCACTTCTTTCTCCGAACCCTTGGTCTCTGTCTTCTCTTCTCCCAGCAGATCATCCTCATCTGCGAATGGATCGTTGATGATCAGATCATCATCCACCATCACTTCTTCCGGTTCCGATTCTGTTTTTGTCTCAGCCGGCGTCTCTTCGATTTCTTCTTCCTCTTCTGTAAATTCCGGAATCTCGATGTCCTGCGTCACAGGCTCCACTTTGGTCTGCTTCATTTTCTGCTTCGCTTCTTCGTCTTTTGCACGCTCAGTTGCCTCAAGGACACTTCGCAGATTACTTAAATTTGCAGTCTCATCCGGGATGTGATCTTCGCTTTTTGTTTCTTTGCTTTCAAATTCAATGGAGTCTTCGATGTCTGCCAGTTCTTCCTGGAATGTTTCACCGCTCTCCTTTTCCGCCAGGTCACGGTCAATCTCTTTTTGCAGGGCAGCCCAAAGTTTACCGTCCTTTAAATCATCATCTTCAAACTTCATATTTTTTGCTCCTCATAGTTCTGTGTCTGCACTTTACTTACTTCTCTTCTTTTTTCCTTGTTTCAACTCACAGTCGGTATTTTCACGGAGTCTGACATGTCGAAAATAGTTCGACTGTGACTTACCTCATGTCAGTGGAGGATACCGATTTTCTCTCCGCCCGCCACTACCGTTATGTTCTTTTAACAATTCATCCCACCACTTTTAGAAGCGGGGGACTTCTTGTCTACTGATGTTAAAAATGCCCCTATAGATTTCTTCTTTTGTCCAAGGGCACATACACTGTTAAGTATATCATAAAATTCGACAAAAAAAGCAAAAATTTGGTTTTGGCAAATTTCTCACTTTTTTCGTAAATCACCTGTGGACTTCGTAAAAAAATATCTTCTGCAGCGCTTCTCCGAGGAAAATTCCAAGGGCAATTGCGCCTGCCGCGGTCGCTGTCTCTAAAAGATACGTTCCAACCATGTTTTCCGGTCCCATAACGATCGAGTAGACGATGCGGTACATACCGGCTCCCGGCACCATCGGGAGAATGCCCGGGATCACGAAAAGGATCACCGGCGCTTTGAACTGGCGCGCCATTGCCTGGGAAACCAGAGCGACGGCAACGGCGGCAAGAAAGTTTTTCATCAGAATGCCGTCGTTGAATACTTCCACGATCAGATAGACCGCCCAGCCGATCATACCGACACCGGCCGTGTAGCATTCCAGCTTTTTTGGTGCGTTCAACAGTCTTGAAAATCCCCAGATTGCAACCCAGGCTCCAAGGGATTTCAGGATGATTTCACCTGCTATTCTCATATTTTTGCTTTAACCTCATCTTTTTTCCGTATCGGTTTTCTCTACCGCACCAGCGGACGGAGCAACAGCATGCCAAGTCCCACGCCGATTGCGATGGCCGCAGCGGTTACAAACGCCTCCAGCATCCGTGCCGCACCGGAAATGTAGTCGCCGTGCAGGGTATCATACACCGCATTCGTGATCGCCACACCCGGTACGAGGGGCATGATCGATGCAATGATAATGACGTTCAGATCCATGGTCCCCGGCAGGTAATGAACACAGAGAATCGATGTGACCGCCAGCAAAAATGACCCGATACAGTTCACAAGAAACGACTGCATCCCGGCTTTTTTCCTCCGTAAACACCGATTCCTGATATAAAACCTGCAAGTGCAGATGCCAGCACTTCGTAGAACCCGGCTCCGAACATGATTGCAAAGCCTGCGGTCGTCGCCATCATCGCGAGCAGATTTTTTTAATTTCCGACTTAGCACGATAGATATCCCGCACCCGGTGGAACAGCGCATCCAGGTCGATATTTCCTTCGCAGAAATCGCGGGAAAGCTGATTGACCGCATGGATCCGGTTCAGATCCGTTGCACGGCTCTCTACGCTGCGCATAACAGTCATGGAATCCATCGCCGGGTCGTCGAGCGTTACCACAAAGCCGGTCGTCAGCGCCAGTACATCCGCAGTTTTCAGGCCGGACATGCGCAGCATCCGCAGCATGGTATCCTCCACCCGCCACGTCTCCGCCCCGCTTTCCAGCAGGATTTCTCCCGCCATGACCGCGGTGTCCAGCAGCAGTTTATAGTCCATAGTTTTTGTCCTCTCAAATGTAACTCATATTTCACACATGCCAAACGATTGTACCATGAAGCAGTGTTCACTTTCAAGTTAATTCTATGCAAATTCGGCGATATCCGGGCGTTTGGATGTTCCGATGTTCACCCGCGCCATTCACAAATCTTTTCAAAGTTTCTTCAAACTCCATTCACACTTTCCTCACATATGACAACTATACTAAACGTATCAAAACAAAGGGACAACAAATCATCTTCCTCTATCTTTCAACCGTTGTCCCAACCTAATATTCTTTCCAATTTATATAGATTTTTCTTTTTCATAATGCCGGTGTTTCTGCCAGAAGAAATACCGGCCCTCCTTTTTTTATCCCCCAAAAAGAAGTGCCGACATCCCGTCTATGTACTATTCTTCAAATTTTACAACCAATGTCTTGTCCCCGACCGTCTCGGACAGCATTCCGGTAATCAATGTTTTCGCCTGTTCCTGTGCCATCGTTTCCAGGTCATCCATTTCTTTCGTCTGCTGCTCTACATCCTCCTTCGCACTCGCGATTGCATCCATCGCATCTTCCTTCCGCTCCCAGTTCAGAAGCGCTGCCTTCTCATCGTAATACTGGATGGAATCATTGTCGATGGAAATATCAAAAATCTCCACTGCCGGAAGTGTAACTGTTACTTCTGAATCCGTCACCTCCGTATTCGCCTTCGCGAGATTCACACCCGCACGTACCTCTGCACGGTATGTCATATTAAACGCCTTCTGCGTCAGAAACGGAATCGACCCGTCCGAGTAATGAATCAGCCCGTTATAAATCATCTTCGCCGACGTCAGCTCCCCCGCCGCCTCCAGCTTACTGTCAATAAACGTCCCCGTAATCTCCGGCTCCCGGTCCCGCCGCAGCGACTGCGTCAGATAAACAACCATTCCAGCAAGGATTACTACGATCAGAAGATAAATGACAGCTTTTACCGTGCCGCGGCTTCCATTTTTTCTCTGCTCACGTTACACCCACTCCCTTCTCATGTTTCATTTTTCATTATTTTTGAATATGTTCTGTGGCTCTATTGTACCTTATTTACACCATAAAAAACAGTCCTGCTTTACAAAAATATCTTAAAATTCTGTAAATCCTGTTCTGTTAGACTTTTCTTTTAAACAATACGAAAAAAGAGTGAAGATTTTGTATCTTCACTCTTTCCTAATACAGGGGATGAGAGAATCGAACTCCCACCAAAGGTTTTGGAGACCCCTATCATACCATTTGACCAATCCCCTACGCTAGATATACCTTCAAAACCGCATACACTTAACATCTATACATCATACCATACTTTCTTTCCGAACACAACCATTTTCTGCAAAACTTTTGTTTTGCATTTCAGGTCAAGCCCTCGACCGATTAGTAACAGTCAGCTCCATGCCTTACGGCACTTCCACCCCTGCCCTATCTACCTCGTCGTCTTCAAGGGGTCTTACTTCTTTCGAATGGGATATCTCATCTTGAGGGGGGCTTCACGCTTAGATGCCTTCAGCGTTTATCCCTTCCCGACTTGGCTACCCGGCCGTGAACCTGGCGGTTCAACCGGTACACCAGAGGTCAGTCCATCCCGGTCCTCTCGTACTAAGGACAGCTCCTCTCAAATATCCTACGCCCACGCCGGATAGGGACCGAACTGTCTCACGACGTTCTGAACCCAGCTCGCGTACCGCTTTAATGGGCGAACAGCCCAACCCTTGGGACCTACTACAGCCCCAGGATGCGATGAGC